>Ga0302325_10001976_pt1 | contig 50842 bp, 45 predicted proteins | sample Palsa_T0_2_FD_201948 | JGI IMG/M metagenome (GOLD analysis project Ga0302325, IMG submission 201948) | Peat permafrost microbial communities from Stordalen Mire near Abisko, Sweden - Palsa_T0_2 | ecosystem: Environmental > Terrestrial > Soil > Palsa > Peat permafrost | place: Sweden: Abisko...
AGCCCAGCGCCCCTTGTCCTGGGCGACCTTGACGAGGGCATCCCGGAGCAAGGTCGGGGTGTCCGCCCCCAAGGGCGCCGCCCAGAGGGCCGCCAGGAGAAGGGCGTATAGCTTTCGCATCGATCGAGGGTGTCCTGGCTATGTGCGATTTGCGCGCTAATTGTTCCGCGGCGGGGTTGATTGTGGCTGCCGAATTTCAGATTCTAGCCGCTGTGCCGATGAAGAGGTGGAGTATCCTATCCGTGCGCCTCGCCCGGCTCGTAAGCCCTTTCTATTTCGCTGGATATTGCCTGCTTGGCGCCGCGACTTCAGCTCCGGCAATGGCGCAGGCGGGCGGCGGCGCGCCCGCTCCCGCCGCCGGGGATTCGCCGGCGCAGCCGCTGGTGGTCGGTTTTCCGGCGGACAGCTATCCCTACAGTTTTCGGAGGGGAAACGGCATGGATGGCTTCACTGTGGAGCTCTTCAATGCGGTGGCGCGCACCATGGGGCTGAATTTCCGCCGCGAGGTCGTCCGGAGCATCGAGCTGCAGTCCCACTTCGTCCAGGGAGACTTCGACCTGGTGCTGATGTACAGCCATTCGAAGGCCCGCGAGGCCCTGGCCGATTTCTCCGCTCCGTACCTGACCCTGCAGGGCGACGTCTTCGTGCGCAAGGACGGGCCGGTCCACAAGTATGAGGACTTGAACGGCAGGGACTTCGCGATCATCGGGCGGGGGAGCACCGGGGAATCCTTCCTGCACGACCACCGCCTCAACGCCCGCCTCGTCTACGCCAGCTCCCCCGAGGAGGCCCTGCGCTGGGTGCAGGCCGGAACCTGCGCGGGCACCTTCGTCTCAAGGCTCACCGCGCTTTCGGTGATCGATCACTCGGGCTTGAAGGGGTTGACGATCCTGGGCGGGCCGCTTTCCGAGTCTGAGATCCGCCAATGCTTCGCAGTCCACAAGGGCAACGCCACCCTCCTGGCCCAGCTCAACGAGGGCTTGGCGATCGTCCACCGCAGCGGCGAATACGACGAAATCTACCGCCGCTGGTTCGGCCGGATCGACGCGCCGCTTTTTACTCCGCGCCAGATCGCGGTCTATGTGGTGACCGCGCTCGTCCTCGCCTTCATCGCGGCCCTGGGCGGAAATTTTTGGCAAAGCACGCTCCGCCGGCGGCTCGCGCGGCAGGCGGCCGAGCTGTCCGAGCAACGCGAGCTGCTGCAGGCCCTCTATGATCATCTCCCCGTCGGCCTGAGCGTGCTCGAGCTCGGGGCGGACGCGCCGCGCGTCATTTCAATGAACCGCGAGGCCGGCCGCCTCTACGGGATCGAGCCGGCCACGACCGTCAACCGGCCCCTGCTCGGGCCCGGCCTGCCGGAGGGCCCGCGCCGCCATCTCGAGGAGGTGCTGCATCGCCGGCCGGCGGATGGGCAGATCGTGCACTATGAGCACGAGATCGAGGGATCCCGCGGCGTGCTCGAGGTGATGATCGTTCCCCTGGCCCCCGGAGCCGGGAATTTCCGCCGCCTCTGCGTGCTGGTGGAGGATATCTCGGCGCGGAAACTTCTGGACGCGGAGCTCGCCCAATCGCGCCGGCTGCGCGCCGTGGGCGAACTGGTGGGCGGCATCGCCCACGAGTTCAACAATTTGCTGACCCCGATGATGCTGAAGGTGGGGGCGATCCAGCTGGACTGGAGCGAGGACGCACCGCTGCAGCGGGAAATCGGCGTGATCATGCAGGCGGCCCAACGCGCCGCCGAGCTCACGCGGCGGCTGCTCACCTTCGGCCGCAAGAGCAATGTCCGCGGCGAGTCCGTGCAGCTTTCCGAAGCGGTGGCGAACTGTTTTGAGCTGCTGCGCCCGGCGATCGATCGGCGCATCATCTGGAAGAGCGATGTGCCCACGAGCCTGCCTCCGCTCCATTTCAACGCCACGGACCTCAACCAGATCCTGATCAACCTCCTGCTCAATGCCCGCGACACCCTGCTGGAGAAGCTGCACCTGCCCCATGATGACGCGTGGGTCGCGTGCATCCAGGTTTCCGCCGCGGCGCTGCCCGCCGAAGCCGCGGCGCCCGGCAAGGCCAATCCGGGCGTCGAGCTCCTGGGCTGGCAGAAGCTCACGGTGGAGGACAGCGGCCTGGGCATGACTCCCAACATCGTCGAACGCATCTTCGAGCCCTTCTTTTCCACCAAGGATGTCGGCAAGGGGACCGGCCTCGGGCTGGCGACCGTCTGGCATCTCGTGACGGAAGCGGGGGGCCGCGTGACCGTGGACTCCAAGCCCGGCGTCGGGACGGCTTTTCATCTTTGGCTGCCGGTCTGGCCGGCGGCCGAGGCGCCGGCGCCCAAGCCGGTCCGGAACGGCGCACCGGAGCCGCGGCCGAAGCGGGTGCTGGTGATCGAGGACGAGCATCTCGTCGCGCAAACGGTCACGGCCATCCTGCACCGCGGTGGCCACGACGTTCGTCACGTCGCCGATGGCGCCGACGCCTGGAAACATCTGTCCGACGAGTTGACGTCCTATGAGTTGCTCGTGGTCGACGTGAACCTGCCGGGCTTGAGCGGCCTGGAGCTGGTCAGCCGGCTCCGTCAGCGCAAGTTCGCGGGTCGGATCCTGGTCGTCGGCGGCCGCCTCAGCATGTCCGATCTGCGGACCCTCGTTCAGCTCCATGTCGATCGGGTGCTGAGCAAGCCTTTTACCGCGCACCAGTTCGAAACGTCCGTGCGCGAATGCCTGGCCTAGTCGGCGGCCGGCCAACGGCGGAATTGACCGGGGCGAGGCCGCGGCGTCTAATCGCTCCCCTCCCATGTCAGCCACTCCCGATCCCGCCAAGCTGATGGAAGCCATCGTGTCGCTCTGCAAGCGCCGCGGCTTCGTCTTCCCCTCGTCGGAAATCTACGGCGGATTCAATGGATTTTTCGACTTCGGGCCGCTGGGGGCGGAATTGAAGAAGAACATCCGCGACTGCTGGTGGAACGACCTGGTCCGCCGGCGCGACGATGTCGTCGGCCTGGAGTCCTCCATCATCATGCATCCCAAGGTCTGGGAGGCGTCCGGCCATGTGGCCGGGTTCACCGACCCGCTCGTGGACTGCAAGGTGTCGAAGCAGCGCTATCGGGCCGATCAGCTTTTCTTCGCACCTGTCATCGTCGAGGACAAGGTCGTCGGATATGTGAGCGCGCTGGAGAGCGCCCGCACCGAATCCGAGCTCCAGGAGGCCGCGGAAAGCTTCAAGCGCAAGAAGGCCATCCAGGGCCGGCTGGCTCCGGTCCGGCCGCGGGACATGACCGAGGCGAAGCCCGAGGAGATCGACCTCATCCCCTCCCCGGCGACCGGCGAACCGGGCAGCCTCACGCCGCCCCGCTCGTTCAACATGATGTTCCAGACGAACGTAGGCGCCCTGACCGATGGAAGCAGCGTCGCGTATCTCCGGCCCGAGACCGCCCAGGGCATGTTCGCGGATTTCAAGAACGTCGTCGACACCGGCCGGGTGAAGCTGCCCTTTGGCATCGCCCAGATCGGCAAGTCGTTCCGCAACGAGATCACGCCGCGCAATTTCATCTTCCGCTCGCGCGAGTTCGAGCAGATGGAGATGGAATACTTCATCCACGAGGACGCCGACTGGGCCGCGTGTCATCGGGAGTGGATCGACTGGTGCACGGCCTGGCTCCGCTCCATCGGGCTGCCCGAGAGCCATTTGTCGGAATACAACCATCCCAAGGAGAAGCTCGCTTTCTATTCCAAGGGCACGACCGACATCATGTTCCGGTACCCCTTCGGGGTGCAGGAACTCTGGGGCATCGCCGCGCGCGGCAACTACGATCTGTCGCAGCATGCCCGGCACAGCGGCAAGCCGATGGAATATTTCGACGAGGCCACCAAGAAAAAATTCACCCCGCATGTGATCGAGCCCGCGGTGGGGGTGGACCGCATCTTCCTTGCGCTGATCTGCGCCGCCTACGCGGAGGAGGAGGTGGTGGACGACAAGGGCGGGGTGGAGATGCGCACAGTTCTCCGCTTCAGCCCGCGGATCGCTCCGGTCAAAGTGGCGGTGCTCCCGCTGGTGAAAAATAAGCCCGAGCTGGTGGCCCGGGCCCGGGAGCTCTACCGCCGGCTCAAGCGCCGGTATGCCGTGTTCTACGACGAGGGCGGCGCGATCGGGCGGCGCTACCGCCGTCAGGACGAGATCGGCACGCCCTGGTGCGTGACGATCGATTTCGAAACGATCGAAAAAGACGGTTCCTTCACGCTGCGCGAGCGCGACTCGATGCTGCAGCGGCGCATCCAGGAAGCGGAGCTCTTCGCGCTGCTCGAGGAAAAGGTGTACTGACGGCCGTGAACGCCTACCGCCGAGCCCGGGAGGCGATCGACGCCGCGCATGCCGCCGACCCGCATCGCGCGGCCGGCGGGCGGCCGGCGGAATCCGTCTACGCCGAGAGAATGGAGGCCTGGGTCGCCCGGCTCGTGCCGGAGGCCCCTCCCCTGCTGCGCCTGGCCGCCCGCTGCCAGCACCTGGAGCGCTGGCTGGTCCCGCGCGCCTCGTTTCCGGAAGGCAAGGCCGGCTACTTCGCCTGGCGCAAATCGCTCTATGCCAAGCAGGCCGAGCGCGCGCGTGGCCTGCTCCTGGCCGCCGGAGTTTCCGCCGCGGAGGCGGCTGAGGCCGCCACGTGGGTGTCGAAGACCGGATTGAAGACCAACGCCGGCTCGCAGGCCCTGGAGGACGCGGCCTGCCTGGTCTTTTTGGAGAATGAGGTCGGCGCCTTCGCCGCCCAGCACGCCGATTATCCGCGCGAGAAATTCGTCGATATCGTCCGGAAGACCTGGCGCAAGATGAGCGCCGGCGCGCAGCAAGCCGCCCTCGCGCTCGAGCTGCCCCCGCCCATCGCCGAACTGGTCCGCGAAGCGGTCAGCTAGGCTTTTCCTTTTTCTCCCCGGAGCGCTCCGGCAGGAGGACGCTGATGTCGCGCGGGAAGATGAGGTCGAACGTCCAGTCGATCGTGACCCGCAGGCGGCGCAGGACGCCGGGCAGTTTGGCCAGATAGATGGTGCGCCAGAGCCACCAGGCCAGGAACCCGCGGAAATGGAGGCCGAAGACCTCGGCCACCGCCGCGCGCTTCCCGATGTTGGCCAGCTGGCCGCGATAGCGGTAATGGAAGGGCTTGGGCGCCTCGCCGCGCAGCGCACCCGCCAGGTTCCGGCCGAGCAGGATGCCATGGCGCACGGCAAATTGCGCGGTGGGTGGCGACAGCTTCTTCTCCCCTTTATCCACCCACGGCACCGCCGCGCCGTCGCCCGCGGCCCAGAGGTTTTCCTGTCCGGTGACGCGGAGGAACTCGTCCGTCGGAATACGGCCCTTGATCGGCTTGAGGTCCAGCTGCCGGCAGAGGTCCAGCATCACGGGATTGGGCGCGTTGCCGACAGTGCTGATGATCGTGTGGGTCTCGACCTTGCTTCCGTCGGCACAGCGCACCTGGCGGGCGGTCATGGCGGAGACCGGCGCGTTCACCCGCACATCGATGCCGCGGCTGATCAGCAACTTCTGCGCGTATCCGCCGAGCTCCGGGCCGATTTCCGGCAGGAGGTGCGGACCCCCGTGTAAAAGCACGACCACGGGCTTCACCCGGCGGAGGCTGACATAAAGGCGGTGCGCTTCCTGGACAAAGTCGTACACTTGGCCGGCGGTCTCGACCCCGGTATACCCGCCGCCCACCACGACGAACGTGAGCAGCCGGGCCCGGACCTCCTCGTCTTTCACGAGATTGGCCTCCTCGAGGCGGTTGACGAGCGCGGCGCGCAGGCGGAGCGCATGCGCCACGTCCTTCAGCGGCCACCCATGTTCCGCCATGCCGGGGACGGCGTTCAGGTCCGCGACGCTGCCCAGGGCGAGCGCCAGATGCTTGAAGCCTATCGCTTGGTTGGGGGTGAAGCGGCCGCTGTCGATCACCAGCTCCCTCTTTTCCCAGTCGATCCGCTGGATCGAGCCCTGGAGCACATTCACGCCCCGGCAGAACTGCCGGAGCGGATTGACGACGTCCAGCGGCCCCAGGGAAGAGCCCACGACTTCGGCGAGCATCGGCTGGAAGACGAAGACGTTGCGCTCGGAGATGAGGGCAACGCGCTTTTCGCCCTCCTCGCGGCCCAGCGCGCGGGCGAGCGAGCGGGCGCAATAGGCTCCGGCAAATCCGCCGCCGGCGACGACCACATCATAGTCCATAGAGCCGCCAAGGTGAAGTCGGACGGCCCGATTCGCAAATGCGGCCGGACGACGGTCGTTTCGCTGCGGGCCGGCCGCTCCCTACCGATAGCGGGTGCTGCGCCCCAGATAATTGAGCATCCAGATCTCCTTCCAGACGCGGTATCTTCCCTCCTGGGTGATTTTGCCGAAGTCGTCGCGCTGGTTGTGCGGATGGAGGAAGCCCAGTTCGGTGTTGATGAGATCGAGCTCATGCTGGGTCGCATTGAGATCGGCCAGCGGATCGACCAGAAACGGCACGGGGTGCACGCCGGCGGCCGCCAAGCGGGCCCGGTGCAGCGCCAACAGGCGCGGCAGCGAGCGGCACCAGGGCCGGCGCTCGACCAGCCAGCTTTCCGGAAAAAAGCCGGCAAAGGGAATGTAGACGTTGTCCGTGATATAGCGCTGGCCGTCCCCACCCAGCGAGGTGAGGGTCGAGCACACGACTATGGCGCCATTGGATTGCGGCTGAAAAGTGACCTCCACGCGGACGAGAGCGGCGGGGTCCTGATAGACGGAAACCCGCAGGTAAAGGCCGCCGCCCACCTCCACCTTCAGCGCCTGCACGAGGCTGAAGCCCTGGGCCCGCAGCCATTCACGGATCTTGAGCAGCCGCGGCTGCACGGGCCACTCTCCACCGTTCTGGTTCGGCACATAGCGCGGGAAGAGCGGCATCGGACTGATGCTCAAGGCCGAGATGGCGAGCCAGTTGTAGAGCATGCCGCCGAGAAACCAGACGAGGAAGAAGACCGCCGCCAGCACCCAGTAGGGGCGGTCGATCAGGTCGAAATCGCGGCAGATTTGCGCCGTACCAAAGGCGAATACCAGCCACCGCAGCCAGCGGTCGATGATCGCAATCACGGGCGAGGCCGCCCGCTGGTTGATCTGCAGCAGCAGCAGCGACAGCAGGATGGCGGCGAGGATGAGATACGGAGGCTGCACCGCTCAGCTCAGCCGCACCGGCATGATTACGCAAATGAAGCTGTCCAGCGTCTTGAAGACTCCCGGGCTGACCTCGTCCTTCACCTCGAAAAACACATCGTCCTTGGCCAGGGCGCGGAGCGGATCGAGGAGGAAGGCGGGATTGAAGGCGACCTGCAGGTCCGGCCCGCTGTAGCCGATGGCCAGCGACTCGTGGGCTTCGCCAAAATCGGGGCTCTGGGCGGTGATCTCGAGCAGGTTGCTGGTCAGCTTGATCTTGACCGAATTCGCCTTCTCGGAGCACACCAGCGCCGCCCGGTGGACGCACTGGAGAAAGAGCTCCCGCTCGAGCTTGATCCTCTGGTGGGTCTCCTTCGGGATAACCTGCTGGTAGTTCGGATAGTTGCCCTCGACCACCTTGGAGTAGAGATAGACGTTGTCGACCAGGCCGCTGGAATCCTTGTCCGTCGCGATTTGGAACGCGCACCGGCGGTCGGTGAAGTTGATTTTCACCTTTTCCCCCTTGTCGAGGAGCCGCGCGAGCTCTCCCACGGTCTTCGCCGGAAGGATGATCGCTCCGGCGCTGGCCGCGGGCACTTCCATCTCCTTGGCGATCACGGCCAGCCGGCGCCCGTCCGTGGCGACCAGGGACAGCTTGCCGTCGCGGAAGTTGAAATAGACCCCGTTGAGGATGTAGCGGGTCTCGTCCGTGGACTGGGCATAGGCGACGCTGCGCAGCATGCCGCTGAGCTCCGTCTGCTCCAGGGTATAGGCCTTCTCATCGCCGAATTCGGGCAGGGGGGGGAACTCATCGCGGCCTATGCCCATGATGCGGAAGGTCGACCCACCCGAGGAGAGCTTCACCTGATGGTTGGGCGAGGCATCAACGGTCACATCCACGCTGGGCAGCTCGCGCACGATGCTGGCTAGCCGCTTGACCGGCAGCGTGACCGAGCCGGTTTCCTTCACCTCCGCCTTGATCCGGCACCGAATGCCCAGGTCCAGATTGGTGGTCGTCAACGACAGCCGATCCTTCTCCGCCTCGATCAGCACATTGCTCAAGATCGGCATGGTGGCTTTGGAGCCGACGACGTTGAGCACCTGGGCCAGACCATTGGCAAAATGATCGCGATTGATTTTGAATTTCATGGGGGCGGGGGCGGGACCTGTGACGATGCTAACAAAGTACAAAAGACTGCATGTTCAATAAGTAATTACAGCCGTATTATTATAGGCGGCGAACAACTGTAACAACTGGTCCGGCTCGCTCGGAATCCGGCCGCCCGGAGCCGGTGAAGCGGGATCGAAACGCTGCGGACAACCCGGGCTATTTTCTTGCCGCCGCAGTTGCCGGCAGAACGCGCGCAGCTTGCTCACAAGTTGCCGGCGCGGCGCGGCGGCGGTCGGCGCCAATGCCGGAACAGGCCAAAAAAAATGTACGCAAGGCAAGCGCAGAGGAGCGCGACTTCGTTGAACAGCAGGATGAGGGCGATGGCCACCAGCACGCCGACAAAATTGCGCAGCCGGGTCTTGGTCTGCAGGTCCACCTTCTTTCCGCTCGGGTAGCGCACGGTGCTCATCATCAGCAGGGCGATGAGCAACATGAGGAAAGGCAGCCCCAAAGCGAAGCGGTTGAGCGAGCGGTCGGCTTCGTTCAGCTTCAGCAGGAAAAGAACGAGCGCGGCCACCGTGGTGGCGGCGGCCGGAACGGGCAGGCCGACGAAATCCCCGCTCAACTCCTTCTGGCCCCGGCGCAGCAAGGGATTGGTGATGACATTGAAGCGGGCGAGCCGCATGGCTGCGCAGAGCAGATAGACGAAGCCGACGAAGGGGCCGATCTCGCGAAACCAGAGGAACCCCTGCGACGGGGACAGGATGAGAAAATACATCAGCAGCGCCGGCGCGAAGCCGAACGAGACCACATCCGCCAGCGAGTCGAATTCAGCCCCGAAAAGGGATTCGCGGCCGCCTAGCCGGGCGAGCCGCCCATCGAGGGAATCAAAGGCAAACGCCCCGAAGATGAAATAGACGGCGTAGCGGTAGTGTCCCGGCCCGGTTGCTCCGAGGTATTCCCCGCCGAGGGACGAGTCGGCCAGCCGCGCGTGGATGCAGTTGACGACGGCCATGAACCCGCAAAACAGGTTGCCCGCCGTCATCAGGTTGGGAAGGAAGTAGATGCGACTCGCCTGGGTGACGTGGTAGGGATCGGCGCGCTCCGCGATCTCCGCTTCGTCCCGCTCCTCGGGAAAAATCATTTCGTTATGCTCTCCAAGTACTTCCAAAATTTTGAGTGTTGTTCGACGAGTTGCTGTTCCGACACGGGCAGCTTGTTGCGCAAGAGGAAATCCTCGAGAGAATTCCGGTGCAGGATATAGTTTACGTGCAGGACGTCGCTGTGGACCTCGAAGTAGAAGCGGTGGTCGCCGGCGCGGAGGCGGTAGAACGTCTTGCCGCCCCGATTAAAGCGCCCGAGCGGCTCGCGGGGATGAGCCAGGTCGGCCGACCGGAGGGCGCTGATGGGTTCGACCACCGCGAGCTGGGACAACTGGTCCAGGCGGTTGAGCTCGCGCATGGCCTGATCCGAGAAGGTGACCTGATACATGTCAGTGTAACCGCATTTGGCGGCGTGCGTCTTCCCCTGTGCCACTCCACCTCAGTCTGGTCCGGGTTCTCATGTCCTTGCAACGCTTCAACCTGTTCAGGTTCACCTTCCCAGCAACGCTATTTCTCGCGGCGGGACTGCGCGCGGACGAGGCGAAGCCGGCGGGCAACCTGACTCCGACCGAGGCCGCCCTGCTCCAGCGCTTCGACGCGAACCGGGACGGAAAATTGGACGAGGAGGAGCTCGCCGACGCCCATGAGGCGCTGCGCGCCCAGCCAGCCGCGCAACCAGCCGCCCGATTGGCGATTGCGAGCCAGATCTACGGCCGGATGCTGGAGCGCTTCGACCAGCGGAAAACCGGGCACCTGGATCCCGACGAGCAGGCGGCCGCGGTCCAGTTCCTCCGGCAAAACAACCCGCGGATCTATCAGGCTTTGTTGCAGCGCTTTGACCTCAACGGCGACGGAGAGCTCGATGCTCCGGAGACCGCGGCGATGTTTGGCGCGCTCGGCCAGGCGGCGGCGGCCGCCGCCCCCCGCCCCCTTCCCGAAGTCGCGCCCGCCGGTCCGGGGCGTTGACATTTCGGCGAATGCTGCCCGGTTTACCGGGTTCGCCCATCCCGACTTCCAGGCTGGTCTGGTTGGACCGGCCCGGGCCGGCGCGACGCATGAGCATAAAACGCCTGCTGGCCCGCGCCCTTTTCTGCCTCGTCGCCGCGCCTCTCCTGCGCGGCGCCGAGCTCGACATACCCGTCTTCGACGGCGGCTACGGCCTGTCTTTCTATGAGCAGACGGCGCGCCTGTTCGAGGCGCTCCATCCTGGCCTGCGCATCCTGCTCTACGGCGACCCGCGGATCGAGGACAAGCTGCGCATGCGCATCATCGACGGGCATTATCCGGATGCCGCGTCCGTGGCCTATGTGAATTGGCCCACCCTGATCCAGGCGGGCAAGGTGCTCGATCTCGGTCCCGCGCTGGCCGGCCCGAATTGGGAGGGCGATGCGCGCTGGAGGGACACCTTCCTGCCCGGAGCCCTGGATTCATGGCGGATGAACGGAGGGGTCTACGGCCTGCCGCTCAGCTATTCCTGCTGGACCATCTTTTACAACCGGGGCCTGTTTCGGGCGCACGGCTGGACCGAGCCGCGCACTTGGGATGAGTTCCTGGCGCTGTGCGGGCGCATGCGATCGGCGGGGATCGCGCCGCTCAGCCTGCCTGGCACCCGCTGGCTTTATCCCGACGCGCTGCTGCGCGCGGCCTATTACAACCTCGCGGGGCCGGACGGCTGGAAGGCGCTCAACGAATTGGCGCCGGGCGCGCGCCTCGATCCCCGCTACCGCCGGAGCGCGGAGCTGCTGCAGCGCATCATGGCGGAGGACGTGGCCCGCGGCTGGGAGGGGGAAACGGCCACCGGGGCGGAGCTGGACCTGTTGCAGGGCCGCGCCGCCATGACGATCTCGGGCTCCTGGTTTCTCAATGACATGCGCGGAAAATTTCCCGCCGACTTTGAGCTGGGCGCGATGAATTTCCCGGTGTTTCCCGAAGGGACGGGCGACCCGACGGCGATCCAGATCGGCGGCGACAGCTTCTTCGTCTTTGCCACCGGCGACGCGGAGCGCACCCGGCTGACGGTGGACTTTCTCCGCTTCATGACCTCCCGCGCCCGCGCCGCGGCGTTTGTGCAGGCGATGGACGGGCCGGTGGCGGTGCGCGGGGTGCCGCGCTCCCTCTATTCCGAGTCGCTCCGGGACACCGGGGCGATGATCGAGCGGGCCCGCGCCGCCTTCAGCATGCCGCAGCAAATGATGCAGCCTCCGGCCCTGCGGCAGGCCCTGGTCGACGAGAGCCTGCCGCTGATGACGGGCCGGATCACGCCGCGGCAGTATGGGGAGCGGCTGGAGGCCGCGGCCGCGCAGGACCGGGCGAGCGCCACCGATCCGGGCAGAGTCGAATATCGCCACCCGATCGCCGGAGGGGTGCTGCTCCTGGTGATCGGCCTCTTGGCCGGCGGCCTGGGTTGGAAGGCCTGGGCCGGCCGCGCCGCCGCCCGGGAAGACCGGCGTCTGAACAACCCCGCCGAGTATTTCGGCCGCCTGCGCCTTCCGGTCGCGCTGGGCTTCGTCGGGCCGGCCTTCCTGCTCTATGCCGTGCTCGCCCTGGCGCCGGCCCTGGCGGCGTTCGCCTGGGCCTTCAGTCATTGGGACGGCATCGGCGCGCGCACCTGGGTCGGATTTCTCAACTTTCGGTGGCTGCTCTTCGAGAGCGATGTCTTCTGGGCGGCGCTAAGGAACAATCTCTACCTCATGGTCGTGCCCGCGGCGATCGTGGTCCCACTCGCGCTCCTCTGCGCCGCGCTCATCCATCGGGGCGTCTGGGGCGCGGGCTTTTTTCGGGCGGTATTCCTCTTTCCCAACCTGCTCGGGGGCATCGCCGCCACGCTCCTCTGGCTGGGCGCTTATGAGCCGCACGGCGGCCTCGTCAATGCGGGCCTGGCCGGACTCGGCCGCGGGCTCCATGTGGAATGGCTCCGCTCCTTCGACGGTTTTCCCTGGCTCGCGCCGGATCATCTCTATGTCGCGCTCATCCCGATCTACATCTGGATGGCGTGCGGCTTCAACCTGATCCTCTACCTCGCGGCGATGGAAGGGATCGATCCGCAGCTCTATGAGGCGGCCGAGCTCGACGGCGCGTCCGCCTGGCGGCAATTCTTCACGATCACCTTGCCCCTGATCCGCGAGGCGATCCTGATCTCGGCGGTCTTCCTCGTCATCGCCGGCCTGAACGCCTTCGAGATGATCTGGCTGCTCACCTCCCAGTCCCCCACCACGGAGTCGCATACGCTCGGCACCATGCTCGTCACCACGATGTTCAAGAACTTCGAGATCGGCCGCGCCGCCGCGCTCGCCGTCATGCTCTTCCTGCTCGTCTTCGCCGGCAGCATGGTCGTCTGGCGGACCCTGCGCCGGGAGGCCGTGGAGATCTGACCGCCATGCCCCGCCCGAGATTTCAGCTAGCGCGGGGCGTCGTCTTTGCCTCGCTCCTGGGCTATGCGGCCTGGGTCGTATTCCCGATGGTCTGGGTGGCCTACTCTTCCCTGAAGACCGATGCGGCGGTCTTTCGCGATCCCTTCGTGCCGCCCGCGTTGGACAGCCTGCATCCCGAGAACTACGCGCGGGCATGGCAGGATGCGCGCTTCGGGGATTATTTCCTGAACTCGGTGATCGTCACGGGGATCTCGGTCGCGCTGATCGTCGCGCTGGGGGCGATGGCCGCCTACGCGCTGGTCCGCTTTCACCATCCCGCCGGGCGGGCCGCCTTCTGGCTCTTCCTGGCCGGCCTGATGGTTCCGACGCAGCTGGCGGTCGTCCCGCTCTTCTTCGAGCTGCGTTCGTTCGGGCTGCTCAATACCCGCACCGGCCTGATTCTCGCCTACACGGCCAACGGGCTCCCCTTCGCGATCTTCATCCTGGCCGGCTTCTTCCGCTCGCTCCCCCGTTCGCTCTACGAGGCGGCGGTGATCGACGGTTGCGACGAATTTTCCGCCTTCCGCCGCGTCCTGCTGCCCTTGGCGAGGCCCGGGCTCGTGACCGTGGCGATCTTCCAGTTCATCGGCATCTGGAAGGAATACTTCTACGCCTTCATGCTCGCGAGCGGCGATGCCGGCGGCAGCGGGGCGCGCACGCTGCCGCTGGGCCTGGCCAACCTGTCCATCGAGGCCGAATACCACACCGCCTATGGCATGCTCTTCGCCGGCCTGGTGCTGGTGACGCTGCCGATCCTGGTCGTCTACCTGCTCCTGCAGCGCCAGATCGTCAAGGGCATCGCCGCCGGGGCGCTGAAGGGATGAAAACCTCCGCCCTGAAACATCAGGGCTAAATGGGTGTCAGCTGTTTCGGGGCAAGCCCACTGGCGCGGGGATTTTACGCTATTAGTTCATCCAGGTTGATGCTGGGGTGAAGCCGGTCGCGCGCTGCTCCAGGATTAAACTTATGCGAGTCTTTCAAGCTATAGCAGGAGCACTAAAAAGCGAAGGCGTAGAAATCGTCTTCGCGTTGATGGGCGACGCAAATCAAAATCTGATAGTCGATCTGGCAGAACGGCTGCGGGTGCGAATCGTCAACTTCCGACATGAACAAAATGCCGTGGCGGCGGCGGATGGCTTCGCGCGCTTCAATCGCGGGAAACTAGGGGTCGCAATCGTCACAATGGGACCTGGCCTAACCAATACCGCCACCTCTCTTGCGGCCGCAAAGGCCCATCGGTCGGCTGTGCTCATCTTAGCAGGCGCCGCATCGCTGGGAGAACTCTCCAATCCCCAACGCTTCGACCAGTTGGCGTTTTCGCGGCTCCTCGCGGGCGGCGGCGAGCTTTTGGAAACGCCAGGATCCGTCGCGCCGCTCTTGGACCGCGCCTTGGGTCATCTGCGCAGGCATTTAGGTCCGTTTGTGCTCAACCTACCCGGAGGCGTTCAAAACGCGTCCATGCCGGAAGCATGGTCTTATAGGCCATCCTACGCGAGCTATCAGCCCGTGCTGCCGACCGCCAGCGCGCTTGAAACGGCGGCAAGCCGGCTGGCAGCGGCGCGCAAACCCGCGATCTTAATTGGACGCGGAGCGGTGAACGGGGATGCCGAAGCCGAAATCTGCGGGCTCGCAACTTGTCTGCAAGCGCCTGTTGCCACTACGTTGCAGGCGAAAGGGCTCTGTTCCGGGCATCCGCTGTGGGTGGGTGTGAGCGGTGGTTTAGGGGAAGGAGTCGCCTTACCCGTGCTCGCAGATTGCGATGTGCTTCTCGTCGTCGGTGCCAGCCTTAATCAGTGGACAACCCATCACGGTGACCTGGTGCATGGTAAGACTGTCGTTCAGATCGATTCTGAACTAGCCAGCTTTGGTGCATTCACCCCATCCGGAATCATGCTTTACGGTGATGCGCGAGAAACGGTCAAGGCGCTGCTGGACAGGCTGCGCGGGAGCGAGCTTCCTGGGCGAAACCCAAACGTTTCCCTTCAAGTCCAGATTGATGCTGGTTGGAAGAAGTTCAAGGCGCCCATCACCTACCTGGTTGCGGCAGACAATTCGATCGACCCGCGCCAAGCCGTGCGAGAGTTCGATCAGCTGCTCCCGGACAAGAGGCTGGTCGTGGCCGCCGGTGCGCATGCCGGCTATTTGGTCTGCCAACTCCTACGGGTTAACTCCCCGCTTGACTGGAACTATACAATCGATTTCGGAGCCTTGGGCCAAGGCCTCGCGACTGCGATCGGTGCCGCTTTCGCACGCCCTGGCGAAAGAGTTTACCATCTGACCTGTGATGGTGAGTTCATGATGAACTTATCGGACTTCCATACCGCTGTACTTTACAGATTGCCCTTAACCATCATCGTTTTGAATGACCAAGGCTTCGGACAAGAACGGCACGATCTGGAACATAAGGATCTGCCTATTGGCTATGCCATGCAGGCCTCTCCGGATTTTGCGAAACTCGCCGAGGGGTTTGGAGCGCTGGGATTTCGCTTCGACACTCCCGAGAGCCTCAATAGTCTTGCTGCAGCCCTTAAAGCCGCGGAGGCCTTCCCGGGGCCGACGGTTTTCGATGTCCGCATTAACGGCGCCTACGAATCTCCCGTCTCGCAGGAAATCGCCAAAGCGCTGGTATGATTGCCCCCGCGAGAAAATGCTGGACCCCAAGGGCTCCAGCGCGGAGCGGCCACCGGGTTATATAATGTATTCTAAGTAGGATTACCGACAGGCTCTCCGTAATAATCCCATTTGAGCGGATTTTTTGGGCCGCGCTACCATCGGCCCATGAAAATTCTTCTGTTTGGAATCGGGGCATCCCGGGGCAAGCAAGCGCTCGAGCGCGAGCTGGGACGCCTCGGCCACGAAACCTTCGTGGAGAACAGCTGCGACGCGGCGCTCGCACGCATCGAGGAAGCCGAGATCCGGGTGGTGATCGCCGATGGGCGGCTGCCGAAATTCGACTGGATCGATCTCTGCCGCCGGCTGCGGGAGAACCGGGCGATGCCCTATGTCTATGTCATCCTGATCGAGAGCGGCGATGCGGACCAGAGCCATGAGGAATGGGCCATCGATGCCGGCGTCGACGATTTTCTCTGCGACCCGGCGGACGGCCTGGAGCTCCGGCGCCGGCTGCGCCCGGCGGCCTACCGCGTGAGCGCGACCCGGCGCATGCGGGAACTGGGGGAAGTCCCGCGGGTCCCGGTGGAGTGAGGGCGGGGCCTCATCCTCCGATATAGCTCATCTCCACCTTGGCGCGGATTTCTCCGGCGGCCAGGGCCTCCGCCCGTTCGTCGCTGTAGCGATCGACGCGCCCGCGCCAGATGCGCGCGACAAAGTTTGCCAGCTCCGCCTCGTCCGCGCCCGCGCGCAGGCAGCCGAGGACATCCCAGCCGAGGGAGGCGAACAGGCAGGTGTAGAGCTTGCCGTCGGCCGACAGCCGCGCGCGGTGGCAGTCGCGGCAGAACGGCTCGGTCACGGAGCTGATGAGCCCGATCTCGCCGCGCCCGTCGCGGTACCGGTAGCGCGCGGCGACCTCGCCGCGGTAGGCCGGACCGATGGGTTCGAGGGGCCAGGCGGCCCCGATCCGTTCCATGATTTCCCGCGCCGGCACGACGCGGTCGGCCGACCAGTGGTTGGTGTTGCCCACATCCATGAACTCGATGAAGCGCAGCACGTGGCCCCGTTCGCGGAAATATTCGGCGAGGGCCAGGATCTGACCGTCATTGATCCCCCGCTGCACCACGCAGTTGATCTTGACCGGCAGCCCCTGCGCCGCGGCCGCGTCGATGCCGCGCAGGACGCGCGCGGTGCTGAAGCCCAGTCCGTTGAGCTGGCCGGCGGTGGCCTCGTCGAGGGAGTCCACTGAGACGTTGACCCGGTCCAGGCCGGCCGCCCGCAGCGCGGGCGCGGCCTTTTCGAGGAGCCATCCGTTGGTGGTGAGGGCGACGACCGGCACGCCGAGCTCGCGCTTCAGGATGCCGATCAGGTCGGGCACGTCCGGCCGGAGCAGGGGCTCGCCCCCGGTCAGCCGGATTTTTTCGACGCCGAGCGCGGTGAAGGCCCGGGCGATGCGCGCCAGTTCCCCCAGCGTCATGAGCTGCGGATCGCGGAGAAAGGGATAACCCGGGCCGAACACCTCCCGGGGCATGCAATAGGGGCAGCGGAAGTTGCAGCGATCCGTCACCGAAATGCGCAGGTCGCGCAGCGGACGATTGAAGGTGTCGCGGGGAAGCATTGAAAGGGCCACCAAGGGAATGTAATGGGAATCGGTACGCAAACCAATGCTCACCCCCACCGAAGCCGAAAAACTGATCCGCGAGGCCGTGCTGCCGGCGGAGCCGGAGGATTGCCCGATCGACGAGGCCCAGGGACGCGTGCTGCGGTCCGCCATCCGCGCGGATCGCGATCTGCCGCCGTTTGACCGGGCGACCATGGATGGCTATGCGCTGCGGACCGCCGCGGTGGAGGCCGGGGTGGTAAGGTTCCGGATCGAGGCGGTCCAGGCGGCGGGACAGCCCCCCCGCTCGCTGGGGGAGGCGCCGGAGGCGTGTGTCGAAATCATGACCGGAGCCCCGCTGCCGGCCGGAGCGGACTGCGTCGTGCCCTACGAGGAAGCCTCCCGCGACGACGCCACGGTGACACTGGCGGCGGGCAAGGCCTTCGCCTCCGGATACGCCGTGCACCGCCGGGGCAGCGACCATCGGGCGGGTGCGACCATCATCCCGGTGGGAAAGCGCCTGACTGGCCGCGAGATCGCCGTCGCCGCCTCCTGCGGCTGCGCGGTGCTCCAGGTCAGTCGTCGGCCGGCGATCGCCGTGGTGGCCACGGGAGATGAGCTCGTCGCGGTGGCCGCGACCGTCGCCGCCCATCAGATCCGGCGGAGCAACGATTACGCGCTGCGCGCCGCCTTGATCCAGTCGGATTTTCCCGGCGTGGACCGGTTTCATGTCGGCGACGTGCCGCAGAAGGTTGGAGACCTGCTCCAGCGCATCCTCGGGAGCCATGACGCCGTGCTGCTGACGGGAGGGGTTTCAATGGGAAGATTCGATTACATCCCCGCGGAGCTCGAGCGGCAGGGCGTGCGGAAGATCTTCCACGGAGTGGCCCAACGGCCCGGCAAGCCGCTCTGGTTCGGCCTGGGCCCGCGCGGACAGCCGGTCTTTGCGCTGCCCGGCAACCCTGTCTCCGCCTACACCTGCCTGCACCGCTATGTCCTGCCGGCCTTCGCCCGGGCGGCCGGGGCGATTCCGCCGCCGCCGCGGCGGGTGGCGCTGGCCGCGGCATTCACCTTCAGGCCGAGGCTGGCCCGGTTTCTGCCGGTCGCGCTCGGCGAGGGCCCGCAGGGGGAGCACCGAGCGACGCCCGTGCCAGGCAACACTTCGGGTGATTTTGCGAGCCTCGTCGGGACCGATGGCTTCGTGGAGCTCGCGGCGGAGCAGGAGGAATTTCCCGCCGGCCATCTCGTCCCCTTCTGGCCCTGGGTCTGAGCCGGGGGAATGGTTTCCGCCCCGCCGCCGGCCGCGGCGCGGAGGACGCCTCAGGGCAACGGAGCCGGTCGCACGAGCTGCTCCCCGCCGGCTTGGCGTTGGCAGAGACGGAGCAGCAGGTAGTAGAGCGTCGGCGTCGCCAGCAGGGACAGCAGCACCGAGATGGCGAGCGCGCCGATCACGGAGATGGCGAGCGGCTGCAGCATCTGCGCGCCGCTGCCGATCCCCCAGGCCAGCGGCAGCATGCCGAGCGCCGCCGCGAGGGTGGTCATCAGGATCGGGCGCAACCGGCGGCGGCCCGAACGGACGAGCGCCTCCTCGAGGCTCAGCCCCTCCGCGCGCAGATGCTCCACGAAATCGAGCATCAGGATCCCGTTCTTGGCCACCAGGCCGATGCCGATGATGGCGCCCAGAAATGAAACGACGTTGAGCGTCGTGCCCGTCAGCCACAGGCCCGTCACCGTGCCGACCAGCGCCAGGACGGCGCCAAAGACAATGGCGATCGGCTCATAGAACGAGCGGAACTCGATGACGAGCACGGTGAACACCAGGAACAGGGCCATCAGGAGGACGATGAGCAGATTCTTGAAGGACTCCTGCTGCTGCTGATAAAGGCCGCCATATTCCACCGCCCCGGACGGAAAAGACGGGTCGGCCGCCAGCATCGCCTGGATCTCCTTCATGGCGCTGCCCAAGTCCCGGCCTTCGAGGCGCCCGGTCACGACCACGTTCTGGCGCAGATCCTCGCGGTCCAGCTCGACTTGGCTCGGCTCCGTGACGACGTCGGCGACCTGCTGCAAACGCACCGTTGTTCCGGCCGGGATTCGAATCGGCAGGTCGCGCAGCGCGGCCACCCGGTTCACATCGCGGCGGTCCGCCAGCACGCGGACATTCAGGATGCGGTCGCTTTCCTGCACGGAGGAGGCCACCTGGCCCAGCATGGCGGTGTTGACCGCGGTTCCGATGGCGTCGGTCGTCAGGCCGAAGCGCGCGGCGTCGACCGGCCGCACCCGCACCACGATGGAAGGGCCGGTCTCGGTCAGGCCGTCGAAGGTGTCCACCACGCCGGTGACCTTCTTGATCCTTTCCTCCACCTTGGGCGCCATCGTGGTCAGCCACGCGAGATCGGGCGAGAAGAGCTTGATCTCGATCGGGTCCGGCGCCAGCACCAGGTCTCCGACCAGGTCTCCGAGGATTCCGTGCAGATCCCAGTGCAGGGCCGGAAGCTGCTCATTGAACGCGTGGCGGAGTTTTGCCATGACCTCGTCGGTCGACTGGACGCGCTCGGGCTTCAATTTCACGAGATAATCTCCGCGGTACGGCTCGGTGATGAAAAGTCCCAGCTGCGTTCCCAGCCGGCGCGAGTAGCTCTCCACGTCCGGTTCGGCCCGAATCAGCTTTTCCGCCTGGTCGAGCATGCGGGAGGACTCGGTCAGGCTGGTGCCGGGCGGGGCGAGGAAGTCGATCACGAAGCCGCCCTCGTCGAAGTCCGGCAGGAAGCCCGATTCGAGGTGCCGATAGATCAGGAACCCGGCCACGGCGACGATGGCGCAGACCGCCATGGTGAGCCAGCTCCGGTGGAGCGCGCCGCGAACCGCCGTTTCATAGAACCGGTTGAGCCGGCGCAGCAGAAACCCATCTTCGTGATCGGCCGGCGGCTCGCCCTCCCGATGTTTCGGGTCCCGGACGAACCAGGCCGCCAGAGCGGGGGTGAGCGTGACCGCCAGCACGAGCGAGGTGAGCAGCGACACCACCATGGTGAGGGCGAGGGCGCGGAAGAACACTCCGGTGATGCCGACCAGGAAGGCCAGCGGGACGAACACCACGACTGGAGTCAGCGTCGAGGCGACCAGGGGACGGAGGATTTCGGCCATGCCCTCCTGGATGCCCTCCAGCCGCGAGCGGCCCGCGGCGATCTTCGCATAGATCGATTCCACCACGACGATGGCATCGTCGATGACCAGTCCGATCGCGGCGGCGATGCCGCCCAGCGTCATCATGTTGAAACTCATGCCCACCAGGCGCAGCGAGATGAAGGTTATCAGCACAGTGACGGGAATGGTCACGATGGCGGTGAGGACCGCGCCCCAGTTTTTCAGGAAGAGATAGAGGATGGCGACCGACAGAAGCAGGCCGAAGCCGATGGCTTCCCAGACGCTCCTCACGGACTCCCGGACGAACGAGGACTGGTCGTAGAAGAACGCGAGCTTCATGTCCGGCGGCAATTCCTTCCGCAATTGCGCGAGCTGCTCCTGCAGGGCGGCAGCGATGTCGAGCGTGCTCCCATCCGGCTGGCTGTTGATATTAAGCAGCACGGCATTGCGTCCCTCGGCGGTCACGATCGTGTAGGCGGGCTCCGGAGCCCGTTCGATCCGCGCCACGTCGGCCAGGCGGATCGGGTGGCCGGACCGGAACGCGATGACGGTTCCCGCGATGTCCGCCGGCGACCGAGCCCGGCCATCGACCGTCGTCAGGTAGATATGATAGTTTTCCTCGATCACGCCGGCCGGGGACAGGAGGTTGTTCTTCGTCAGCGCATCCGTCACGTCGGACGGAGCCAGCCCGGCCGCCTGCAGCTGCGGCAGGTTCAATTCGACATGGTATTCGGGCGTATGTCCGCCCAGGATGTCCACGCTCGCGATGCCCGGGATCTGCAGAAAGCGGGGCTTGAGATTGTACTCGCCCGTTTCCCAAAGCGACATGAGGTCGCGCGTGGAGCTGGTGAGGCTGACGCCGATGATGGGAAAGGCCGAAAAGGTCACCCGGGTCACGCTTGTGGTGACCGTGGGCGGCAGGTCGCTTCGGATTTCGGCCAGGCGCCCCAGCACGAAGAGCTCGGCCTGGACCATGTCGACGTGCCAGTTGAAGAACACGTTGATCTGGGCCGAGCCGCGCTCGGTCGCCGAGCGCACGGTGACGCAGCCGGGGATCTCCTTCACCGCCTCCTCGATCGGACGGGTGACGGTCGCCATCATCTGGTCGGCCGGCACGATGCCATTGTCGACGAGGATGACGACCCGGGGAAAATTGGTCTCGGGAAAGACCGATGAAGACGTATGCAGGGCCGCATAGACGCCGGCCAGGCACAGCGCCGCGGCGATAAAGGTGATCGCGAGCGAGTGCCGGATGGCGCCACGGCCGATGGACGAGGATTTCCCTGGATTCATGCGGCTGGGGTCGGCGGACATCAGGGCGTCACGACGTGGATCTTCGTCTTGTCCGGCAGGCCGTAGGCTCCCACGGTGACGACGGACTGGCCCGAGCTCAGCCCGTCGCCGGCCACTTCAACGAGGCCCTCGTCGGCCAGGCCCGCCTTGACCGGAACCAGCGCCACGGCGTCCCCCTTGACGACCGCCACCACGCTGCGCCCGTCGCCGTCCGTGACCACGCTTGCCGCCGGTGCCACCAGGGCGTCGGCATGCACGGCGACCACGATCCGGAAGCGGACAAATTGACCGGGAAGAAGTCCGCTGCCGCTCGGCAGCGCCGCCCGCACGGCCACGGTCCCGCTCGCCGGGTCCACGGTGGGGCCGATGAAGGACAGGGTGGCGGCGACCGGCGGTTCCTGCTGGATTTCGACCGGCGCCGCGAGGCGGAGGAGGGCCACCTGCGACGAGGGGAGGTCTGCGGCCAGCACCAGGCGGCTCAGGTCGCTGATCTCGGCCAGCACGGTCGACAGGTCGACCGCTTCGCCCGGCCGGACTCCGACGCGGGTGACCGTTCCGGACAGCGGAGCGGTGATCCGGAGCAGCGCCAGCTGGGCCTCGGCGGCCGCGAGCTGCGACTGGGCGTCCTGCAGGGCATGCGTCGAGGCGTTGTGCTGGTCGTAGAGTTGCTGCTGGCGCTCGGCGGCCATCCGCGCGGCGTTGACCGCGACGGTCGCGGCGCGCGCGTCGAGCTCGAACAGCAGGTCGCCCTGCTTGACGCGCTGACCCTCGGCCGCGTGCGACGCCACGAGCCTGCCGGCGACGGGTGAGGCGACGCGCGAGGTCGCGGCCGGGTGGCCTTCCTCGGCGGGCGCAGGCGCGACGGTGCCAAAGCCATCCACATATCCGCGCAGCGTGGCGCGTTTGAGCGGGGCGGTTTGGACGCTGACGATCGTAGGCACGGCCGCATCGTCGGCCTCGGCGGCGTCGCCGCCGCCACCACCGCGGCGCAGCTTGAGGAAGGCAAACACCGCGGCGCCGCAAAGCACGACGGCGGTTCCAATGATGATTTTTTTACGGCTCATTTTATAGAAGCGGTGGAGGAACTTGCTGGGCGGAATTCAGCGTGGATTCCGGAAGGATCATCGGGCTTTCGGTCGCGTCCTCGAGCGCGCCGAGCGCCTGCCGGACCCGGACGAGTGCGTTCAACTGCGTGCCGGCGCTGGCATAGTACTGGACTTCCGCGTTGGCGACCGCCAGCGGATCGGCTTCGCCGGCCCCCTGCATGGCCCGGACGGAATCCAGGTCCTGGCGCAGGTTCTTGGACAAGGCCTCGGTGACGGCGGATTGCTGGAGCGCCGCCTGGTAGCCGGCGAGCGCGCCGGCTACTTCGGCGATGGCGCCGGCCTCGACCGCCTGAAAACGCGCGGCGGCTTCCTCCCGCTTGGCTTTCGCCTCGCCGATGGCCCCCTGATTCTGATTCAGCACGGGCAGCGTCAGGCCCAGGCCCAGCTGCCACTGGCTGTCGCCGGCGCTTCCGCCATTCCAGGAGTAGCCGGGACCAAGGTGGATATCGGGGTATTGCCGCGCGATCTCGAGCTGCAGGGCCGACTGGCTGGCGGCATACTCAGCCAGGGCGGCGCGGACGTCTGCGCGATTCAGCAAAGCCTGGCGGCGCGCCTCGGTTCCGGATAGTTCGCCGGGGGTGGAGTCAAGTTGGGCGTACGAAAAACGCACGCCGTCGAGGGCCTGCCGCGGCAGGCCGAGGGCGGAGGCCAGCTGGCTGAGAGCCTCGACCGATTGGCGCAGTGCGTCCTGGTAGGCGAGACGGGTCGTGTCCAGGGCTATGCGCCCCTGCGTCACCTCGTAACCGGAGATGCCGCCGGCGCTGAGCTGTCCCTCGAGCAGGCGAACGGCCTGCGCCTGCGCCGCTTCCTGGCTGGTCAGCAGCGCCCGCATTTGGTCGGCCGCATAGAGATTCAGCAGGGCGGTCCGCACGTGACTTCGCACCTGCCAAATGGCGGCCACCAGGTTCCATCGCGCCGCCTCGGAAAGTTCGCTGGCCTGGACGGAGCGGTATCCGCGCTTGCCGGCCGTCTCGATCGGCACATCGAGGCTGAAGGGCAGGATCCACGGGCTCGGTGCGCCGGGAATCCCGGAATCGTATCCCGGCGTCGCGGAGAAATTCGGATTGGGCCGTTCGCCGGCCGTGACTTCCGCAGCCCGGGCGGTCGCCCACTGTGCCCGGGCCACGGCCAGGTCCGGATGGTAGTAGAAAGCGACGAGCGCCAGCGAGTTGAGGTCCCACGTGCCCGCCTGGGGCGCGCCCAGGGCATGGTTGGCTCCGAGAAAGGCTTCCAGATTCGGATCGGCCAGGGACCGCGCCTCGAACGCATCGGTGGCCGCGGCTGGGGCTATCGGCCGGTCCTCAAAATGGGCGCACCCGGCCAGCAGCAATCCCACGGGAAAAATCCACAGCGTTGCCCGGTGCCGCGGGATGGCGGCTAGCGAAAGGCGCATGGCGTCGAGTGTGCAGGGAGCATAGCCGGAGTCACGCGCCATCCTATTTCAGGGAGGATTACGCGGACATTACCGCTGGTCTCCAAACCACAAGCCGTCATAGTCCCATAATCCGCGCTGCCCTATATGGGTGGCGTCAAGATCGTTCCCCAGCCTGAAAATCATGCGCATCCTCGTCGTTGAAGATTCCCCTCGATTGCAGCGTACACTGGGCACGGCGTTGCGCAGGTCCGGTTACGCGGTGGACTTGGCCGGCGATGGCGTGGAGGGCCTCTGGCTGGCTGAATCGCATGACTACGACGTCATCGTGCTCGACGTCATGCTGCCCCAGCGCGATGGCCTGTCGGTGCTCGCGGAGCTGAGGCGGCTGCGGAAGAACACGCACGTCCTGCTCTTGACCGCGCGCGACACGGTTGCCGATCGCGTGCAGGGATTGCGGGCGGGAGCGGACGACTACGTGGTGAAGCCATTTGCGCTCGATGAGTTGCTGGCGCGCGTGGAGGCCCTTTGCCGCCGCGCCTACGGTACCAAGCAGCCCCGGCTCACGGTCGCCGACCTGGAGGTCGATCCGCAAGCCCGGCGGGTCCAGCGGGCGGGGCGAGCGATCGAGCTCACCGCCCGGGAATATCTTCTGTTGGAGTATCTGGCGCGGCGCCGGGGCCACGTGGTGTCCCGCACCGAGATCGAGGAGCATATCTATGATGGCCAGGTCGACCCGATGAGCAACGTCGTGGATTCCGCCGTGTGCGGCCTGCGCAAAAAGCTGGGCCCGGCGCCCTTGATCCACACGCGCCGCGGCCTCGGCTACGTGCTGGAGGAGGCGCCGGCGCCCGCGCCGCCATGAGGTCGATCCGCCGCCGGCTCACCCGGGAGCTGCTGGGCGTTTCGCTGGTCCTCGTGGCCGGAAGCTGGGGGGCATTTTTCCTCGCCGCCCGGGCCGAATTGATTGAGCAGTTTGACGCCACCCTGCGGGCGCGCGCGCTGACCCTCACGACGCTGACGGTGCGGGAGGGCGGCCATCTGCGCCTCGAAGCGGCGGATCGCCTCGGCCGCGAGTTCAGCATGGCCCGCCCCCGGGATTTTTTCGAGATTTGGGCATCCGACGGCTTGGCGGCGCTGCGCTCGGATTCCCTCGGTGGGGCGGATTTGGTTCCCCCGAGGGGATCCGGAAGCCGCCGCGTGGTTTGGAATCTCGAGCTTTCCAACGGGCGCCCGGGGCGAGCCTTGGCCGTGAATTTCCAGCCGCGCCCGGAAAAGGACCAGGGCGGCTCTGCGACTGGCGCAGAGGTGCGGCTCGCGGTGGCGAGCACCCGGGAGGGCTTGGACGAAGCCCTCGCTGAACTCGAAGGCATCGCCGCGATCGGGGGCATCCTGCTCCTTCTCGCGATTTTCTGGGGGGTGCCGCGGATTCTGCGCCGCGGGCTGCGGCCGCTCGATAGCATGGCGGAGCGCGTATCCCTGATCGGGGCCGATTCGCTGGCCGCGCGCCTGCCGGTCGACGAATTGCCGGCCGAACTGCGCCCCATTGCGGACCGGCTCAACGATCTGCTGGTCCGACTGGAGAATTCTTTCGAGCGGGAGCGGCGCTTTAGCGCGGACTTGGCCCACGAGCTGCGCACGCCCATCGCCGAGCTCCGCAGTCTGGCGGAATGCGCGCTGAAATGGCCCGAGTCCCGCGAGGCTTCCACCGACCGGGACGTGCTAGCCAGCGCCCGCCATATGGAGACGCTCGTGACGCGGCTGCTCGCGCTGGCCCGGGGGGAACAGGAGCAGCTGCAGGTCCAGCCGGTCGAATTTGCGCTCGGCGATGCGGTGGTGGATGCCTGGGCTCCATTCGCGGAGCGCGCGGGGGAACGCCGGCTTAAGGTTGCATTTGATCTCCCCGCCGTCGAGGTGAGCGCGGATCCCTTTCTCCTGCGCTCGATCCTGCACAATCTGTTCGACAATGCGGTCGATTACACGCCGCCCGGAGGAGAAATCCGGGTTGCCCTCGATGCCGGCGGCGGAGCGCGGCTGCGCATATCGAACACCGTCGCTGCGCTCGACGCGGACGATATCCCCCGGTTTTTCGACCGCTTTTGGAGAAAGGAGGCGGCGCGCAGCGGCCAGCAGCATTTTGGCCTGGGTCTGCCGCTCGCCCGGACCTTCGCCCGAGCCATGGGCTGGTCGCTCTCTGCGGATCTCGCCCCCCTGCCCCGCTTCCTCGTCTTCACCCTGGAGAATTCCCGTTGAACGCCGGGCAATATGCGGCGATATTGGGGGGATGTTTTCCCACCTCGACGCCCAGGGACGCCCCAAGATGGTCGATGTGGGCGCGAAGCCGGTGACGCACCGCGCCGCGCACGCGGTGGCCGTGGTCCTGCTTCCCCCCGCTCTGGCCGGCCTGCTCCAGGAGGGGGAAATCGCGACAAAAAAGGGGCCGATCTTTCAGACGGCGATCCTGGCGGGCACGATGGGCGCCAAGCGGACCAGTGATCTGATTCCGCTCTGCCATCCCCTGGCGCTCGACGACTGTGCGATCGAGATCGAGACCCGGCCGGCCACGGAGAGCGGCGCGGCGGAAGCCGTGATCCACTGCCGCGTGCAAACCCATGCCCGGACCGGCGTCGAGATGGAGGCGCTGACCGGCGCGAGCATCGCGGCCCTGACGCTCTACGACATGGGCAAGGCGGTGGCTTCCGGCATCGTGATCAAGGATGTGCGCCTGCTCGAGAAAACCGGGGGCAAGAGCGATTACCGGGCGCCATGACGGTTCGGGTGCAGTATTTCGCCATCCTCCGCGAACAGCGGGGCGTGGCCCAGGAAAGCCTGGTCACCGAGGCGGCAACCGCGGGCGACCTCTATGAGGAGCTGCGCGCCCGGCATGGGTTTACCCTGCCGCAGGAGCGGCTTCGCACGGCGGTGAATGACGAATTCGCGCCCTGGACCACGCCGCTGCGCGAGGGTGACGCCATCGTCTTTTTGCCCCCGGTGGCCGGGGGATAGCCGGCGACGGAAGTCAGGCCCTCGGCACGCCCATGTTCAAAATCTCTCCCGAACCCATCGATCCCGCGGTGCTGGCCCGCGAACTGCGCGATCCGGCCGCCGGCGCTTGCGCGACCTTCGAAGGGTGGGTGCGCAATCGCAATGATGGCCGTGCCGTCGTCGCCCTCGAGTACGAGGCCCACGCGCTTCTGGCCGAAAGGGAGGGTGGACGTATTCTGGAAGAGGCGCTGGCGAAGTTTCCGATCGTGAAGGCGGTGTGCGCCCACCGCACGGGTGCGCTGGCCTTGGGCGACCTGGCGGTGTGGGTGGGAGTCGCGGCGGAGCATCGCGGCGCCGCTTTCGATGCCTGCCGTTACATCATCGACCAGACCAAGTTACGCGTTCCGATCTGGAAACGGGAGCATTACGCCGACGGGACCGTCGACTGGATCAATCCCGCCGAGCGAAAAGCTCCTTAGCATAAATTCGGCTTTGTTTCGGCGGCCAAACGGGGTAGGTTGCACCCCCTTCTTATGGCAAAAACACTCTCCGACATCGGCATGATTGGCCTCGCCGTCATGGGCCAGAACCTCGCGCTCAACATCGCCGACCACGGCTTCAAGATATCGGTTTTCAACCGCACCACCGAAAAGACCGACAAATTCGTCGCCGACAATCCCAGCACCCCCGGCGGCGTGGTGGGCACGAAGACGTTGGAGGAGTTTGTCCAGTCCCTCGCCAAGCCGCGCAAGATGATCATCCTCGTGCAGGCCGGGAAGGCGACCGACGCCGTCATCGACGGCCTCGTGCCGCTCCTCGAGAAGGGCGACATAGTGATCGATGGCGGCAACGCGCTCTGGACCGACACGATCCGTCGGGAGAAGGCGCTGAGCGACAAGGGCCTTCGCTTCATCGGCAGCGGCGTATCGGGCGGCGAGGAGGGCGCGCGTTTCGGCCCCTCGCTCATGCCGGGCGGCACTTTTGAGGCCTGGCAGGAATTGAAGCCGGTTTGGGAGGCGGTCGCCGCCAAGGTGGACCCCAAGACCGGCAAGCCCCTGATGGGCGCGACTCCCGGCCATCCCATCGTCGGAGGCGTGCCCTGCACGACCTACATTGGCCAAAACGGCGCGGGCCACTACGTCAAGATGGTCCACAACGGCATCGAATACGGCGACATGCAGATGATCTGCGAGGCCTACGCCCTCCTCGGGGGATTGCTCCGCCTCAAGCCGGCCGAGATGAGCGAGATCTTTTCGGAATGGAACCGGGGCAGCCTCGACAGCTTCCTGATCGAGATCACCGCGGACATCCTGAAGCAGAAGGATCCGGTCACAAAGAAGCCGCTCGTGGACATGATCCTCGACACCGCCGGCCAGAAAGGCACGGGCAAATGGACTTCGACCAACGCCCTCGACATGGGCGTCCCCGCCCCGACGGTGGCCGAGGCGGTGTTTGCGCGGTGCATTTCCGCGGTCAAGGAGGAGCGGGTCGCCGCCTCCAAGATCCTGAAGGGCCCGTCGAAGAAATACCGCGGCTCGAAGAAGGCTCTGCTCGAGGCCATCGCCGACGCCCTCTACTGCTCGAAGATCTGCTCTTATGCGCAGGGCTTCCAGCTCATGCGCGAGGCGCAGAAGGAATACAAATGGAAGCTGAATTTCGGCGAGATCGCCCAGATCTGGCGCGGTGGCTGCATCATCCGCGCGGCCTTCCTGCAGAAGATCACCGAAGCCTATCGCCGGAAGCCCGATCTGGCGAACCTCCTGCTCGATCCGTACTTCAACAGGACGGTGCAGAAGGCCCAGACCAACTGGCGCAAAGTGGTGGCCCTCGCCGCGGAGTGCGGCGTGGCCACGCCGACCTTCAGCTCGGCTCTTTCCTACTACGACAGCTACCGCTCGGCCCGGCTGCCGGCCAACCTGCTGCAGGGACAGCGCGACTTCTTCGGGGCGCACACCTACGAGCGCGTCGACCAGCCCCGCGGCAAGTTCTTCCATATCGACTGGCCGGAGCCGAAGCGCCCGCAGATTGCATCTTAAGCGGACGGAATCAGAGCCGAAGTTTTCGAAAGGCGCGGTGATTATACCGCGCCTTTTTTGGCGTTCATTCCAATTTCATTCCATTAAGGAATAACTGGAATTAAGAGTTGCCAGACGACTCTAATTTCATTCTATTTTTATAGAATTGGAATGAAATGAAGCTTCCCGCATCTCCACCCATAAGCGCTGAGTGGGCTAAATTTCCGCCGCAACGGCTAAAGGTGATCCTTCCGCTTATTGGCGAGCTGGCCAAGAAAGACCGCTATTTGCACTGGGATGAACTCCGGCGACGTCCCCCGCCCCATTCGCTGACGGCGGAAGAATGGTGGTTTGCGCTCAAGCAGGGACGGAGCACCTCGCTGAGGCTGCTTCCGCTCACGGATAAAACCGGGATAAATTTTTGTTTTTCGGTGCCTGATCAAATCAGTGCGCAACTCCATGAAATCGACCGGGGTTTGGGTTTTATCGCGGGCCTGCCCGATGCGGTCACGAAGCCGGATGTCCGCGATTCCTATATTGCCAGCACCCTAATTCAAGAATCGATCACCTCAAGCCAACTGGAGGGAGCGGCCACAACCCGCGGAATTGCGAAGGAGATGATCCGAACGGGTCGTCCTCCTCGGGATAAGAGCGAGCGGATGATCCTGAACAACTATCATACCATGCAGCGGATTCGCGTGCTCCGCAATCAGCCGTTAACGCCGGAATTAGTCTTGGAAATTCACTCTCTGGTCACCGCGGACACGCTTGATCACAATGACGCTGCAGGGCGCCTCCGCCGGGGGGAAGAAAACATCCGGGTCGAAGATCACGAAGGCACTGTGTTCCATGTGCCGCCGCCCGCCTCCGAGTTGGAGGACAGGCTGAAGGCGATGGGTGAATTTGCCAACGGCGCTACTCCGGACTTCTTTGTCCATCCGGTCGTTCGAGCCATCATTCTGCATTTTTGGCTGGCCTACGACCATCCCTTCGTCGATGGCAACGGGCGCACGGCCCGGGCGCTGTTCTATTGGGCCATGCTTCGGCAGAAATACCAACTGTTTGAATTCATCTCGATCTCTCAAATTCTGCTGCGCGCCCCCGTTCGCTATGCTCGCGCATTCCTTTACACCGAAACCGATGGGCTCGACTTGACTTATTTCATCCTCCATCAGGTCGATGTCATCCGGGAGGCGGTGGAGGCACTGCACGACTACGTTCGGCTTAAGACCGCCGAACTTCGCGCGGCGGAAACGTTTCTGCGGGGGATGACGGGGCTGAATCATCGTCAGCAAACTTTGCTCGCCAATGCGTTACGCGAGCCCCGAGCTCGCTATGTCATCGAGGGCCATCGCCGCAGTCATGGCGTGGCCTTCCAGACGGCACGTGACGATCTATTTGACTTGGTCGAACGGGGGCTCCTGACCGTGCGGAAGGAAGGACGAAGCAACGCGTTTTATCCGCAGAAAGATCTTAACGATAGGCTATCCGCGGCGGCGGAGGCGAGAGATGATGCAGGATCAGATTCGACTGTGCCTTTCGATTTTCAATCATCTCGAGACTAATTTTGGCGGTGTGATCGGCGCAAGACCAGCGCGGGTGGGCGGCTCGCCAGCTGGGTCTTAGTCAAGAGGGCTGATCACCCTCAGGCCAGGCACATGATGAAAATGGACATCGAATGCGCAAACCGACGCATCGATCGCCAGCGCTGAGGCGGCGACCACGAGATCGGGAGCTGGAATCCTTTTGCCCGCGCGGTCCAGCTCCCATCCCAGCTGCGCCGCTTGTTCCCAGACCGCGGCGTCGGTCGGTGCGAAGAGCATAAGGGCAAAAGCGTCATCGTAGCGTCGGCGCACGGCCGGCTGCTTGAAACCGCGGCAAGTTTCCACCCAGACCAGGCCGCAAGTCGCGATATCCCATTCATCGGCGCGGTCTCGCAATTCCAACAACGGATCGCGACGTTCGCGGAAGCGTTGGATGAAGAAACTGCTATCGACGAGAACGGCGTTTGCCATACGGGGCCTGGTCTTCCGCGACCCTGCATGGATCCAGCGACTTCGGATCATAGACGTCGGCCAAGCCGGCCGGTGAGACACCCGAGCCCTTGCTCAACACGGCCTTGAGCCGAGCCCGTCGCGTCATCTCCCTAAGCGCCATCTCAACCGCCTTGGTTTTGGAGGAGGCTCCGGTGATCTTAATGGCCTCAGCCAGCATCCCTTCATCAATGTGCATGGTCATTTTCATGGCGGATGAAAAAGTATGGCATGCATGCCATACTTCAAGGGCATTGTGACGTTGGCTGCGAGGCGGAGAAAACCGCTGGCCACGGGCGACAATGCGGCCCTGGTCGCCTGGTACGGTGCCAACCCAGACCGGTTGGCCTACGACCCGGAAAAGAAAAATTCGGATCGGCGGGATCGAGGTCGAATAAGCCGGGGCGCTTAAGGCGCGACCGGCTGGTCCGGAATCAGGCCGTTGAGCCGTAGCCAGATGGCAGCGCGCTGCGGCCACTCCGAGGTTTCCAGGCCGGGCTTCAAGCCGAAGCCGTGCGCGCCCTTCTCGTAGATGTGCAGTTCGGCGGGCACGCCCGCCTTCTTCAGTGCCTCGAAAAAGATGAGGCTGTTCTGGACGGGGACGGTCTTGTCCTCCTCGGTCGCGACGATGAAGGCCGGCGGCGTGTCCTTCGTCACATGCAATTCGGGCGAAAGATGGTCCATGAGCGCCTGGTCGGGATGGGCCCCGAGCAGGTTCAGGCGCGAGCCCCCATGGGCGTACGGCGGCTCCATCGTGATCACCGGATAGAGGAGGAGAAGGAAATCGGGCCGGCCGTTGACCGAATCGATAGCGGCCCCGGTGCGTCCATCCGGATCGTCGTAGAGCGTGCCGGCGCTGGCGGCCAAGTGGCCGCCGGCAGAGAAGCCGAGGAGGCCGATGCGGTCCGTCTTGATGCCGAAATCAGAGACGCGCGAACGCACGACCCGGATGGCGCGCAGGACGTCGCGCAAGGGGGCCGGCTGGCCGTACTCCTTGACGCGGTACTTGAGGATGAAGGCGGTCACGCCGAGGGAATTCAGCCAAGCCGCCGGCGAGGTGCCCTCGTTGCTCCACGACAGCCGCGCGTAGCTCCCGCCGGGGCAGATGATGACCGCGGTGCCGTTGGCCGTGCCGGCCGGCGCCGGAAAGACAGTCAGGCTGGGGTGATGGATGTTGGCGACATTGGTACCTTCCAGCCTTTCATCCGATGCATCGGCCTTGAGGCCCGGCACGCCCTCCGGCCAGAGCGCGATGATCGGTTGGGCGGCGGCCTCCAGGGATGCGCCCACGAGGGCGGCGAGCAAGGCGAGGGTGCGGATGGCGGCGGGGCTGATCTTCATGGGGATTTTGGGCGGACGCGGTCCAGGATGGCGAGCAGGTCGCCAAAATCCTCATCGCGGCTGCGGCTGTGGATGACGAAGTCAAAATTGGGCGCCTCGCGCAACTCAGCTTCGGCGGTTGCCATGCGGAGGGCGATCTCCTGCTCGTTGTCCTTCCCGCGGTCGCGCATGCGCGCCAGCAGCCGCTCGTGGTCGACGATGAGGAAGACGGTGGTCAGGGCGCGGCGCAGCAGCGGGCTGGAAGTCGCCACCCGCCGGAGGCTGGCGACTCCCTGCACGTCGACGCTCATCACGAGCTGGGCCCCCGCCGCGAGCGGATCGAGCACGCTGGACATCAGGGTGCCGTAGCGGCGCTGGCCGTGCACCCAGGCCCATTCGAGAAACTCGCCGGCGGCGACCCTGGCCTCGAAAGCCTCGGGTGAGAAAAAATGGTAGTGGACCCCATTCACCTCGCCGGTCCGCGGCTCGCGCGTCGTGGTCGTGATCACCCGGGTGAAGCCCAGCCCGGCGGCGACCAACCGGTCGCAGAGCGTGCTCTTGCCCGATCCTGCCGGCCCGGCGATGACAAGGAGGATCGGCTGGGCAGGCATGCGGGCTTAGTAGCTCAGCGCCAACCCGCAGAGCAAAAGGCCATAGGCGGCCAGGAGGCCGCCGAATCCGCGCGGTCGCCCCGGCCGCGCGAACAGCCAGCCGAAGAAGTCGCGCAGCCGGTAGGGCTGGGCGCCGAGCCAAAGCGCCAGCGCGATGCCGAGGTAGACCAGGCTCACCATGCAGAGGCGCTGGGGGCGGTCGTATTGCATGTAGGCCGCGTCGAGCAGGGGCATGGCGCCGAGCAGAACGAGCACGCAGGCGCCGCGCACGGCGAGAAAATCGGGCACGCATTTGAAGGCGAGCGCGGCCAAAATCGCGAAGAAAACGAAGAGCAGCCGGCGATAATCACCGAAATCGGCGGACGAAAGGTGCCAAATGACGTAAAGAAACCAGAGGGAGCCGGATCCAAAGCAGATCCAGGTCGCCGCCGGAGAGCGCGGAAAGGCCTTGAAGGCGGCAGCGGCGGTCCCGGGAAAGAACAGGAGGGGCGCGCCCAGCGCGATCAGGAGCAGGCCGGGAAGCAAGGTGGCGAGGGCGAGCGACATGGGAAAACGAGGGTTATGCTACCGCGGCGACTCCGGCCAGCACCAACTCGCCATAAAGGGTGCTTACGGTGGTTCGGCTGATTTTCAGGGGCACGATCGAGCCGACGAGGCGCGCCTCGGCGGCAAAGATGGCCACGCGGTTGCCGGACGTACGCCCGGTGAAGGCCTGTCCGGTCCGGTCCGGGCCCTCGACCAGCACCTCCTGGACGGAGCCGAGGAGCGACCGGTTGCGGCGGAGGGAGTTTTCCCGCAGGAGGTCCAGGAGCACGCGGTTGCGCTCCTCCTTCATCTCGGCCGGGACCTGGCCGGCCATGCCCGCCGCCGGCGTCCCGGTGCGGACGGAGTACTTGAAGACGTAGGCCATGTCGTAGTTCACGGCTTCGAAGAGCGAACGGGTCTCGGCGAAGTCGGCCTCGGTTTCGCCCGGGAAGCCGACGATGACGTCGGTGGAGAAATACATCTCCGGCCGCGCCGCGCGGAGCGCCTGCACGATCTCGAGGTAGCGCTCCCGGGTGTACGGGCGGTTCATCGCGCGGAGCAGGCGGTTGCTGCCGGACTGCATGGGCAGGTGCACGTAGCCGCAGAGCTTGGGCAACCGGCCGTAGGCCTCCACCAGGTCCTGCCGGAAGCCGAGCGGATGCGGCGAGGTGAAACGGATGCGCTCGATCCCCTCGACGGCGTGCACGCGCTCGAGCAGGCGGACAAAGGGCGTGATCCCGCCGTCATGGGCGTAGTCCCGCCGGCCGTAGCTCGTGACGATCTGGCCGAGCAGCGTGATCTCCCGGACCCCCCGCTCCGCCAGCGTGCGGCATTCCGCGACGATCTCCTCCATGGGCCGCGAGCGCTCGTCGCCCCGCGTCTTCGGGACGATGCAAAAGGAGCAGTGCATGTTGCACCCCTGCTGGATGGAGACAAAGGCGGTGACCTGCGGGGCCGCGGACTCGAGATGGTCCCGGATGGTGTTCTGGGAACCGGCTTCCTCGGCGAGATCGACGATCGTCTCCCCCACGGGCGCGCCGGCCTCCCGCGCGGCGCGCAGGTTGTCGAGATAGTCCGGGACCCGGTGAAATTTCTGGGTGCCGACGATCAGGTCCACGTCGGGCAGGCGGTCGAGCAGCTCCGCCCCGCGGTTTTGCGCCATGCAGCCCAGGATGCCCAGGACGAAGTCCGGATTCCGGCGTTTGCGCCGCTGGACCGAGGCCGCCTTGCCGATCGCCTTCTGTTCGGCCGCATCGCGCACGCTGCAGGTGTTGAGCAGCAAGACGTCGCAAGCGTCCTCGGAATCGACGATGCGGTAGCCGCGGGCGCGCAGCAGGGCGGCGACGGCCTCGCTGTCGCGCTCGTTCATCTGGCAGCCGTAGGTCTTGATGAAAACCCGGTTCACGTGGGGAGGGTTTTATCTATCCCGCCCCCGCCGGGGGTCAACGCGACAAACCGCCCTACCTCCGCCGCCGCACGCCGATCTGGGCGACGGAAAAACGCACGATGCCCTCCAGGCGCTCGATCTCGGCGGGAGGAAGCGAGGAGGTGCCCTTCCGCAGTTCCTCCTCCGCGCGCTTCATCGCGTTCTCCGCCGCCTGCTCGTCGATCTTTTCCGCCTCGATGGCGCTTTGCGCCAGCACGGAGACCTTGTCGCCGGCGATCTGGGCGAACCCGCCGCTGACGGCCAGAAGCTGCGAGATGCCGTCCTTGGTCACGCGCAGGGCCCCGGCCGCCACCTGCGTGAGCAGGGGGATATGGCCGGGCAGAATGCCGATCTCGCCGCTCGTCGTCGGGATCACGACGGTGTCGATGGTGTCGGAATACACCCGGGCCTCGGGCGTGACGATTTCCAGGGTGAGGGGCATTTATTTCCGCGGGCTCACTTCTTGGACGCGCCGATCACCTCGTCGATGCCGCCCTTCATGTAGAAATCGCCCTCGGGGACGTTGTCGAGCTCGCCGTCCAGGATCATCTTGAAGCCGCGGACGGTCTCCTTGACGGGGACGTACTTGCCGGGCGTGCCGGTGAAGACCTCGGCCACGGCGAACGGCTGGGAGAGGAAGCGCTGGATCTTGCGCGCCCGATAGACGGTGAGCTTGTCCTCGGGGGAAAGCTCATCGAGGCCGAGGATGGCGATGATGTCCTGGAGGTCCTTGTAGCGCTGGAGCACCCGCTGGAGCTCGCTGGCGACGCGGTAGTGCTCCTCGCCGACGATCGAGACCTCGAGGGCCTTCGAGACGGAGGCGAGCGGGTCGACGGCGGGATAGATGCCGAGCTCGGCGATGGAGCGCTCGAGCACGATGGTGGAGTCCAGGTGGGCGAACGTGTTCGCCGGCGCCGGGTCGGTCAGATCGTCCGCCGGCACATAGACGGCCTGCACGGAGGTGATGGAGCCCTTCTTCGTGGAGGTGATCCGCTCCTGCAGGATGCCCATCTCGCTCGAGAGGGTCGGCTGGTAGCCGACGGCGGAGGGCGAGCGGCCGAGGAGCGCGGACACCTCCGACCCCGCCTGCGAGAATCGGAAAATATTGTCGATGAAGAGGAGCACGTCCTGGTTCTTCTCGTCGCGAAAGTACTCGGTCATGGCGAGGGCCGAGAGGGCAACGCGCATGCGGGCGCCCGGGGGCTCGTTCATCTGGCCGTAGACCAACGCGACCTTCGACTTGCTCAGGTCCTTCTGGTCGATGACGCCCGCCTCGGACATCTCGTGGTAAAGGTCATTGCCCTCGCGGGAACGCTCCCCCACCCCGGCGAACACCGAATAGCCGCCGTGGGCCTTGGCGATGTTGTTGATCAGCTCGAGAATGACGACGGTCTTGCCGACGCCGGCGCCACCGAAGGCCCCGGCTTTGCCGCCCTTGATGAACGGGCAGATGAGGTCGATCACCTTGATGCCGGTCTCGAGGATCTGCGCCTTCGTGTCCTGGTCGGCCAGCGCGGGGGCCGCGCGGTGGATCGGATACTTCTTGTCGAACGCGACGGGGCCGCGGTTGTCCACCGGGGCTCCGGTGACGTCGAAGATCCGGCCGAGAACCCCCGCCCCCACCGGCACGGAGATCGGGGCGCCGGTGTCGGCGACTTCCATGCCGCGCTTGAGCCCCTCGGTCGAGGACATCGAGATCGCGCGCGCGAGGCCGGCGCCGAGGTGCTGCTGGACCTCGAGCGTGAGCTTTTCCTGCCGCCCCGCGACGGTGAAGTCGATGGTGAGCGCCTGGAAGATGGGCGGGATGGAGTGGTCGGCGAACTGCACGTCGACGACGGGGCCGATGACTTGGACGATTTTACCGGAGTTCATTGCGAAAAAAGAGGACGGGCTGGGGTGGAAAAGGATCAGGCGGCGGAGAATTGAGCGGCGGCGATCTCGAGGATCTCCTGCGTGATGGCGGCCTGGCGGGCCTTGTTGTACTCGAGGGTCAGCTCGCCGAGGATCTTGGTGGCGTTGTCCTTGGCCGTCTTCATCGCCACCATCCGTGCGCTGTGCTCCGAGGCCTTGGCGGAGAGGACGAACTGGAAGAGGTAGCGGTTGACGTAGTAGGGCAGGAGCGCGTTGAGCACGCTCGTGACATCGGGCTCGAATTGCATCTCCTGCCCATGGCCGGCCTTGGGATCTTCGGCGTCACGGTGTTCGGCCAGGAATTCGCTGAGGTTGCGCAGGGGCAGCACCGGCCGGAGCGTCGGCTCCTGCACCAGCGTGTTCTTGTAGCGCGAATAAATCACCTCGATGGTGTCGATCGAGCCCTCGAGAAACTGCCTCACCATCAGTTCGGCGACCGCCCTGACCTCGGCAAAAGGCACGCGGTCGTGCACGGGGAAATCGGCGAGGAGATCGCGCTTGGTTCGGGCGAGGAACTGCGCGCCCTTGCGACCGATCACGCAGAACTTCGCCGGGGTCTTGATGTCGGCGACGAGCTTGAAGAGGTTGCCGTTCAGCGGGCCGCACAGGCCCTTGTCCGTCGTGACCAGGAGGATGCCGCGCACCTTCACCGGGCGCTCCTGCAGGAAGGGATGAAGCGACTCGTCCGCCCGGGAGGCGAGCGCGGCCAGCATCCGGGCCATGAGCTGGGCATAGGGCCGGCTGGCGAGCGCCGCCTGCTGCGCCTTCTTCATCTTCGACGCCGCCACCAGCTCCATCGCCTTGGTGATCTGGCGGGTGTTCTTCACCGACTTGATGCGTCGGCGGATGTCGCGGGTGGAGGCCATGCCGGGAGGTCAGGGTGCGGAGAGGGAAATCCGGGTCGGGAGCTCAGGCGCCGTAGCTGGACTTCCAGGCCTCGCAGGCGGCTTGGAGCTTGGCTTCCAGGTCCTTGTCCAGCGCCGCCTTGGTGCGGATTTCCGTCAGGAGGGCCTCCTGGCGCGTGGTGAAGAAGGCCTTCAGGGATGTGGCGGCGTCGACGATCTTCTTCACCTCGATCGGATCGAAGAAGCCCTTCTGCATCGCGAAGAGCACGGCCACCTGCGTCTCGATCAGGATCGGATTGAAGGCCGGCTGCTTGAAGAGCTCGACGATGCGGGAGCCGCGATCGAGCTGGGCCTTGGTCTTGGCGTCGAGATCGGAGCCGAACTGGGCAAAGGCCGCCAGCTCGCGAAACTGGGCGAGCTCGCCCTTTAATTTGCCGCCGACCTGCTTGGTGGCCTTGATCTGCGCGGCGGAACCGACGCGGGAGACGGAGAGTCCGACCGACACGGCGGGGCGGATGCCCTGGTTGAAGAGGTCGGTCTCGAGGAAGATCTGGCCGTCCGTGATGGAGATGACGTTCGTGGGGATGTAGGCCGAGACATCGCCGGCCAGGGTCTCGATGATCGGCAGCGCCGTGAGCGAGCCCTTGCCATCGAGGCGGGCGGCTCGCTCGAGGAGGCGGCTATGGAGATAGAAGACGTCGCCCGGATACGCTTCGCGGCCGGAGGGGCGCTTGAGGATGAGGGAAATCTGCCGGTAGGCGACGGCATGCTTGGAAAGATCGTCGTAGACGATGAGCGCATCCATGCCGTTTTCCATGAACCATTCGCCCATGGCCGCGCCCGAGTACGGGGCGATGTATTGGTTCGCGGGATTGTCGGCGGCCGCGGCGGCGACGATGATCGTGTACTGCATCGCGTCGGCGGCCTCGAGGGCGCCGATCGTGCGGACGATGTTCGAGTTCTTCTGGCCGACCGCGACGTAGATCGAGTAGACCGGACGGAATTTCGGATCGCCCGAGGCCAGGCCGACCTTGTTGATCTTGGCCTGGTTGATGATCGTATCGATGGCGATCGTCGTCTTGCCGGTGCCGCGGTCGCCGATGATCAGCTCGCGCTGGCCGCGGCCGATCGGGATCATCGAGTCGATCGCCATGATGCCGGTGAACAGCGGCTGGGAGACGGATTTGCGGACGATGATGCCGGGGGCGATCTTCTCCACCGGATAGGTCTCCTTGGCGTCGATCGGGCCCTTGCCGTCGACGGGATTGCCGAGCGCGTCGACCGCGCGGCCGAGGAGCGCCTTGCCCACCGGCACGGAGAGCAGCTTGCCGGTGGTGGTGACCTCGTCGCCTTCCTTGAGCTGCGAGATGTCGCCGAGCACGACGCAGCCGACCTCGTCAGTCTCGAGGTTGAGCGCGATGCCGATGGCGCCGCCGGGGAACTGGACCATCTCGTTGTACATCACGTCGGAGAGGCCGTCGATCTTGGCGACGCCGTCGGCGATGGTGCGGATGTTGCCGGTGTTCTTCTTGACCGCGTGGCTGGAAAGCTTGGCGATCTGCGATTCGATTTGTTCGAGAATGGTGCTCATGGAAAATTAGAGGGCGGCGGCCAGCGCGGCCAGCTGGCCGGCGGCCGAGGATTCATAGATGTCGTCGCCCACGCGCACGCGCAGGCCGGCGAGGAGCGCGGGATTGGGCTGGGCGGCGATGGCCAGGGGCCGGCCGTATTTCTTGGCCAGAGCGGCGCTGATGGATTGGAGGACGTGATCGGAAATGGCGCCGGCGTGCTCGACGCGCACCTGTCCGCGGGCGAGCTCAAGGGCGACCAGGCGCTGATAGGCCTTGAGGACCATCAGCGGGTTCGCCGGCCGGTGCTTTTCCACCCACGCCAGGATCCCGCCCACGTTTTCGGCCGAGACGACTCCGTCAACCAGGCTCAGCTTGAAGAGCTGGCGGGCGAGCTGCTGGGCTTGTTTGGCGTGGCCGGCCATTAGGTCAGACGTTGGTCAATTCGCGGCCCGCGGCCTCGTTGTAGCGCGCGCGATCCGCTTCCGACAGCTGCTGGCTCAGGACCCGCTCGGTCGTGGCGACGACCAGGCGCGCGATCTCGGTGCGCGCCTCAGCGAGCATTTTTCTCTTTTCCAGCTCGATGGCCTCCTGGGCCTTGGCCAGCAGGCCGGCGGACCGCTCCACGGCCTCCTGCTGCTGCTTCTCGGCGAAGTTCTTCGCGGCTTTTTGAGCCTCGGCCAGCAGGTCGCGCGCCTTGACCTGGGCTTCCTTCATTTGCGCCTCGCTGGCCTGCTGCGCGGCCTCGAGCTTGGCTTTCATCTCCTCCGCATACTGCAGGCCGGAGGCGATCTTTTTCTGCCGCTCGTCGAGCGTGGCCATCACCGGCTTGAAGGCGAACTGCCAGAGGACCCAGGCCACGACGCCAAAGCTCACCATTTGCGCCAGGATGCTGGGCAGGTTGATGCCGAAATCCTGCGTGATCTTGACGATGGGATTGGCGTCGTCCGCGGGTGCCACCGCAGCCAGGGTGAGAAGGGAGATGCTCATGTCGAAAGGGGGCCGCGCTCCGAAACCGGGTTCCGGGCGCGGTGGGGGGATGTTTATTTGCCGCCGAGGAACAGCGCGTAAAACGCGACCGCTTCCGCAAAGGCCATGCCGATGATGCCTTGAACGAGGATCTTGCCGGAGGCGTCGGGATTGCGGCCGACGGCTTCCGCGGCCTTGGCGCCGACGAAGCCCACGCCGAGGGCGGCGCCGATGCAGCCGAGGCCGCCCTGGATGCTACCGGTGATTTCTGCGATGATGTGACTCATGTTTGGTTCTGTTTTGTGGTTGGAGATCCGCCGTCCACGCGCGAGGCATGGTCCCGACGGGAGAGGGTTCAATGCGACGGGGGATGCGCGCCGTCGGACGCGGCGGCGCCGTGGTCATGGTCGCCGTGGCTCGTGAGCAGGCCGATGTAGACGGCGATGAGCAGCATGAAGACGAAGGCCTGCACCGCCCCGACGAGCACTTCCATGCCGTAGAACGGCAGGGGCAGGCCCCAGCGCGTGATGGCCGACATGGAATGGAGCAGGTTTTCCCCGCCGAAGATATTGCCGTAGAGACGAAACGAGAGCGAGATCGGCCGGGCGAAGAAGATCGAGATGAGCTCGAGGAAACCGACGGCGATGAAGACGAGGGACAGCGGATAGTACACGAAGGGCGATACGTCCTTCTTGTCCGCCTTGTTGCCGAAGAGGTCCACGATGATCGCCTTGGGACCGGCGAAACGCAGGACCAGGATGAAACCGGCGATGAACGCGCAAAACGACAGGGCAATCGTGCTGTTCATGTCGGCGCCGGCCGGTCGAACGAGTTCCATCCATTCCCCGGTGGTGTGGCTGCGCATCATGATCGTCCCGACACCCGGGACCAGGCCGCTCCAGTTTTGAATCAGGATGAAAACAAAGAGGCCGATCAGGAGCGGGAAGCAGGCGGCGATCGCGCGCTTGCCGATGATCGGGCCGACAATATCCTTGATGCCCTCGAGCATCCCTTCGACGACGGCTTGCCCGCGCGTCGGGACGAGCCGCGGCTTTCCCACCATGAGCCGCACCACGACGATGAGGCCGAGCGCGACGATCCAGGTCATTAGCATGCTGTTGGTCACCGGCAGCGGGCCGACATGGAAGAGCGTGCCGGCCATCGCCTCCACGCCGTGGCCCTCCGCCGCCCAGGCCGGGGTGGCCAGCAGGATGCCGGGGAGCAGGTATGCGAGGTTTTTGACCCTGATCATGGTGCTTTGCGGGAACGAATGGACTGCGGGAACGTTCGACCTAGAAGAAGGGCTAAACCTCCGTCAACATCCGAAATGGGAAGCGGAAACCGGTGGCAGGGGGAATTTGTGCAATCCTTTGCGTCCGCTCTCGGGCTTATGGAGATTTCGCGTGGCCACTAAGGAGCAATAATGGGGCGCCTTCTGTTGGAAAATCGTGGGTATTTCAAAAGGCCATTCCCCACTCGGGCACGTGTCCCAATCCGGGTGTGAGGCAAACGCGGCTTTTGCGGCTGCAAAATAAGGCTCATGATCGGTGCGAAAAAAGAAACGAGTCCCCTGCCCTGTCCGTTGAGCAACCTCCTCAAGGAACGAGGAATCCAATAATCGGTGCTTATGATGGCGGCGTTTTGGCCAGGGGTCGGGAAAGAGCATGTAGATCTCCGAAAAGCAGGCCCCAACCGGGAGAGCAGCAATGAAATCGCGGGCTTCGGCCCGCATAAATCGAAGGTTGGTCAAACGGGCCCGCTCGCGCTTGCGCTCGGCCCTCTCGATCCGATCGAGGACGATGTCAATGCCCACGCAGAAGGAGCTGGGATGGGCCTTGGCGTATGCAGTGAGGAAGTGTCCGTGACCGCAGCCAATCTCCCATACAAACTCCAATTCGTTCCCGAAAGCTGCCGAGCAAGATTCGGCCAAAGCTCGCCGGCGCGCTGAGACGATCTCAGCGTGCGTTGGCTTTGTCTTCACATTGTCCATCTTATTGTTAGGACCTGACCCCATCATTCATTGCGCTTCCCCTACCCGCCTCGATCCGGACCATCAAGATGCTGATATCGGTCGGATTTACCCCGCTGATCCTGCTGGCCTGGCCGAGGGTAAAGGGCTTGAGCTCGGCGAGCTTCATGGCGCTTTCCCGCCGCAAACCTCGGATGGAAAGAAAATCCAGCTGAGGTGGGATCCGGATTTTCTCGATTTGGCTGAGCTTTTCAATCTGCCGTACTTCTCGTTCGATATAGCCCTTGTAAGTGATCCTGTATAACACCTGCTCGCGGATCGCCGGATGCTCTCTGACGAAGGCCTCGGGCAGTGCGGACGACTCCCCTCCCCTGCGGACGAGATCCGCTATCGTAACTCCCTGTGTTCTAGTGTTTTCTAGAACATTAACCCAAGTATCAATGCGGGCCACCTTGTCGTGTATTCGAGATATCCTGCTCCTGGTTAATAGATTGTGCTTAGATGCATGCTCGACCAATCGGATCTCGGCGCTCCCGTGGTTGAACAGCAGTCGGTGCTCTGCTCTGCTTGTAAACATGCGGTAAGGTTCATTGGTGCCACGGGTCACTAGGTCATCGATGAGCACACCGATATACCCCTCATGCCGACTAATGATCAGGGGCTGCCCTCCCCTAGTCTTCTGTACGGCGTTGACTCCTGCAATTAGCCCCTGGGACGCCGCCTCCTCATATCCGGATGTTCCGTTGATCTGGCCAGCAAAGAAGAGGTTTTCCATCTTCTTTGATTCGAGCGATGGATACAGCTGCGTTGGCTGGGCAAAATCATATTCCACTGCATAGGCTGGCCTAAGTAATACACATTTCTCTAATCCCGGCACACTGTGCACCATATCAACTTGCACATCGAACGGGAGACTTGTTGACAATCCATTCACATAATACTCGTTCGTCGATAGGCCTTCGGGTTCGAGAAAAAGCAAATGGCGAGACTTGTCCGCAAAGCGGACAAATTTGTCTTCGATGCTCGGACAGTATCTGGGCCCGACCCCTTTGATCTCTCCGCTGTACATTGCGGATTTGCTTAAGTTTGCTCGGACAATCTCGGCTGTCTGCTCGGTTGTGTGAGTCATCCAGCAGGAAACTTGATTCCTGCCGGGGGTCCATCCGAGACGCCTTTCTCCAGTTTGTTCCACGTGGAACAAATCGCCGGGATCCCGCGTGTCGTGAAACGCGAATAGAGTAGGGGAAGTATCGCCTCGCTGCTCCTGCATCTTCGTAAAATCGAGACTGCGGCCCAGAAGCCGGGGAGGGGTGCCCGTCTTCAGCCTATTCAGCTCAATTCCAGCATGTAAAAGACTGTCAGACAGTGTCTTAGAACTGAAATCTCCAAGTCTTCCTCCCTCAGTTTTGTTTTGGCCGATATGCATGAGACCACGAAGAAAAGTGCCTGTCGTGACGACCACCGCGCGACCGTGAAAATCGAGATCGAGATTGGTCTGGCATCCAATGACCTTGCCGCCGCCAAATAGGAGCCCGGTGACCGTGGCCTGGAAGATCTGAAGGTTGGCCTGCAGCTCCAGCGTATGCTTCAGCCGGAATTGATAGGCCTTCTTGTCGCATTGGGCGCGGGGCGATTGCACGGCCCGACCCTTCGATTCATTGAGCAGCCGAAATTGGATCCCGGTGACATCCGTGTTGATCGCCATCTCGCCTCCCAGGGCATCGATCTCCCGGACGATCTGCCCCTTGGCCTGGCCGCCGATCGCGGGATTGCAGCTCATCTGCGCGATCGTGTCGATGTTGCCGCTGAGGAGCAGGGTGGAGGCGCCCATGCGCGATGCGGCCAGGGCCGCCTCCACGCCGGCATGGCCGGCGCCGCAGACGATGACATCGAAAGGTGTCTGATTGAAATTCAAATAGCGGGAATATAGTAGCCAAAATATGAATACAAATACGCGGGCATAATCCAGTCCCCGGCATGCTCTGACCGGCCGGGACGAAGTGCAAGCCGGTGGGGTGGGGGACTGTCCCCCCTTTGCTATTGATGGCAAGGGGACGCCCCGGCTATGGAATCGGGAGCAATCCGCGGCCATGTTTGGCATCCACAACTACTGGCTATTCATTTTGAGCGGGATCCTGCTCAATGTCGTCCCCGGGCAAGACACCCTCTACATTGTCGGCCGGAGCATCTCGCAGGGGCGGCGCGCGGGGATCATTTCGGCTTTGGGCATCAGCACCGGTTGCCTCGTCCACACGCTGGCGGCGGCCTTTGGATTGTCGGCGCTCTTGGTGACTTCCAGCCGGGCCTTCGTGGCCATCAAGGCCATGGGCGCGGCCTATTTGATTTATCTCGGCCTCCGGATGCTTTTTAGCCGTCCGGCCGCAGCCGCATCGGGCATCGAGAGCCGCCCGGCGGCGTCAGGATGGATAATTTTTCGTCAGGGCATCTTGACCAATGTTCTGAATCCCAAGGTGGCCCTCTTCTTTTTGGCCTTTCTGCCGCAATTCATCGAAGTGCACAGCAGCACGAAGGTGGTCGCATTTCTCGTCCTTGGTCTGACCTTCATCTTTAACGGCACCCTGTGGTGCATGCTGGTGGCCTCGTTTGCCTCGGCCCTGAGCCGTCGCTTTCGGGAACGGCCCGCGACGGAATCATCGCTCAAGCGGACGGCAGGCGCCTTGTTCGTCGGCTTGGGCGCTAAGTTGGCCTTGGATCACGCCTAGAGCCCAGGACCGCGGAGACCTCCGCTACTTCCCGATGCAGAATTCGGCGAAGAGGCGGTCGAGCATGCGCTCGTTGTCGATCTTGCCGGAAATTTCCCCGAAGGCGGCGAGCGCGCCGCGCAGGTCGCTGGCCAGAAGCTCGACGGGCTCATCCGCCTCCAATTTGCCCTGCGCTGCGGCGAGGCATTCCTGGGCCTGGGCCAGGGCGTGCGCATGCCGGGCGTTGATGAAAATGCCATCCTCTTCCGCCGGCGGCCGTAGGCCGTCGGCTCGTTGGACGATGGCCTCGGTCAAGGCATCGAGGCCGGCACCGGTCAGGGCCGACACAGCCACGATCGTCAGGCCCGCCCAGTCCGCCGCGAGCGGCTCGGGTCGGGCCGAACCATCCAGAAGGTCGACCTTGTTGAGGACCACGAGGGAGCTTCTCAGAACGAGTCTTTCCCTCAGCTCAGCGCTCATCGGCGGGGTGGGGCGGGTGGCGTCCAGCACCAAGAGCAGCAGGTCCGCCTCGGCCAGGCGTTCCAGCGTCTTGTCGATGCCGAGCTTTTCGAGCGCGCCCGGTGCGGAGTTGAGCCCCGCGGTGTCGATCAGGCGCAGGCAGTGGGGGCCGATGATGATGCGCTCCTCGATGAAATCGCGCGTGGTGCCCGGCTCGGCGCTGACGATCGCCCGCTCCCGGCCGAGCAACCGGTTCAAGAGCGAACTCTTCCCGACATTGGGCTCGCCGACGATCACCGTCTTGATCCCGTCGCGCAGCAGCTGCCCATAGTGCTGCGTGGCCAGGAGCCTCTCGGTCCCGCGCCGGAGAGCGGCGAGGGCCGCGCGGGTGGCCTCCCGGTCCTCGGGCGGCAGGTCCTCGTCGGGAAAATCGATATAGGCCTCGATCCGGGCAAGGGCGCCGATGAGGTCATCGGTCAGCGCCTGCATGTGGCGGCTGAGCGCGCCGCCCAGCAAGCGCTGCGCCGCGGCCAGCGCGCGTTCGCCCCGGGCGTGGATCACGTCCATCACGGCCTCCGCCTGGCTCAGGTCCATCCGGCCGTTGAGGAAGGCCCGCTGGGTGTATTCGCCGGGCTCGGCCGGCCGGCAGCCGCGCGCGAACAGATCCTCGAGAATCCGCTGGGCGATGAACGGGTTGCCGTGGCAGGAGATTTCCAGCGCATCCTCACCGGTGGCGGAATGGGGGCCCGCAAAAAAAGTGAAGAGCGCCTCGTCAACCGCCGCGCCGGCGCGGTCGCGGTAATGGCCGTGACGCATGGAGCGGGGCGGGGGAGCGGAACCGAGGATGTCTCGTGCCAGCCTTTCCGATTCCGGACCGCTGATTCGGATAATGGCCAGCGCCGCGGTGCCCGCCGGCGTGGCCAGGGCGGCGATGGTGTCGGAGGGGCGCGCCATGCCTTGTCAGGCAAAGCGCGCCGGGCCCGAAGGCAAGATCCGCTAAGCCGCGCCGTCGGCCACCGCGATCGCGGTGCCGCCGGTGACCGTGACCTTCTCCAGGATCGCCTTGGTGAGCTTGGCCGCGAGTTCGGGCTTCTCCTTGATCTCCTTCTTGGCGGCGTCGCGCCCCTGGCCGACGAGCTCGCCCTGGTAGGCGATCCAGGCACCCTTCTTTTCCAGGATGCGATGCTCCAGCGCGAGGTCGACGAGGGAGCCCGAGTGCGAGATGCCCTCGTCATACATGATGTCGAATTCGCATTCGGTGAATGGGGGGGCCACCTTGTTCTTCACCACCTTGATCTTGGTGCGGTTGCCGATGACCTTGCCCTCGGGCGTCTTGATCTGGTCCTTGCGCCGGATGTCGATGCGGATCGAGGAAAAGAACTTGAGCGCGCGGCCGCCAGACGTGGTTTCCGGGGAATTGTGGACGATCGCTCCGCTTGCCAGCAGGAAGTTTGCGTTGTTCTTGACTTCGACATTGTACCGGACGCCGAGCTTGCCCTCGATGAATTTTTCGCGGCATTCAAAGATCTCACAGGGGATGGCTTCCTCGACCTCGCGGGTGCTGAACTCCAAATCCGCGAGTTTGCTGCCAATGCCGTCGTGCTTCGTCAATTTGTAGGCCATCGAGCGATGGCAGTACGGACGAATAATATCTTCGAATTTGTCCGCCTCCTCCCCGTAAAACGCGATCCGGGAAGACGACCCCTTGGGATAATATTTAATCCGGCAGTTCAGATTGAATTTCTTCGCGAACACCGCCTCAAAAGCGCGGCATTCCTCGTCGGTCAGGCGGTGCAAATAGATGGTCTTCTTGTTGCCGCCCCTGCGTTGCCTGTCGTTGGTGCCGTCATCCAAAAACCAAACCGCCAGGGAAAGCGGATTCAACTGTTCCAGGAGGGCGGTGGTGATGTGCTTGTAGCGCTTGTTGAGGGGATAGAATTTGGCGCGAATCCGCGCGAGTTCGTGAAGCGTGACGGTGCTGAAGCCATAACCGTGCGCGTTGTCTGAAGGCTTCCGACAAAGTTTTCCAAAGGCCTGCTGTTTCCATTTTACGTAAGACTTCTGCTCTTGGGCATGTTCCTCCCGAAAATACGCGGTCATGTGGCCCTCTTGCTTGATGCTGCCGTCCCCGAGCATGCTTCCCAGGAGCAAATCCTGCAGATCGCTCGAGAATTTCACGCCTTGGTGGCGCACCAGGATTTTGTCCCCAATGGACAGATCCTCAGCGCTAACTTCGCCATCGGGAGTAAAGACGATATGGTTGGGCGTGCAGCTGAATTTGTTGAAGCCGGCGTCATTGGGGTAGCGAAAGACCAAGGTCCGGTAAGCTGTGCGGAGCGCACCGATCTCGTTGTCCGTGAGATTGAAGTTCGTGACATTGCGGCCGTGCTTGAACCGTCGAACCACTTCGGTCGGGGCGAAGGTCCTGGACTGTGGATTCCAGGAGATGACCTCGGCTGGCTTTTGACCGTTCACCAGGGTGCCGATCAGCTCGGAGCGTCCGCCCTGCAGCATGACTTTGGTCTGGTAAGGAAAACATCCAAACATCACGCCGATCTTCTCCCGGATCTGGTTGGTGAAGATGCAGACGCACTTGGTCTTGCTCACCACGGCGGTGAGGCGGCGCATGGCCTGCGACATCAGGCGGGCCTGGCTGCCCATGGTCATGTCGCCCATCTGGCCATCGAGCTCGGCCTTGGTGATCAGCGCGGCCACGGAATCGAGCACGATGATGTCGATGCTGTTGGAGCGGATCAGCGTCTCCATGATGTTGAGCGCGTCCTCGCCGCTGTCCGGCTGGGCCACCAGCAGGTCGTCGAGCTTCACGCCGACCACGCGGGCGTATTTCGGGTCCAGCGCGTGCTCGACATCGATGAAGGCCGCCAGGCCGCCCTTGCGCTGGGCCTCGGCGATCGCGCTCAGGCAGAAGGTGGTCTTGCCGGAGGACTCCGGCCCGTAGATCTCGATGATGCGTCCGAGCGGCAGGCCGCCGACGCCCAGCGCGAGATCGATGGCGAGCGAGCCGGTCGAGAGCGTCTCGATCTTCATCTTGGCGTTGCTGCCGAGGCGCATGATCGAGCCTTCGCCGAACTCCTTGCTGATCGAGGAGAGCGCGAGTTCGATGTTCTTGTCGCGGACGTGGGCGGCGGGAGCGGCGGCGGTCTTCGTCTCGGTGGCTTTGGCGGGGGCGGCTTTGGACATGGAAAAAGGTGTGGATTAGACGGTGGGGAAGGGAAGGAGAGATTTCATGGCGGTGCCAATAATAGTAGCAAGCCCGCAACCGGCGGGCGGCCCGCGGCGGTCAGAGCCTGGCTGCCCGACTGGAGCGGAAGGTTGCCATTCATGGGAGAAGGGGGCCGAAAAAACCAGAAGACTGTGCTTGATTGACGCAATCCGCGCCCTTTACCTTGCGCCGTTTCCGGCTACGGTTACATTCCTGTCATGAACATCAAAGCCTATCTCAAGCCGCAATGTGGGTGGTCGAATGGCGTGCGCGCCGTTCTGGGCAAGTACGGCCTGGAATATGCGGACATCGACATCATCAACAACCGCGAGAACTACGCCGAAATGGTGCGCAAGTCCGGGCAGCCGCTCTCCCCGTGCGTGGAGATCGATGGCGTGATGCTGGCGGACGTCTCGGGCGAAGAGGTCGAAAACTATCTTCTCAGCAACGACCTGGCCAAGCCGAGCGAAGCGCCGGTCGGAACTCCGACCAACGCCGGCTGCTCGGACGAGGAGCACGCCAAAATGGCCACCAAAACGATCCGCTTCTTTTGACGAGCGGCCCAGCCTAAACCTCAGACGTTTTTCAGGGCCGGCTCTCGCACCGCTTGACCGGCCCTTTTTTTGCGCACGCAAGCCAACTCCATGCACGATCAGCAGGAAAGCACTCGCCGCCCGGCGCAGCGGACCCTGGGTCCTCCGCCGAAGCAGGGGCTTTACGATCCCGCGTTTGAACACGACGCGTGCGGCGTCGGTTTTGTGGTCGATATCAAGGGCCGCAAGTCGCACCAGATCCTGCAACAGGCGATCCAGGTGCTGCGCAACCTGGACCATCGCGGCGCAGCCGGCAGCGAGGTCAACACCGGCGACGGCGCCGGCGTCCTCATCCAGACGCCCCATGCTTTTTTCAAGGAGGCAGCCCGCAAGGCCCGCCTCACCCTGCCCGAGCCCGGCCAATACGGCACAGGTCTCGTCTTCCTGCCGCGCGACCGCATCCGGCGCCGGCGCCTCGAGCAGCGCTTTGAGCAGATCGTGCAGTCCGAAGGGCAGACCTTTCTCGGGTGGCGCACGGTCCCGACGGATAACTCCACGCTGGGCGACACCGCCAAGGCGAGCGAGCCGTTCATGCGTCAGGTCTTCATCGGGCGGAATCCCGCCCTCGCGGACGACCTGGCCTTCGAGCGCAAGCTCTACGTCATCCGCAAGCTCGCCTATCGCGAGATCCGCACTTCCACGATCGACGGGGCGGAGTATTGGTACGTGCCGAGCCTTTCCCACAAGACATTCGTCTACAAAGGCATGCTGACGACCGAGCAGGTCGAGCTGTACTTTACCGATCTGCAGAACCCGGCGGTGGAAACCGGCCTCGCGCTGGTCCACTCCCGCTTCAGCACCAACACCTTTCCCAGCTGGGACCGGGCCCATCCGTACCGGTACATCGCCCACAACGGCGAAATCAACACCTTGCGCGGCAACATCAACTGGATGCACGCGCGGCAGGCATTTTTCGAGTCCAAGCTCTTTGGCGAGGATATGCAAAAAATCCTGCCGGTGATCAACCCCCAGGGCAGCGATTCGGCGATGTTCGACAATACGCTCGAGCTCCTCGTGCTGGCTGGGCGTCCCCTGGCGCACGCCGTGATGATGATGATTCCCGAGCCGTGGTCCTACCATCAGAGCATGGACGACGCCCGGCGCGCCTTCTATCAGTATCACGCCTGCCTGATGGAGCCCTGGGACGGTCCGGCCGCCATCGCGTTCACCGACGGCAGGCAGATGGGGGCGGTCCTCGATCGCAACGGACTGCGGCCGTCCCGTTACTATGTGACCAAGGACGGGCTGGTCATCATGGCTTCCGAGGCTGGCGTCCTGGAGATTCCGGCCGAGAACATCCTGCGCAAGGGCCGGCTCCAGCCCGGCCACATGTTCCTCGTGGACACCGAAGAGGGCCGCATCATTGAGGACGAGGAGATCAAGCGAAAGATCGTCGCCGCCCAGCCTTATCGGCAATGGCTCGACGAACATCTGGTGCACCTCGATGATCTGCCGGCGGCTCCCGAGGTCCCGCTGCCCGACCACCGGACCCTCCTCCAGCGGCAGATCGCCTTCGGCTACACCAACGAGGACGAGCGCATCATCATCACCCCGATGGCGCGCGATGGCGTCGAGGCCATGGGCTCCATGGGCAATGACGCCGCCCTGGCCGTCCTCTCGAACAAGCCGCGGCTCCTCTACGACTATTTCAAGCAGCTCTTCGCGCAGGTGACCAACCCGCCGATCGACTGCATCCGCGAGGAGCTCATCACCTCGGCGGAGACGCGGATCGGCTCGGAGGGCAATCTGCTTCATCCCGACGCGACGGCCTGCCGGCGCCTCGAGCTGAAGTGGCCCATCCT
>Ga0302325_10001977_pt1 | contig 50801 bp, 40 predicted proteins | sample Palsa_T0_2_FD_201948 | JGI IMG/M metagenome (GOLD analysis project Ga0302325, IMG submission 201948) | Peat permafrost microbial communities from Stordalen Mire near Abisko, Sweden - Palsa_T0_2 | ecosystem: Environmental > Terrestrial > Soil > Palsa > Peat permafrost | place: Sweden: Abisko...
TGGGGGACTACGATGGGATTTTTTGCGGTGCCGTAGCGGGCGATGGGGACACCATACACGGGGGTGAGGAGTTCGGGGCGGAGAACCTCGTCGGGGGTACCGCTGGCGGCGATGTGGCCGTTATTCAGGAGAATCAGGCGATCGGCGTAGGCACCGGCGATGTTCAGCTCGTGGGAGGCGACGATCACGGCGAGATTTTTATTCTTTGCCAGGTCGCGCAGGAGATGCCAGAGGTCGATCTGGTGCTTGAGATCGAGGAATGTGTTGGGCTCATCGAGCAGGAGAGCGGAGGGCTGCTGGATGAGGCACCGGCCGATGAAAACGCGCTGGCGCTGACCGCCGGACATCTGCTCCATGGGGCGATTCAGGAGATTCTGCAGGCCGAGGAGGGTGGCGACTTCGAGGGTGATGCGCTCATCGGCGCTGGATTCGAGGCCGAATGCGCCCCAGCGGGCGGCACGGCCGAGACGCAGGACATCGGACACCAGTTGGCCCGGCTCGTGGCGAGGGGATTGCGGCAAATATGCGGCGACGGCGGCGAGATCGCGCAGACGCCAGGAATTGAGATCGTGGTCTCGCCAGAGGATTTTTCCGGTGGCGGGAACGTGGCCGAGAAGCGCTTTGATGAGTGTGCTTTTGCCGCTGCCGTTGGGGCCGATGAGGGCGATGATTTGGCCGGGATCGAGCGAGAGGGAGACATCGGCGAGGGCGGGAACGTCGCCGTAGGAGAACGAGACGGCGCTGGCTTGGAGGATCATGGGATGAATCAGGCCGTTGGGCCGCCGGTGGACTTGAGCCGTTTGATACGCGCCTGGACATCCTTGAAATTGAAATCCCACTGGACGACCTGGCTGTAGTGCTGGAGGGCTTCCTCGATCATGCCCTTCTGTTCGAGCACTCGGCCGCGCCAGTAGTACATTTCCTTGGAGCGGTCGTCCCCCTTGAGTTGATAATCCCTGATCAGAATCGCGAGGGTTTCATCGGCTTCGTCGAGATAGCCGGCGTTGAGAAAAGCCAGGCCGAGGAGAATTCCCGCGTCATTGCGGAATTTGGGATCGTTTCTCGCACTTTGGAGAATGGGGATCGCGCCGACGAAATTGGAGAGGCTGAACATTCGCCGGCCCATTTCGAATTTCCAGCGCATTTCGGTGGGATAGGCGTCGGAAGCCATCTCGTATTCCTTCAGCTCAAACTCGGTGAGTTCGCGGCGGAAGTCGATGTATTCTTTTCGCAGGTCTTCGTTTTTCGGATCGAGGGTCAGGGCCTCGCGTTTGGAGCGTTCCATGCGGGCCAGTTGTTTCATGTGAATGAGGCCGATGCGCTGGCGATAGCGGAACTGCCTGGTGGTGTCATAGAGCTGCTGGAGGAGATCGATGGCGCGACCCTCGAAGTCGGGATGCTCGGTTTTTTCCAGCGCATCGACGAGCTTCATCGCCTTGGAGGGATCGTGGGGATTGGCTTTATATTCGGCCTCGGCCGCGTGGATGACGCCGGCCTGTGCGTCGAGGTCGGCGAAATCCTTGTCGCCGGTGAGGAGCAGGGATTGCTTGTTCATGTCCCTGATCTGATCGCGGAAGCTGCCGCCCTTTGAGTAACCGGCGCTGTCCATGGTGTCCTGAGCGCCGAGATTTTTCAGCTCTGTCGAGAGATCCATGTCCAGCGGGTGGAGTTTGAGGGCATACTGGCAGGCATCGGCGGCGAGACGCCATCGCTTCAGTCCCTTGTAGATATCGCGCAGGACGATGAACTTGTTGAAATCAGGTTTTTTATCGTCGGCGTTGGCTTTCTGGAATATCGGGCCGACCCAGAGAACGGTGTCGAAATACCCGCCGCGGTAGGCGCTCTGGAGAAGCGACTGCAGGTGATCGGTGTTGCCGGGATCATACGACATGAGCTTTTCGGCGTTGAGCATGTTGACTTTGTCGTCATTGCCGGGCCGTTTGAGCTTCATGCCTTCGAGAAATCCGATGGCCTTGCCGCCGCTGGCTTTTCGCTTGAGGGAGATGTCGCGGAGTTCCTGGTGTCCGTCGATGGCATCGGGGTCGAGGCTGAAACCCTGGAGATACATTTCGATGGCATACTCGTAGTTACCAGTGCCGGCGACGGTCTTACCGCGGTCGAAGAAGACCTTCGCCTTGGCGCGATCTTCGGGTGGGATTTCCTTATAACCTTCAGGGACGTCGGCCACGTGGTTTTTCCTTCAAGTGCGAATGGTTACGCAGACAGGGTTGCTTCACGAGCGTGCTGATGACGCGAATCTATCCGAGCCCGGTTGAACCTGTCAACAAATTCACCTAATCTTGATGGCTGCTGATTTTACGCGGATTGTGTCTGCTGATCGAGTGGCGGGCATGTACGAAGAGCTTAGAATTATTTCCTATCCGGACCCGCGTCTTCGCAAAGTAAGCGTGGACGTGAAGACGTTTGACCAGAGCCTGCGGGAGCTGAGCGAGCGGATGTTTCTGCTCATGCGCGAGGCCCGGGGCGTTGGCCTGGCGGCTCCGCAGGTGGGGCACAATATCCGGTTATTTGTGACCAACCACACGGGCAAACCGGAAGATGATCGCGTGTACGTGAATCCAGTTGTTTCCGATGCCGAGGGGGAGGAAACGTCGCAGGAGGGGTGCCTTAGTTTGCCCAATATCACAGTGGATGTGGGCCGCCCCGTTACTGCGCGAATGCGGGCGAAGGATTTGTCGGGGAACCTTGTTGAGCAGGTGGAAACGGGATATCTGGCGCGCATCTGGCAGCATGAGCTGGACCATCTCAACGGCGTGCTGATCATCGACCGCATGGGGCCGACGGCAAAGATGGAGAATCGAAAGACGCTGAAGGAGCTGGAAGAGAAATATGAGGAGGATCAATCGGCGCGGGGAAGGGCAAAAAAGTCATAGATAGATAGAGCGCGGGAAGCCCAACATGCGGATTATTTTTACGGGCAGCGGAGAATTTGGGATTCCGACGCTCGCGGCGCTGCTGGAGGCGGGGCATGAGATTTTTCCTTATACGCAGCCGGATCGTCCTGCCGGGCGGGGAAGAAAATTAACGCCGACGCCGGTCGGGCAATTTGCGGGGAAGCGGAATTTGACGGCGTTTCGAACAGCGGACTTCAATGCCGAGAAATTGCCGGAAGCCGATCTGATGATCGTGATCGCGTTTGGGCAGAAGATTTCTCCGGCGGCGGTGGCGCACGCGAAACTGGGGGCGGTCAATTTGCACGCATCGCTCTTGCCGAAATATCGCGGGGCAGCGCCGATCAACTGGGCGATCCTGCGCGGGGAAAGCGAAACAGGCAACAGTGTCATTCGGCTGACGCAGAAGATGGACGCCGGCGCGGTTCTGGGACAATCGAGATTAGTAATCGGTGACGTTGAGACGGCCGGTGAACTGCACGACCGGCTGGCGATCGACGGGGCGCGGCTCGTGATGAAGGTGATGGAGCAGTTGCGTGATGGATCGGCGCGGGAGATTGCGCAGGATGAATCGGCCGCGACGGTGGCGCCTAAGTTGGCGAGGGAATCGGCGCGCATCGACTGGAACGAATCTGGAAACGAAATTTCACGGAAAATTCGCGGGCTGTATTTATGGCCCGGTTGCCGGGTGCAGCTTTGCGATGCGACGGGTGCGCGTGTGGCCGCGATGACGCTGGCGCGCGCGCGGGCGGCCGATAGCGAAGGGCCGCGCTGGCATCCGGGCGAGGTTGCGATCGACGGGTGTGTTGTCTGCGGCGAGGGGGCGGTGGAAATTCTGGAAGTGCAGCCGGATGGGAAAAAGCTCATGAGTTTGAAGGACTTTCGAAGGGGGAATGCGTGGATGCCGGGGATGCGACTTAAATCGGTTTGAATAATAGTTGCGCGTTGCGAGTGAAATGCGAAGACATGAACGGACGCGATTATGCGCTGATTTTGCTGGATGAGAAGCGGCTGCCGGGATGGAAGCCGGGGCTTTTGCATGCGCGGCGTTGGCAGCCGCCGGAGGACTCGCGCGATCGAGGATTGGGGGAGCAGATTGCCGCGGGGGTGGTGAAGAATCTGCTGCTGTTGCGGGATCGCATGGAGCATTACTCGGGAAAGTCGGCGGCATCGGTCGATCCGCTGGTGCAGAAAATTCTGGCGATTGGTTTGTATCAGATGAAATTTCTGGATCGAATCCCGGCATCTGCGGCGGTGGACAGCGCGGTGGAGCAGGCGAAGAATTTTGGGCGGCGAAAGGCGGCGGGGTTCGTCAACGCGGTGCTGCGAAATGTCGCGCGGATGCCGGAGCCGCCGATGCCGGATGAAATTGCCGATCCGGTGGCGTTTGCGCAGCGGGTGCTGTCGCATCCACCGGTGATGTTTGAGAAATTGGCGAAACTGCTGGGTGCTGAGCGGGCGATGGCGTTTTGCCGGCATGACAATTCTGATCCGCCAATTGTTTTGCGGATGTTTCAGGGAATCGAACCGGCTGATTTGATTTTGGAATGGGAGCAGCTTCGCAGCCAATATGGGGATTTGCCGGACGTGGAGCTTTGGCTGCATGAATCGGCGGGGTTGCTGGTGGTGCGCGGGGTTCGCGGCGGCAGAATACTTGGGCATTGGGCGAAGATGGGACTGACGCAGGTGCAGGATGCGACGGCTGCGGGGGTGGTTGAGAAGATGCGGATATCGCCGGGCATGCGGGTGCTGGACCGATGCGCCGGGCTGGGGACCAAGACGATGCAGATTTGGGAGCGCGCCGGAATTTCCGGCGAAGTGATCGCGATGGATGCTTCGGAATTTCGCTGTGAAAAATTGGGCGAGTTGGTGGCGGAACGGGGGATCGGGAATGTTCGAGTGGTGCATGCTGAGAAGATGTCGGACGTTGCCGATCAGATTGGCGGGGTTTTCGAGCGAATTCTGGTGGATGTGCCGTGCAGCAACAGCGGCGTTCTGGCGCGGCGGCCGGAGGCGCGGTATCGGGATCAGGTCGATTGTCTCGTCAAACTTCAGCGGGAAATTCTAGCCGATACGCTGCCGTGGCTGGCGCCGGGCGGGATTCTGGTCTACAGCACCTGCAGCGTGTGGCCGGAGGAGAATGAGTTGCAGACGAAAGAATTTCTTGCGCGCAACGCGGGGTTGGAGTTGATCGAGGAATGCTTCACGTTGCCGAGCATGGGTGAATCATTGCCGGAAAAATATCACGATGGCGGATATGTGGCGGTGGTGAGGAAGAACTTTGTTTCGGATCAAGGTGATTTGCGGTCGGGTTGAAGCAGAAGGCGGATGGGGCGGAAGAGGACGTGGAGAAAGCCGAGCATGGGGGGAAGGGGCAGGGCCGACCAGTCGCCGACGGTGGGATAGCATTGGCAGAGCGCGTAGCGGATTTTTCCGCGGAGCTGATCGCGGGCGCGGAGCTGCAGGCGGAATTCAGCCAAATGAGCGGGGGATTGGGGGTTGCTGGAAATTCCGCGGATGGTTTCATTGGCCAGGTCGATCACGGAATCGTCGCGGTCAATCGCATGGTTCACGCTTGCTGGAAGCGGCAATTGGAGCAGATCGCGAGCCAGGAGGAGGGTGACGAGGGTCATTCGCAGCGCGCCGGCGCGGCGAGCCTGATCGATCAGGATTTCAAAGTCGATCTGCGGGTGGCGAACGGTCAGGGCGGCGATGTCGCAGATGCGGTCGATGCGGGTCCAGCAATCCTTGGCGGCGTTGATGCACAGAACCAGGAGCAGGTCTTCCAGCCCGAGCGTGGAGATGGGGGTTCCGGCAAGGAGGATGGTTCGGGAATTTTTCCACAGGCGGTCGTAGTCGAGTTGAAGGGCGAATTGGCGCAGGGCGATGCTCGAATGCAGGTCGATGTTGAGGCGATCGGCGGCGCGCAGCAGGTGATGCTCACTGTGGGATTTGACATATTTGTCCAGCGGTTTGCCCGCGAGCGAGGAGAGATATTTCGCCTCGGCGGGGGTGGAGGTGGGGAAAATCGGCTCGAATCCGCGTGAGAGGAGAAGATTTCGCGCGGCGGGCATGTCTGGGGGATGCAGAAGCAGATCGAGATCGCCGGCGGCGCGCATGGCGGGGTCGGCCCAGGCATCGACGGACAGGACGGGGCCCTTGAACGCCATCGCCGGGATTCCATGAGAGTCGAGCAAGCGGAGAATTTCGATCAATTGGCCGGCGAGGAAGAGGGAGCGCATGGCGCTGGCGCTGCGGGCGGATTTCAGTTCATCGGGGATGGGGATATTTGCAGCGGTAAATGCGGAGACGACCGGGCCTGACAGTCCGTGGGCGTGGACGAGTTTCCAGAACTCAGGCCAGTCGAGGGTCTGCGGGAGGCGGTTGGTAAATTCATCGGCGTCGATGAGGTGAAGGGCGAAACGGACCGAATCGAGCAGGAGAAGAATTTCGGCGGAAGGTTCAGGATACATCGGCCACCACCGCGGCGATGAGTTGGGAGAGCTGGGGGAGAGAGCGGGGACGCACGAGCCGGCGGATGGAAATTCGCGCTGCCAAGTCCACCGCCTGGCGGAAATGGGCTTCGGAGGTTCCCGTCGGCTGCACAAAGGGGAGGGCGTAGGAATGTTTAACCAGTTCCATGAACGCGAGTGCGGGCGCGAGGGATTCGATGGCGATGGAAGGGCCGTCGGCGAGGGAATAGACGCGCGAGAGCGGCAGGGGCGACGTAGCGAAACGGCTCTCGACGCGCAGGCCGACTTTGTCGAGATCGGGATGGAGCGTGGGCAGATCGTCGCGACCGGCGGCGAGATGATTGGCCGCTTCGCGCCAGAGTTTTAGCTGAGGAAATCCTGGATAGACAAGATGTGAATGCGGTGACACGGCAAGAACATCATCGGCTACGAGGGGATGGCCGTGCGCGTTGAAGGCGGCGGCGGTGGTGGATTTTCCCGCGCCCTTTTCGCCGATGAATGCGATGCAGGTGGAACCAATCTCCACAGCGCTGGCGTGCAGGACGAGATATCCGCGTTGATGCAGAAGCAGGCCGAGGACGGGGCCGAGGAGGATCAGTCGAAGCACGCGCGGGTCGGCGTCGGCGTAAGGATCGATATCCACGTGTGCACCATTGGTGACGAGCATGGATGCGACGCGCGGATAATGCAGGCCGATGGTGGTTTGGATTGGATCGGGATCAGTTGCGGGCTCGTCGCGATCGATGTGGGTTTTGCGGAAGGTGATATCGGCCGAGTGCGCGGCCCGCGGAGCGGCGAGAAGCTCCGGCAGGTCGAAATCTGAATCGATGCGCAGACCGTAAGCGTGGTACTGGGGCACTTTCGCTTATTATTGCGGATAAGGCGCGGTTTAGAAAAGGTGTTCCCACCAGCGATGTCTGTGGTGAGTGCCCATAGGCGAACAATCGAGTCCGCTATGACCGCCGCTGGAATCATGCTGCGTCAATTTAGCCACGCTGCCGTGCGTGATGAGCACGGGGGTCTGATAGGCTTTTTTCTCGGAAATGGATTCCACCATAACCTTGACGTTTTCACCCAACATAAAATCGCTCCCTTTTTGCTTTGCATCCGACCTGTGCTAACTGAACGGAAATATAACCCAGGGAGGTGAAACGGTCCAGCGGCAAGTTGTGGAATATTTAAGTCGTTGATTGCAAACACTTTGCGAATCAATTTACAATTTGTTATCGGACGACGAGGAGGGGAGTGGGGAGAATTCGGCGTGGGGGGTGGGGCGGCTGATGATCTGGCCATTGCTTTCGATCCAGGCGTGGGCTTCGAATTTTCCGGCGGAATTTCGGCGGGCGCCGAAGCGCAGGGTGGCATCGTGGCCGCTGTGGGCCAGCAGCCATCGCGCCGCCAGCGACTGGGTCAGGCAGCTTGCCCCCGGGACGTATCGCGCGGCTCGCTCGATGGAGTTCATGTAATACTGCGGATCTTTGGGGGGCGCGATCTTTCGGACCCGCCGGTGGGAAAGTCGGCGATGAAGCGCGGGAAAGGGAACGATCCAGAGGAGCAGACGCGCCCAAATGAGCAGGGCCAGCGCTTCGAGGAGGATTCGCTGGTCGTAGCGCTCAAGGGAGAGAAACTTTTTCAGGCGAATCAACAAGGACGACCAAACCTTCCTGCAGAAGCTGATTCAGCAGATTGAGAACATCGGCCTGGCAGCGCGGCTGGTCAACATTATATTCGGCGGCGACGCGGTCGCAGATATTTTGGACCAAAACGGGGGCGGCGAGAAGGTTCCAGATAAAAGCGGAAACGCCCTGCACGCCGTGATAGACGCCGGTCTGGAGATTCATGATGACGATCTCATCGCCGAGATGGCTGGAGATTTGGCGGGGGGAAAGCGTGACGGTGGAGGTGAGGTCGATGGGGGGAATTGCGGACATATGAAGGGTGGATAAACGGTCTGGGCGGGAAGGTCAACTGATGGGGGCGCTGAATCATCTCGAGTCAGCGCAAACGCGCGTCACCTTATCGACATTACGGTTCGGTCTTATCGCCAATCTCCCGAGAGCTGGAAAGCGGCCCAATAGCGCGGGGACATGGCGTTGTCGGACTGCTGCGGCTGCGTGGCCGCGCCGGCGACGCGGAAGCCTCGCTCGGGTCCGGCCTGCGCGCCTTCGGATAGAAGCTCGAGTTGGGCGGCGCGAAGGGCCTGCAGTTTTCCCATATTTTTTCCCCAGAGGTTTTCATAGAAGTGGGTCATCAATTTCTGGGTTGGCTGGTCTTCGACGCACCAGAGGGTGGCGACGACGGATCGGGCGCCGGCGATCTGGAACGACCGCTGCAATCCGAGTACGCCGTCGCCTTGGCTGCGCTCGCCGAGGCCGGTTTCGCAGGCGGACAGGGTAGCGAGATCGACATTATCGAGATTGAGTTGCTCGATTTGCAGGGCGGTGAGGATTCCACCGGCGCGGTCACCACCGGAGAGGACGAGGCCGGATCGGAGGGCGGGATGGAATCGAAAGATATCTTCCGGGGCGAAGGTGGGGCGGATCATGGTAAATATCTGGGGCGCTACTCCCTGTTGCATCAATCCTTCCGGTGGTGCGTCCGTCCCCTGCGGCTGGAATTGTTGCCGATAGAACTGCTCGCGCTGGTCCTCGGGCATGGTGGAAGCCTGGCGCACGATGTCAAGCATCCGTTGTTGCCGCGTGCGGATGTCTTGAACGGCCGAAACACCCGCGGCGTTATTTTCCGAGCGAGCCAGGATGAGGCGGTCAAAGAACCCGTGGGTGGCGAGATGAACATAGCGGAATTGGCCCGCCTGATCGCATAATGTCGACGGGCTGGCATTCGACTGGGACATCTGCGTGGTGGGAGCGGCCGGGAAAATCTTCTTGAATGCGCTTTGTACAGAAGCGACCTCCTGATCAGTTCCAGGCAGGGCCGGCCAATCCTGGGGGGAGACATCGTCGGAAGGTCTTCTTCTTCGTTGGTGAGGGGCGGCCGTCTGGCCATTCAGCGCCGCCTGGAAGTCAGCGCGGTCGGGCATATCCACATCGGAGGGCGTTGCAGGGGCTTGGGCGGAGTAATCGACGTCTCCGACCACAAGCAGGGAGGGATTTCCGGTCGGCGCGGCGGCGGCGAGCATGTCGGGACGGAAACGATGGCCAGCGAGAGGTCTTCGATCAGGTAATGCCCGGGGCGGCTGCCGGGGAGGGCCGCGAAGGGAAATTGGAGGAGTGGGCCATCGGGCGAAATCAGGACAGTTTCGGAATTTCCCAGCAGCGGTAGCAGAGGTTCCCAAATGAGTTTGCGCAATTGCGCCCCCGCGGCATTTCCGGCGGCGCCGCTGCCGTAGGTTTGCCGCCATTGGGTGACGAGTGTTTGGATGTCCGCGATCGGTCCGAGGTCGATGCGTTTCACATCCTGCCCGGCACGGAGCACGAAGGCGGTCAGGCGATCCTCGGAGGCGAGGGGACCTTTTTGGCTGGGTGGAGAAGAATAATTGGCGTACTGAATCATGTCGATGAGGGCGACGTTGGGGGGAAGGGCCTGTGTCAACTCATTGACCGTCGTTACGTGAAGCTTGACGCCGGAGGCATCGCTGGCGGCGGCCAACCGTTCCTGAAGGCTTTCGATTTCATTTTCGGTATCGGTGGTGGTGGTGCGCTGATCGCGCAGTTGTCCGCTTCTCAGGTGATCGGGCATGCAGAGGACGGTTTGGGCAAGCGTGGAAGAGAGGGTTTCGAGACGGGCGCATGCGCTTGCAACTGATTCGGGCGCGTTGACCTTGGGAGCGTTTTGCGCGGCCTCGTTGGGCGGAACCAGCACATTGAAGACGCCCATGTCCATTGATTTCGGTTGGACGACTTCCGCGGGGAGCATTTGCTGCGGGGCCTGGACGCGCAGGGCGCGAATTTGCCGCTGCCGGAGCGTGACGGCGCCTTTCCACAGGAGCACGGGCTCGTAGGCTTTTGCGGCGAGGACTTCGGCGCCGGGGGTGAGGGTCAGATACAGATCGAGAGCCGGGCGATTTGCGGCTTGCATTTGAAGCTGCTGGCGCTCGGACTGCATTCCGGCGGCTCGCGAGATGTTTTGCTCAAGGGTATCGAGGGCCTGGCGGGAAAGATCGTGTGCTTCGGAGGACTTTCCCAGCAGCAATTCAAATTGGGCGAGTTCGACAAGGCAGCGCGTGAAATCGGTATGTGTTTCGCCCTGGGATTGGCGGCGGATGTCCAGGGCTTGTCGGCAAAGTTGTTCGCCTTGACTGTAATCGCCTTTGGCGGCGTACAGGGATGCCATCGTTTCCAGGCTGTCGGCGTAATCAGGCAGCGTTTGGAAGCTTTGGGCGCGAATCTGCATGCCTTGGCGGATCAAGGGCTCCGCGCTGGCGAGGTCGTTCGTTTCCAGATAGAAGGCGCCGAAATCGTTCAGGATGCGGGCCAAGTTTTGATCGTTATGGAAGCCCATCGCGTGGCGCTGGCGGACCAATTGCAATCCCTGGCCGAAGCGTTTGGCTGCGCTGGTGGAATCGCCAATGGCGGCGAGGGCGCGGCCCCAGTCGCTGAGGACATCGGCGCCGACCGATTGGAACAGCCCGGCTTCGGTCTGGTCCACCATGGCTGTTTCTCCGCGCTCGCGCCAGTTGATGATCGAGGTTTCCAGCAATTCATTTCCGCTGTAGGCGGCCTTCTGCATGCACTGCTCGGCCATGGAATAATCGCCCATATCGAGATAGACCAGTCCAAGGTGGTGCCAGATATTGCTCTTATCCGCATCCTGCATCTCCGGGCCGGCGAGGGCGATCGCTTCGCGATAGAGCGGTTCGGCTCGATCGCTTTGGCCGAGCTTTTCGTAGAGGAGGGCGGCTTTCTGCAGTGCGGCGGCGTATTCCTGCCGCTGATCGGGGGAACCGGTTTCTTCGTCCTTGAGGTTGTCAATCTGTGTGATGGCGGATTGCAAGTCCGCATTCATGGCTGCGGGCGAGTTGTCTGAAGCATCATCCGCGCGGAGGCGGTGCGGGGCGAATGCCACGAGAGATATCCACGCGAACGCGGAGAGAAGTAACAGAGCATTGCGGTAGTTCATTGGACGGTCCTCGTAATGAGAAGCACACAGCGTTGCTCCCGCGGTCTTAAAGTTATCTTGCCAACGGAATTCGCCCATGCCCCTTCAGCCATATTGCGTCACTTTTTGATTACATCGAAATCCAGATTTGCGGCCATCCAGTTGACGTTGCCGGAATTTCCTTCCGAAAATCCGCGGGGGCCGCCCATAACGGCGTCGGTGACGATCTGGAGGAGAGGGTCTTCTTCGCCGCGCAGTCCGCGGGAGGCGAGGCCGGTGGCGGGGGGGTGCTCAAGGGCGGAGAAATCTTCGTGATGGTCGCTGGCGATCACTTTGAATTGCGTCAGTTCGGCGCCCCCTCGGGCGAGGGGACCATCGATGCTGGCGGTAAGTTCGCCTTTGCCAACGGAGATGGTGATTCCGGGTTGAACCAGGCCGTCGCTGTCTTGCGGTGTCGAGGGATAGAGGATGATTAGATTTCCCTTCTCGTCGAGACCCATGACGGTGAAATAGAGGCCGGTTGTGGAGGAATTGGTCACGGAAACATAAAAGGGCGCGCCTTCAGCAACGTGCGGGAGGCCGTCGGGAGGATGGATTTGATCGACATTGGCCGACCCTGATTGGATGCTGGCGGAGAAGAGGTTCTCGGCGCCGTCATGGCGGAGGCTCATGAGGCGTTGCACGCCGGCTTCATAGAGAAGGTTTTGAGCGAATCGCTCGGCGTCGGCGGGGCCGGTATAGGCGATTGTCCTGAGGGCTTGAGGCTGCGAATCCGTCGGGCGTGTGGCCGGAAGAGCGGTGGGCGAATAGAAACCTATCGTTTGAGTGTTGGGAAAATAGTGGACCATGATTGTCGGAGGAAGAGTGGGGCCGGCCATTTGAAGCTGTTTATATTTCGCCAGGTCGTGCAGGGCGTTCAAAGCATCGGGCGGCAGGTCGCCGTCTATTCCTACGACTACGTGCGCCATTCTTGGGCGGTCGAACTTGGCGACGGCGGTGGAATCGACGGACGCCGAGCCGTCAAGCAAAACGGTGCAGTTCATCGCTTGCAAATCGGTCACTGAGCCGGTGCCGATGGGATTCTGGTTTCGCTGGAGATCATCGACGTTGCGATAGAAAGTGAAGGCGGTTGCCTGGTCAATGCCGCTGAGTTCGCCGAGATCGAGCGTGACGGTGTGGGTGTCATAGTTCAGGGAAATGATGTGGCCTTCGGGAGCGGGGAGGCCCTTGCCGAGAAACAATTCATCGGTCTTGCCGACGGCTGCGTGGAATTCCGGGTTTTGGTCGGGGAAATTGGCGTCGAAGGCGACCGTGAGCTGGGCGGCCATGTCGCGATAAGTGGTGTTGCCGTGGTTATTTTTCAGGATGTCGAGCATCGTATGGGTAAGCCTGCCTTCGCGATGATCGCCGCAGACGACGTCCCATGCTCTTTGGGAATCGGAACAGGCGGAGTAGAAGACGAAGCCGGGGAGGGGCATGGAACGATCATCGGCGGCATCGGTGGTAGCGGGAACGATGGCGGCGAATTCGGGGAAAAGATTGTCCTGGGGACCATCGGGGGCCATATCGATGGGTACGGTGCGGGCCTGCGCTTGCGACGAGTCGATCCCCCGATAGTTGCTGCCGGAGTGACACGAATCGGAGATGATGAGGACGGAGGCTCCGAGTCGAGCCAATTGCTGGTGGATTTCCAGTAATTCATATCCCCGTATGACTTCGTCGAAATCCATTCCACTGTCGTAGCAAAGCCAGGCATCATCATCGGGATCAGAGGCGGTTTCGGATTTAAGGCGGACGACGCGCACGCCGTGACCTGAATATGTGATCACGACGTTAATGGGTTGGCGATCGGCGCTGGGGAGGGCATCCATTTGAGCTTTGGCGGCAGTGACGCGGCGGATGAGTTCGCGGAAGGCCTGGCCGATGTCGCTGCGAGTCGCGGTTTGCTCGGTTAACAGAATGGATTGCGTGAGATGGAACTGATCAGCAAAGAAAGATTGCATCGAGGTGGCATCGTGCACGCAGGAATGAAGATGGTAATTTTCCGCGAGACGGGGATAGCCGTCGATGCCGATGAACAGGCCGAATGCGTAGGGATGCGCGGGATCGGTGGGGAACCGCAGGTCGTCCGCGCGGGCGGCGCCAAGCATCGCCAGAAGAAGACAGGCGACGCAGCTCAGCAGCGTGCCGGGGAGCGATGTTGGCTTGCAATTTTTCATGGCACAGCCTCATCCAATTTGCTTCCGGGCGAGAGGGCTAGTCGCTGAGCGACCAGGTGAAATCGCCGACGACTTCATCGACTTGCTCGCTCCAGGTCCCCCCGTCGAAAACACCGCGTGCAAAGATGGTGGTGGTTCCAGGGCCGCCGACGGCGACATAGAGATCGCCATTGGGTCCAATGCGGCCGCAGTAGGTTCCGTTGACATAGATATCAACCGGCTCGGCGGAATGGCTATCGACATGGAGGGTTCCGTTGACGCCCCGGGCGCCGGATTCTTTGGGGGCGGATTCAATCTTGGCGGCGGCATCGGCGACGGTGTTCAAGTCGCTGGCCTGGTCGGGCAACATGGCGGCGAGCGCCCGCAATTCAAGGGAGTGTTGACGCTCCTTGGCGAGCCCCACGGCTTCGGCGGCGAGGTCGGTGGATTTGATCTCGGCGGTTTTGCCGGTGGCCTTTTCCAGAGCCGCCAATTCATTGGCCAATGTTGCCAGGCCGATCGGATCGGCTTGCTCTCTGACATTATCAATCAGATAACCAAGGTCCTGGACCGAGGCGTTGGCGCAGCCGAATACGGAAGCAAAATCGATCTGCGACGCCAGTTTGTGGTGCGTGACGGACGTACGGATGTTGCGCCCCGACGCCGTGGCGACGCCAAAACAAAGCAGAGCCATACTGACAAAAGTAGTGAGGCATTTCATGACGCTTTTCCTTCCGGCCCGCTTGTCGGGTGCGTTAAGTTAGATTGATCTTTCAAAAATACGCGATTTGCGTGCAAATGATCCGCATTGATTTGAGTCAATGTAGCTCTGCTGCCGCTTATATCCAAACATCCAAAGGAAGACCGACAGGTTTCCCAAAGGTTTGCACATTTGAGAAAGCCAATTTTTTGGGGGTGCTTCGAATTGTTAAAATGCATTGGTGATTCAAATCGAATCTCGAAATGGTTATAAAAACATCATTTGCGGGATAGTCTCTCCTTTTGTCGCAATTCCAAGGGTGATGTTGATTCAGTGAGTGAGGGGTCGGTCCGCTCGAACCAGGAACAATGATGTCCGCATCAGACCCGAAATCTGTGACGCGAATGATCGAGGGGATAAAATCGCCCACGCCCTGGACGTTCAAGAAGGCGGCGTCGGAGGTTTACCAGCGTTATGCCACGCAGCTTTTGCCGGTGGTTCGCCGCGAAATGACGCAGCGGCTGCGAGTGAGGCTCGATGCGGAGGAGGTGGTGAACTCGGCGATGAATTCATTTTATCGCCGCCATCGCGACGGCCAGTATCACGTTCCCGATCGGGAGTCGTTCTGGAACCTGCTGGTGGGAATTGCGCGGAACAAGACCCGGAATCAGGCCAAATTTCACCGCCGCAAAAAACGAGACTACCAGCGGGAGTTGCCGACCGACGGCGGCGACGATCGGCCTTCTCCCCAGTTTGAGGCGAAGGGCAAACCCGATGCAGGCTCATCGCCGATTGGTTCATTGATGGCGGATGAGGAGATGGATCAGATGATCGGCGGTCTTGCGGAACATTTGCGGCCGGTGGCATTGCTCCTGCTGGCCGGCCATGATGCCGCGGACATGGCGGAAAAATTCGGGTGCTCGCAGCGGACGATCGAGCGGCGGATCAGGGAGCTGGGCAGATTGCTGACCAGGCAGACTTCCCAAAGCGGGACGAACCCATGATCGTTTCAACGCAGGGCGACGACGAGCACAACGAGGAGCTGAACGAACTGCTCGAGAAGTTCGAAGCTGCGTGGATCGAGGGGAAGGCGCCCAGCGTTGAGGATTATCTCGCCAAGGCGCCGGCGCATCTTCAGGCCGAGATGCTGCGCGAGTTGCTGGAACTGGATCGCCATTACCGCAAGCTCGCGGGAAATCAGAATGCTGCAAAGCTCGGCAAATATTCGGTGATCAACAAATTTCCCAAGACCGGGCAGTGCGATGTTTTTCTCGCCTTCGATCCGGATCGCCACACGGAGGTCATCATCAAGCAGATCAGGGCGAATCACTCCGGCAAAGCACGGGATCTTTTTCTGCAGGAAGCGCGGGTGCTTTCCAAGCTGAAGCATCCGACGTTGCCGGCGGTTTATTCGGTGGAGATGCTGGACGGACGGCAATCGATTGTGATGGAGTATATTCCGGGCCCGAATTTTGAGGAGTGGATTCGCAAGAATCACGCATCGCCGGCGCAATTATCGCGGATGCTGGCGGGCGTGGGGCATGCACTGCACCTGGCGCACCGATCGGCGATCCTGCACCGGGATGTGAAACCGAGCAATGTCCTGGTCGATTCAAAGACGGGGCAGTGCAAGCTCATCGATTTCGGCCTGGCGGAAGACGATGTGGTCCCCAGCGCCGAAAGCGGAACGCCGAATTTCGCATCGCCGGAGCAAGCCCGCGCCGAAGCACAGACGGCACGATCCGATGTATGGGGCTTTGGCGGGCTGATATTTTTCGGGCTGACGCGGCGACCGCTGTATAACACGCCGCTGGAGCTAAACGGGAAATATTACAGATACAAGGACGAGGTCAAGCAAGGGGAGTTTGATCGTGCGCCTCTGGATAAGCCGGAAATCCCGCGGGCGCTGAAGAAAATCTGCCTGCGCGCGCTGGCGGCCGATCCGCAGAAAAGATTCACCAGCGCATCGGAAGCAGCGGGGGCGCTGGACCGGTTCGCGCGGCGGGGGAAAGTGCTGACGGCCTTGATGCTCATTGCCGTGCTTCTTGGAGTTGGGATTGTCGTTGGCGGGTGGCAATATTATTCGTATTACGCCGCGATGGTGGATTGGCCGAGGAGCGCATTGCACGTGAACGTGACATCGGGGAATCAGCAGGGCGACCTGGAGACGGTTGGCCGGGTCGATCCGGGAACCCAGATCGACATTGAAGCCACGATACCGGCGGGTCTGAATGCGACGCTGTTCATTCTTCCCAGCGACGGATCGCTGGAGGAACTGGCGCATGTTTCGGCGAGTTCTGCCAGTCAGCCGCTGGAATTTCATGGCTCTGTTACCGGCAGCGGAACGGAATTCATTTTTGTCTGTATAAATCGGCGGAAGGTTCCAAGCGCGGACGATCTGATGAGCGTTTCGCCGCTTGAAGCGCCGTTGCCGGCGATTGGCCCGCAGGCGGTGCTGCGGCTTACGCGGAGTGATGGCGTGTCGGAAGTACGGCCGCCGGTTGAGGATGGGTCCGGAGGCAGGGGAATCCAACCCAGCACGGGGCCGGATAACTCGGTGGAGACGGCGATGGGCCGGCTGAGCGCAATCGGGCAGGCGCTGACTGACCGTGAAAACGGGTTTCAGGGAATCGCATTTTCGCATTGAAAGCGGTGCGCGGATAAAGTTAGAATTTTGCCTTCGCAATCGGCTTTCGGGGCGAACGCCATGAAACGCAAAATCGGGCTCGTTCTACTGGCATGGCTGTTTGCTGCCCCCGCGGGGCGCGCGGCCGCCCCAACGACCCAGTCGGACGGCGACATACCCCATTTTGCGCAATTGCTGGCCGAGCAGGGGAAAAATTTTTACGCACACGAACAATACTCAGAGGCGCTTTTCAGATTTCAACTTGATTTGGCGCTGCAACTGAAGCTGCATGGAAGCCAGGATCATCCGGATGTGGCCGCGGCGTATCTGGGCGAAGCGAATTGCCTAACCGGCCTGGGGCGTTTTGGCGAAGCGCTGCCGGCTTATCGCGACGCGATGGGGATGCTGGCGCGATTGCATCCCAATCAGGACCGGCCCGACGTGGCGGAATGCCTGATGAAGGAAGGGTTCTGCCTGAATTCGCAGGGACATTATGAGGAGGCGATACCGCTCTTCGGCCGCGCCGTCGCGATGGATAAGCGGCTTTACCCCAATAAGAATAATGAGGATGAAGCGACGGCTTTGTCCGGGGCTGCGATGTGTTTTTGTTCTCTGGGTCGATACGACGATGCGCTGCCGCTTTATCAGCATGCGCAAGACATTTTCCAGCGGCTTTATCCGGGTCGGGACAACACTCTTGTTGCGGGGGCCCTGACTAAAACGGCTTCGTGCCTGAACTCGCTGGGGAAATTTGAGGACGCGCTTCCGCTGTTTATTCAGGCGCTGGAGATGGAGCGCCGGCTCACCCGCAACCGGGACAACCCCGACACCGCGGGCACGCTGGTCGGTGTGGGGGTGTGCCTCAATTTACTGGGGCGGGACGAAGATGCGCTGCCGCTATTTCGCCAGGCGCTGGAGATGTTTCAGCGGCTTTATCCGAATCGGGACAACGCGTACGTGGCGACGAGCATGACGTATCTGGCGGGGTGTTTGAGTTCGCTTGGGCGCTATGGCGAGGCGCTGCCGCTGTTTCGTCAGGCGCTGGAGATGGATTACCGGCTGTACCCGAAACAGGATCGATGGGATGTGGCCCGGAGCATCAATGACCTGGGGGCGTGTTTATTTCTGATGGGTCGGCCCGGCGAGGCGCTGCCGCTTTATTCCCAGACATTGGAAATGCTCGGACGCATGTATCGAAATCAGGATCATCCGGCGGTGGCGATGAGCCTGCACAATGTGGGCAACTGCCTGGTTTCCCTGAACCGGGCGGGGGATGCGCTGCCGTTGTTCGAACGATCGCTGGCGATGTATGGGCGGATTTACAACGGGCAGGATCACCCGGACGTGGGCAAGGACCTGAACGATCTCGCGTGTTGTCTGGTGAAGCTGAAACGCTTTAAGGAGGCGCTGCCGTATTGCAATTCGGCGGTGGCGATGTTTGAGCGGCTGTATTCGAAAAATGGCGACCCCAATATCGCGCAGTGTCTGGACGACATCGGCGGATGCATGTTCCTGATGGGACGGCCAAAAGACGCATTGCCGCTATTTCGCCGGGCGCTGGATATCCAGCAGCGGATCTACGGACAGGCGGATCATCCCAACGAGGTGGCGACCATGGCTTGCCTGGCGATCACCGACCTCCAGTTGAATGATGCAACTTCAGCGGAAACCTACGCACGCCAGGCGGCGAAAATGAGTATCCGCTACGTCAATCTGAGGTCGGCCTCGGAATCAGAAAGCGAGCAAATGGACACGCTGGCGCGATATCGGCGAATGCTGGACCTTTGGCTCAGCGTGTCGGGCAATGCGCATCGGTCGGATGAAGAAATTTACACCCAGGTTCTGCAATGGAAAGGAAGTGTGACCTTCCGGCAGCGACAGATGCGCGAGTTGCGGTGGGTGGTGGCGGGTTCGGCGGACCCGCAGATTCAGGAGTTGTTTGAAAAGCTCAATTTGACCGCGGGGCAATTGTCGGAAGTCATACTTTCTGTTCCGGATTCACCGACCAAGGCGAAGGAGCGGGAGAAGCTGATCGCGGATCTGACGGCGCGGAAGAACCAGCTTGAGGCGGAATTGTCATCGCGCAATGCGGAGTTCCAGCGCATCAACTCCAGGCCGCAGCCGGGGCTTGAGGAGATTCAGCAGGCCCTGAAAAATGCGGATACGGGCGCCACGGCTCTGGTGGACTTCCTGGCCTATGACCATTTTTCCGAGTCGGCAAACGACGGAAAGATGGGTACTAAAAAACGGCTGCTCGCTTTTGTGATTCGATCGGATCGGGCGGAAGTCGTCATGGTGGATTTGGGGCTGACTGAGCCAATTGATAAGGCGGTGTCGGATTGGCGCACGGCGGTGATTGCTCGGCATTCGGCGATGGAGCCGGGGAAAATTTTGCGGCAACTTGCATGGAACAAGCTGGAACCGCTGCTTGCGGGGGCGCGGACCATTCTTGTGTGCCCCGACGGATCGCTGTGCAAGGTCGCGTTTGGAGCGCTGCCCGGCGATGCGGAGGGAAAATACCTTCTGGAGGAGAACGCCATCGCCACGGTGCCCTCGCCGGCGCTGTTGCCGGAGCTGCTGCGTCAATCCTCCGCTGGGGACGCGGGTGTGAATGGAACAGACGGAGGGCTGCTGGTGGTGGGCGGCGTGGATTACGATGCCGAGCCGCAGGGAATTCCGCAGTACGCGGTGGCCGATGCGTTTTTTCGCGGTCCGGAGGGGACATCATGGCCGCCGCTGGATGCGACGCGGAGCGAAATTCTGGCGGTGGCGGATTCGTTTGAGCGAATCGCGGGATCATCGGCCGCTGTGAAGGAGCTGCGGGATGAAGACGCCACGAAAGAGGCGGTGTCCGAACTGGCGGGAAAATACGCGTATCTGCATTTGGCGACACACGGATATTTCGGAAGCCGGCCCATCGCCGCGGCGGCGGGAATGGATGCAAAATCGCTGCTGGGGAGCACCGCGGAGCAGGCAAACACCGCGCCGCTGGGGGCGTTGGTTCTGGCGGGGGCGAACAACGCGCAGACGTTTGATCCGGCGCATCCGTGGGACAATGGGTATCTCACGGACATGGAGGTTTCGCAACTGGATTTGCACAAGGTGAGGCTGGCGGTGCTGTCGGCATGTGATACGGGTTTGGGGTCCGATTCCGCGGGTGAAGGATTGGTGGGATTGCAGCGGGCATTCGAGGTGGCGGGGGCGCATACGGTGGTGGCGTCGCTGTGGGAGGTCCCCAATGAGCCGACGCAGTTATTAATGACGCGATTTTACGCGGCAATGTGGGACAGGAAGCATCCCACCGGTCCGTTGACTGCTCTTCGGCTGGCGCAGGAGGAAATGCTTCAGCACGGCTTTGAGCGCGGATTCACGCTGGCGGGATCAGCGGCGGACACGGCGGTGCGCACACCGCCGATTTACTGGGGGGCGTTCGTCCTCAGCGGAGATTGGCGCTGAGGTGGGAGAAGTTTATCCCGATTTAATTTTTGATCACATCGACCGCGACGTCGCCTGTGTCCCAGATGATGCCGGGCGGCAGATCGATCAATCCCCGCGTGGCGGCTCCGCCCTGGGCGGCGGCGGTGAGGAGATTCAGGAGCGGGTCCGCGGCGGTGACGCCGCGCGGGCCGCTGATCGCCGGCATATTGGTGGTCGGAGCGATCTTAAGTGGCTGCAAATCCAGCAGGGGGTTCGTCGTGGCGATGATTTTCAGAATTGTCTTTTCGGCCCCACCGGGAGGAATATCGCGCCCGCTGATGCTGGCCGTCAAGGGCCGGCTGCGTCCAATTTCCAGAGTTTGTCCGGCCGGGATTGGCTCGGCTTCTCCCCCGCGCGGATAAAGGATATCGAGGCTGTCATCGGCGCCGACGACAAAGACCCAAAAATAGAGGGGCATGTCATGCCGCCTGTTGGTGAGCTTGATGATGACGCGGCTCCCCTCGCGGAGGTGGACGAGTCCATCGGCCGGCTGCGTCGCCGGCGAAAGCGGCGCCAGGGGGAGAATATCGGCAGCCATGATCGGCGTTGTGCCTTCCTGCTTGAGGCTGACCAATCGCTGAACCCTCGCCACGTAGAGAAGATTGTCGGCGACGACCTCGGGATCCCCGGTGTAGCGGCACTCGCGAAGAGCCGGCGCGGGCTGGCTTCCACCGGGCAGCGCACTGGGAAGATAGAACCCGACCACATCACTGCGCGGTTCGTAATGAACCGCCAGGGTGAACAGATGGCCGGGCGGCGCGAACTCGATTTGCGAATTTGCGTCCATCTGCTGGAGCTTGTCTTTAATGGGCTGGGGAACATTGCCGTCGAGGCCGACGATAAAATTCGTCATGCGGACTTCATCCATTTTCGCGCGGGCGCTCAGCGGGATTGCCCCGATGCGTGCGGGCTTCACCTTGCAGGTGAGGGGGGTCAGACCACTCACGACCGCGGAGGCGATCTGAGAGCGGTTGTTCACGAGGTTATCCAGCGAGGCGTAAAAGCTGAAATGCGAATCGAAGGTCACGCCGTCAAGGCTGCCGAGATTCAATTCCAATGTTCCATCATCGTTGGCGTTCAGAATCTGCGCGTTCAGCGGAGGGCGCTGACCGGCGTGCAGAAACAGATCGCCCGCCTTGCCTGGGGCGGCGTGAAATTCCGGATGCTGGTCTAGAAAGTTGTGGGCGACAAACTCGACTGCGATCTGGCCGGCCAGCTCGTCATAGGTGAGATCGGGGGTCCGCTTCATGAGAAGATCGTTGATGACGTAGCTGAGCCGGCCGGAGCTTTGCCGGGTGCCGGGATCGACGTATTCGTCGGCTTCTTCGTTGTCGCCGCAGGCCGAATAATAGACGAATCCAGGCAACGGCTGGTTGTCGGATCGAAGCGCCGACCCGCTCTTTTGCGGCGCGGTATCCAGATCAGCAAAGAGATCATCCTGCGGGCCACGGGCATTTTGGGCGCCGTCCCGCACGAAACGGGCCTTGGAAAAATCGACGCCGCGATAACCGTTTCCGGAGAAACACGAATCGGAAATGATGAGCACTTGGGCGTTGAGGTCCGCCAGCGCCTGGTGGAACTCAAGCAGCTCGTGGCCGCGCACGACGCAGTCGAAATCCCTGCTGCTGTCGGAGGCGACCCAGGCGTTGTCCAGCGCATTGGGATCGTTTTCGCTCGGGAGCCGTTCGACGCGGCATCCGTGGCCGGCGTAGGTGATGACCACATCGATCGGATTTTTGGTGAGTGTCCGTGCGGCGCGCACCTGGCGGACCAGCTCGTGCAGCGCCTGGACGATGCCCAGGCGAGTTGCCTGGTTGTCGGTCAGCAAAATGCTTCGCTTGATGTCGAAGGCGGTCGCGAACAGGTGCTGTATCCGCTGGGCGTCGTGGATACAGCCATCGAGCTGTTCGTCGGAGGAGAGGCGGGGATAACGGTCAATCCCGATAAACACCCCGAACTTATAGGGAAGGGAGGGGTCGGTAGGAAACTGAACATCCGCCGAGGCACGGGCGGTGAGGAGCGCGGTGAATATCGCAAGCAAGTATTTCCGTAGCCTGAGAGGTGCTCTGCCAGATGCGCTTTGTGCCGGCATGGACGGCTCCCGCGGAAAACGAGAAAGCCGGGCGGGTTTGGCCCGCCCGGCTTTGGCAGGGAAATTACGGATACATAATCCAGGTGAAGTCGCCGACAACATCGGACACCTGCATGTCCCAGGTGGTGCCGTCGATCACGCCCACGCCGTGAAGCACGGTCGTCCCATAGGGCAGGCCGACATGCATATATCCGTCGCCGGCGGGCGAAACCTGGCCGACATAAACACCGTTCACGAAAATGTTGACCGGTTCGCCAACGCGGCTGTCGACGTGGAGGGATTCGCCGATGCCCCTGGATTTGGAGCCGCTTTGCTTATCGGCGGCTGCGGCGACTTCGGCTTTGGCGGCGGCGTCGGCGGCCTCGGTGAGGTCGGCGGCGGTGGCCTGGTCGGGCAGAATCGCCGCGACGGCTTTAAGCTCGGCCGATTGATTTCGCTCCTGAGCGAGCTTGATGGCCTCGGCGGCCAGGGCATCGGACCTGATGTCCGCATTCTTGCCGGTGGCTTTTTCCAGGGCGGCGAGTTCGCTGGCCGCAGTCGCAAGGCCAATCGGGTCGCATGCGGCTCGGGCCTGATCGATTCGCATGCCCAGTTCTCGCAGCGATGGCGAGGCGAGCCCAAGCTCCTTATTAAAATCGACGGTCACCGCCGCCGTCTGGGGGGTGCCGTGCGTTTCGATATTCTTCGTATCGGCGAGCACGACAGCGGCCGGGAATAACGACAAGAGGCACAAACCAACGATAGTGCGAAACATGGCAAAGCTCCTTTCGAATATGATGTTCGTTTCAAGGATGCTCCCACTCGGGAGCACATTTACCTCGTCGCGACTTCATCACAAAAGGGCAATCAACTTCCACCCGGCAATCGCGACAAATAAAATCGAAAAGTTAGACCCCGGATTGCAAGGAGTGGTTAGTGGGTCCGGCTCATCGCCGCGCAGTACTTCACCAATCGTTGCCGCAAACCTTCATCGGTAATGAGGTTGGGATCGATCATCGGCCCCCCTTTGGATGGATCAAGATGCCATTGGCCGTCCGGCCCCAGGCGCACGGCTACATCGCAGTGGTCGTCGCCGTTTAACGCGGTCAGGATTAAATCGATCCTGCCGCTATCGCTGGTGTCGTAGAACGTTCGGTGGATAGACCCATTGGGTCCGGCGTGAATCGCGAACTGAAAATGCCACCGCGAACGCTGGGACGGATCATTCATTTGATCGACGGTCAGTCCGCGATCGCTGGCGCCATCGAGATCGACCAGAAGAGCGGTGGGACGCGATTGCCGGTCCGGTGCGAAAATCAGCGTATCGGATGTTCCGGTCCCGGCAATGTCGGCAAAGCCTGCGATCAATTCGCTGGGCCAGGGATCCCACTCCATCATTGGATCGGACGGCTTGTCGCGCAAAAATCGCTGCACTTCGTCCAGGCGGACATGGAATGACGTGGTGCCCTGGCGACCAAGTTGATCGGGATTGAAGGCCGGCATCGCGAACGTAACGCCGATGACCTGTCCCTGGTCGTTCACCAGCGGGCCGCCCGAATCTCCCACATTAATGCCCGTGTCGGAATAAAGGACATATCGCTTGGGGGCTGATTTCAGTTCGCTGGTAAATCGGCTCAGGTCTGACGCGGAGAGAGAGATTCGCTGAAGCACCACATCCGGTTCCTCATCGGGCCAGAGGGCTGTGCCGGTGAGTTCGCCGGTTCTGACGGTCCACAAGGCACTGGTGGCGGGATGACCGATGGCGACGCATTCGCTCCCCGGTGGAGGGAGATGATCCGCCAGCGGTACATACGGCATCGTCCGAATTTCGTCCGGAAGGGACATCACTTTCAGAAGCGCGAGGTCTTTATCGGGATCGAGCTTGTACACCTGGGCCTGAACGGTATGGTCGAGCGGCTTCATCCAGCCATCGACGAGCTGACCGAAAAGAATGTCGGCGGTTCTTACGCCGGTCGATGGATCAGGCTCGGCATGAATGGCGACGTGGTTATTCGTAATAATCCACCCCTCGGGATCCACGATAAATCCGGTTCCATGTCCGTCGGGCAAATCGACGACCACCACGGCGGGGGCGACTTTGGGATATACATTGGTTGCGGTGATGCCGCGCGAGTGAGACTGATCGCTTGTTCGTTTCCCACTGTCCGATCCGAAAATCTCGCCCGAGCGGGGGAGAGGATTTCGGCCGTTGATTATGGCCGCCGATGCGGGAAGAGTGATTCGATCCATCAACGAAGGCAGTGTCGACGGCGACGCTGGATCCCCGAATACTTTACACGATGAAAGTGCAACGATGAGGCCGAAGATTGCTGGCAAGCGAGAAGAAGGCCGAGATGCAGACACGTTTTGGGCCTCCACTAAATTTGATGATGCTTCCCAACCCAAAGGCACAAGGCTCGTCCACGATAAATCGGTTACCCGGACGCTTCCTGTGTATACCTGAATCGTGCAATCGGATGCAAATTTCCATCGAGATTTAACGTCAGATCCGGCCTGAGCCGAATGGCCTGTCGATAGGCGGCGGTGGCGTCGTCGAGTTCGGCCTGAGTCTTCATCAAAATCAATGGCATATGGAGGATTTTCGGCGACTTTCTCGCTTTGGCTGGTCGGAGTGCCTATAATCGAGGCAACGGTGAAGCCTCAACAAAATAGGCTTCCCAAGAGAATATCGAAGTCCTCGGATGACTAAATAAAGGGTCGCCCGGTCAATGGCCGGGAAACCCGTTAACGAGTAAGCCGACGCAACTAAACACCACGGGTGTTTGTTTTGCGTCGGCTTTTTTTATTTCCCTGGTCTCGTCGGGCAATTCAGCTCATGTCGTGACGCGTGTCACGCCTGAGGCCTGTATAGAAATGTCTAATTCTCAGGAGATCTCATGAAGGTGATAAATGTTCTTGCGCTGACGGCAACGCTGTTTACTTGTTCCTATTTGACGGGTTGTGAAACCTCCCACACGGAATCGGATACGCCGGGCTTCTTCGGCGGAACGACTCATGAAGAGACGACAACCACGCATAATCCAATCACGAATACGGACGACAAGACGCAAACCGAGACAAAGACGCCTTGAGGTCTGCGCCGGCACGTTGTCTCGTAATCCTGCCGGTGCCGTCCGGGCGCACGTGGCGGGATGAGATTTTGCGGGTTTCGCCGGGAAGGATGCGGAAATATCATGAGAAAAAAGCATGTGTCTCAGGCTCTATTTCAATCAGTTGGGCGAGATGGAACCGATTGGCTGTTTGTCGTCGGATGTGACGGCGGCTGGGCGATCATGCGTAATGGAAATGAGGTGGGCCTCGGCGCGGGCAAGCAGGCGTCCATCGATGCCGGCGTCCAGAAGTTCCTGTCGCTGACGCGCGTCATCGCCGGTCGCGACGGCGAATGCGATTCCGTCGTCGGCGCGCTGCTCGATCGGATTGAACGTGGAGGAGCGGCGACGGCAGAGGTTGCGAAGTACCGGGGAGGGATTAGGCCGCACGTATCGAAAGGATCGTCGGCCCAATGACCGGGTGCGGGAAAGCCTGACCGTGACGTTCACGGGAATGGTGTTCCCAAGTTCGTAAGACTTCCGAGAGGAGCCTTTATGGGATTGATACTACTGATTCTCGTCGTTCTGCTGCTTGTTGGCGGCCTGCCCCACTGGGGATACAGCCGCAATTGGGGCTATGGTCCCACCGGCGGCTTAGGATTACTGCTGTTGATCGTAGTGTTGCTGCTGATTTTCAACGTGATCCCGCGGGGCTTCTGATCGATATGCCGCTCACGCGTAATTGTTGTTTACTGAAACCACTTTCCTTTACGGGAGACCGCCATGCACGAATTGCTGCTATCAATGGTTGCCGCAAAAGCCCCTGATCTCGCCACTTTTATTTGGGTGGGCGGAGGCTCAGTCGGCCTTATTGTTCTCATCGTCATTATCGTCCTCATCATGCGGTGATGACAACGACTCGCGAAAGTGTCTCTCCCGGAAAGATATGGACCAACGCATCGCTGGGTTGGCGTCATTCCGCCCCGAGATGAGTTCACCGCTCGTGATTCGCTGGATTCCGATTCAGAACTTCACCGAGAACTCGGCCAAGAGCGGCCTGTGCGGCGAACCGATATTCGGGCAGACCTGGCAGCGTGTGCATATGAGGCGATCGTCGGTGAGCATGTGATCGATCCGGGTGGCGGTCCACTTGATGCGGTAGGTCCATCCGAAACCCAGGCCTGCGGTGCTGAATGCATCGGAATATGACGAGAAATTATCGCGGTAGATCGTACTGTCGGTGGTGAGATTGAAGTCGCCGGCCAGCAGGGTTGGGCCGGGCAATCGCGGGGGGATGGCGGCAATATTTTGCGCTTCGATTTGCCTGACCTGAATGTTTCGCGCTAAAGCCATCGGCCCCTCGGGAACATCGCGCAACGTGTTGGACAACGCCTTATGCGGGGAGCTGAGGTGGAGATCGAGGAAATTGATCGCGCCGCCTGGCAGGATGATCCGGCAACGTATGACATCGAGCGGAGCCAGATAGGTGGCGGCCTGAATCTCATACCGGCTGGCGATGCAAAGCGCGCCGAGGTTGGCGATGTACCAGTCGGGCGAGCTGAATACTTCGCGCGTTTGGTCGGAAGGCCATTCCTGAAGACAGACAATATCCGGGTTTGTCACGGCGATCAGGTCGGAGAGCTTCCGCCTGTCTGCCGAATGACTATGCACATTGCAGCTCAGCACGCGAAACGAGCCGTGCGAAATAGAGCGCGACAATAACGAGCGCCATGGCAAGCAGAGGTCCATTATTGGAAAAAGGGCGATCCAGGTCCCGGCGGTTAGAAGCAAAAGCGATGAACGATTGGCAATTGCCGCAAGAGGAATGAGGATGATCAATGGCAACAGGGCAAGCCACCGCGGAGAGAACAGAATGAGCGCTCCTGTGGTCGTCCGGTCTCCCTCGAATCGGAGATAGAGCCAGAATGCCATCAGGGCCAAGACGTAGAGCCAGCATAAGGCGGCGACACTTCCGGCTCGCCAACTGAGCGGTTTTGCAATGCGTGACCGGTTTCCTGATAGCAAGCGCGCCATATTGGCTCGTTCATATAAGAAGATACGGTATTTACCTGTAGTAGATATAGCAGTTTTGTTGTACCGAAGAGCCCTTCAAACCGTATTTGCGTGATCCGGGCTGCGGGATACCCGTGTCATATCTAAATGTAAAAATGAAGCTTATTCTGACATGTTTTTATTGACAAGTTTTTGATTGGCGGATACCTTTACCGTGCTGGTCAGGGCCTTCGTATCGGTTGTTGACTTATCGATCCTGCGACGATTTGTATAGCGTGAGTGGTTGAAAAGACTCGTCTCCTGTGAAGGAGATCGGAGGGGTCTTAATGAATCATGCAAAATCCCTGTTTCGAGTGGGTTTGATCGCTTCCGGAATACTGATCACCGGCGCGGCAATGTCTCGGGCCGATATTGTCGTTTCAGATAATTCCCAGAACGCGGTGTCCGGCGAATACCAATATAACGTTGAAGTGGAACCGTCATCCACCCTTGACCCGAATGACGGTTTCGTAATTTACGACTTTCCAGGTTTGATTACCGGCGGGTCCCTTTCGAGCATTTCGGGGGGCTCTGTGACGCTCACCGCGCCAGACTCCAGTACTCTTGACTACACATTCAGCTTATCACAGTGGTTGTTGGGAAATTCGGTCTACGGCCTTACTCCTTCAGGCAGCAACACGCCTGTGGGCTTCGTTCCAAACCGCGTTGACAACGACGCCGCCCTGGACGGAACGGACTCTCCTTCCATCGATAATCTGAGCTTCGTGTACAACGGCAGCAGCGTTACCACCGCGGCCACGGAAGACGGAGGTCACTACAGCGGAGTGCTGACGCTCTTCACGTCGATCGCAGGCCCCAGCGCGTCCGTCAGCGACCTGGGAGTGTTTTCGAGCAAGGACAGCAGCGCGAGCGATCAATATGCCAGCGGCAACGTCTCGGTTCCGGTTCCCGAGCCGACGGGCGTGGTTGTTCTGGGGACACTGGCAATCGCGCTTGGAGTCCGCAGATCTCGTCGGGCGACTGCTTAGAGCATCTCCAATTTCAGGTATAGCGTCTGCGTCGCTTTTGGCGACCCTTTGGGTCGGCTTGGCCCCGGGGAGTCCGCGACGTCATCGCTCTTCAACGGGTCCATACGAACCCGCTTTATCGATCTTCCTTCTTCCTTGTAACCAACCCCGGCCAAACCAACGCATACACTATCGCTGAGGTGGAAATGCTCTCATGATTGCATTTCGTCCCGTCGCGAACACCCATTAGGATAGTTTGCATCCGTTGCGTCAACCGCAATGGCGTCGATACGCATGCGTTCACTTTGCGTTTTGAACGTTGTCGAATGTCTCGGCGATGATCAACGACACTTTTGCCGCCAAGGGCAAAGGACGGCGACTTATGAATCGGACATTGCCCACCCCCTGGAAACCCACCAAAGCCCAACTCCTCGCCGCGCACAACAAGCTCGTTCCCGATCTCATCGCCAAAAATCTGATCGTCCTCTTCGCCGGCATCAACCCCGGCCTCTACACCGCTGCCATCGGCCGCCACTTCGGCCGCCCCGGCAACCGCTTCTGGCCCGCCCTATACGCCGGCGGCTTCACGCCGCGCCTCTTTTCCCCCTTTGAGGGATATCTTCTCCTCGACCTCGGGTTCGGCATCACCAACATCGTCGAACGCGCCACCGCCCGCGCCGACGAACTCACCGACGACGAGCTTCGCGTTGGCAGTCAGCGCCTTGAAGCCAAAGTCAAACGCTGGCGCCCAACCGTTGTCGCCTTCGTCGGCATCCACCCCTACCGGATCGTCTCCGGTATCAAAGACGCCCGCGTCGGCCTGCAAAAGCCCCTCTTCGGCGGCAGTCAGGCCTGGGTTCTGCCCAACCCCAGCGGCCTCAATGCCCACTACCTGCCCGCCGCCCTCGCACGACTCTTCGGAGACCTCCGCCTCTGGGCAATTGCACAGCACGGGCGTCGCCGAAATAGGAGATAGGGTTCATAGGGCACGGTTATTGTCAGTCAACGTGGGGCTTCCCCGCGAGGTTACATGGCGCGATAATCGAGATCGAGAGCCGGTCCGCGACAGTCGCTGGCCGAGGTCCACATGGGAAACATTGATGGAGTAAAACAATGGTAGAACCCGACAACCTTCGCGGTACGAAGATAGCGCTCAGCAACGGATCCGGCGCCATGCCCGCGCTCGGTTTTGGCACACTCATTCCCGACCCCGTGGCAACCCGAAACGCGACCAAGGCGGCGCTGGAGGCTGGATTTCGCCTGCTCGACACCGCGGAACGTTACCGAACTGAAACAGAGGTCGGCGACGCGATGCAGGAAGTGTTCAAGGAGGGGAAGATCAAGCGGGGGGACGTTTTTGTCGTCACGAAGCTCTGGAACACAAATCATCGCCCTGAACGAGTCAAACCCGCCTTCGAGGCCAGTCTCAAGAAACTCCAACTCGACTTCGTCGATCTCTATCTCATCCACACTCCCTTTGCTTTCCAACCCGGAGAGGAGCAAGATCCGAGAGATGCAAACGGCAATGTGATTTATGACAAAGGGGTGACGTTGCTGGATACGTGGAGGGCGATGGAGGGCTTGGTGAGTGAAGGCAAGTGTAAGGCCATCGGACTATCCGACGTCAGCCTGGAGCAGGTGCAACATATCTTTGAAGCCGCGAGGATTAAGCCTGCGGTTGTTCACGTCGAATCCCATCCGTATTTGCCGCAATGGGATATCCTGAACTATTGCAGAAAGAATGGCATTGTGCTGCAGGCTTTCGCAGCCTTGGGCCACAGTAGCGAGCCGAAGTTGCTGGAAGATCCTGTCATCATTGCTATCGCCCAGCGAGTCAACAAGACGCCGGCGCAAGTGTTGCTCGCCTGGGCAATTCAGCGCGGGACGGCCCCTCTAACGACCTCGAAGAACCCCAGCCGTATTCAGGAGAACTTTGAAATTTCCACGCTTCCTGAAGACGCCATGCGGGAGATTAGCGAGGGTATCAAATCGCGGGTCAGGTTTAATGCCGTTGTGGACACCGGCGTTCCCGGGTTCATTCCAAGAAGAAAGTGAAGTTTATCGACGTCGCTCGTTTACCGGATCGTCGTCTGCCCTTTTCGGCAAAAAAAAACAGGCCGCAAATATGCGGCCTTGAACTGCACTTGAATTCTCACACGGAATGAATCACGCAAACAGGCGATCGCGGCGTGATTTCGAAACGGCGCGGGACGCGCCAAAAATCACGAAGAGAAGTCCGCCGCCCCAAAGGGTGCTGGGGAATGGAACTGCCGAGGACGTTACAGCGTTTGTGGAGCTCATCGGTACGCTCACGTATCCAAAATAATATTCCTGACTTTTGGGGCCGCCGCTATCCTTGGAGGCAACGCCGGACGTTCCGACCATGGCTCCCGAGCCGGCGAGCGAAGATTGAATTGTCAGAATGCCCGTAGTGGCATTTCCGGTGGGGATCGTGGGGCCGTCGTAAACGAAGCTCAGGTTATCGATTGTCGGATTATCCGTCAGTCCCAGCACCGTCACCAGCCCGGCGTCCAACGCATTGGGTACGAGCGGACCGGGGGTTGCATTGATGTCATTGCCGGTCAGTGTTTCAACCGGCGCGTCAAAGTCCGACACGGTGAGGGTTGAACTTTCGTAGTCGGGGAAATCATAAATGACAAACCCATCGCCCGAATCTACCACGGCACTGCTGGAGATGCTGACGGTATATTGGAAAACACCGGTGGCCGGATCCTGGGAAAGATCGGTAACTGTTATCGTGTCGGCAAAAGCTCCGGCAGCGAAAAAAAATACCCAGACAAAGGTTAATCCCAGAATTGCAAGAACCCTGTACATTTTCACTCCCTTGTTGGGATGCCCCAACAGCGAACGGGGTCAAAAGGCAAACCGTTCACCTATACAAGAATTTACAAATTACACGCTCACCAGTCAAGACAAAGACACGAATAAGACATACAGAATTTTCGGAAATGCTATACAGGATTTATACTGTATCGAATACAGCAAATCGAACCCGCAGCCCATCAACTTCAGTTATAGCGTCCGCGTCGCCTTCGGCGACCCTTCGGGTTAATGCCAGCGCTTATTGAGAAAACTTTTGGCGCAGCAGAGCGAATTTCGCCTGCAGTTCCGGCGTAAGGAAGTCGGGGTCGGGAGCGAGCTGCTCCAATTCCTGAAACACAGTCCGCGCCTGGTTCATCTGGCCGAGGGAAGTATAAATGCCGGTCAGCTCTATAAGTGTGGGAATGTGGTTTGGGCTGATCTTAAGAGCGGATACCAGCGTTTTGATCGCGTCGTCGTGCTGACCCAGGTGATCCTGCACATACGCGAGGGTTTCCTGACAATCCGCTTGATAAGGGCTATCAACCTGCGATGCCCTCTCAGCATAGATCAGCGCTTCGTCGAGGCGACGCGATTTAGCCAGAAGCATCGCCAAATTATTCTGCCCGATCAGTGAGTTCGGATCGAGTTGCAGCACGGCGAGATAGGATGCTCGAGCGCCGTCGGCATCGCCCTGTTTTTCCTGGAGGCTGCCGAGCACCAGAAGCTGGGCAGCGCCAGCGCGAGTGGCGCATTGGCGCGCGAACTGCTCGGTCTCTTCTTTCGCCTTCTGTTGGTCATTCTCTGCGTTGGAACGCTCGGCCAGGGACTGCCATTGCTCCGCCAGCTCCAGCCGCTCCGTAACCGCGCCGATGGGAATGAAAGGCTCCACTTCATCCACCCATTTTGCCGCTTGCGCCGGTTCAAGGCCCGCCGCAAGTTTAATCCAGTCGATTCGCGCCACAGATGATTTCGCAAGCAGTGGCCGCAGCATGTCGGCGGCTTGATCCGAATGATTTGTCCTGATCTGAATAACCGCAACCAGCAGCAGGACATCGCCGAACCGGTCAGGATCAGCCTCGGCACTGGAGATATAGGGCTGAAGCTGGCGTGCGGCGTCGTCGAGATCGTTCAACTGTATCTGAGCGCGGGCGATCATCTGGTCGGCTGCGAGCCGCGACTCCGGCGCACGACTGCGCCATTCGAAGGCGGCCTGCAGAACTTCGTTCCAATTCCCCGCGGCAGCCCACGCTCGAGCGCTGAGCACGGCCGGGGCCGGGTCGGAGGGAAAATCCTGCATTGCGCGTGTAGCCAAGGCCGCCGCGCGGTCCGCGTCTCCGGTCGCCAACTCCAATCGTCCGGCCAGAACCTGCAGGGCCGCAATTTGCCGGTAATCATCCGCCAACCCGCTTAGCGACGCCGCCATTTGTTTTGCGCCGGCATGGTTGCCTTCCCCCTGCACAATCGCCTGGCAGACCGAGTGGATGGCCGATTCCTCATCGACCAATTGCGGAGCGGAGGCATCAAGCAGGGTACAGTCCATCGTCGCGACTTCCGGCCAGCGCGGCAAAAGGGGCGCATTATCAGCAAGCGAACCGGCAACGGCCGAGAAGCCGGGATCGTCAGGAAACTTTTCGGCCGCGGCGCGGGCCGATGCCAATGCCGCTGGGGTGTCCAGCCGCCGCAGCTCCGCTTGAACCAGTGCCCGCCACGCCGGCTTGTTAGAGGGATTGGCAACCGTGGCTTGCCGGTAACATTCCGCCGCGCGATCGAATTCACCGAGTCGCATCGCGCACTTGCCAAGGATCATTTGTTTCACGTCCGGCGCCGTCTGGACGGTATCAAGCCGGTTCAAGATCGCGTCAGATTCGCTTACCCGGCCGGCGGCGGCAAATAGTTCCGCAACCAGACCCATCGCGCCTGGCTCGGCGCTCTGCAGCAACTGCCCGCAGATCGCATTGAGCTTGTCGGTCTGGCCAGTTTGGAAATAGAGCGTGGCAAGCATGAGCCGCGGGTCGTCGGTCTCGTCCGCAGTCTTAATTGGAAATGATGCGAGTGACTCGAGCATGGCGATGGCACCGTTCCAATCGCCTTCATTCGACATCATTACGGCGGTGGTGCGGCGCTGAGCGGCGGTCAATGCGGACAACTGCGAAATCCGATCCGTGTATTTTCGTGATTCCGTGAAGTTTCCGGTCTCCTGCAGCATCCGGACCAGTTCCAAGGCGACATCGGCGTTCTTCGGAGCAATATCGGCCGCATCCGTCAGTTGCTCGAGCGCCCGCTGCGTATCATGCATTTCGTAGCGGCAGTGCGCCAGCAGGATATGTGCGGCGAGAAAATCGGGCTCTTGGCGGGTCAGCTCAGTCAACAGCAGGGCGGCTTCCACGCGGTCGTCATCATCGGGAGATTGCTCGAGGAGGTACTTGGCCCGCGCGAATCTCCACATGACGTCCTGATCTCCCAATTGCTGTTTCAACCGATCCAGTAGCTGTCCGACGAACGGCCTGTCACCGCCAACCGATTGTGCGTTGATGGCCATCCATTGAATGTCGGTCTCTTTTTCGTGTCGATTCGCGAGATCGATCCATGCCTGGCGAGCACCGGCATCGCCGATGGAATCGAGATACCGTGCCCAGGCAACGTCCCATTTCTCACTATTGGCCCCGGCATCTGCGCGGCCCTCTGAAATCACGGTGTTCCGAGCGGATCGCAGCGATTCCAAACCTTCCAGAGGCCTGCTGGCTCGCCTCAGCGCGTCTGCCTGCGCAAACGCCACTTCAGGGGTAATCCCGTATATTTGCGTTGCCGCCTGAAAGCACTGCTGCTCCAAGCCAAGATTTTCCTGCCGGCTTAGATCGGCCAGACGAAGAAAGATCGAAAGTGTTGGCGGAGGTTGAGCGGCGATAGCGCGTCGAATGATTTGTTTAACGACATCGTTTCGACCCGCTCGCAACTGAATCTCAGCAAGAAGCGGAATGGCATCGCCGTCGCCGGCGCCGCGCCCGGCGGGGAGTCCTTTGAAGTCGGCCAGCAACTTGTCCGCGCCGGCGGCGTCGCCCGGTTGAAGCTCTGCAGTCTTCGCGGCGATGAGCGCGAGATGTGCCGGCCGGCTAAGCGGAGCGCGGCGGCAAGCCCGATTGGCCACGGCAACCGCATCGCCGATCCGCCCCGAATCCAACATCAACTGTTCGATCCGTATCAGTGGCGCGGGCCAGGACGGCGCGCAGTTCGAAGCCAATTGCCACTCCCGCATCGCGGAATCCGATTCGTTCAGCCGGGCGTAAGCCTCGGCCAGAAAGAAATGGAAGTACGGATTCGCCGGATCGTCGATCAGCACCTGGCGACAGGCGGCGATCGTCGCGCCGTCATCGGGGTTGTCACCGGGAATCAGCAGTTGACCGATCACTGTATCCCAGAGTTTGGCCAGAGAATGGTCGTGCACCGCCCGTTCAAGGGTATAGCGTGCTTGCGCGGCATCGGCGTCGCGTCCGAGCGAGTGAAAGCTGAGAGCGCGTATCGCCAGAACTTCCAGGGGATCGTCCGCTCGCCCGGCGGGAAAGTGATCGATCACATCCTCAAACCGGTCGAGCTGCCAGAGGCGGCTGGCGAGCTGGGCCGAAAGCGAAGGATCGTGCATCCGATCGACTTCGCGCTCGAGCAGATCGAGGGCCTGGTTCTCAAGTTCCCCGGCGTCAGACTGGGTAACATTGTCGTCAACGGCGAGTTCATCACATTGGCTGATCAGCATCATTACAGTAACAGTATCCGGCGGTTGGGGGAGAAGGGCCTTCTTCAGCCAGACCACCGCCCCCGCAGAATCGCCAGTCACCGAGCAGGCGATGCTTTGGAGTAGAAGCGAACGCGCGCTTTCCGGTTGTGCCTTGCGGAGGTGATCAGCACGTTCACGGACCCTCTGGGCGCCGCCATCGGTCTGCGACAGAATTTGCAGCGTGAGCACCTGCCCGGCGAGGTCGTCCGGTTTGACCTGGTTGTACGCAAGCGCGGCATTGAGGGCATCCGTCAATTTGCCTTGACGGTAAAACGACACGGCTTCCGCCTTTAACGCATTGGGATTGGAAGGGTCGCGGCTGAGGATTTGTTTTGCCAGCTCAAAAGATTCGACGTCGAAATTAACGCGCTGATACACATCGAGGAGTGATTGTGCCGCCTTTTCATTGTCCGGCTGAATGGCCAGCACGCGCTCGTAGATGGAAATGCAGTCGGTGTATTGCCGGTTGTTTGGCGATTCGACGTGAATGCGCGCTTCGGCAAAGTTGAGCAGTTGCTGCACGTCTTTAGGATGGCGGCCCAGGTAAGTGCCGATGCCTCGAAGCGCCGCCGGATAATCACCCTCGGTGAGCGCTTGCATCCCTGCGGCCAGCGCTGTTTGGGCGCGCCGTTCCAGGAAATGGAGGCGAACGAAATACCCCCCAACGGCGCCGCAGCAGAGAATTGCCGCGCAGACCAGAACGATGATCACCCGCGGTCTCGTTTTGGCGTGTAATGACATGGTTCAGGCCCAGATCAAAATCAGGATGGTTTTGAAAATGATCTTCAGATCCAGCTTCCAATTTCCTTGCTGGACGTAGTAGGTGTCGTAACGGATCCACTCCTGGAAATCGATTCCAGGCCGTCGTGTTCGGCTCACTTGCCAGAGGCCGGTGATGCCTGGCCGCACGCTGAGGCGCGTTTTGCGCCATGCGGGAAAGGCCTGGTTTTCGCGGCGCGGGCTTGGGCGCGGTCCAACCACCGACATCTCCCCAAACAGCACGTTGAAGAACTGCGGCAACTCGTCGAGGTTATGCTTTCGCAGGAACCGTCCAACCCGGGTGACTCGTGGATCGTCGTTGAGGAAAAACTGGGGTCCGTCCGAAAGATTTCGATGGGCGAGTTCCCGTTGCTGGAGGTCGGCGTGTTTTCGCATCGACCGGAATTTGAGGCAGGCGAAGTCGCGCTCGCCAAGCGTTTCACGCCGATGCCGATAGAAAAACGGGCCTCCGTCTTCAATCCAGATCGCCAGGAAGATGAGAGGATAGAACGGCAGCGTCGCCAACAGCGCCAACAGGGCAAACAGGATGTCGAATATTCGCTTTCCAATTCGCCGAAAACCGGGTCGAGGACGGATGCGTCGAGTCATCGCGGCTTCGAACACCGCGGGCTCGATTTCGGTCCACGGCATCTTTGTGGACCGGGGACGCAGGGCCGGCTCGTCCCACAAAACAGCCGGGCCGACAACCGTACTGTGCGGTGGAATGGTCCTGCCCGCACCGATCCACACCGGGCCGACAAACTCCACGGAATTATCCACATCCCATCCACTCATCGACCATACCTGGGGCCGCACCTGGGTGATGCGATCGATGATTCCTGACGGCGTATGCCACCAACGGATCAGATCCATGACCATCGCATCCAGATCGTCCTCTTCATCGCGGCTGTAACAGCTTCCCCTGACCACGCGGGTTTCGCGATGGAGGCGCGGTGTCCGGCGGCGGAGCTGATGCCAGTCGACGCCAGAAGCATCGCTTCGCGCCCAATTAACGGCGATGTTGCGGTCGCGCGTCAGCGCTATGCGTGCCGCGCGGAATTGATCAGCGGCGTTGAATTTTCTCTCGAAGCGCACAAATCGATCGTGATCGTCTGTTTGCGCCAGTTCGTGAGATTCACTTGTTCGGTGATTCTGAATGCGCAAAAATAGTATGGGCGCGTCGACCCAGTACATCCATTCGGCCGTATCTCGCACAGAGAATACGGCCATGCTGCGCGCGTCCGTGAGCAGGAATACGCCAGGGCTGGCTGGAAGCTCGCACGAAGTTCCCGGCCGCACAACACATACACCGAGCGACGCCCAAAAGCAGTCGTGTAATTGAAGAGGGTCCAGCCCCCAAATCGTCGGCGGTTGCGGCCCGCAAACATCAGGGACATTCATGGCGGCTTCGGCCAAGCTCATGATTGCACGTCTGAAACCGTCATCAGCTCGTAGCCGCAGTCGGTCATCGATGCCACCGCCGTACCGACCGGCCCCAAAACAAGGTCATCGCGATTCGCGGAGGTTGGAGTCTCCGGAGTGGCGGGGGGGACATCGGAGTTCGAAACGCGGCCGGAAGAGGCGACACGGTTGGACGAAGAACTGTAGCCGAGACGGGAGATATCACCTGTATCGGCCCGGTTGAGCACCGCACCGGCGATGTTAACACCATTGGAAGCGAGATAATGGAGGGCGTGATTCACTGCGCGCCTGTGCTCCCCTCGCGCCACTGTCAGCACGACTTCGTCGGCAACCATGGCGGTGACGAGCCCTTCCAGGCTCCCAACAACGGGACCGGTATCGAGGATGATCACGTCAAATCTGCTTCGGGCCTCATTAAGGATACGGACCAGTGAAGTGTAGGTGAGCTGCGATGCATGCCGGCTCTGGGCGGACCCCAGCGGCATTAGCCACAGGCGCGGCGTTCCGGAAAATGCGACGCATTCAGATAGCGGATCGCCGTGAATCGCCTCGTGCAAGCCCGCGCTTATCTTCTGCTGCATTTCCAGTTCCTGATCCAAATGCTCCTGGGTGATCAGGCCCATTTTGACCAGCACTTCGCCGACGCGCTGACCCGTTCGCTGTGATTCGTCCAATGCCGCGCGAAATTGCGCAGTCGTGACGCGCCCTTCCTTGCGCAGGATTCGACCGATGCGGCGATGGATCATCTTTTTGAGGCGGGACGTCAGTCCTCCACCAACGATGTCACAGTCGATCAGAAGGGTTTGGTATCCCGTAGCGGCAAACGAAAGTCCGAGCGCAATCGCGAGACTGGTTTTGCCCGCGCCGGGCAGGGCGCTGGTGACTGTCAGCACGGTTTTCTCCCCCTGCCCCCGTCTCCGCTGAAGGAGCGTGCGAATTTGGTGGACAGCCTGTGCCGCCAGCCCCGCGTTCATGGGATCGTTCCCATTTTCCGGAAGATGAGGCAATACGCCCAGCAGGCGCAATCCGGGGGCCAGGCGATTGGTCACATCATTGAGGTACCGCACGCGCTGATCGATCAGACCGATTCCAAAAATCAGGCCGGCGCCAAGAATCGATCCGGCGACTCCTCCGAATGCGGACATCGAAGCGCGCTTGTCCTGGATAGGCGCCAGGGGAAGATCTGGATCTTCGGGCGTGAATCGCCCGCTGACTCCGGATTCCACGCTCAATTCGTCAATTCTCTGATTTGTTTCGTCGAGCTTGGCCTTCGTCTCCGTAGCCTGCCTTTGCAAATCCTGCAGCTCGACGCATTTCTGGCCAAGGAGGACGGTCTCTTCCTTCAGCCTCTTATAAAGCCCCGCGATTTCGGTTTCCTGCGCCTGGAGCTGATCGCGCGTCAAAGCCCCATCGGTTACACCGGTCATCCCGCTGGTTTCCGATACTCCAACATAACTGTCGGCCATTTGAGCCATCCATTTGTTGATATCGGCGAGTTGCGCCTCTAGTTGTTTGATGACGGGATGCCCATCGAAATACGTTAAACGCGCGGTGTCCAGCTCGATTTCGAGATTGCGTTTCTGGTTCTTGAGTGCGGCATAGTCGGGCGAATGTTCCAAGGCGGCGGTAACTTCGCTCGGGCTGGAAAGAGGGGTCGTGCCCGAATTGGTGGGGGCCGGCGCCGCCTGGGCAACCGCGATTTCAGCCTGATGGAGCTCGGTTTCGACTTCGTCGAGCTGCGTCAATTTATTCTGGTATACGGTGTCCAGCGTGTTGGAGCCGAAGTCCTTGGCGATGCTCAGCGTCCGTTCGTTGATCGCTTTGAGTTGATTCGTAAGATCATTTTGCCTCGTTTGCAGATGCGGCATGAGGTTCGCGGTGTCGTCGTCGCCGTCGCTGATGGCTGCATAAGCGCGGATGATCGCCGCCGCTCCGCGCTGAGCCGCGACCGCGTTGAGATCTGAGAATGTGACCACCACCAATTCGCTGTTGCGAGGATGACCGACCGTCAAGCTGGACGTGAAATCGACCTCCTGTTGATTGGGTGAACTGTTCCGCACTTCGATCCACCGGGGATCCTGCATTGCCAGCTCGATGATCCGCTGGCTCGCGATGAGATTTGCCTGAGCGTCGAGATAGGCGTCGAACATGGGGACGAGGCTGTTCTGCTCGGTGGTAAAAAGCACCCGGGGAAGAATGGGCTTGAAACGAATAACTCCGATGCTCTGGTATATGGGCGCCTTTGCGTTGTATCCGAGCCACGCGCCGGCGCCCGCGCCAAGGATAGCCAGCAGAATGGCCAGCAAATACCTGCCGCGCAGAATGCCATGAACCAGACTCAGGACGTTTGTAGGGCGTGTCTCAGAGTATTCCACAACGTCCAGCGCATTGGGATCTGAAACCGTCGCGGGAACCAAAGCCGTGGTGACCGACGTTGAGCCAGGGGTTTCGCTATTCATATTACATCTCCGGAACTCATCGCATTAAGGATTGGAGCGAGCGAGCCTAAAAATGTCTGAATGATTTCGCGGCGTCGCTGCTCGGGAATCTCAGGATTGAAAATAAACTGAACCTGCCCGGCCCCCATTCCCCAATGCAGCCGATTTTCGGCCGCCCTCTGCATCTCGTCCATATCGCGGTAGGTTGAGTCTTCAGCGAGAAAGAGAAAATTATCTACAATGATCGACGCCTGATCCTCCAGATGATTGCGGCTGAAAGAGTACTCAGTGCCGCGGACGCTGAAGCCGCCTCCTTGCCAGTTCTGTGCTTTGGAAGATTGCAGCGTCCAGCCAATTGAAGGATAACAGACGGGGGGATAATGTCCGAGAATGTCGCGCGAGTCGCCGACCTCAACGAGCAGGAGCGAAAATTGTTCGCCGGTGTCGGAGTTGAAGAAGCGCCGCGAGATCATCACGTTGGGGTGAAGGATCCGCAGCGCAGCGGCGGGCTGTTCAGCCTTCTCGCCCAGCCAGGGTCCGATCCAGTCGGGCATTGCATCGGCGGCAGCGCGCACGCGTGCCTGCGAATCTTCGACCTGTCGCGCGGAAGGCTCAAAGAACACCCGCTCGGCGCCGACCATCCCCAGCACGGACAGCGTCGCCATAATGGGACCAAGCATTTTCAGCGGCATTTTGGGCCCCGACAAATCATTAACTCAATCGAGCGCAAGATTGAACGCCATCGCCGGCAGCATCGTCCATCGCAGAAGGCGGATAATTCCCAGCAGCAGCACGAAGGCCACGACGAGCATCATCCATCCGGTAGCGTCGTGAAAACGGTCGGCAGCGGGTCTGGAATAATGGCCGTAAATCCAGACCGTAGGAACCAGTCGGATTACGTTGCAGATCAGTGCCAACACCGGGCTCAGAACCGCCAGGAGAACGCGGACGTAAGTTCGCAGCGGCGTGACGAACGCGACGACGAACGATACCAGCAGCAGCGCGAAGATCAGCCGCATGCCGTTGCATGCTTCGCCGACGGTCACATCGATATATCCCGGATCGGTTTGTGCCGGCGCGATAAGGTCGTCCGATGGAGTGGAGGCGACGCCGGAAGCGCTGTCCGGAATACGCAAAAGATTGCCCGATTGATCGACCTCCATTCCAAGCAGCTCGCATACGCGCTGAGTGACGATTGCCGCGGTGGATTCAAGCGGGAGGGCTATCGCCTGGCGCACTCGGCCGGGAACCGGAATGAGGAACAGCAGCGCGAAAAAAACGACGAAGAAACTCCGCAGGATATCCCTGCCCGTTGCCGTTATAAAGCAGCCCGCCGCCAGAATGACAGCGCCCCCATGCCAGAACAATTCGATGAGGAATAGCTTTCCGATCAGATAAACACCGGCGCCAAACGCGGCAATCGCAGCGCCGATCCAGAATCCTCGCGGGCGGCAATACCGCAGGCGGCCGCGGCGAACCCACGCCAGCCACACCACCGCGATCGGAACCAGCCAGATTTGGCTCGATTCCTCATCCCGGGCAGCGATATGCAGCAGATCATCCCACGCATCGCTCGTCACGAGCACGGCAATACCTATCAGCGACATGGCGATAAGAAGGTGGCCGATGCGCCAGCCATTGCGCTGCAGGGTGCGGCGGACCAGAAAATGCGAACGCGCAAGAATCATAGTGAGGTGTTGACGATCGCGCCGGTTAATCGCCGGCCGGGGGGAATCGAGCCGGAGCCGGCCACCAGCGAGTGAACCAGCAGGCTTCCTGCGCCGACGCGGCCGCCTGACAAGACCACCGAATCGTGCACACGTGCGCCGGACTCAACTGCCGCGCCGGGCTCGACGATAGAAAAAGTCGACGACCATCGCTCCTCAAACGGCTCGTGTTGCGTATTGCGCCCGCAGATGGCGCGATGATAGCCACGCAGGGCCGCGATATATTCCTGCAAAGACCGCAGCGGCGCCGAAGTTGCGCGGGGGCGGCGCAACACCGTCACATGGTGAGTCGCCGCCATTATCGCCAGGCCCTTTTCCTTGAGATCGACAAATCCGGCAGCGGGAATGTTCTTCATCGCGCGTTGCTGGATCAGACTCAGGTTGGAAGGCGAGCCATCGTCGTAGGTGACAAGGCTTACGTCGCCGCCTTTCGCCGCGATTTGCATCGCGAGAAGATGAAGGGGTTCGAACAGCACCTGAGCCGCGCCGGCGACGATGTATTGTGCCGAGTCGTCTTCGTCGGCCAATAAATCGCGCAAGGCCCCGCCGGTGCCGCGGAATTCCGAACAGTCTCGTTCGACGGTGATTCCCGCTTCCACGTCTCGCGGGCTGAGCACCGGCGGGCGCGACCCATGCCCCAGCAATAGCCGGCAGGGCAGCGGGCCGACGCCGATAAAACAGGCCAAGTCCGCGATCTCCCGCCGCCATAGGTCCAGCACCGACAAGCCATCGATCACCGGCAATTCAAGGATCGAGCGCCCGACCGCATTGGCCAGTTCCGAACCGTGCACCGAACCTTCCAGCAAGATCACGCCCTTGAGATTCTCCAACCGCTGCAGGGCCCGGGCGTCAACCGCTGAGGATTGCGGCGCGGAGCGGGCCTGGGTTTGTTTCGCTACCGAGATCATGGGGCGATGAACTCCGAGATGAATTGCCCGGGAACCATGTCGGGCGAAGCAGCACTCTGCGGCGCCGCCGGCGCGATGTTTGCCGCGCCCCCGGAAAAATCGCTGGAAGCGGGGAACATTTCAGACTCGGATTGAAACTTGCGCAGGCAGGTGATTATTCGCGAAGCGGCGTGGCCGTCGCCATAGGGATTGACTGACTGTGCCATTTCCCGGAAGGCCGCGTCATTGCTGAGCAATTCGGTGACGCTGGAGACGATTCGCTCGGCGCAAGCTCCGACCAGCCGCACCGTTCCTGCCCGCACGCCCTCTGGACGCTCGGTCGTTTCGCGCATGACCAGCACCGGCTTGCCCAGCGTCGGCGCTTCCTCCTGCACGCCTCCCGAATCGGTGAGAACCAGGACGCAATGCCGCAGCAGGGCGATGAACGTGCGGTAATCGAGCGGGGGCAGAAGACGAACATTGGGCATATTTCCCAGAAGACTGTAGACCGGCCGTTGCACATTGGGGTTGGGATGTACCGGATAAACGAATCGATGGCCCGGGAAACGCGTCGCCAGCTCGCCGATCGCCGCGCAGATTTCCTGCATTCCGGCGCCGAAATTTTCGCGGCGATGGCCGGTGATCAGCACATAAGGTTGGCGCCAGTCCGCGCCTATTGACTGCCGTAACAGCCGATCGATCCGTCTTGTAACGGACGGTGACTGCTGGGCGCGCACTTCCATCAGCAGGGCGTCGATCACCGTGTTTCCCGTGACCAGAATCCGCTCGGGCGCCACTCCTTCGCGGAGCAGATTGGCGCGGGCGACATCCGTCGGAGGGAAATGCATCGACGCGAGCACGGCGATGATCCGGCGATTGGCTTCTTCAGGGAAAGGAGCGTTCAGGTTACCGGTGCGCAGGCCCGCTTCGACGTGGCAAAAAGGGATCCGCTGGTAAAACGAAGTCAGGGCCGCCGCAAACGCCGTAGTCGTGTCTCCCTGCGCGATCGCCAGCGCGGGCTTCACTTTCTTCAACAGGTGGCCGATGCTCGTCACCAGGTTTGCGGTAAGCGATTCAAGGCTCTGGTTGGGTTGCATTACGGACAGGTTGTGGTGAATTTCAATATCGAATAGATCAATCACCTGCTGGAGAAGCTCCCGGTGTTGACCGGTCGAGACCACGACGGCCTCCATGTCCGGGGCGGCTTCAACGGCTTTGATTACCGGAGCCATTTTTATGGCTTCGGGGCGGGTGCCGACAAATAAAAGAATGCGCTTCATGAGGTAATGGAAGCAGCAAGAGCGAGCGATGAGGCGGAGCTGAGAGGCGCCTATTCCATGCGGTGGTCGCGAAAAGCGCCGCAGACATCCATGACAATTTTCTTTTCCAGGGGGCGGCCCATGATGCTTTTGAATTCCTTGTGAGCCACCAGCACCACAACAATGTCGGCGTCGACGATGGCCGGTTCCAGCGCGGTGAGTTTGAACTCCGGGTGCATTCGCAAATTCGGCTCGACGATGCGCACGTCGCCGACGCCGGACTCGATCAATTCGCGCGCGATGATGACCGCCGGCGATTCACGCAAGTCGTCGATATCCGCCTTGTAGGCAAGCCCGAGCAATGCAATCTTCGCGTCGCGGAAATGGGAAGCGTGCTGGAGGATGCGGTTGACGATCCAGTGCGGTTTGTTGTCGTTGACTTCACGTGCCGTGCGAATCATTCGGGTCACCGTTGGCGCCTGTGCAACCAGGAACCAGGGATCGACCGCAACGCAATGGCCGCCGACTCCCGCGCCGGGCGAAAGAATATTCACCCGCGGATGCTTGTTAGCCAGGTCGATCAGCTTCCAGACATCAATGCCGAGTTCATCCGCCAGGAGGGCAACTTCATTCGCGAAGGCGATGTTGACGTCACGAAAGGCGTTTTCCACCAACTTCGCAGTCTCGGCAGTTCGCGCATCGGTGAGCAATAGATCACCGGTGACGAACGAGCGGTAGAACGCGGCGCATTGGTCCGTGGACGGCTCGTCGATTCCACCCACGATCCGGTGATTTTCCACCACCTCGCGCAAAACCTTGCCGGGAAGAATCCGCTCAGGCGCATGAGCCAGAAAAATGTCAGGCTTTGCGCCCGAAGATCGTCCCACGGAAAGGTCCGTGTGCCGGCGGATGATTTCGGCCATCTGCTCCGTCGTTCCCGGCGGGCTGGTCGACTCCAGGATCACCAGGTTGCCTTTTTTCAAAAACGGGCAGATCGACCGGGTGGCCTCGATGACAAATCGCATGTCGGGTTTGCGATCCGCCGTGCAGGGTGTCGGCACGCAGAGCACGAACACATCAGCATCCGCCGGAGCCGCGTGCGCCTTAAGATTTCCCGTCTGAACAGCGGCGCGAAGGATAATGTCCAAATCCGGTTCGACGATATGTGCTTTACCGGAGTTGATCGTCTCCACCGCGTGAGGGTTGATATCCACGCCATGAACCCGAAAGCCACGTGAAGCCAGAATCGCGGCCATTGGAAGGCCGACGTATCCCAGCCCGACGATGCAGATTCGTTTCCGAGATAATTCGTTGGTCCGGATCATGCGCTTTTGGCGGTTTGAATTCCCGCGGGTTGAATTCCTAATTCCGTCAAACGATGCAGAACTGCCTGCGATTTGGCCGCCCACGTCTCCGTCCGCACGCGCTGTCGCATTCGATCGGGATCCGGTTGCTCGGTCAGCGCACGGCAAATCTGCTCCGCGAATTCCTCGCCGCCAGTTGCGCGGCGGACGAAACCTTCGTATCGCTTTAATTCCTCAAACTCGGTGGTCACCACCGGTTTTCCGACGGCCAGATATTCCTTGAGCTTCACGGGATTGCACGCCTTGATCCAATCGCTGGAATTCCAGGGCATGATGAGTACATCGCACGCGGCCATATAATCCGCGACCGATTCATACGCACGTTGCCCAAGCAGATGCACATTCGGCAATTGACACCAACCGGCGGGCAGTGAGCAGGCGCCCACAAGAAGGAACTGTAATTGCGGAAGGCGCCGCGCGACATCAACCAGCAGCGGCGGATCGAACGTATGGCTGTCGATTCCGCCGATGAATCCCACGCGTGGACGGGCAATGTGACGCACATCGCCCGGCTCGCCCGCTGGGTTCAGGCCCGCGGCCTCGAATCGATCGAAATCCACACCATGATCGACGTACATCGCATTGCGGCAATCGCGACTTTCGGCATCGAACAGCAGTTCCGAGCAGAAGAGCGTCAGATCGGCGCGGCGGCACAGGCGATCGTGGAATTGGCGGATTTGATTGCGGTCGGACCCGGGAAATAATTCCGAGCGATCGGTCCTCTCGTAAATCACGGCCACGGGATTGAGTCGATCCACCGCCTCCGCCGCGGCGGGACAATTGACCCAAACCAGCGGCCGGCGGATTCCCGCACGAAACGCCGCCCAGCGAATTTGCGGCGGCAATAGCGGCTTTGAGATGCGCCCCCCCATTTTTCCGGGCGCCACCAGTGGGCTGACCACGCAAAAATTCGTCTCCACGCGAACCAATCCACGCCGCAGGCTGCGCAGCTTCCGTGCCACGCGCCGCACGAACATCCGGCCTTCCCGCATACTTGGCATGCGAACACCAACGGAGTTGACGTAGAGGATCGGCATCAGCCGGCTGAAATTCCGCATCATCTGCATGTCGTAATGGCCGCGATTGTGATACCACCAGTCGCCGCCGCCAAAACAGATCACGCCGTCGAAAGAGCGCGTCGCCGGCCCGATTGCGGAAATACCAGTTTGTTCGAGTAGCGAGGCGGTCATTTGCTGTTCGGCGTCTCCGCTTTTGCGGCGGGATATTCCTGAAATGTGATCGACTGCAAAGGCCGAATGAATTCACGAACGACCATGACGAGGAAAATTGTGTTTGTCACCAGATAGCGCTTCCAGAGCCGCCGGGGCTCCTGCAAAACTCGGTAGAACCATTCCATGCCCATCCGCTGGAATAACCGGGGCGCTCGCTTGACCTTTCCGGCCAGCACGTCAAAGCTCCCGCCAACCCCGTGACAAACCGGCACATTCAAGAAGTCCGCCCAGCGAGCCAGAAACACCTCCTTGGTCGGAGACGTTATGCCCAGGAACAGCATGTCCGGTTTGCGATCGCGGATTTCGCGGGCAATCTCCGCGTCGTCCCCCTCATCGAAATAGCCGTTGCGATGCCCAGCGATCCGAATATTGGGAAAATGAAGGCCAATATGCTTTAAGGACAAATCCAGCACCTCCTGCGTGCCGCCCAGGAGATAAACCGAGAAGCTCTTTTCATCCGCCAGACGAAGCAGCTCTTGAAAGAGATCAATTCCTGCGACCCGCTCGGGAAGAGACTGGCCGAGGATTCGGCTTGCCCATACCACGCCCATGCCGTCGGCCAGAATCAGATCCGATTTCAATACTGCTTCGGCAAGCCGAACGGATCGATGCATGTTCACGACCTTGGCAACGTTAATGACTCCGATGATCAGCCGCTGTGGTCGCTGAATGGACTCAAGGCAGATCGCGCGCACCTGGCACATGGTCACAGCGTTCACCGGAATACCAAAAAGCCGGCGCACGGCAGCGGGGACGATGGGGATTTGCCCAGGGGCAATTCCCGGTATCTCTGCGGATTGCTGTGCGACAAACTCAGGAACTATTGTTTGGATTGCGTTTCCCATTCTGCTGCTCCCAACCAGACATGCAGTAACCAACCGAGTTCATAAGGCCGGCATTCAAAATCCACAGTGTTTGCCGGGAATACACGATCCAGCCAGCGGAGGCGGCCGGACTTAAAAAAACGGCAGACGATCGCCCGAGCGGTGCGGGTTATTTTTCCGGGTTCTTTACGGCCAACTTTGCGCCAAATGAGATAGTTCTCGTCGTCGATGAGCGAGCTGCCGACCTCCGCTGCGCGGATCATCCAGCGAATTCCGTCTCGAATGGATCTGACATGACAATCGCCGCCGGCATCGAAAAGATCGAGCAATGCCATCGGCGCCATCGCGTGTTGGTGAACGCTGTAGACCGGGTAGCCTTCGATGACATTGCCGGTCCGCACATCATAGTGCCACCACCACTGCCCATCGGGGCCTTGTCGATTGCAGATTTGATCGGCACAGCGGTTTGCCGCCGACAGCGCCGCCGCGTCACCGTACGCCTTGTGGTAAAGAGCCAGTGATTGGATCGGGTAAATTTGATCCGCGAAGCAACCGACATGCGAACGGTACCAGCGGCCGGCGAACTCGTGCGGAAACAATCCCGTCTCATGGTTAAAAATGCTTAGCAGATGGTCACGAAGGTGCGCGGTTTCGTCTTGCACTTCTGACTGATCTCGCGCGGCTGTCAGAGCCGCCAACGCCCACGACAATTCAACCGTGAAGAAATTGTTCGCTCCGCTCGAAAGCCGCCGCAAGTTCTGCAGCGTTCCGGCCAGGGCGGGATGGTGCAGTTGAGCGGCGGCCCATACCATCAGTGCGGCATCGCCCAGGTTCTCGATAGTGCCCGATTCATCGATCATTCCGGAAAAGAATTCCCCGGCTGTTTGGCCGCTGAGTATCTCGCGTTGCGAATCGGACTGGAGATGCATGATGCCAAGCAGCGCAATAGCGCTGTAACGAAGGCTGAGACCTTCCAGCCCGATCCGCCCGCCTGGCCCGCGCCGCCGAGTGAAACCGAAATGACGGCGATCCTCGTGCAGCATCAGCGGAAGCCCGTGCTGGCACAGACGGATCATGCGGCGGATTGCCTGTTCGATATCGCTTTCGCCACCGGAAACGAGATCGATTCGCGTGGCCCGCGCCGGGGCCGATTCCGTTCTTAACATGGCTGCATACCCGACCAATCTCCCCGGCGACGCCAGATGGCCAACCATGTTTGATACGATTCCGTTTTAGATCTCCCCAGCCAACGAAAACCCCAGAGCGCAATCAATCGCGTCAGCGGATACAGACTCAGAAGCGAAATTCCAACCATCGCGCTGAGCGGTCGCCAGTGTTTGCTGAACAGCCGAGCCTTGGCCGCGAACAATCGAACAACCTTGTCTTCCCGCACCGGTTCTGAAACGCCGCCATAGTGAATCACCGCGGCGTGAGGACAGATAAGACAACGCGAACCCGCTTTCTTCGCCCGCATGCACAAGTCTGCATCCTCGCAATACATGAAGAATTGAGTGTCGAATCCGCCCAGCCGGCGCCAAAGGTCCGTGCGAATCATGAACAGGCATCCGCTGACGATATCAACCTCGCGCACGGTATCCCGGTTCCAGCCTCCCAATGCTTCGGGATCCAGCAGGCGATCTCCCGGAAAGAGATGCGATAAACCGATGCCCCGGCAAAGGGTGCTCCACAGGGTCATCCGGCCCCAGCAGGATTTGGGATTCAAGGATCGATCGGCGTTGAGAGTCCGACCCCCGAAAACGCTGCCGTCCGGATTCGCGCGGGCGAACGCAAATAGTTTGTGCGCCGCATTGTCGAGAACCACCGTGTCCGGATTCAAGAGCAGCAGATAGTCGCCTCGGGCGTCGGCGGCGCAGAGATTATTGGCGGCCGCGAATCCCACATTCTGACGCGATCGGATCAGACGCACCTGCGGGAACTCCGCTGCGATCGCATCGGCTGAGCCATCGGACGAAGCGTTGTCGAAGACGATCACTTCGAACTCAATGCCGTTGGTCTCCCGATAGATGGATCGCAGGCATTCGAGCGTAAACTCGCGCGTGTTGAAGCTAACGACCAGCACTGAAACGTCGCAATATTTCATCGCGTGATTTTGTGGGACGGTCAAGGGATCAGTAGATCCAAGACTGTAAAAACTTCTTGGCGCGTATGCGGGGATTGAAGCGGTCCACGTCCACAGTCACCTGCCCGGGTGGCGCGAATATGCCGGCCATGCAGCCGAACGATGATCGGGCGGCGTATGTCAGGCATTGGCAGCGCGACAATAAAAGCATGTCCGTCAGTGCTTGAGTTGCCCGCTTGACCCGGTCCGCGCAATTCGGATCGTAGTGAAGCGGCACCGCTCCCTTGGGCAGCTCTTTTGGCTGGGTCACGACGTTGGGCAGTGCCGAGCGGACGCGATTCTCCACTTCCGCATTGTCCGTCGAAAGAAACACGCCGTCACACTTTTCCCGCGCGGCGATGCGGATCGCGGTTTGCATCAGCTTCTCCACCGGTGCACGCATGTCCGTTGCGCGGATATGCAGGCCGAGCATCCGCTGGCCGAAGTTCCTGGCGATGAATTCGTCTACGGCTGCCGAGGTATTCTCGCGCGGCCGGAGATAGTGTCGGGCCGCTTCCCGTAGTATTTCCCAGTCGGACATTGCCTTGTATCGCCGGTCCATCGAAGCCAGGGAAGAGCGTAACGGCCGCACGACTTCGCGCCAGGACCAGAAAACCAGCAGTACGTTCTCGTCATAGTCATATCGTCGAAGATTGACCGCCAGATCACGGAAGCTTCCGAACCGATTGTGGAAGTCCGGGTCATACCCGCGGCCGACGACGGCCAGAGTCTCATTCAGCCGGCCTTGCCAAAGCGCGGGGATCACGGAGCGACACTCGATATTCACCGGCAATGGGTCGACGATCGGCGAAACGAACAAAGCGCCGAACAAGTCGGGAGCCGTGCCCGCGCGGCCGGTAAAGATCGAATCTCGCCAATCGACCAGCAGGCGTCTGCCCGCGACTTCCGCCAGCAACGAGGCCGTAAGAAAGGAAAGCATCCGATTGCCAAGTCCGCCGACGCCTTTGACGAGGATTATTCCTCGCAACGTCGCGGTGGAAATTGGCGGCGCGAGATCAATCTGCGGGTGTGACACCAATACATCACTCATGCGAAAACCGGATTACTCTTTCTGGCGGGGTCGTCTTCGGCCGATGTTAACAGGTCAGTCCTGACGAACGTGAAGTTTTCACCTTGAAAGTGAACGACGCGCAAGCCATACCTCGCCAGCAATTCGACAGCCTCGCGAATCCTGCGCAGCGAGGTCGGGGAATCGAACTCGACGCAAAGCGCGGACAGGCTGATTTTCGAGGCAACGAGGTCGCGCAAAACCGGCATCCACGACCCTTCAATATCCAGCTTCAGGAGATCAAGATGCGCGTGGCCGAAGCCTGCCATGAGTGTTTTCAATCGACGGCATTCCGCCGTGAAGTACTCGCCGGTCCCGTGAAGATCGACAGACGAATGATTGACATGCATGGGATTCGCCGGCGCGAAAAACTTCACTTGCGTATCTTCAGACCAGATCCCAATCGGAAGAAACTGGAGTTTTGTGCGGTCGTATTGGAGCGATTTGAAATATTCAATGGAACGTGGCGTCGGATCGAATGAATAAACGTTGCACCCGAATTTCGCGGCGAGCGCCATATCCAA
>Ga0302325_10001978_pt1 | contig 50788 bp, 59 predicted proteins | sample Palsa_T0_2_FD_201948 | JGI IMG/M metagenome (GOLD analysis project Ga0302325, IMG submission 201948) | Peat permafrost microbial communities from Stordalen Mire near Abisko, Sweden - Palsa_T0_2 | ecosystem: Environmental > Terrestrial > Soil > Palsa > Peat permafrost | place: Sweden: Abisko...
GTCGATGTGGAGAGCGTTCGGGCGGAGGTCACGGCTACGCGAAAGCTGTTCGACAGCCATGGCTGGGCAGCAATCGACGTTTCGCGACGCTCGGTCGAGGAGACAGCCGCAGCGGTTATGAATCTTCTGGCCGAGCGGCAGGAGAAACCTGCGTGACGCCGCTTATCCTTGCGTCGGGAAGTGCTGCGCGCGCGCAGCTTCTGACGTCGGCCGGGGTCCTGTTCGATATCGTTCCCGCGCGTGTGGACGAAGACGCTGTCAAGGATGCCTTGCTGGCGCAGAACACCCCCATACGCGCCATCGCCGATGCGCTGGCCGAATTGAAAGCTGTCCGTGTATCGGCCTCCCATCCCGGTGCGATGGTGCTCGGCGCCGACCAAGTGCTTGTCTTTGAGAAAAACCTTGTCAACAAGTCTTCGAGCATCTTCGAAGCCCGTACGCTCCTAAGCAAAATGCGCGGCCGGAAGCATGAGTTGATCGGCGCCGCCGTGCTGGCAAAAGACGGCGTCCCGATTTGGCGGCATGTGGACAGCTCGACGCTTACGATGCGAGCCTTCGATGATAGGTTCCTCGACGATTATCTCACTCAGGAGGGCGAAACCGTGCTCGGTTCCGTCGGTTGCTACCATCTCGAAGGACGCGGCGCCCAATTGTTCACGAATATTGCCGGAGATTATTTTTCGATTCTCGGGCTACCGCTTCTGCCGGTACTCGCGGCGCTACGCGACCAGGGCGTCATACCGTCATGAGTATTTCCGGTCGCGCCAAGGTCGCAGGTGTCGTGGGGTGGCCCGTCAGTCACTCGCTTTCGCCGCGGTTGCACGAATTCTGGTTGCGCGAACATGATATCGACGGTGTCTATGTGCCGCTCGCCGTGGCGCCGGAATCGTTCACGACTGCGCTCGACGGCCTTCGCGCGGCAGGATTTGTGGGCGTCAACGTCACGAATCCGCACAAGGAGGCGGCGTTTGCGCTTGCCGATAAGGCTGATGACCCGGCACGAATGGCAGGCGCCGCAAATCTGCTCGTGTTTCGTGACGGTCTGGTCGAGGCCCACAACGCGGACATAGAAGGGTTGGCCGCAAGCGTTTCCGAAGGCTTGGGCGGCGAAGCTTTGCGCGGTCAAATCGTTGCAATACTGGGCGCAGGAGGGGCGGCCCGTGGAGCGATTTTGGCCGCGGACAAGCTCGGCGCACGAGAGGTCCGCGTCGTCGCTCGGAATGCTGCCCGCGCCGACGCGCTGATCGCGCATTTGCGGCCGGCCGTGACGGCACGGCTTGTCTCTCTGCCATGGTCGGACTGGCCGCGCGCGACCAAGGGTCTCGTGCTGGTCGTCAACGCCACCAGCGGGGGACTTGCCGGCGCCGCGGCACTGGATCTCTCGCTCGATCCGTTGCCGGCCGGCGCGGCGGTTTGCGACATCGTCTACAGTCCGCTGGAAACAGGGTTGCTCCGAGATGCTCGCGCCCGCGGGCATCGCACCGTCGATGGGCTCGGCATGTTGATGCACCAGGCCGTTCCTGCCTTCGCTGCGTTCTACGGTATCACGCCGCGTGCGACGCTTGCTCTTCGCACGGAGCTTGAGAAGGCGCTCCACAATGGTTAGGCGCCCCTATCTTGTGGGCCTTACGGGCTCGATTGGCATGGGCAAGACCGAAACGGGAAAAATGTTCGCACGTCTCGGTATCCCGGTTTACGACGCCGACGCTGCGGTTCACCGGCTTTATGAGCCGGGCGGCGCCGCGGTTGCGCCGGTTGCGGACGCGTTTCCCGGCACGGTCGTTGACGGCAGGGTGGATCGCGCAGAGCTCACCAAGCGCGTGACGGCGGACAAGGAAGCGTTCAAGAAGCTGGAAACGATCGTCCATCCTCTGGTTGGCGTCCAGCAACGCGAATTTCTGGATCAGGCCACCAGGAACGGCACGGAAATGGTCGTGCTCGATATTCCATTGCTGTTCGAGACAGGAGGACGCGAGCGCGTGGATGCAGTCGTAGTCGTTTCTGCCCCGTGCCATGTGCAAAGGGCCCGCGTACTGCAGCGGCCCGGAATGACAGCCGACAAGCTCGACCACATTTTGTCGCGTCAGGTGCCCGACGCAGAAAAGCGTGCACAAGCGCATTTCGTGGTTGAGACCGAGCACGGCCTGGATCACGCTTTCGAGCAGGTGAAGAAGATCGTGGCCGCGCTGCACGCGCGCCGGCTGACACAAGAGAGCAAGCCCGGGAATGCGTGAAATCGTACTCGATACGGAAACGACAGGCCTCGATCCGGCCGATGGTCATCGCATCATCGAGATCGGCTGTGTCGAGCTGATGGATCATCTGCCGACGGGCGCTACGTTCCAGCGTTATCTCAATCCGGAACGTCTTGTGCCGATGGAATCCCAAAGGGTGCACGGCATCACCGACGAGCATCTGGCGGACAAGCCGCTATTTGCCCAGATCGCCGACGAGCTTCACGAATTTCTCGGCGATGCGCCCCTGGTGATTCACAATGCGAGCTTCGATCTCAAATTTCTCAATTCCGAGTTTCACCGTGTTTCGCGGCCGTCCATTCCCCTCGCGCGCGCGATCGACACCATCGAGATCGCCAAAGCGAAAATCCCGGGTGCGCGTTATTCGCTCGACGAATTGTGCAAGCGCTTCGGGATCGATCTGTCCGTGCGCACAAAGCACGGCGCATTGCTCGATGCCGAGCTGACCGCGCGTGTCTATCTCGAATTGGTGGGCGGCCGGCAAACACGACTCATGCTGGCGCCGAAAGATCGGGAAACGGAGGAACGCGCCATCGACGAAGCGCGTACCGCCCGCGTGCGGCCGCAGGAATTGACACAGCGCATCGGAACAATCGAAGCGGAGGCGCATGCCGCGTTCGTGGCGGCTGAATTGGGCAGCGACGCGATCTGGAACTGGCGGTAGCGCGAATGTACACGCTTTATTATTCGCCCAGCACCGCGAGCATGGCCGTTCACTGGTTGTTGATTGAACTTGGAGTTCCATTCGAACTTGTTCTGGTCGATATCGCGGCCAAGGCACAAAAATCGCCGGAATTTCTGCGCGTCAATCCGAGCGGTCATGTACCGGTTCTCGTGATCGATGGCGTGCCTTATGCGGAATGCGCTGCCCTGTTGATGCTGCTGGCGGAGCGGCATCCTGCCGCAAATCTGTCGCCGGCGATCGGCACCGCGGAGCGCAGTTCATATCTGCAGACGATGCTCTATCTCGCCAACACGCTGCAGCCCGCGTATCGAAGCTGGTTCTATCCCGAGGAAGCAGCGGGCGCCGAGAACATCGACGCTGCCAAAGCCCGGGCCTGCGCGAAAATCGAACAGGTCTGGACGCGGCTCGATTCGAAATTTGAAGACGGACGCCCTTTCCTCTTGGGAAAGAACCTGACCGCTGCGGATTTCCTGGCGACGATTTTGATGCGGTGGTCGCGCAACATGCCGCAGCCCGCGACCGCATTTCCGCGCCTCGCCGCCTATATCCGCCGCATGCGCGCCATGCCGTCGCTCCGCGAAGTGCATCTTCGCGAGAAGCTGGCGGACTGGATTGACGGTTAAGCGTTCAAGCCGCTTTTCAGGCCGCTTGGGGCCCCTCGCCGGGCAGCGGCTGGCCTGTTCTGGCACGAAACAGCGCCGCGAAATCGATCGGCTCGATCATCAGGGGCGGCATGCCGCCGTCCCGGATCACATCGGCCACGATGCGGCGCGCGAAGGGGAACAGAATATGCGGCCCTTCGATCAAGAGGATGGGCTGCAGAAGCTCCTGAGGCGCGCTCACGATCAGGAACAGGCCCGCGTAAACCAGTTCGAGCATGAAAGCGGTCTTTTCTTCGACCTTGGCCGATACGCGCAGCTTGAGTTCGACCTCGTAGCGCTCCGGATCGAGCTGGCGCGCCTGCAGATCGACGCCCAGGTCGATTTGTGGCCGAGACGTCAGAGTGAGCGGCGCGCCCGGATTTTCGAAGGAAAGGTCCTTCACATATTGGCCAATAATCTGGACTCGGGGGCCAGGGCCGTCGGGTCCGGTCGTGTTGCCGCCGTCACCGCCATTGGGCTTTTGCACGTCGCTCATGGTTCGCTCGTCTGAAAGGAGCGCGGGGCTACCATGGAACCCGCGCGCGTGACAAGGCGCGGGACTCGCAGAAAGCGGCACGAATGCCTATCTGAGGTATTAACTCCCTCACAAGCTGCGGCTCTCGGCTGCTGGACCGTCCGGCGCTGGAGCGGTAGGTTCGGGTTTCCGGAGAGCCGCGAGGCGGCAATAGCGATGGCAGATTCCCAATTACTGGTCATTCTCGCGGTCGCGATGGTCGCGGGCATTATCCTGTTTCGGTTATTTACTGTGCTGGGCCGCCGCACAGGCAATGAGCGGGAACCGCCGCAGCCCTATCAACGCATTGGGGGCGCTGCGCCCGATGCTGCGGACAACAAGGTTGTGCCATTGCCCGGGGCCGTCGCACGCGCCGCGCCAGCCCCGGCCAATCCGACAGATCCGCTCACGCGCGCGCTGATGGACATCAAGACAGCCGATCGCACATTCGAAGCGGAACCCTTCCTGGCGGGGGCCAGCCATGCGTATGAACTGATCCTGACCGCTTTCGCGGCCAATGATCGCGTCGCGCTGCGTCCGCTCTTGAGCGACGAAGTTTACGCCGCCTTCGATGGTGTCATCAAAGGCCGCGAAGAGCGGAAGGAGAAAGTCGCCTTCACATTTGTCGGCGTCAAGGACGCCCGCATTTCGCATGCGGTTCTGAAGGGTCGCACGGCAGAAGTGACTGTCACCTTCACCGCGCAGTATATTTCCGCCACCAGCAGCGAGAACGGTGCCGTCATCGACGGCGATCCGAAAACCGTGCGGGACGCGCACGATATCTGGACCTTCGCCCGCGATGTGCGCGCGAGCGATCCGAACTGGACTTTGGTCGCCACCACCTATGGCGAGGCGTAATCGGGTTTCGGAGCGGTGAGTAACGTTGCGGCTCGGAAAGCTGCGCGCATTCGTCTGCTTATTCTTTCACTTCTGGCTTTGGTGGTCGCCGCCGCAGCACTTTGGGTCTTCTGGGGCCGCCTGACGCCAGTGGCCGGCCCGCTCCGATTGACCCCCATTTCATATTCCGATCTGCCCGGCTGGACCGACAATGAGGCGCGCGGAGCCCTCGCCGCGTTCCGGCGTTCATGCGCCGCGCTATTGAAGGCTTCGGCCACGAGCGCGATGGGGGGCGCCGGCTATGCCGGCACGATCGGCGATTGGCAAAGCGCGTGCTCGGCTGCGCCCTCGGGAAATATCGGTGCTGTCAGCGCACGCAATTTCTTTGAAGCCTGGTTTGAGCCGGTCGCTGTCAGCGCAGGAAGCGACTCCCTGGGACTGTTCACCGGTTATTACGAACCGGAGTTGCGCGCGAGCCGCACAAAGACGGGTACTTATCGCACACCGATTTACGGTCTGCCGGACAATCTCGTCAACGTCGATCTGGGCCTTTTTAAGAGCACGCTCCAGGGCGAACGAATTGCGGGCCGCCTCGATGGCCATCGTCTTGTACCCTATGCCACACGCGCTGAAATCGATGCGAGCGGACTTTCGCGCGCGCCGGTGCTGCTTTATGCGGAGGATCCGATCGCTGTGTTCTTCCTGCAGATTCAGGGCTCAGGGCGTGCGCGATTGCCGGATGGTTCATTCCTGCGTCTCGCCTTCGCGGGTCAGAACGGAAGAGCTTATACCCCCATTGGGCGAACCCTGATCGCGGAAGGCGCGCTCGACCGTCAAAGTGTTTCGCTGCAATCGATCCGAGCCTGGTTGCTCGCGCATCCCGAGCAGGCGCGGGCGGTGATGGAAAGCGATGACTCCTTTGTATTCTTTCAGGAAGCACCCTTGGGCGATCCCGCGCTGGGCAGTCCGGGAAGCGAAGGCGTGGCGCTTACGCCGGGCGCAAGCCTTGCGGTCGATACACATCTGCATGCTTTGGGTGTGCCATTCTTCGTCGCCGCCACATCGCCAGATCCGGATGCCACGAAGCCCGACCGTCAGCTCAACCGCCTTTTTGTTGCGCAGGATACGGGGGGGGCCATTAAAGGGCCGGTTCGCGGCGACGTGTTCTGGGGCTTTGGCCCTTCCGCCGAGGCCAGCGCGGGGCATATGAAGTCTCCAGGCCGGCTCTTTGTTCTGTTGCCGAAACATCTCGCGGCGTCTCTTGCTCCGTACAAAGACTATCCCGGAGCATCGCAATGACTGGCAAGTCGAAAGGCCGGTTGCCCAGCATCGAGGAGCGCGATCTGTTCGTGGAAACCTTCAAAGACGCCAAGGTGCTGGTGAAACGAAAACCTGCTGCGCCCAAGACAGCGACGCCAAAACCCGCTCCGGCTTCGTCACCTGTTCCTTCTGCTGCGGCACAAGTGCAGCGCCGCGCAGCGGCAGGTCTCGACGGCAATACGGCCGAGCGTCTTCGGCGCGGACAGCTCGATCCCGAGGCCCGCCTCGATCTGCATGGCATGACGGAATCGACGGCACATCGTGCGCTTGTCACCTTTTTACGCGCCGCATCTGCGCGCGGCTTGCGCCTGGTTCTGGTCGTGACGGGCAAAGGTGGCAAGCCGGCGGCACCCGATGCGCCGTTCGATCTTGAACTCGCGGGTCGCGCGCGCGGCGTCCTCAACGCCATGACGCCGCGCTGGCTGGCGGAACCGGAACTTGCAGGCTTCGTTGCCGATGTGCGCCTGTCGCACCGCCGCCACGGCGGTGCGGGCGCACTCTACGTCTATCTGCGCAAAAAGCGATGAAACAGCATTCTGAATCGATCGAAATTGAAACGGACGGCCCCGGACTCTACGGCTTCAGCGAGCAGGCCGGGAAGTTCGTGGCGGCTTCGAAACTTCAAGAAGGGCTTCTCACCTGTTTCGTGCGCCACACTTCGGCATCGCTGCTGATTCAGGAAAATGCCGATCCGGACGTGCTGGCCGATTTGGAATCGTTCATGCGCCGTCTCGTGTCGCGTGACCCGAAACTCTATCGTCACACAACCGAAGGCCCCGACGACATGCCGAGCCATATCCGTTCGGCGCTCACCGCCGTATCGATCTCGGCTCCGTTTTGCGGCGGCAAACTGCTTCTCGGAACCTGGCAAGGTCTTTTTCTGTTCGAGCACCGCGACGTGCCGCACACCCGCGAAATATTACTGCATGCCATCGGCGAATAATTCGAGACCTGTCACAGCAACCTTACATTGGCCGCCAGCATTTTGAGCGACGTTACCGGCCGCGCGCCATAGTGCGAGATCACCTCGGACGCGCCAAGCGCGCCGAGCCTGCCGCATTCGGCGAGCCCTTTGCCCTGCGAGAGTCCGACAAGGAAACCGGCGGCGAACTGATCGCCGGCGCCTGTCGTGTCGATAACTCTGGCCACGGGCGCCGCCTCGATGACGTGGACTTCGGCGCCGCGTGCGATCACGCAACCCTTGGCCGAACGCGTCAGCGCGGCGATGCCGGGCCATCCCCGGGCGGCCTGAAGCACTTCGTCGAAGGTTTCGACTTCGAAAAGTGCCATTGCCTCTTCCTCGTTGGCGAACAATATGTCGAGGCGCTTGTCGAACAACTCGCGGAATTCTGCCCGATACCGGCCGACGCAGAATGGATCGGACAAGGTCAGCGCCACCTTGCGGCCCGCACGTTTGGCAATCTCCATCGCGCGGGTGATGGCGGCCTTTGGCGCAGGCGAATCCCAGAGATAACCTTCGACATAGAGCACGGCCGACGCCGCGATTCCTGCTTCGTCGATATCGCCGGGGGCCAATTCGCTGCTCGCGCCGAGATATGTGTTCATGCTGCGCTGGCCGTCGGGAGTCACTGCGATCAGGCAGCAGCCTGTTGCCGGGCCAGTGGCTGCCATGCCGGTCGAGTAATGGACGCCCGTCTCGTTCAGGCTTTCGGCAAAACTCCTGCCCAAGGGATCGTCCTTGACCTTGCCCACATAGAGCCCTTTTGCACCGAATGATGCCACGCCGGCGGCGGTGTTGGCCGCCGAACCGCCTGCAACTTCCCGCGTGCCAGTGAGAGCCTCATAGAGCTGAAGCGCCCGGAATTCATCGATCAGGGTCATCACCCCCTTGGCAATATTGTGCCGGAGCAGAAATGCGTCATCCGCGGGGGCGATCACGTCCAGGAGCGCGTTGCCCATGGCGGCAACGTCATAGGTATGGGCCATGTCAAATGCTCCCCTGGGGCTGGAAAATCTTTATAACCTGTTGCCCCGGCCCGAATAGAGGACCCACACAATGTTCGCAAGCGCGCGCAAGGCGGTCGGAATGATCTTCGAGCCGGCCTTCCTGGGGGTCGTGTTCAGATCCTTCCTGCTGACGCTTTTGCTATTCGCCCTGGTGTTCGCGGCCGTGCAATATGGAATCCAGCTTCTGCCGCCTTCGCCGTGGCATTGGCTTAACAGCGCGATCGATATCATCGCCTCGTTACTTTTGATTGTGGCGTTCCTGTTCTTTGGCGCACCCGTTGCGGCCCTGTTCGCGTCTTTGTTCCTCAACGGGGTCGCCAAACGGATCGAGGCGAAATATTACCCGGGCGACACGACCTCCGAGGCTGCGCCATTCCTGACCTATTTGTTCGTGGGGCTCAGGCTTGCCGCGGAAGTGATCGTGGTGACCCTGGCGCTCTTGCCCGCGGATGTGATGCTGCCTGGCGTGGGAAGCGTCGCGACCCTGGTCGCCAACGGGTGGTTGCTGGGTCGGGAATTCTTTGAGCTCGTTGCCCTGCGACATCTTTCGCGCCCGGCCGTGGACAGCATGCGCAAGCGCCATGCAACGGGAATCCTGGGCGCCGGCATTGTCATCGCGCTGCTCGCGATGATCCCGGTGGTGAATTTTTTTGCGCCGCTGTTCGGCGCCGCCTTTATGGTGCATGTGTTTCAGCACTATCAGCGTCAGGAGCGCGCTTGACATGACCGGTCCCGCAATCCGCCCATTTTTGATTGCCGCGCTTTGCGCTTTTGTCTGCGCGTGCACGACACCGCAGGCGCCCCCGCCCCGAGTGGCATTGCCAGCAGCGCCTCCGGTCGGCGAACCGTCCGGAATCGCGGGCCTCGAAGCGTCGCAACTGAAGGTCGCGTTCGGCGCGCCCGTCTTCGTGCGCAAAGACGGAACGTCGGAGATGTGGCGCTATGACGGCGCATCCTGCAAGGCGTTTTTCTTTCTTTATCCCGCGGGCAGTTCGTTGGCGGTCCGGCATGTGGAGACGCTGCCACGCGGACAGGAAATGGCCGCAGATGCCGGTTGCCTCAATGCGCTGCGTGCGCGACAGCGGGCGGCGCCGGTGTCGTGACGAAATTCTAGGCCGCTCGTTTCTTTGCCGGCTTTGCTTTGGGCTTCGAAGGTGCTGGGCCCTCTCGCGTCTTATCGGGATAGCGACACAGGTCTCTCACAACGCACACCGGGCAAAGCGGCTTGCGCGCGACGCAGGTGTAGCGCCCATGCAGGATGAGCCAATGATGCGCATGCAGCTTGTATTCCACCGGCACCACGCGCTCGAGCCCGTCCTCCACCTCACGCGGATTCTTGCCCGGCGCAATTCCCGTACGGTTGGCGACGCGGAAAATATGCGTGTCGACGGCGATGGTCGCTTCGCCGAACGCCACGTTCAGAACCACATTGGCCGTCTTCCGCCCGACTCCGGGCAATGCTTCCAGCGCGTCGCGATCATGCGGCACGACTCCATCGCGTTGTTCGATTAGGACCTTGGACAGGGCGATGACATTCTTGGCCTTGTTGCGATAGAGACCGATGGTCTTGATGTATTGGGTCAGGCCGGCTTCGCCGAGCGCGACCATTTCTTGCGGTGTGTCGACGATCTTGAACAACTCGGCCGTCGCCTTGTTCACGCCCTTGTCTGTCGCCTGCGCGGACAGCACCACTGCGACGAGCAACGTGTAGGGATTTTTGTAGACAAGCTCCGTCTTCGGTTCGGGATCCTTTGCCTTCAGCCTTGCAAAGAAGGTTCCTATCTCTTTCTTGGTGAAAGGCTTGGACATGTCAGCGACGAATCCGGGTGGCGATGGCCGGAAGTCTGGCACGGATCGGCCGCGATCGTTCAATCTTTCGGGAGAACTTGTCACCAAAGCCATGTGCGCGCATTCTAATCTCATGTCCGCGACCGACAATGTCGTGCTTGATGCCACGCTCCGGCCGAATCCGCCGTTGAGCCCGTCCGTGCTCAAACTGATCGTTGCGCTTGTGGCCTTCGTGAACGTCGCATTCGGATTGTTGCTCTTGCTGCATGGCGCCTGGCCCGTGATGCCATTTATGGGCGCCGATGTGGCGCTGCTCGCCTGGGCGTTCCGAGCGAACTCCATCGCCGCGCGCCGGCACGAGCGCGTTACTTTGCGGCCGGCGAGCCTGACAATCGAGCATCATCCGGCCAGAGGGAAGCCGAGCCGGATCGAGATCAATCCTTATTGGGTGCGGGTCCATCTGGAAGAACCGGAGGAGCATTGGAGCCGACTTACCTTGCGCAGCCATGGCCACGCCGTGCAGGTGGGCTCGTTCCTCGCGCCCCAGGACCGCCAATCCTTCGCAGAGACGCTGAAGGCGGCCTTGCGCAAGAACCGAGAGACGGTGCCGCCTTCCTGATCCGCAAGTTTCGGGTCGCATGGGGCGCTTCCCGGCGTCATTGTGCCGGCATGAGCACTGAACCTCTCCAAGAAGACCCCGAAGCCGGATCGCATTACCGCACCATGGCGCGTGCGATCCGTTTTCTCACCGAACACTATGCCGAACAGCCTCGGCTGGAAGACGCAGCCCAGGCGGCCGGCCTTTCGCCGTTTCATTTCCAGCGCGTGTTCACCCGCTATGTCGGCGTGAGCCCAAAGGCTTTCGTAGGCAATCTGACGCTCGACCGCGCCAAAGCGGAGTTGGCTTCAGGCTCGAGCGTGCTCGACGCGGCGCTGGAAGCGGGTCTCTCAGGTCCGTCGCGGCTGCATGATCTATGCATCAAGATCGAAGCGATGACACCGGGCGACTATGCCCGCGGCGGCGAAGGGCTCGCGATCGAGTATGGCTTCGAGCCCTCTCCGTTCGGAATCGTTCTTGCGATGGCCACGGACAAGGGCGTTTGCGGACTGGCTTTCGGCGATGAAGGTGACGAGCCGGCGATGCTGGCCGACATGACATCGCGTTGGCCGAAGGCAAACTATCGCGAAGCGCCGGCACGAATTGGGCATTTGGTGCGCGAAATCTTTTCGCCCGAAGGAAAAGAAATGCGCGAGATCGGGCTCCATCTTCTGGGCACGCCCTGGCAGATCAAGGTGTGGAAGGCGCTGCTGGCGATTCCGTCCGGTCGCGTCACGACCTATCGCACGATCGCCGAACAGGTGAGTTCGTCACGCGCGTCCCGCGCCGTCGGAACGGCGGTCGGACGCAATCCGATTTCCTATTTGATTCCCTGCCACAGGGTTCTCGGAAGCGACGGTGCGTTACATGGCTATCATTGGGGATTGCCTCGTAAACGCGCGATGCTGGCCTTCGAAGCGGCGCGTGCTCATTCCGAAAGGCCCAGGACGTCCGCCATCGCGTAGAGGCCCGGTTTTTTCCCTTGGCCCCAGCGCGCCGCGGCGACGGCGCCTTGGGCAAAAATCGCGCGATCCTCGGCAACATGTGCGAGGACGACGCGTTCACCCGGTCCGGCCAGAATGACTTCATGTTCGCCGACCACAGTGCCGCCGCGCAATGACGCAAAACCGATCGCGCCGTCGTTGCGCTTGCCGGTGACCCCGTCGCGACCGCGCAGGGAGTTGCCCTCGAGCGCGATGTCGCGGCCTTCTGCCGCCGAGCGCCCCAGCAACAATGCGGTACCCGACGGCGCATCCACTTTGTTGCGGTGATGCATTTCGACAATCTCGATATCGAAATCGGGAAGCGCCTTTGCAGCTTTCTTCACCAGCGCAGCCAGCAGCGTGACGCCGAGACTCATATTTCCCGATTTGACGATGACGGCATGTCGCGCTGCGGCTGCGATCTTCGCGTCATCGGCGGGTGCCAGTCCCGTCGTGCCGATGACATGAACGATGCGGGCCTGCGCGGCGAGCGCCGCCAACTCTACCGAGACACTCGGCACCGTGAAATCGATGACCGCATGTGCGTTCGCGATCGCTGGCAGCGGATCGTCGGTGAGCGCGACCCCGGCAGGCTTCAACCCGGCAAGCACGCCCGCATCTTCGCCGAGATCGGGATGGTGAGGCGCTTCCAGAGCGCCTGCGAGGACGCAATCTTTCGATTCGGCGAGCAAGCGAATCAGCGTCTGGCCCATCCGTCCTGCCGCGCCTGCCACCACGACGCGAATGTTGCTCATACCCTCACCTTGTCTGGCATCGGTTTCAATGCGCCAGCCTTTGTATCAGATCGCTCACGAACGCCTCGCCGAACCACGGGATCGCGGGAATGAGAACATAAGCCGCAACGCGCACCAGGGTCGTCTGGTCGAAAGGCCACTCGTGCACGGATTGGATCCGCGCTTCATAGGCGAGCAGACCTTGCAGCCGGGTCGCGGCAGACGGATCGCGCGCGGCTTCATCGCGCAAAGCCCCGATCTCATTTCGAACGCGATCGAGCGCAAGCGCCTTTTCTGCGCGTATACGGCGATGCACGTGCTCCATGGGTCGCAGGAATATCCACAAACCCATGCCGGCGCACACGACCAGAATGGAGACGGTCATGCGGTCGATGCCGCTGCCAATAAAGAAGAGGCAGACAATTGCCGCGCAGGTGAACCAAATGAGCGCGTTGCGGGCGCTGTGCCGCCCGATCACGGCGAGCCTGTCGATATGCAGAAGATCGATTTGAAGATCATGTTCGATCATGTGAGCGAAAGCCTGACCGCCCTGGGTAGTCATGAGCACCCCGCGTCCAAACAATGCGCCCAGAAACATCGTGACAGCGACATTCCAAGCGAACAATGCGGGGTAATGCCGAGGAAATTCAGAGGGTACTGTCAGATAGGCGAGCCCGATACCCAAAATTGTGCCCACGACATTCGCGAGCAACATATAGGCGGGTGCGGCCGGCCGCAGAATTGAAGTCGCGGATGTTGTTCCGGGCGCGATCGCCAAAAATGCGGGTTCGTCGGATTGTTCTTTTAGTCGCGTGTAGCGCTGCATGCCCAGTACCGTCACCATAAGCAACGACATCACGAGGGCTGCCCAGGCATAGGGCGCAATGTGAAATACGCGTGCCGAACTGTCGAACAGCGTCACATGCACAAGGCTCGCAAGCAGGACGTAACTGCCGATGACGACGAGAAACAGGATCGCAGACGTCGCGGCCGTTCCAACCGGAGACTTCAGAAAAATCCATTGCTCGAAGGAGACGTCTTCGGCAGGCGTGACGGCGAGCGTGCTACTCATGGCCGGAAGTGTAGAACAAATTTCCGTCGCCTTGAATCGCGGCAACTCGCAAAATCGAATATCTGGCCGAAATCACACTTTGGTATCGACCGAACTCCCTGGCTCGGTACGGGGCCCAGCCGGGGAGGCGGGGGCCGACGCATCGGCGCGGGCAACGGTCACCATTGAGGGGCGCAGCAAGCGGTCGGCGATGACATAGCCCTGTTCGACCACATTCACGATCGAGCCGGCCGGCCGGCCTTCGCTGGGCACTTGCGCAATGGCCTGATGCAAATTGGGGTCGAAGCGTCCGCTCGATGTGTCGATCGGCTTGACGCCGTGGCGTTCGAGAGTCGCAAGCAGATAGCGTTCCGTCGCTTCCACGCCCTCGACGACGGCCTTTACCTGCGGCGTGGCGACGGCGCGTGCCTCGGCCGGGAAGGATTCAAGCGCGCGCTTCAGATTGTCGGCGACCGACAGCATGTCGCGCGCAAAGCGCGTGACCGCATATTGCGAAGCGTCGATCTTGTCGCGCTCGGCCCGGCGGCGCGTGTTCTCGGCGTCGGCCAATGCACGCAGCATGCGGTCCTTGAGGTCCGCGATCTCGACTTGCAGCGCCGCAACTTGGTTGCCTGTGGCATCGCCGTTTTGCGGATCCTGGCCTTCCGGCAGATAATCGTTTTCGTCGCCAATCATAATCTCGTCCTCGAATTGCATCAGGCCAGCAACCGCCCAACAACTTTTGCGGTGTGATCCACCATCGGAATAATGCGCCCATAGTTGAGGCGCGTGGGGCCCAGCACGCCGATCACGCCTACGATCTTGCCTTGCGCATTCGCATAAGGCGCAGCCACGATCGAAGAGCCCGAAAGGCTGAACAGCCGGTTTTCCGAACCGATGAAGATGCGCACGCCCGCGCCTTCCTTGGCGAGTTCCAGCAGCTGGATCAGCTCGTTCTTGCGTTCGATGTCGTCGAACAGATTGCGCACGCGCTCGAGATCGGTCTGCGCATCGACGCTGTCGAGCAGATGAGATGCGCCTCGCACGATCAGCACTTTCTCTTCGACATTGCGCACGCCACCTGCGGGCGTGGCCAGCGTGGCCAGTCCTTCGGCCACGATTTTTGCGGTCAGCGCGTCGAGTTCGGCGCGCGCGCTTTCAAGCTCGGCCACGATTTCCGAGCGCGCCGAATCGAGCGTGCGGCCGCGCAACCGCGCATTGAGATAGTTCGAGGCTTCGGCAAGCGCCGACACCGGCAGGCCGAGCGGAATATCGATCACGCGATTTTCAACCTGGCCGTCCTCGGTCACGATGACGACCAGCGCTTTGCCGGGTGCCACCGAAACGAATTCGATGTGCTTGAGCGCGGATTCCTGCTTCGCCGCCACCAGCAGGCCCGCGCAACGCGACAGGCCGGACAGCATCATGGTCGCCTGGGTCAGGACTTCTTCCACGCCGCGGCCTGTGGCGGCGACGCGTGCTTCGATCGTGGCACGTTCGCCGGGCGCCAGCTCTCCGATTTCAAGCAGCCCGTCCACAAACAGCCTCAGGCCGCGCTCGGTGGGCGCCCGGCCGGCGCTCGTATGCGGTGCATAGAGCAGCCCCATCGCTTCGAGGTCCGCCATGACGTTGCGGATCGAGGCGGGCGATAGCGACATCGGCAGCCTCTGCGACAATGTTCGCGAGCCCACAGGCTCGCCCGATGTGAGGAACGCATCGACGAGGTGACGGAAGACCTCGCGCGGCCTTTCGCCCAATTCGGCGGCGAGCCGTCTGGCCTGTGCTGCGTCGATCGGGTTCGCTGTCACTTCAACCCTTTGAAAATATGCATTTTTTCCGTTTTGCCCGGTTCGCGCGTTGCGCGGCCACGGCCGGGAAGGCTAGGTAACGGCTGCCACCTCGAACTTCAAGGGATACGACCATGCGCCCCAGTAAACGCGCGCCAGATGAATTGCGCCGCGTCAGTCTCGAACCGGGCGCTGCCAAGCACGCCGAAGGCTCCTGCCTCGTAAAATTCGGCGACACCCATGTGCTGGTCACGGCCAGCCTGCAGGAGCAGCCCCCACCATTCCTCAAGGGCTCTGGCAAGGGCTGGGTGACGGCGGAATACGGCATGCTGCCCCGCTCGACCCATGAACGGATGCGCCGCGAGGCCGCACAGGGCAAGCAGTCGGGCCGGACTCTTGAGATCCAGCGGCTTGTGGGCCGCTCGCTCCGGGCGGTCGTCGATCTGGCGGCCATTGGCGAGCGCCAGATCGTGGTCGACTGCGATGTCATCCAGGCCGATGGCGGCACGCGCACAGCGTCGATCACGGGTGGTTTCGTCGCGCTCCACCAATGCCTGGGCTTCATGAAAAAGACGGGCATGGTGACCAAGCCCGCCATCAAGGACCACGTCGCCGCCGTCTCCTGCGGAATCTGGAAAGGCGAACCCCTGCTCGATCTCGACTACGCCGAGGATTCGACGGCCGAGACGGACGCAAATTTCGTTCTGACCGGCGCGGGCGGCTTCGTGGAGATTCAGGGCACGGCCGAAGGCGCACCGTTCTCCGACGACGAGTTCGCGTCGCTCCTCAAACTCGCGCGAAAAGGCATTGCCGAATTGATCGCATTGCAGAAGCAGGCACTCGGATGAAGCTGGCGCGCGGCGAAGTTCTGGTGGTGGCAAGCCACAATCCGGGCAAGCTGCGTGAAATTGTAGAGTTGCTCGCGCCGTTCGATCTGACAATCAAGGGCGCCGCAGAACTGGGGCTCCCGGAGCCGGAAGAAACGGGCGCAACTTTCGCAGAGAATGCGGTGCTGAAGGCGCACGCCGCAGCCGGGGCGTGCGGGTTCGCAGCATTGTCGGATGATTCCGGGCTTGCCGTCACGGCGCTGGACGGCGCCCCGGGCATCTATTCCGCACGCTGGGCGGGACCGGAGAAAGATTTCGCGAAAGCGATGGCACAGGTTGAAAAAGGGCTGAAAGAAAAAGGCGCAACGGATTTCTCCGCCAAGTTCGTCTGCGCGCTTGCGCTTTCGCGTCCGGGGACAGATGCCGAAATTTTCCAGGGCGAAGTGACAGGTAACCTTGTCTTTCCGCCGCGCGGGAGTCGTGGTTTCGGCTACGATCCCATTTTCGTGGCCGACGGCATGCAGGAAACATTCGGCGAGATCGATCCGGCCAAGAAACATGCAATGAGTCATCGCGCACGTGCCTTTGCCAAGTTGAAACAGCATCTCGAGATCGGTGGATGAGCGATCCGGGCTTCGGCATCTACGTCCATTGGCCGTTCTGCTCCGCCAAGTGTCCCTATTGCGATTTCAATTCGCATGTCCGAACCGAATTCGACGAAACATTGTGGTCGCGCGCGATCGTGCAGGAACTCGAATGGGTGGCGGCCCAGCAGGGAGGCCATCGACCTGTCGTCGAATCGATCTTCTTCGGCGGCGGCACGCCGTCTTTGATGACCGGCGCTGCAGTCGTGCGCGTCATCGATGCGATCGGCAGACTGTGGGTTCTGGCGTCCGATGTCGAAGTCACACTCGAATCCAATCCCGCCAGCGCGGAAGCTGCGCGGTTCCGCGATTATCGCGCGGCCGGAGTCAATCGCGTGTCGCTTGGCGTGCAGGCGTTGAATGATTCCGATCTCAAATTCCTGGGCCGCTTGCACAATGTCGCAGACGCAAAATCCGCGCTCGCGATGGCGATGGGCGTGTTCGATCGCGTCTCGCTCGATCTCATCTATGCGAGGCCGCGCCAGACCGTGGCGGAATGGCGCGCGGAGCTCGCCGAAGCGCTCGCTTTCGGTACGGAACATCTTTCGCTCTATCAGCTTACCATAGAGCCGGGGACGCCTTTTGCCTCGCTCGCGCGTGAAGGCAAACTTACGACACCTGACGAAGATATCTCTGCGTCGCTTTTCGAGACCACGCAGGAACTGACGGAGGCTTCCGGGCGGCCGGCCTATGAGATTTCAAACCACGCCGTTCCTGGGGCGGAAAGCCGGCACAATCTGATTTATTGGCGCTACGGCGCTTATGCCGGCGTGGGTCCGGGCGCGCACGGGCGTCTCGATCTGGCAGGAAAACGTTTCGCCACATCCTGCGAGCGTCTCCCGGAACGCTGGCGCGATCTGGTATCGCGGACGGGACACGGCATAACCGAGATGCAGGAGATCGCACACGCAGATGCCGCGCACGAACATCTGCTGATGAATATGAGGCTTGCAGAGGGCCTCGATCTCGCCGGTTATGAATCGCGCTGGCTGGCACGGCTCGACCGCGAACGCATTGCGACTCTGGAGAGCGACGGTCTGGTGCGCCTCGAAGCAGGAAAACTGAACGCCACCACGCGGGGCCGGCTCGTGCTCAACAGTGTGATCGCCGCGCTGGCGGATTAGGACCGCTCTTATGAGCCCTTCGGCTGAAAGGTTGTCGGCGCGGGGTCGATGACATGGAAGCTGCCGTCCTGCTCCACGCTCAGGATTGCAAGTCCGCGATCGGAAGTCCCGTCGGGATTGAAGCGGAAAATTCCGTCGACGCCCGAAAATCCGTTCGGATCGGCAAGCGCTGTCGGCGTGAAACGTTTGTAGGGCGTGCCGGACGCCAGCAATGCGATCAGCGATATCGCATCATAGGACAACGTCGCCAGCTGCGGCGGGCTCTGGCCGAACGAGGCGCGATATTTCGCGTCGAAGGCTTTTTCGACTTCGGGCGACGGCGCCGCGAACCAGCCGCCGGCCAGCATCGGCTCCCGGGTAATGGATGGATCGTCCCACAGCCCCGTTCCCAGATATTTTACCCTGCTGTTCGGCGCGCCCGCTCCGGCGAGCGCAGGCGCGATTTCTTTCAGGAGCGGGCCGCCTTGCGCGATCAGGACCGCGTCGGGATTTGTCTGCGCCACTTTCTGTGCCGGCTCGGCGATAGCGTCGCTGGTGGGCGTGAATTTTTCGACATCGGTCACTTTCGCACCGACGGCCTTGACCTCGTCCTCAAAAGCCTTTCCGACGATGTGCCCGTAGGCCGTTTCAGGGATGAGTGCTGCAAACGCCGTGTGACCATGTGCGGCTGCGTAGGCAACGACACGCTGAACCGCGATCTCCGGCTGGAAGCTCAGCAGATAGACACCATCGCCCGCGACGGAGCGGTCGGTCGAGAATGAGATCACGGGCACGCCGCGGTCGCGCGCAATGGGCGCAACTGCGGTCGCCGATTGCGAAAACAAGGGTCCGATAATGACTTCGGCGCCCTGCGCGAGAAGCGAACGCGCGCCGGCTGCGGCCGACTCCGGCGTCGAACCCTCGTCGGCCGAAATCAGAACGATGCTCGAGTTGCCTGTGTCGAACAACGCAAGCTCGGCTGCCTTCATCATGCTGGCCGAGAGCGCGCGCGTCCCTGCCGAACCGTTCGAGAACGGCAGCAAGACACCGACGCGGACGGGCGTTTGACCGTTCTGCATGTTGCCTAGCTTCAGAAAATTCGGCTGGTCGCCCGTCAAGGGATGTGTCGGCACAGTCGTGGGTCCCGTCGGGATGGGCGCAACCGGCGGCGGAGGAGGAGGGGGCTTTACACTGGTCGGCGTTGCTACACAGCCCGACAAGGCTGCTATCGCAAGAGCAGCCGCAATGGCGCAAAGTCGGCTCCCAACCTTGCGCGAGGGCAGGACGGAGGCGGATGTCGAAGCACAGAGATTCATCGGACGCATTCTTGCACCAGGATCGGCAACCGGTTGCGAGCGGGCCTGAGGGTATGCGCTCAGCTTGGGATTCGCAAAATCCGGCCCTAAATTTGATGACGCCCGGTCTTTACGTCATGGCGACACCCATCGGCAATGCCCGCGACGTGACGCTCAGGGCCCTGGATGTCCTCAAGGCCTGCGATGCGATTGCGGCCGAAGATACGCGGGTGACCTCGAAGCTGCTCTCGATCTATGGAATTTCGCGGCCGCTCTTCCCGTACAACGACCACAATGCCGCGCAGGCCAGACCCCGGCTTCTGGCCCGCCTGCGGGCCGGCGAGCGGGTGGCGCTTGTGAGCGACGCCGGTACGCCCCTCGTGTCCGATCCCGGGTACAAACTCGTCCGCGACGCGATCGCTGAAGGTCTCGCAGTACATGCCATACCGGGGGCGTCGGCGGCGCTCGCTGCGCTTGTTGTGGCTGGCTTGCCGACCGACCGGTTCTTGTTCGCGGGGTTTCTTCCATCGAAAGGCGGTGAACGCCGCACGGCTCTGGCTGAGTTGAAGAGTGTTCCCGCGACTCTGGTTTTTTTCGAATCGCCGCAACGTCTGGCCGAGAGTCTCGCGGATATGGAAGCGGTGCTGGGACCGCGGCCTGTCGTGGTGACCCGCGAACTGACAAAGCTGCACGAGGAGCGTCGCCATGGCGATCTCGCGTCGCTGGCAGCGGCGTACTCGAAAGAGCCTGCCCCCAAGGGAGAGGTGACTATTGTTGTGGGTCCGGCGCCACCGGGAGAGCCCGATTTCGGGAAAGCCGATGCGCTGCTCGATAGCGCGCTCGAATTCATGCCTGTACGCGCCGCCGCCGATCTGGTCGCGCACGCGCTCGATCTGCCCCGCCGCGCGCTCTATGCCCGCGCGCTCGCCATCAAGACCCAGGGCGATGAGCAGGATTGACCGGCACCTGACGTCACGGCGTAAGGCCGAGCGGCGCGGTCGGCACAGCGAAACGCTCGCTGCAATCCTTCTGATATGTAAATTCTATCGCATTCTTGGCCGCCGCGTGCGCACGCATGCGGGTGAAATCGATCTCGTCGCGCGTTCGCCTTCGGGCGTCATCTGCTTCATCGAGGTCAAGGCGCGGGAAGAACGCGAGGCAGCGGCCATTGCGTTGGGCCCACGGCAGCAGGCGCGTATCGAACGCGCGGCGGAGCTTTATCTGGCGCAGCGGCCCGGACTTAAGCCCAAAGGCGTGCGGTTCGATGCGATCATGGTTGCGCGGCGCGGCTGGCCGCGACATGTGCAGGACGCCTGGCGCCCGCAGGGTTAGATAACAGTTCAACAGACACCTCGACTGAGGCAATCTCCCCGCAATGACGGCGAAGCATGAAGATCCCGCGGAATATCTGAGGCTGCTCGGTCAGGCGGGTGACGGTCCGCACGATATCGCGTGCGCGGCGCTCATGCTGGCGGCGCTGGATCATGCCGGGCGGGACCTCGATCCGTATTTCGCGCATCTCGCCGATATCGCCCGGCACGCACGCGACGAAGCGCGTCTTGCAACCAATGCCGAAGATGGCGCGCGTTCGCTCGCAGCGCTTTTGGTCGGCCGCTACGGGTATGACGGGGACAGGCTGGCTTACGACGATCCGCAAAATGCCGATCTGATAGCAGTGATCGACCGCAGGCGCGGGTTGCCCGTAGCGCTCGGCATTCTCTATCTGCACGCGGCGCGCGCGGCAGGCTTTGAAGCCTCCGGGCTCAACACGCCGGGGCATTTTCTCTTGAAGATCGCGCTGCGCGGCACACGGGCGCTGATCGATCCTTTCAACGGGGGCGCTGCGGTCGACCGCGAATCGCTGGGAGCCCCGCCTGCCATGGGTTCGCCGGCGCCGGAAGACCCGCGGCTGGCGGAGCCGGTCAGCGACATCGAAGTCCTGCTGCGTCTCAAGAACAATCTGAAGCTGCGTGCGCTGCAGGCGGGCGAACGCGTGCGCACGCTCGAGATCGCCAAACGCATGGTGCTCATAGCGCCACGCCGCCCGGAATTGTGGATCGAGCTCGCGCGCCTCAACGAAGCTGCGGGCGCGCTCGGGGCGGCGCAAAAGGCCTACGAAGCCTGCCTCGCACTTGCGCCCGCGGGTGCGGCGCTTCACAACGAAGCCGCATTCGGCCTGCAAAGCATGAAACGCCGCCTGAATTAGGAGCACACCGCATGGCGCTCACTGTCGCGATCCAGATGGACCCGATCGAGCGGATCGATATCGGAGGCGATTCGACTTTCGCGTTGGCGCTCGAAGCGCAGTCGCGGGGGCATTCGCTTCTCTATTACGGTCCGCGCGATCTGACGTTTCGAGACGGAATGGTAACGGCTCGCGCAAGGCCTCTTTCGGTACGCAACGTAAAAGGCGACCATTTCACGCTGGGACAATCGTCCGTGCACGATCTATCGGGTGTGGATGTCGTGCTGATGCGCCAGGACCCCCCTTTCGATATGGCCTATATCACGGCCACTCATATCCTCGAGCGACTCCAGCCGAAAACATTGGTGGTGAACGATCCCTTTCACGTTCGCAACGCGCCCGAGAAACTCTTCGTCACACTGTTCAAGGATCTGATGCCGCCGACCTTGATTACGACCGACCGGGAGGAAATTCGCAGCTTTCGCGCCCAGCATCGCGACATCATCCTGAAGCCGCTTTACGGCAATGGCGGTGCGGGCGTATTCCGCGTCAAGGACGACGACGAGAACATGGGCGCATTGCTCGAAATGTTCACGCAGTTCTATCGCGAACCGGTGATCGTGCAGCGCTACGTGCCGGATGTGCGCAAGGGCGACAAACGCATTCTCCTGGTCGACGGCGAATTCGCGGGCGCCATCAACCGCGTCCCCGCAGCGGGCGAGGCGCGCTCGAATATGCATGTGGGCGGCCGACCCGAGGCAACGTCGCTGACGACACGCGAAAAAGCAATCTGCGCGGCTCTCGCGCCGGAGCTGAAATCGCGGGGCCTGATTTTCACGGGCATAGACGTGATCGGGGATTACCTGACGGAAATCAATGTCACCTCGCCCACCGGTATCCAAGAAGTGAAGCGTTTCGGCGGTCCCGATGCGGCAAGACTGATCTGGGACGCAATCGAAAAGCGGCGCAAATCCTGAACGCATGCGGCCCCGCCTTGGATTTGCCGAGTCCGCTCCCATTTAAGAATCAGTTGTAATCCCTCAGGTGACGTCATGTTGACCCTGCGCAAATCCGAAGATCGCGGCCACACCAGCATCGACTGGCTCGACAGCCGACACACATTCTCGTTCGGAGACTATTTCGATCCGGCCAATATGGGCTTCGGCCCCTTGCGCGTGATCAATGAAGATGTGGTCGCGGGAGGTGGCGGGTTTCCACCGCACCCCCATCGCGATATGGAGATCGTCACCTACATTCTGTCCGGGGCTCTCCAGCACAAGGATTCGATCGGAACGGGTTCGGTGATCAAGCCCGGCGAAATCCAGCGTATGAGTGCGGGCAGAGGTATCGTTCACTCCGAATTCAACGCTTCGCGCGAGCGGCCGGTCCATCTTCTGCAGATATGGATCGAGCCGTCCGAAGACGGGATTGCTCCCTCCTACGAACAGAAGACCATCGATCCGCAAGCCGTGACGAACAAATTCGCGCGCATCGCGGCGCCGGATCCGCGCGAGAGTGAAGTACGCCTGGTGCAGGATGCGGAAATCTGGGCGGCGAAGCTTGATGCCGGCGTCGAGGCGATTCAACCTCTCTCGCCGGGCCGGCGCGCCTGGCTTCAGGTGGCGAAGGGCGAAATCGTCGTCGGACCGCATACGATGAAGATGGGCGACGCGTTGGCCGTCACCGACGAAGAGTCCGTCTCCGTGCGTTCAAGGGCGCCGTCGGAATTGCTGCTGTTCGACATGGCTTGAGCCGGTCGCCGCTTTCGAGCCGGAATTTAACTCAATCCGAAACGGCTCACATAGCGAGCATCCATTTTGGCGAGGGGCAGATAGATGAGCACGTCCGTCGTGCCGAATTGGCGATCGATCACAGCACCTTCTCCGATAGTACATCCTGCGCGCAGATAGCCTTTTATGAGCGGCGGCAGCGCGCGCAACGCTTCCTTGACGTCGATGCCGTCCTTCGTGAGGCGGTTCATTTCCACATAGAGTTCGGGCCGCGCCCGAATGCGGGGACTTTCCACCATGCTGTGGAAATGGTGGAGATAGGACAGTGGAAGCGCCAGTGCGTCCGGATCGATGCCCTGCAGCGACGCACAGCCGAACATCACGTCGATCGAGTAACGGCCCACGAAGGCCATTATCCCGCGCCACAACAGCTGCATCGTCACGGGCTTTGTGCGATAGCTTTTGAGGACGCAGGAGCGGCCCAGTTCGAGCAGCCGTGCACCGGGCGCCATGCCCGCGAGCATGGAACCGATATCGAATTCGCCCGCCGTATAAAACCCGCCCGCGCGAGCCGCATCCACGTCGCGCGCCATCCGATACGTTCCCACAACGGCCGGCTGGCCGTCCTCGTCGACGATCCCGCGATCCACAACCAGCATGTGATCGCAGAAGGCGTCGAACTTGTCGAAGTCGCGGCGGCTTTCGCGCATGGCCGGCGAAGGGATCGCGGACATTTCTTCATAAAAAATGTGATAGCGCAGCCGTTGCGCCGCCTCGATTTCTGCCTCGGTTTCCGCCAGGCGCACTTCAAGCGCGCCAGAGGCCGCAAGAACCGGCCATTGATCGAGGCGCCCCTCCAGGGGACCAGGCTCGTGAATATTGACCACGGTGACACTTCCCTTGCGCGGGTGGGAGCAGGAGGCCCGGCCGCCGGGCATTTTGCCCTTACACGCGATTTGGAAGGTGGAGTTTACCCGAATCGACCAGCCGCGGCAAATCACGAGAACAAAGGTGACTAACGTGGAACTACCATAGATTACGGGGCCAATGCTTGGTTTGCGCGCTGAGTTGCCCGATGCTGCGCCGCGAGAAGCACAAACAGCAACACGGCCGGAAGGCCGATCAGTCCTGCGCCCACGAAAAAGATCGCATAGGCACCCATAAGTCCGTGGCTCGCGCTGAGGCTCTCCACGATGACGCCGGAGAAACCCTTCATGATTTTCCCGGCCCAGGCATAAGTGGAACTCAACAGGGCGTATTGCGTCGCGGTGTAGCCCAGGCTTGTAAGACTCGACATGTAGGAGACGAGCGCCACGCCCGCGAAACTGATGCCGAAATTGTCGCCCACCATCACAACGGCAAACAGCCGCAAATGCGGATTCACAAAAATGACATGCAACAAGTCTCCCGATGCCATCGCGAACAGCGGCGGAAGATTCATGTGCGATGAAAATAGCGCGAGACTTGCGAAGCCCGCAACCGCGAGCGCCTGAAGAATTCCGCCTACAATCAACGCACTCATATAGCCGAAACGCAACGTCCAGAACCCGCCTGCCGCAATTCCTGCGAACGACGCGACAAGGCCGATCGAGGCGCGAATCGTGCCCACCCAATCTTTTGAAAGACCGATGTCGTGATAGAGCGGATTGGCCATCGGCCCCATGACGAAATCCGGCAGCCGATAAAGACTGATCGCTGCCAGCATCAGGAGCGCGAGCCAGCCATAGGTCCGGAAAAAGACGAGGAAGGGGCCGATGATCGCGTCGAAAAGCCCGTTCATCGACCACAGGGGGGCTCTTGCCGACTTTACCGCGATCATCTCGTCGGCGCGCAATGGCTCGGTTGCCACAAAAGTGGCGACAAGACCGATACCCATCAGCAGGCCATATAGCGCATACGAGACCGGCCAGCCCAGATGGTTGGCCGCGATCAGAATCACGGCGTCGGTCGCGATCAGGGCAATGCGGTAGCCGAACTGATAAGCCGACGACAGCAGCCCCAATTCTTCGCCGCTTTCGGCGGATTCAATTCTCCAGGCGTCGATGACGATATCCTGTGTCGACGACGCGAACGCCACGACCAATGCGAACGCGCCCAGCAAACCAAGTCCGGCCTTGGTTCCGACGAGAGCCATCGCAATCAGCGACGCCGCCACAACGATCTGTGCGAGGGCCATCCAGCCGCGCCGGCGACCCAGCCAGCCCAATAGTGGCGCGTTGCTCCGATCGATCAACGGCGCCCAGAGAAATTTCAACGAATAGGCAATACCGACCCAGGACAGAAATCCGATCGCCGCGAGTGTCGTGCCTTCGTCACGCAGCCAATAGCCGAACGTATTGCCCACAAGCAGAAACGGCAGCCCGGACGAAAATCCGAGCACCAGCATCACCAGAACGCGCGGGCGAAAATAGGCGCTCAGCGAAGCGCGCGGTCCTGCGCTCATGCGGCGGCTTCGCGCGCTTTCGCCTCAAGATTCAAAGGGAATAATTCGGCCAACATGGAATCGAGCTCGGCGGGATCGACGGGTTTGCTGAGGAAACCATCCATCCCTGCCTCCTGGCAAGCGCGTTTGCCGGTCTCCAGCACGTCGGCGGTCAGGGCGACGATGGGTGTGCGAGGGCGTCCGGCGGCGATTTCGTCGGCACGAATGCGGCGCGTGGCTTCGATGCCGTCAAGGCCGGGCATATGGATGTCCGTCAGCATAAGATCGAAGCGTTCTTCGGCCATGACCGAAATTGCGCTTTCGCCCGACGTGACTTCCTTTATCTCATGACCGCGGCGGCGCAGCAATTCGCGGGTGAGCAGCGCGTTGATCGGATTGTCCTCGGCCAGCAGAATCCTGAGCGAGCGCGACCCGCGCTTCGGACGAGAGTCTGAGACGGTCGTAACAATCGGCGTTTGCGCGAGTTCGCCGTGCGCCGGTAACGCGAAACTGTCGGACGCACCGTTCAGTCTGGCGCGGATGCGATCGACGAGAGAATTCTGGCGGATCGGCTTCACCAAATAAGCGGCAAATCCCAGCGCTTTGAGATCGGCAAGCTTGCCGCGCGCGTCGGGTGTCAGCAGCACGATAGAGCGGATGCGGGAATCGGGCCACGCCGGCAGCTCGGGTTGGCTTGAGGTGCCAGCGTCGATCAGGATCGCATCGACATTGGGCGACGCGTTCTCGTCACCGGCTCCGGGATTGCGTAATCCCACCACTTCGCCGCCGGCAGCGCGAATCTGCCCGGTGACACCCTCTCGCAGCACGGCATTGCGCGTGATGAAGGCGATCCGATAGCCCGCCAGCCTCTCGTTTTCGACGGGGTGCGCGTCGCGAATCGCGATCGCGGGCGTCGTGAACCAGAAAAGGCTTCCGCCTCCCGGCGCCGGGTCGATTCCGATCTCGCCGCCCATGGCCGCGACAAGTCTCTTGGAGATCGCGAGCCCAAGCCCCGAGCCGCCGAAACGGCGCGCATGGCTGGAATCTGCCTGCACGAATTCGTCGAAAATTTCGAGTCGCTTTTCCGCCGGAACACCGACGCCCGTATCGCGCACTTCAAAGCGCAGAAAGCGCCGCTCGCGCCCTTCAACGGGCCGCATGTCGACGCGTACGCCCCCTTTTTCGGTAAACTTGATCGCATTGCCCACGAGATTGGTGAGAACCTGGCGCAGCCTGATTCCGTCGATGCGAATCAATTCCGGTGCATCGGGCGAAATGACGGCCGCGAGTTCGATACCCTTGGTGTGTGCCCGGGGCGCCAGCAATTCGACGACGCCTTCGACGATCTGGCGTGGCTCGATCTCGTCTTCTTCGAGGGTCACCGTGCCGGACTCGATCTTGGAAAAATCGAGAATGTCTTCAATCAGCGAGAGCAGAGCGACGCCAGATTGCTGAATCGCTTCGGCATAGGTGCGTTGTTCCGGATGAAGTTTCGTCTCCATCAGGAGACGCGCCATCCCGAGTACCCCGTTCATAGGCGTACGAATTTCATGGCTCATTGTGGCGAGGAAGCCGGACTTCGCGCGACTGGCCGCTTCGGCCTTGTCGCGAGCATCGGTAAGCGCGTCTTCCAGTGCCTTACGTTCCGTCACGTCGCGGCCGACACTCTGAATCTCGATCAGCCGGCCCGAAGCGTCGCGTACGGCGTAATCTTCCCACGCGATCCAGCGCCAGCCATAGGCCGTGCGCACATGCTGGTCATAGCGCACGCGCGCGCGCCCCGTTTCCAATCCCGCAAACGAACCGAACAAAGGTGCACGGCTGTCCGGATGGAGCTCGGGCGCGAACGGATGACCGATCGCATTTTGCGGCTGCAGGGCGAACAGCTTGAAGAAGGCGTCGTTCGCATAGCTGAGGCGGCTGTCGGGCGATCGCCGGAAAATGGCGTCCCCCTGCGCATCGACGAGGCCCTTGTATCGAACTTCGCTCTCGTGAAGACGCGCGTTGATGGCGGAAACGGTTGCAAGTGATGCTTCCAGCTTTTCCGTGAGCGAGCGCAATTCCGTGGTGCTGTTCTGCAAGGTGTGCGCGCGACGCCGGGCGTCGACCAGACCGGCAAGCAGCACCGCCACGCCCAACAAGGCGAGCGCGCCCAGCACCAAGGGCGAGAGGACCATCAGGCGGCCGTGCAGAACGCCGTCCGTCAGAGCCGCAGCCCCAATGGTCAGCGCCCCCAGCCCGAAGATAGCCATTCCGGCGCGCGCGAGCGGCAAACATACCTCCCCTAATGGGTGCAACTTAACAGTTCAGGGGTTTGCGAAAGGTTTAACCGCTAGTGTTTTCGGCCTCGGAAAGGTTAATCTGCCTTGTGCCCGGGTCCGGGCGGTTATCAAGACAGTTCGAGGGAGGATTTCATGCAATTCAAAACATTGGCGCTCGCCGGCGCCATGGTCCTTTTCGCGGGCGCGGCTTTGGCCGACGACCCGATGGCCAACACCTATGCCAACACCATCACGACAAAAGACACCGCCAGTGGACAGACGGCGGTTCTGCTTTTCAACGCCGACATGACCTATAAGGGCTCCACGACGGACCCCAGCGGCAAGCCCGTTCAGTATACCGGCGGCTGGTCGCTCAAAGATGGCGGCACGACGATCTGCCTGACGACCAATCTGCCGCCCAACACACCGAACGCGCCGAAGCCTTCCTGCTCGCCTCTGGTATCCCATAATGTTGGGGACAGCTGGACCGTCACCACGGACCAGAATCAGACCTTTCAGGTTTCGCTCACGGCCGGCCGTTAACCTTTTGCCGAGCCATTTGGCCGCGGACCGCGAGTCCGCGGCCTTTTTGTTATTTATCGATATTTAGCGCGGCGAACCTTGCGCCCGTGCAACCATCGCGCAACGCCAGCCGAGGCGTCATCAAAGCTTCATAAAACTGTGATGGACGTTGCATGGTAGGCGGGCGTTATCGCCGCGACCGACGCCGGGGGACTTTAGGGTGGTCTCAAACCGCGTCTCCGGGCCGCTCGGCCGACGACATCGCCCATTCTCGAGAGGATACCATGAAGCCCTTTACCTACCGGTTGCTCGGCTTGGCAGCCGGCATTGCCGTGGCCTGCGCCGCAACCAGTGCGCTGGCCGTCGATTTGACCGGCGCAGGCGCCACGTTTCCCTATCCCATCTACTCGAAATGGGCTGAAGCCTATAAGGCGAAAACGGGCGTGGGTCTGAACTATCAGCCGATCGGATCGGGTGGCGGCATCGCACAAATCAAGGCGAAGACCGTCACTTTCGGCGCAACCGACAAACCGCTTCTTCCCGCCGACCTCCAGGCCGCAGGCCTGACCCAATTCCCCACGGTGATCGGTGGCGTGGTGCCGGTCGTCAATATTCCAGGCGTGAAAGCCGGAGAATTGGTTCTCGACGGCAAGACCTTGGCCGACATCTGTCTCGGCAACATCAAATACTGGGACGATGCGACGATCAAAAAACTCAATCCGAGCGTCAATCTTCCCCATCTCGCCATCGTGGGCGTGCATCGCTCCGACGGTTCGGGCACGAACTTCATTTTTACGGCTTATCTGAGCAAGAAGAATCCGCAATGGGCCTCGCAGGTCGGCGAAGACACGGCTGTCGAATGGCCGACCGGTATCGGCGCGAAGGGCAACGAAGGCGTCGCGGAAAGCGTCAAGCAGGCAAGCGGTTCGCTCGGCTATGTGGAATATGCCTATGCCAAAGCGAACCACATCGCCTATGTCCGCATGATCAATCATGACGGAGTGGCCGTGGAGCCGACTGCCGAGGCGTTCAAGGCGGCATCGGCGCATACGGACTGGGTGCATGCGCCGGGTTTCTTCGTGGTGCTGACCGACCAGCCCGGCCACGATGCCTGGCCGATCGCTGGCGCAACCTTCATACTCGTTTACAAGAGCCCGTCTGATCCGAACGCCCAGAAGGAAGCCCTGAAATTCTTCAAATGGGCTTACGAGAATGGCGACGCGCTGGCGGAGGCCAACGACTATGTGCCACTTCCCCAGAGCACCAAGGACGCGATTTTCAAGAGCTGGCAAACCAATATCGTCCCGGCCTCGCAGCCTTGACGCGAGTTTGAGCGGGAGATGCACCTGCAAAAAATTGGGGGGTTGATGCGTCATCAGCCCCCCAAATCGTTTAGAATGTGACGCGGCGGATTTCCATGGTTGACGCAGCCTTGACGGAAGACATTCTGGAATCGTCGAGGAGTTCGGCGTTGCGCCGTTTTGGACGCAGCGATTTGCGCTTTCGGGCGCTCACGGGAGCTGCGGCACTTCTTGTCGTCGTGATCTTCGCAGGCCTCATCGCGACTCTTGTGGTCGGTGCGTGGCCCGCGATTAAAGCTTTCGGGTTCGACTTTCTGGTCATGAGTTTCTGGAACCCCGTCACCGAACGCTTCGGGGCATTTCCGGCGATATACGGAACCGTTGTGTCTTCGGCGATCGCCATGCTGATCGCGTTCCCGATCGGGATCGGCATCGCGATCTTCCTCACCGAATTATGTCCGCGTTCGCTCAAGCGGCCGATCGGTATCGCGATCGAGCTTCTCGCCGGCATTCCCAGCATCGTTTACGGCATCTGGGGACTCTTTGTTTTTGCGCCGTATTTCCAGCAGACGCTGCAACCCTGGATGGTCGACGCCTTCGCGAATGTTCCGATCCTGTCGTCCCTGTTCGCAGGACCGCCCTTCGGCGTCGGAATCTTCACGGCGTCGCTGATTCTCTCGATCATGATCCTGCCGTTCATCTCGGCAGTCACCCGAGACGTCTTCGAGACCGTGCCGCACACACTCAAGGAGGCGGCCTATGCAATCGGCTGCACGACCCGGGAGGTCATGTGGAACGTCGTTCTCCCCTATTCGCGCGCGGGCGTCGTCGGCGGCGCGATGCTTGCGCTGGGTCGGGCGCTGGGCGAGACGATGGCGGTAACTTTCGTCATCGGGAACGCGCATCATATCAGCGGCTCTCTTTTCTCGCCGGGAACCACAATCTCTGCGACGATTGCCAGCGAATTCACCGAGGCTCTGGGCACTCTCTACATCCCGGCTCTGATTGAGTTGGGACTTGTTCTGTTCGGAATTACGTTCATCGTTCTGGCGATTGCACAACTCATGCTCTATCGCCTCAATCGCCTTGCCGGGGGAGGTTCGAAATGAATCGAGCGCTCTACATCAGGCGACGTATTACGAACAACGTCTTCCTGATTCTTTCCCTCATGGCCGCGGCGATCGGACTGGGCTGGCTCGCGCTGATCCTGAGCACGCTCGTCATGAACGGCGCGTTTGGGTTTTCCTTCGCGGTTTTTACGGAGATCACCAAGTCGACGGGTTCGAACGGCGGTCTCGCCAATGCCATCGGAGGCAGCCTGATTATGACATCGATCGCGGTTATCGTCGGCACGCCGATCGGAATTATGGCCGGCACTTACCTCGCCGAATATGGCCGCGATCGGCCATCGGCCTTTCTCGTACGTTTCGTGAACGACATCCTGCTGAGCGCTCCATCGATCCTGATTGGTCTTTTCATTTACGAGATACTTGTCCCACGCATGGGTCATTTCTCGGGGATCGCCGGCGCAGCTGCGCTTGCGGTCATCGTGATTCCTGTCGTGGTACGGACGACGGAGAATATGTTGCTGCTCGTTCCCAACACTTTGCGCGAGGCAGCCGCGGCCCTTGGATCGCCGCGCAGCCACATTATCCGTTCGGTGACGTGGCGAGCGGCTCGGGCCGGCATCGTTACCGGTGCGCTATTGGGCATCGCGCGCATTTCGGGCGAAACGGCGCCGCTTTTGTTTACCGCGCTCAACAACAGCGGATGGGTCAGCGGACTCGCCGGGCTCAATACGCCGATGGCGAGTTTGCCTGCCGTCATTTATTATGACGCGTTGTCGCCGTCAGACGATTTGCACAAATTGGCCTGGGAAGGCGCGTTGCTGATTACGTTGGCCGTGCTGACGCTCAGCATCGTCGCGCGATTTTTCGAATCAAGGCGGTACTGACAATGAATTCGATGGCTCCTGTCGATCAGAACCAGAAAGTCCGGATCGATATCCAGAATTTGTCGTTCTACTATGGCGCGTTCAAGGCGCTGAAGAACGTTTCGCTGCCGCTCTACGACCGCAAGGTCACGGCCTTTATCGGCCCGTCCGGTTGCGGCAAGTCCACGCTGTTACGCGTATTGAACCGCATCTACGAACTCTATCCCAAGCAGCGCGCCGAGGGCAAAGTCTTACTCGACGGCGAAAATATTCTCGACGGCAAGCAGGACATCAATCTGCTTCGCGCCAAAATCGGCATGGTGTTCCAGAAACCCACGCCGTTTCCCATGACCATCTACGACAACATCGCGTACGGCATTAAGTTGTATGAGAGGACACGAAAATCGATTCTCGACGATCGCGTCGAAGAGGCGTTGACCCGCGCAGCGCTATGGAACGAAGTCAAAGGCAAGCTGAAGGAATCCGGCCTCAGCCTTTCGGGTGGGCAGCAGCAGCGTTTGTGCATTGCGCGGACGGTGGCGACGAAGCCGGAAGTAATTCTGCTCGACGAACCGTGTTCGGCGCTCGATCCGATTTCGACCGCGAAAATCGAAGAGCTGATCGACGAACTCTCCAAGGACTATACGATCGTCATGGTGACACACAACATGCAGCAGGCATCGCGTGTGTCGGACTATACCGCGTTTATGTTCCTGGGCGAGCTGATCGAATTCGGCAGCACCGAACGGCTGTTTACGGCTCCGCAAAACAAGCGCACCGAAGAATATATCACAGGCCGGTTCGGCTAGGCGCCACCGCTGTTACATATAGTCTGCCGCTGTCGTTTCGTCTTCGCCGGCGTCTCGGCCTATCGCATTGAATGCAATGCTCAGCCCGGCGCTTACGACGATGTTCAATACCAGCGCGCTGAGCGCGGCATAGCAGGGCACGGTCCAACCCAATACGTGCAGCGGATAGATCGCACCCTTGAAACCGAGACTGATTGCCATGCCGGTGCCTGCGGCAATGCCGCCTGCCCAGCCGATCAGCAACGCCCACGGGTTCAGGGCGCGGGTGTAAAGGCCGATCAACACGGCGGGAAGCGTTTGAATGATCCAGATTCCGCCCAGCAACTGTAGATTGATGGCGTAGGTCTTGGGCAGCGCCACGATGAACACGACGGCGCCCAGCTTCACGACCAGCGACGTGATCTTGGCCACCTGGGATTCATGCGCAGGCGTGCAAGTCTTTCTGACGTATTCGCGATAAATATTGCGCGTGAACAGATTGGCGCAGGCAATCGACATGATTGCGGCCGGCACCAGTGCACCGATGGCGATGGAAGCGAACGCCACACCGACGAACCAGGACGGGAACATGTGCAGGAACAGCGCGGGTACTGCAAAGTTCGGTCCGAAGGTCCTGAAGCCTTCGGCATAGGCCGGCATCGACTTCACACCCGATGCAATCGCCATATAACCGAGCAGCGCGATCAGGCCGAGCGCGATCGAATAGGCGGGCAACACAACAGCGTTGCGCTTGATCACGTGGCGGTTGGTCGAGCTGAGCAGCCCCGTGATCGCATGCGGGTAGAGAAACAGTGCGAGCGCAGAGCCGAGTGCCAGCGTCGCGTAGCCGCTCTGCTGGCCGAGATTGTTGGCGGTGGACGAAGCGAGGAGCAACTTCGCCGGCGGCACGCTGGCAAAAATCTTCGCATAGCCGCCGAGCTCATGCGGAATGACGACGAGCGCCGCGATGATCGTTACATAGATCAGCATATCCTTGACCACCGCGATCATCGCGGGCGCGCGCAAGCCGCTCGAATAGGTGTAGGCGGCCAGAATCACGAACGCGATAACGAGAGGCAATTCCCCGTGGATGCCGAGGCCGCCGATGACGACGCCCATCCCCACAAGCTGCAGCGCGATATAGGGCATGGTGGCGACGATTCCTGTCACGGCGACGGCAAGCGCGAGCGGCCTGTTGCCGAACCGGCCGCGAACGAAATCCGCTGCCGTCACATAGCCTTTCGCACGCGAGACGGACCATAATCGCGGGAAAACCGTGAACAGGATCGGATAGACGAAGATCGTATAAGGAACGGCGAAGAAGCCCATCGCGCCGGAGCCGAACATGAGCGTCGGCACGGCGATGAAGGTGTAGGCGGTGTAGAGATCGCCCCCCAGCAGGAACCAGGTGACGACCGTGCCAAAGCGCCGTCCGCCCAGTCCCCATTCCGCCAGCTGCGTGAGGTCGCCCTTGCGCCAGCGCGCGGCAAGAAAGCCCATGACCGTCACAACCGCGAACAGCGCGGCAAAGACGACAATGGCCGTCCAGTCGGATGGCGGGGTCATGATTCCTATTCCCCGTCGCGCAATTCCGCCCGATAGACCGGGTAAAGGATCGCCGCGCCCAGCACGATCCACAGCATCTGATACCAATAGAAGAAGGGCACACCCGCAAGCGTGGGCTCGCTCGAGTTATAAAACGGCGTCCAGAGCACCGCGATGAACGGCACAATCAGCAAGAGATGGACGAGGCGAAATCTCTTGCCCGCGCCCTTCGCGTTTCCGGCCATATTACCCCCGCTTTCCTGCGCGATTTGCTTACGGCATAACCAGGCGATCGCCAAGCGGCGCGCGGGCAGCCCATGGGGGCTGCACAAGCTGCCAATTTTCGCTAAAATCGTGTGTCATTCGCGAGTCAATCGGGGGAGCGCATGCGCATTCTGATCGCAGGAATTCTCGGGGCCATCGCGATGTTCGTCTGGATGTCGATCGCACACCTCGCGACACCACTGGCCACCATCGGTTTCAGCCGGATCCATCACGAAGATCAGCTGATGTCGGCAATGCGAAGCGCGGTCGACGACGGGCAGGGGCTCTACTTTTATCCGTGGATGAATCCCAAAGATCCGAACGCGATGAAGGCGCAGGAGGAAAAACTCAAGACCGAGCCGCACGGGCTTCTGATCTACAATCCGGCCGGCGGCGGCATGTCGCCGACGATGATGATCGCGGAATTCGCCAAGGAAGCGGCGATCTCCCTGATCTCGGCTTTCCTGCTCGCCCAGGCCATGCTTGCCGGCTATTTCGCACGCGCAGGCTTCGTGGCATTGATCGGACTCGCCGCCGCAATGACGACCAACGTGTCCTATCTCGTCTGGTATGGGTTTCCTGCGAGTTACACCCTCGCCTACGGGTTCATCGACTTCATGGGTTACGCCGTCGCGGGCTTCGTCATCGCCGCGATCCTGCGACCCAAAATGGCCTAGCGAACCGAACCCCTCTGGGCGGCGAATGTTTCGCAGTGGACGAATTTCGTTCCCATGCGTTATCTCTCCGCCAATAGAGGGTACCGCCATGAGTTTGATCTTGATTATAATATTGCTCGTGCTGCTGTTCGGCGGCGGCGGTTATTATGGTTACAGCCGTTACGGTGGTGGCGGACTGGGCGGAGTGTTAGGGCTGCTGCTGATCATTTTGATTGTGCTCTGGCTGTTCGGCGGCCTGGGTGGCATGCGCATTTGAGCGTGCTGGCCAATCTGTCGCCATACTATTCCGCTCGGCTCAATTCCTTCATCAGCCGGTAGGTGAATTCGACGGTCGAATAGAAATCGCCGATTTCGTGGCGCTCGTCGCGACCATGCATCCGGAGATCATGGATATCGTTCCAGCCGCCGCCGATGCCGTAGCTTGGGATGCCGCCATTGCGGGTAAAGATCGAATCGCTGGCGCCTGCCGCCATGTTCGGCAGCACTGGCACGCCCGGCCACATCGACTGCACGACCTTCTGAACCGACGCCATGAGAGCGGGGTTAGGCGGGGATTCCGGAGAACTGACCACGATTCCGAGCACGCTCACTTTGATCCCCGCGTCGGCAACCGCCTTTTCGATAGCCGCTTTGGTGCCATCAACCGTTTCGTCCGGCATGATACGGCATTGCACAGTGGCCGTGGCGCTGCCCGCGAGCGCATTTTCCTGATGGCCTGCCGCGAGCATGGTGGCGACGCAGGTCGAATGCAGGATCGCATTAAAGGCGGGATCCGCCGCGACGCGCCTGGCGGCGGCGAGATCGATCGCGGGGCGCGACAATGCTTGGAGATCGGCCCTCAATTGGCCCGTCTGCGATTCGGCGGTCTTCGCGAAATAAATGCGCGTGGTCGCGTTGGTCTTGAATGGAAACGCGTAATTTGACAGGCGCACAAGGCCGTTCGCAAGTTGATAGATCGCGTTGTCGGCGCGCGGCTCCGAGGAATGGCCGCCCCTGTTGGTCGTTTCCAGCGTGAAGGTGACGTAAGTCTTCTCGGAGGTTTCGATTGCGAAATCCATCCGTTTGCCGTTGTCGATATCGCCCGAACCGCCATCCGGATTGACCGCGAACTCTGCGTCGACCAGCGGTTTGTGCTCGCGCACGAGATACCACATGCCGTCCTGTTCCTCGCCTACCTCCTCGTCGGCCGTGAAGGCGGCGATGATGTCGCGATCGGGAACGAAGCCCTCTTTCTTCAGCCGGATGAGGGAGGCTGCGACCGCAGCGTCTTCGTCCTTCATGTCGGAAGTGCCGCGACCGTAATAGTAGCCGTTCTTTTCGATGAACTGGAACGGCGGCAGTGTCCAATCTTCGGTCTTCGCCTCGACCACATCCATGTGGCCGTTCCACAGGATCGGCTTACCTTTACCTTTACCGGCAAGGCGCACGACGACATTCACCTGGCTGGGATATTTCTCTTCGGGCAGAACGTGGATGTCGGCGTCGGTGAATCCACCCGCCTTCAGGTAGCGTACCAGAATATCGGCAACGCCCTTCGTACCCACGGCATGCACGGAATGGACCTCTACGATCTCCTTGAAGATGTCGTGCGCGAGTTTCTGGTCGTCAGCGGGCGGGAGCGGTCCAGGCGGTGGGAGAGCCGCGCCGCAAAGCCCGACGGTCAGGGTCGCGGCCGCGCCGGCCAAAAGCGCGTTTCGGATAATCTTTCGCATATATCTCCCCCTCGATTTTTTTTGGCCAGCATCAGCCGGAAACGCTTTTCCCAGTTTGAGGAAGTGCCGTCAAACGACCGCGGCCCTTTCGAATTCTGCAATCGAATCGACTTGGTCGATGCGATAGAATGGGGAGACGGGCCATGTCCTCACAATTTCGCGGTATGTCTTTCCGGCCGAAAATCCCCGCATCAACGCAGTGCGTGCCGGGTGAGAGACCAAGGCTCCGAAAGCGAGAAATTGTAGATCGTAAAACCATGTGGCGGCATCGCTGCAGGCGCCCACATCCAGGTGGATGCTCTCCATTGCCGACTGGAAAATCTCGTGCGCCGGACCATTGCCCTCCTTGGCGGAGAGAATTGCGTGTGCAGCAATTTGCCCGGATTTGATTGCATTATGTATGCCTTCACCCAGCAGCGGTTCCGCCAGACCGGCGGCGTCACCGACCAGAAAGACTCTGCTGTTGGTGAGAAGCGGACGACGGGCGCCAACACAGAGCGGAAATCCAACCATCTGATCGACTTCGGCGTCTCCGACGGCATGCGCGATGTAAGCGGAGAGGTCCGTCTTGGTGATGCGCTGCTCGCGCTCCTGCGAATACAAGCCGACATTGAGGTGGTCGCCTTTGGGGAAAATCCAGCCATAGCCGCCCGGCACGCTATCGAAATCAAATCGCATGGAGAACCGGGCGCTGTGCTTGGGGCGAATTCTTGCCTCAAGAGCGAGTGCCTGGGTCGGCGCCTTCGGCGCCAGCAAGCGCCGGGTGCGGCTATTGGCACCATCCGCTCCGATTGCATATCGAGCCCTCAAAATTTCTCCGCCCTCGAGACCAATTTCCACCTCGGAGTCGCTTTCCCCAATGTCCTCGATATCCTCGATGAGTTTGAATTTGCCGCCACTGGAAATTGCGGCCCCAAGACAAAAAGCATCGAACTCCATGCGTTCCGTCATGACGGCAATCGGATGGCGACTTTCAAACCTTCGCGTTCGTTCCCGCCGCAGACTGACGTCCAGATCGCGCGCGACGAACTTGATCACTGGCGCGATGGAGTATCGCAACCGCTTGACGGCTTTGACTGTCAACGCGCCGCCGCAAGGCTTCAGGCGCGGGAAAACCTTCCTGTCGAGAATCAGGACAGTCATTCCGCTCCGAGCAAGATCGTACGCGGCAGCACACCCCGCCGGCCCAGCCCCAATGACAATGACGTCGGCATCGGTCATCTTGCGAACTCGGGTCGCACGGTTCGCATTCATAGAGCTTCCGTTCGCTACTGCAAATGTGCCGTGCGTCGATAGGACAGCGCTTCGGCAATATGCACCCGGCCGATCGTGTCGGCGCCGGCGAGGTCGGCGATGGTACGTGCGACGCGCAGCACGCGGTGATAGCCGCGTGCGGTCAGCCGCATGCGCTCGGCCGCGTCGGTCAATAGGCGTGCGCCTGCCGGCTCCGGCGTGGCAATCCGTTCGAGCAACTCACCTTCGGCTTCCGCATTGGTGCGCAGTTTGAGTCCTTCATAACGCACGCGCTGGATGCCTCGCGCGGCGGCGACGCGCGACGCCACCGTGACGCTTCCCTCTGCCGGCGGCGGCAACGCCAGATCCTGCGCGGAGACGCTCGCCACATCGATCTGGATGTCGATGCGGTCGAGCAACGGCCCTGAAATGCGGGCCTGATAATCCGCGGCGCATTTCGGTGCGCGTCCGCAGGCCCGCGCGGGTTCGCTCGAGTAGCCGCATTTGCAGGGATTCATCGCGGCCACGAGCTGAAAGCGGGCCGGATAACGCACATGCGCGTTTGCGCGCGCGACGACGGCTTCCCCGGTTTCAATCGGCTGCCGCAGCGATTCGAGGACCGCGCGCTGGAACTCCGGCAATTCGTCCAGGAATAACACGCCCAAATGCGCGAGCGAGACCTCTCCCGGTTTGACACGCAATCCGCCGCCGACAAGTGCGGCCATGGACGCCGAATGATGTGGCGTGCGAAACGGGCGCCGTCGTGAAATGGCGCCGTCGCGCAATTCGCCCGCCAACGACTGGACCATCGACAGCTCAAGTGCCTCGCGCGCATCAAGCGGCGGCAACAGTCCGGGAAGGCGTGCGGCCAGCATCGATTTGCCGGAGCCGGGCGGTCCGATCATCAGCATGTTGTGACCGCCAGCCGCGGCGATCTCCAGTGCCCGTTTCGCGGTCTCCTGCCCTTTCACGTCGCGAAGATCGGGTGCGGTCGTCGTATCCTCCGCCATGCGCGCGACTGGCGGGTTCAACACCTGCACGCCTTTCACATGATTGACGAAGGCGATCAGAGACGGCGCCGCAACGATCTCGATGCCGGCGGCCCAGGCTGCTTCCGGCCCGCACGAAGCAGGACAAATCAAGCCGCGTTGCGCTTCGGACGCCGCCAACGCCGCGGGCAGCACGCCCGCAACAGCTGCCAACTGCGCATCGAGGGACAATTCGCCCAGCGCTGTGTAGCCCGCGAGTTCTCCCGCCGGCAGAACACCCATTGCCGCGAGCAGCGCGAGTGCAATCGGCAGATCGTAGTGGCTGCCCTCCTTGGGGAGGTCCGCCGGCGCAAGGTTGACGGTGATGCGCTTGTAGGGAAGCGCAAGCCCTATGGCCGAGAGCGCCGCGCGCACGCGCTCGCGGCTTTCGTTCACGGCTTTGTCGCCCAGGCCCACCACATTGAAGTTCGGCTGGCCGTCGCCGATGTGGACCTGCACGTCCACTTCGCGCGCCTCTATGCCCTGAAAGGCAACCGTATAAACGTGAGCGATCATGAATCCCCCGAAGGGGAATTAGGCCGCCCGTTATCGAAGTCGGCAATGGCCTGTTGTCACGCTTTGTCGCAACGGGTGTCGCAAATTTTGCCGGCGCAGGAGGATCGCGACCGGGCTCTAAAGTTTTCTCAACTGAGCGCGATCCAGGCCGCCACGCCGGCAATGAGGAAGCGGACGAGATATCCGGCGGAATGCGACAGCGTCAGCAGCGGATCGAATTTGATCCAGAACCCGTTCGTCACCTGCATCACCAATGGCCCCGCCACCCAGGCAAGCGTTGCGATGACCAGCGCACCTTCGAGACTCGTCGAGCCGGTGAACAGGCACAACAGGATCACGCCCGCCGACGTCACATAACCGAGGACGCTCGCGATGACGATCGCGCGGACGTCGTCTTTCTTTTGTCGGAGCCCGGGCCACCAGACTTCGGGATAGCGATCGTAGCGTTCGTGGAACAGCACCCCCATGAACAACCAATCGGTGAACGATCCGATCGTGCCTGCAGCCGCAATGGCTGCGATCAGCCTCCACTCCATTGGCAGGTCCCCCGCTTAGTCCGGGAGACCTTAGCGCGGCACGACGTCGAAGGCGATGGTGGTGCGGGACTGTTCGGAATGGAATGGGACGGTCCCGTGCCACATATAGGACGGGAACAACACGAGCTTGCCTGGGGCAGGTTTCTCGACACGGCGCACGGCGTCCTTAAGCCCGGCATCGAAATCCGGCGCACCGAATTGGAGCCAGCCCTCCTTGGCCTTCGGGTCGGCAACCGCGTCGGGCAGCGCGATGTAGTAGGCCGAGCTAATCCAGCCCTTGGGATGAACGTGGTTCGTATGGAAGCCGCAATCGTGCAGCCGGGAAGACCAAGATGCGGAATATCCGAATTCCTTGCTGCGACGCTTCAACAGCGGATGTTTGTCGTTGTCACGCAATTTTTCGATGTAGGTGCCGACGGCCTCGTCGATGCGGGTGCGCAACCGCTCCACAAGCAGGTGGCCTTTCCCGAACAGATTGTCGAGCGTCTGCGTTCCGCGCCGAAGCGTCTGATCGATGCACTCGCGCTTGTCGCGATGAAGGCGGTCGAGATATGCGTTCAAATCGTGGTTGAACGCGTCCATGTCGGCATAGCCTTCGGGCGGCGCAAGTTCGAACACCTGCACGAAATTCTCATAGTCGTTGAGCGCTTCGTCCCGCGAATCGCCCTGGGCGCGCAAAGCAACACTCCAAATTGCGAGCGAGCCCTGATCTTCCGGCAGGATGGCGAGCGCCCGCTCGGCTGCTTCGATTGCTTTTTTCGCGTCACCGGCGCGGACCAGAGTGCGCGAAAAATTGCGCCAGGCCTGCACGTTGTCCGGCTCCATGCCAACAGCGGTCTCGTGTTCCGCAATTGCGGCATCGAACTCGCCTCTGCTCGCGAGAATCAGGCCCAATCCGTCATGTGGCGCGACGTCGTTCGGCCTTAATCGCGCCGCCCGGCGGAATTCCTCCTCGGCGCGGTCGAAATCTTCTTTCAGGAACAGGAACTGGCCCTTGTCCAGCGGCAACGCGCCAACATCGGGATAAAGTGCAGCCACCTCGTCGTAGGAGCGCAGGAATTCCGAATCGCGGCCCAAACGATACAGAAGTGCATTGAGGTCGCGATGCGCAACCATATTGAGCGGATTGCGCCCGATCGCGCGGCGATAGCAGGAAACGGCTTCTTCCAGTCTGCCCAGTTGCTGCAACGTGTTGCCGCGATTGTAGTCGGCCATCGCCAGGTCGGGAACTTTAGCCTGCGCAGCGTCGAACAGGCGCAGCGCTTCTTCGAACCGGCCCTGCATTTTCACGGATACGCCGAGATTGTGCTCCAGCGCCGCGATCTGACGTGGGTCTCGAGAGCCTAGCGCAAGCGTCTGACGCAGCAGCGCCTCGGCTTCCTTCGGTCTGTTCTGCTCGTTCAGGGCAACAGCAAGGCTCTGCTTGGCGAACATGAAGTTCGGCTGAATTCGCAGCGCCGCACGGAAGCTTTGTTCGGCATCCACGAAATCCCCGGTCATGAGGAGCGCAAGTCCCAAATTCAAATACGCTTCGACATAGTTGGACTTCAGCCGAATCGCATCGCGCTGCGCGACAACCGCCTCAGGGTATCGTCCCGTCGAATAGAGCAGATTTCCCAGGTTATGATGCACTTGCGGCTGATCGGATTTGACGGTCAGCGAGCGGCGATAAAGATCCTCGGCCTCCTCGAAGCGACCTTGAGCCCGGCGCTGCACACCCAGCAGCTGAAGCGCATCCGGTTCCTCCGGAAAATCGCCCAAAAGACCCACGAGTGCCGCTTCCGCGGCCACGATTTCGTTGCGGTTCATCAGGTCAAGCGCCCGGCGCAGGAGGGCCTGCTTCTGCGATTCGGACATTGCGGCAGCGGTATCTGTCATGGCGGCACCTTATCGCGCAGGTGAGGTGCGGGCACAACGTGCTGCGCTAATATGGTTGACGCGCAAAATTTCGACACGCCACCGCGACCTAGCCTCCCACGGCTCGCTGCAACTCGGACTGGAACCACGCAATCCCGGTTTCATGCTTGGGCGAAAGGCGGCCCTTTGCGTAGATGCCGGCGTCGAGATTGCGCTGCACGGCCTCCGTGATCGCAATGTCTTCGACGGTGGTTACTTCCGAAGCGGCCATTGCGCGCGCGATCTCGGATTCCGGCAAATCCTTCGGGAAGAAATAAAGATAGTCCAATCGCGTGCGGGTATGATCGATGGGCCACATGCGCTCCATCATCACGCCATTGGCATAAACATTGATTCCAAGGCAGGGCCATAGCCAGCCCCAAATTCCGGACACGGGAGAACCGCCGCGTGCGGGCGCCGAATAGAACATTGCAGGCGCCTGGATTTCGACCTTGTACTGCGCCGCGTCGATCGCGGCATCGAGGGCCGGATGTACATTGGGCACATGATACCCTTCGAGATAATTCTCGACATAGGTCTTCCAGTTGCAACGGATCTCGTGAGTCGAGCGGCGCGTGAATTGATAGGTCTCGATGGGCCAGTCGCGCAGGCGCTCGTCAAATACTGCGGTTGCCCCCGCGAGCGGCGACGCGTCACGGTCCATGTTCACGAACACGAAGCCGCGCCAGGATTCGCAGCGCACCGGATAAAGGGCGTAGTCGCGGGGATCGAAACCTTCTGCCGGACCGAAATCCCGCGCATTGGCGAGCCTGCCGTCGAGCGCATAGCGCCAGCCATGATAGCGGCAGACGAGCGCGCCCGCGCATGTACCTTCGCCGTCGGCGGCCAGCGGACCGGCACGATGCCGGCACACATTGTGGAACGCTCGCAGACCGCCGTCTTCGCCGCGCACGACGATGAGAGGATAGCCTGCAACGCTGACGGCGACATAGGAGCCGGGCGCGGTAAACTGGCTTTCATGGGCGGCCAGGAGCCACGCGCGCGCGAAGACGTGCCGACGTTCGGCTTCGTAACGGCCGGCACCGCGATAGAGGGCCGCTTCAAGCGTTTCGGGGGCGGATTGGAGCATGGGCGACACACTAGCAGGTGGCCCGCGCCCTTGCGAAGCGCCCTTGGCCCCCCTACCGTTGCGACACGCTATCCCACAACGAGAACCCCATGAGTGCCAAACGCTTCGAAGGGACCGACAAATATGTCGCGACCGAAGACTTGAGAATTGCCGTCAATGCCGCGATCACCCTGGAGCGTCCGCTCCTGATCAAAGGGGAGCCCGGCACCGGCAAGACCCAGCTCGCCTACGAGGTGGCCGAAGCGCTCGATGCGCCGCTCATCACTTGGCACGTCAAATCGACCACCAAAGCCCAGCAGGGCCTCTATGAATACGATGCCGTCACGCGGCTGCGGGACTCGCAGTTGGGCGATGTGCGCGTCAAAGACGTCAAGAACTACATCAAGCAGGGCAAGCTCTGGGAAGCGTTCAAGCTGGAGAAACGTCCGGTGCTGTTGATCGACGAGATCGACAAAGCGGACATCGAATTCCCCAACGACCTTTTGCTCGAACTCGATCGCATGGAATTCTTCGTCTACGAGACGGGCGAGACGATCAAGGCCGATCGCCGCCCGGTCGTAATGATCACCTCGAACAACGAGAAGGAATTGCCGGACGCGTTCCTGCGCCGCTGCTTCTTCCACTATATCAAATTCCCCGAGCGCGAGACGATGCAGAAAATCGTCGACGTGCACTATCCTAACATCAAGCAGAAGCTCGTGTCGGAAGCGCTGAATGTCTTCTACCAGATCCGCGATGTACCAGGTCTGAAGAAGAAGCCTTCGACCTCCGAACTGCTCGATTGGTTGAAACTCCTGCTCAACGAAGATATTCCGCCCGAAGCACTGAAGGAGCGCGATCCGACCAAACTCATTCCGCCCCTGCACGGCGCGCTCCTCAAGAACGAGCAGGACGTGCATCTGTTCGAGCGGCTGGCGTTTCTCGCGCGGCGGGAGACAAGGAATTGAAGGTCGCGCTCGGTGCATTTGTTCTGCTTTTCGCTTCGTCGATGGTGCATGCTCAAACCATGCCGGGAGATGCGTTTGCCGATGGCAAGGACGGCGCCAAGGTGCATAAAGCATCCGGTTTCGTGTGTCCGGCCAAGATCGGCCTTTTCGAACGCGATGCGGTCGGCGATGCCGACCCCGAGACGCAAACCGATTTCTGCGCCTATTCCGTCCTCAATGGCGTCTACGGCACCATCAAGCTGACACCCCTGACGGGCGCCTACGACCCCGAGGCATCGATGGCGGCGGATTTCAGCGAGCAGGAAGGCACGGGCGGCAAGGAGATTTCCGAGAAACCGGAAGTGCTTGCGGGCGGCGCCGGGCCGCTCTCCGTCTATGCGCGCACCTATGAAACGTCGAAGCTCGAGGAGCTGCACTATCGCGTGCTGTTTACGGGCGCGGCGCTGAAGAACTGGGCCGTGGAGGCCACGATCGAATATGCCGATCCGCGCGACACGCCGCTCGAGAATGATTTCCTGCGTGCGATCTATGCTGCCGCTCAAACTCAGATCGGCGCGAAATAGCATTGCTGCGTTCGTCGCCGCGCTTGCATGCGCCGCATCACCGGCATCTGCAGCCGACTCACTGGATGCTCTTGTCCTCGCTTATCCCGATACGATTCAGACACGTTCGGGCAACGATCTGATCTTGCGCAATGGCGTGCGTCTGGATATGGGCGCTTCCGGCAGCGCGATGTCGTTCGATGTTGTGCTCTCGCACGCGTCCATCCGCGACATGTTTCGGATCGCCTATCCGGCGGGTGCGCCGCTCACGGCGCCTGCCTGGAATTTCGATCCCGGCCGCTTCCGTAACAAGGTTTTTTTCGACGCGATGTATGGCGACTGCCGCAAGGGCGAGGTCATGCGGGATCTCGTATCCGTCGTTTGGCTGCCGAAGCATTGGGGCCACAATATTGAGGTGACGCGCATCAATGGCGTGGCAGACCGCTTGCGCGAGGTGTCCGATCAAATCGACGCGCTTCCGGATCAGGTCCGGCGGGCAGCGTGGCCAATCGCAGGCACCTATGCCTGCCGCGGGGTGGCAGACGCGGGCCAGCCCTCCATGCACGCCTATGGCGCGGCGCTCGATCTCAACCTGGCTTTCTCCAGCTATTGGCTGTGGGATAATGCCAGGACCGTTCGCAAAAATGTCTGGCGCAATCAAATGCCGGCCGAGATCGTCGATATATTCGAGCACCACGGCTTCATCTGGGGCGGCCGCTGGTACCATTACGACACCATGCATTTCGAATACCGGCCGGAATTGCTGGGGTTGGCCCCCGCCCCCACTCCGCGCTAGGATTGCGCAACCGCTATCGAACGAGACGCCCATGTTCTTTCAATTCTTCGACGAGCTCCGTTCCGCCCGCGTGCCGGTGACCTTGAAGGAATATCTGGCACTGATGGATGCACTAGCCCACGACGTCATCGACATGAAAGTCGACCAGTTCTATTACCTGTCGCGGACCGCGCTGGTGAAGGACGAGCGCAATCTCGACAAATTCGACCGGGTCTTCTCGCACGTTTTCAAGGGCCTCGAATCGCTCGATGCCACCGAAATCACGCAGATTCCGGACGAGTGGTTGCGCGCGCTGACGGAAAAATTCCTGTCCGAGGAGGAAAAGAAGCTCATCGAATCGATGGGCGGCTGGGACAAGCTGATGGAGACGCTGAAGCAGCGGCTCGAAGAGCAGAAGAAGCGCCACGAAGGCGGCTCGAAAATGATCGGCACGGGAGGGACATCACCCTTCGGCGCGATGGGCTACAACCCGGAAGGTGTACGCATCGGCCAAGACAAAGGCCGCCACGGCAAAGCCGTGAAAGTGTGGGACAAGCGCGAATACAAGAACCTCGACGATTCCGTCGAGCTCGGCACGCGTAACATCAAGATAGCGCTGCGCCGCCTGCGCAAATGGGCGCGGCAAGGTGCGGAGGTCGAGCTCGATCTGCCGGGCACGATCAAGGACACCGCCAACAAGGGCTATCTCGATCTCAAGCTGATTCCCGAGCGCCACAACACCGTGAAGGTTCTGATCTTCTTCGACATCGGCGGCTCGATGGACGCCTATATCAAGCTCTGCGAGGAGCTGTTCAGCGCTGCCAAGACCGAATTCAAGCACATGGAGTTCTTCTATTTCCACAATTGCCTGTACGAAAGCGTGTGGAAGGACAATCGCCGCCGTCACAATGAGAAATTTCCCACCTGGGACGTGCTGCACAAATTCCCGCACGACTACAAAGTGATCTTTGTCGGCGACGCGACGATGAGCCCCTACGAGGTCACCTATCCGGGCGGCTCGGTGGAGCACTGGAACGAGGAAGCGGGCGCGATCTGGCTCGACCGTGTGGCGCAGATCTATGAGCACGCCGTGTGGCTCAATCCCGTCGCCGAGAAGCATTGGGAATACACGCCGTCGATCGGGCTGATCCAGCAGATCATGTCCGGTCGCATGTATCCGCTCACTTTGGGCGGCCTCGACACGGCGATGCGGGAACTCAATCGCTAATGCGCGCGACAGACTAGGAATGCCTGACCCCGACACGTCTTCTTGCAGGCAACCGCCGGGCGTCGTTGCGCCCGTCGTCGACTCGCACAAATGCGAGGGAAAGGAAGATTGCGTGCGCGTATGCCCGTATGACGTGTTTACAGTCCGCAAATTATCTACTGACGAGCGTACTGCGTTGCCATTTTTCGTGCGCCTCAAAGTCGCTGTGCATGGGGGCAAACAATCTTTTGTGACAAAGCCGGATCAATGCCATTCCTGCGGGCTCTGCGTCGCAGCCTGCCCCGAAAGCGCAATCAGGCTCGCTAGACTCTGAGGCTTCGGTCGCGACGCCCATCTCAAACTGGCGATTCTTGCGATTGTCGTCGTCCGCACTTGCTGCAACGCTGCAACCCTGCTCGGATGCGTCCGGCGACATCGGGAGGCCCCCATGCTTCAAGTCCATCATCTGAACAATTCGCGCTCGCAGCGTATTCTCTGGCTTCTCGAAGAACTCGGCGCGCCCTATGAGATCGTTCACTACAAGCGCATGAGTCCGGTGCCGCTGGCGCCGCCCGAGTTGAAGAAGGTGCATCCGCTGGGCAAATCGCCCGTGATCACCGACGGCAAGCACACCATCGCGGAGTCGGGCGCCATCGTGGAATATATCCTCGACAAATACGGCAACGGAAAGCTGCGTCCCGATCCGAAATCGGACGATCACGTCAAATATATCGAATGGATGCACTATGCCGAGGGTTCCGCGATGCTGCCGCTGATGATGCATCTTTATGCAGGATTTCTGGGCGATGGCGCGGCACCCTTGCGCCCGCGCATCGACAGCGAGATCGCCAACCAGCTTTCCTATATGGAAGATGCGCTCAAGGGCCGCGATTATCTCGTGGGAAAAGGGCTCACTGGCGCGGATGTGCAGCTGGTGTTCGTTCTCGAAGCGGCAGACGCAAGCGGATTGCTCAAGGATTATCCGGCCCTGCGTCACTATCTCGACGCGATGCAGGTGCGGCCTGCCTACAAGCGCGCGATCGAAAAGGGTGGAGAATATTCGCTGGGCGCCAACCGAAGGCCCGCTTCGTCGTGATCGCGGAAACATCTCTCGCCGTCAAAGCGTGACGCCGAACACCCGCTGCAGCATGAACGTATAGGCGTAATACGCGATAACGGTAAGCACGACACCAATTCCGACGCTCGGCCAGAACGCGAGGCCCGCGCGCAGGCACAGCGGCAGAGCGATCAGGAAGACGGCACCGGGCGGCGTCAGCAGAAACACGTTCCACGCATAGTTTCCGGCGCGCGCACCATCCTGGGTATCGATATAGAGCAGCACGGCAATCATCCCGCTGCCGATCGGGATGGAGGGCGCAATCGTCGCGACCATTGTCCAGCGTTTGGCGAGTTCCGAGAGGGCGACGATGACGGCCGCCGTGATGGCGACCTTAAACATTGTCAGAAGAACCGGATTCATGCCTTTGCCGCCATGCCCCAATAATTGAACCCCGCGAAGCGCGGCGTGCCGGGAAGATACATCGTCTCCAGTCCGTCTACGCGAAAGCCGGCATCGCGGATCAGGCGGGGAATCGGCCGGCCCAGATGGCAACCGCCTCCGATTGCCTTCCACACCGGCGTCAGCCTCTGTTGCCAACGGTTGACATTCGCATCGGGTGCCTCGCCGTGCTCGCAAAAAATCATGCGGCCGTCCGGTTTCAGTACGCGGCGCATCTCACCCAGAGCCCTCATAACGTCGGGGATCGTGCAGAGAGTGTAGGTGACAAGCACTGTGTCGGCCGCATCGCTGTCGAGCGGAATCGCTTCACCGGGCAGATCGAGGAATTCGATCTCGAGCGGAGATGCGGCGAGGCGCCCGGCTGCCCGCTCGCGCATTTCCCGCGATGGCTCGAGCGCCCACAGATGCGTCACCTTTGCGGCATCGTAGAAGGGCAGATTGTGTCCCGCGCCAAAGCCGACTTCCAGCACGCGCCCTTCCGCGCGGGGCACGACTTTTCGGCGCTGATAGGTGATCGGTTTGGCGCTCATCGCGGCGGAAAGTAGCGGCGGCAGGAGATAACGGTCGTAAAGGCTCATGCGATTGGCTCCGTTGCGTCCGACCAAACCGGACTATCACGCGGGTTTCAAGTGTCTGCGAATCCATTCGGCGAGATCGTCTTCGGAAAACGCGCCCGACGCGAGAGACAGGATGACAATTACGCATTGCGCATCATCCGCAACCAGCGTGAAACCGTTGAGTTCGAGAAATAGTTCGAGGGCGACGAGGGCCATGCGCTTGTTGCCGTCGACGAAGGCGTGATTCTTCGCGAGCCCGAATGCATAGGAAGCCGCGAGTGCTTCCGCATCGGGCTCACCATAAGCTGCAAGATTCTGGGATCTGGGGAGCGCCGAGTCGAACAGGCCCTCGTCGCGAATGCCCGTGGCACCCCCATGTTCCTGGAGTTGTTCGTCATGGGCCGCCAGAAGCACATCGCGAGCGATCCAAGTCCAGTCGCTCACTTCGCCAGCTCGCGCAACGCATGGCGGCGATTCTTCATCACCTTGCGCGCCACTTCGAGTTGCCGCGACTTTTCGGCGTCATAGGAACTGAGACGGAACCCGTCGGGCGCAGAGGTCAATGTCAGGCTGTCGCCTTTTTCTGCCTTGAGAGCGCCAAGTGCTTCCTTGGGCAATGTTACACCGAGCGAATTGCCGATCTGGATGATTTTGAGTGTGAAGTGCTGCACAACAGGCTCCGTTGGTACGTTTGTTAGAACAGATTGTTATTACAAACGTATAACGGGGACAAGTCCTACCTGGGCGGGCCGTCGGGTGGATCGCCATTGTTGGGGACACGGACCTCCTGCGGCTTGTCGCCGTAGGTCGGTTGCATGTCGAGATCGATGCCACCATCCGAGATACCTTTGGCCGCGCAAATCAATGTCGCGAGGCCGGGCGGCATGCAAGGCAGGAGGAGCGGTTGCTGTTTGCGCATCAGCCCGCGCGCCCAGCGCACGGCGTTCTTCGACCGGTCGGTGTGGTCGGCGTAGTCGACGGAATCGTCGGGTTTGTGACCGGCGTTCGCCATCACGCATTGGGCGCGCTGTTCGGGCGTCAGATTGATCAGATTTTCCGGTGCGCAAGCGAACAAAAATCCGTGCAACGCGTCGAGGTCCGTCTCGCCCGTCGTCGGCGGCAGATTGATCTTGTCGTAATTGGGGTAGTGAAACGGCGTCGCCACTATGCGCGCTCGTTGCTTCGGCAGGATAGTGGCTTTCTCTGCCGGCAGCGGTTTCGGCGCCAACCGGAACCACACGATATGTTCGTGCGGTGATTCAATCGACGACGGCGGATTGCGAAACGGAATCAAGAGTGCGGCGATGACGCCCACATGCAGCAGCACGACGCCTGCGGCGCCGGCAAACTTGCGTGCGGGAAAAACTCTCACCGCAATGACACGCCTCACGCGTCGGGCCGGAATTCCAGGATATCGCCAGGCTGGCACTCTAGCACGGCGCAGATTTTTTCCAGCGTCGAAAAGCGGACGCCTTTGACCTTGCCGGATTTCAGCAGGGAAAGATTGGCTTCCGTGATGTCGATCGTTTCCGCCAGTTCCTTCGAGCGCATTTTGCGCCGCGCCATCATCACGTCGAGATTGACGATGATCGCCATCAGACGAATTTCGTGTTTTCGTCGGCGGCTCGTTGCGCTTCCGCCATCACGCGCGAAATCACCAGAACGACACCGGCCGTGAACAGCGACGCCACGTCGCCCGATCCGAAATCGAGCGATATTTCGCGATGGCCGTGTCCGAGATACCAGGTCAATGCCAGAGATATGGGTGCATGCATGATGAAGGTGACAATCACGCCGGCAAAGATCGCGATCGCAATATTCGTCATCAGCCGCAGTGCATCGGCGGAAAAAACCTCGCCTTTGCTATAAAGCAGAAACAGCTTGCGCAACGACCACAAGGCCCAGACCGTGAAACTCAGTCCCGCCAGGGAAAATGCGAGCGCGTAAATCCGATACGCAAGAGGCACACTCTCGTTGAGAACATTGCCCGTATGATCAGCATCGAGCATCATCCATTGGGTCATCTGAGGTCTGAGATAGATCGCGATATCGGCAAGCGGATAGATCAGCAGTCCGATGGCCGTGAGGCCCGCCATGAAGCGGCTCAACGAGCGCAGACTGGATGGCGACGCCTGCTTGTCTGTCATAACAGCCTCCCAAAAAAGGGGATTATTGCTCTCAATCATCCCCTTAACGGGGTAAACCGCCAAGGGACTGAGCAACACCCAGGTTCCAGTTGCTCAGAGCACAAAACGGATCAAGCGCGGCAGTTACTTGTTCATTAGGCCCAACACCTTGGATTTCAACCTTGGTGCAAGAAACGCGAACCGGCGCATTGCGCGCTGCCAGTTCCGCTGCCCGGCGCTTCGGGTCTTTCACCAGAGAAGGTGGTTGCATTGCGGCAGTCTCGGAAGGCGGCGTAAATGCGTGGCCGCAGCGGGCACGGTCTTCAGAGGAAAGATTGCTCAGATTTTCGATGGAGCAGCCAGACAGAGCGCTTCCAAAACTTCGAAGATCAGCTGGCGGCATCTGACGATCCATCGAAACATCCGGTATGGACGGAATGATCGGC
>Ga0302325_10001980_pt1 | contig 50771 bp, 39 predicted proteins | sample Palsa_T0_2_FD_201948 | JGI IMG/M metagenome (GOLD analysis project Ga0302325, IMG submission 201948) | Peat permafrost microbial communities from Stordalen Mire near Abisko, Sweden - Palsa_T0_2 | ecosystem: Environmental > Terrestrial > Soil > Palsa > Peat permafrost | place: Sweden: Abisko...
GCGCCTCGGCGCCGCGAACGCCGACATCGACCACGTGGTGCACCTGGTCGATCCGCGCCAGCGCATGGACGCGATCATCAACCTGCTCCTGGCCGACCCCGAGGGCCGGACGCTCGTCTTCGCGCGCACGCGCGCCGACGTCGCGTCGATCACGACGCAGCTGAACGACTGCGGCTTCGCGGTCACGTCGCTCTCCGGCGAGATGGAGCAGGCCGCGCGAAACCGCGCCATCGGCGCCTTCAAGCAAGGCGACCTCCGCATCCTGGTTGCGACCGATGTCGCGGCCCGAGGGATCGACGTTCAGGACATCGCGCGCGTGATCCACGCCGAGCCCCCGTCCGACGCGGACACGTACACGCATCGCAGCGGGCGAACGGGCCGCGCGGGCCGCAAGGGGACAAGCTCGATCCTTTCGGCCAACGCCGAGCTGGCCCGGACGCGCTACATCCTTCAGCGCGCCGGCGTGGTGCATCGGTTCGAGCCGATCCCGAGCGCGGACTCGATCCGCGCGGCCGGACACGACCGCGCCGCCAAGGCACTACTCGCCCCGCACGACGAGGCCGAGGGCATCGACGAGGCCACGTGGCAGCTCGCCAAGCGCGTCGCCGCCGAGGGCGACGTCACGCGTGCAATCGCGCGACTGCTCGTCAAGACGGGCTTCGTGGGGCCGGTGCAGCCCCGCGCGGTGCGCGCCGTCGAGCCGCCGGATGGCGGCCGCCCGCGGCCGCCGCGTGCTGGCTTTGCCCGCGCGAACGATGGTCCGAGCGAGCGTTCCGGCCAGCGTTCGAGCCAGCTTTCCGACCGGCTTCCCGGCGGCCCTCCCGACGGACGTCCGCGCCCGAGGATGCCACAGGCGCCGCGGCCTGCGGCTCCTGCGACGCGCCATGCCCGACGCGATCGCGAGATCGCGTGGGTGCCGTTCCGGGTGTCGTGGGGTCAGCGCCAGGGCGCAGACGCGCGTCGCTTGCTTGCCATGGCATGCCGGCGCGGCCAGATCCGGGGTACGGACGTGGGTTCCATCCGCGTCGGCCCGTCTCACTCGGTGATCGAAGTGGCGAGCCACGTGGCCGACGCCTTCGCCGCGGCCGCCAGTCATCCCGACACGCGCGACCCCGCGATGACCATCCAGCCGGAGCGCCAGGCTCCGCGCGCATAGTCGTCCCCCCCCGCGTAGTCGTCCGTTGTGGACGTGGCCGCGTCTTTGCGTAAAGGTGGTCGGACCTCGACCCCACGGAGGAGGATCCCCATGCGCGCCGCCCTCGTCTCGTCACTGATCGTGCTCCTTGCTTGCGGCGGAGGCGCGCAGAAGCCGGCCGAGACGTCGTCAGCCGATCCTCCCGAGTCGACCAGCGCGGGGAGCTCCGCTTCGGAGGACATGCCGGCCTCCGCGAGCACGTCCGACTCGACGCCGGCACCCGCTCCCAAGCCTGCGGCCGCTGCGCCGGCTCCAGAGGAGGCGCCGCCCGCCGCCTTCCACCCCACGCCAAGCGTCACGGGTGCGATCGACGGCAAGCCCTTCAACCCGAAGATCGCGCGCCTCCTCTCGCCGCTGTTGCCCGACGGCCGCGTCGCGCTGACCCTCACCGAAGGGACGACGTGCGACGTCACTCCGGGCGATCCCACCATGACGATCACGGTCACATGGAAGAAGGGCTACAAGACCGACCTCGCCTCCCTCAAGCGCGCGAGCAAGAAGACGGTGAACGAGATCGGCTTCGCGCGCGCGGCCGGCAAGTTTTCCACGACGTTCAAGCCGACGGGCACCGTGCAGGTCGTTTCGGCGCCCACGGCCAAGGACGCCACCGGCAAGCTGAAGCTCGACGTGACCGCGGGCGAGTACATCCTCGCGGGCGACATCGACGTCCTCGTCTGCACGTCGCCCTAGCAGCCTGGCCGGGGGCCAGCGAGCGGCGATGCGCAAGATCATCCTGGGCGACAACGCCGAGGTGCTGCCCACGCTGCCCGCGAGCTTCGCGCGCCTCGTCTACATCGACCCGCCGTTCAACACCGGCGCAGAGCAGAAACGCGATCGGATCCGCGTGCGGCGCACGGCAGGTGCCGGGCAACGAGGCGGCTTCGCGGGACGACGTTACGAGGTGGAGAAGGTCGCGAGCACCCACTATCGCGACGCCTTCGACGACTTCGACGCGTTTCTGTTGCCTCGGATCGAGGCGGCGCTGCGGTGCATGACACGCGACGCTTCGCTCTTCGTCCATCTGGACTGCCGCGAAGTGCACTTCGTCAAAGTCGCGCTGGATCGACTGCTGGGGCGCGATCGCTTCAAGAACGAAATCATCTGGGCCTACGACTACGGCGGCCGAGCAAAGAACCGCTGGCCCGCCAAGCACGACACCATCCTCTGGTACGCGCTCGACCCGGACGACTACGTCTTCGACTACGACGCGATGGATCGCATCCCCTACATGGCGCCCGGCCTCGTCTCGAAAGAGAAAGCCGAGCGCGGCAAGACGCCGACCGACGTCTGGTGGCACACGATCGTCCCCACCGCGGGGCGCGAGAAGACGGGCTATCCCACGCAAAAGCCCCTCGGGATCCTGAACCGCGTGGTCAGCGTGCACTCGCGGCCCGGCGATGTGGTGCTCGACTTCTTCGCCGGCAGTGGGACGACGGGCGACGCCGCCGCGCGTCAAGGCCGAGGCTTCGTGCTCGTCGACGAGAACCCCGAGGCCGTCCGCATCGCGGCCAAGCGCTTGCGCTCCTTCGATCCGGAGCTCATCGGATTGCAACGCGACGAGGACGAGGTCGCGGCGGTGGCGGTCGAGCCCGACCCCGCCGGCGCCGACGACGGGTGCTACGATCGAGACGTGTGAATCTCTCCGCGCTCGATCTCTTCACGATCGGCATCGGTCCTTCCAGCTCGCACACGATCGGACCGATGCGGGCCGCGCGCCGGTTCGCCGCGACGCTCGAACGCGAGCACGGGCTCGACAGGACGCACGGCATCAAGGCAGAGCTCTTCGGATCGCTCGGCGCGACGGGCAAGGGGCACGCGACAGACACCGCCATCCTCCTCGGTCTCGAGGGCGCCGAACCGGAAGCGATCGACCCCGATACCATCGTCGCCCACGTCGCGCGCATCGATCGCGAGGCCACGCTGCGCCTGCTCGCGCGCCATGCCATCCCCTTCACGCGCGGGACGGACATCGTCTTTCACGCGCTCCGCTCGCTCCCGCTGCACCCCAACGGGATGGTGTTCTCCGCGCGCGACGCGGCCGGCGCGGAGATCCTGCGCCGCACGTACTACTCGGTCGGCGGCGGCTTCGTCGTCGAGGAGAGCGAGACGGCCACCCAGGCGGGGCGGCCGGTGCCCAACGCCTTCGCGAGCGCGCGCGAGCTCCTCGCGCTTTGCGCGGCCAAGGGGGCCTCGATAAGCTCGCTCACGCTGGAGAACGAGCGCACGTGGCGCAGCGAGGCCCAGGTCCGCGCGCGGCTGCAGGAGGTGTGGGCCGCGATGAAGGGGTGCGTGAAGCGCGGATGCGAGCAGGAAGGCGTGCTCCCCGGGGGGCTGGGCGTGCGGCGGCGCGCGCCGGCGCTGCACCGTCGTCTCCAGGCCGAATCGCGATCGAGTGATCCGCTCGTGGCGCTCGACTGGGTGAACCTGTGGGCCCTCGCGGTCAACGAGGAGAACGCCGGGGGCGGGCGGGTCGTCACCGCGCCGACCAACGGCGCGGCGGGCGTCATCCCCGCCGTCTTGCACTACTACGAGCGCTACGCGCCCGGCGCGGACGCCGACGGCGTCGAACGATTCCTCCTGGTCGCCGGCGCGATCGGCGTCCTCTACAAGACCAACGCGTCGATCTCCGGCGCCGAGGTGGGCTGCCAGGGCGAGGTGGGCGTCGCCTGCTCGATGGCCGCCGCAGGGTTGACCGAGGCCCTCGGCGGGACCCCGCAGCAGGTCGAGAATGCCGCGGAGATCGGGATGGAGCACAACCTGGGGCTCACGTGCGATCCGATCGGGGGTCTCGTGCAAGTGCCCTGCATCGAGCGCAACGCGATGGGAGCGGTCAAGGCGGTGAACGCGTCGCGGATCGCGCTCTCGGGCGACGGGCAGCATCGTGTGTCGCTCGACAAGGTCATCGCGACGATGCGGGCGACGGGCGCGGACATGCTGACGCAGTACAAGGAGACGGCACTCGGCGGCCTCGCGGTAAACGTCGTAGAATGCTGACCCATGCTGAACCGGGTTCGATTCGCGTGGGCGGTGCTGGTCGGTGCGCTCTGCGCAGCGTGCTCCGGCGCGAGTACCAAATCTGCCGGCACGGGCTCCGGCGCGCCCGATAGCAGCGTGGGCGGGGGCTCAGCGGCTGCGTCGGAGGCGGGCGCCGAAGCCGCGACGGGGGCGACGACCGGAAGCACGGGCGACGACGCGAGCGTCGAGGACGCCACGTCGGGCACCACGGTCTCCACGGACGCCGCCACGGACACGTCGATACCGGGTTGGGTCCTGACCTGGGCGGACGAATTCGACGGAGCCGACGGCTCTGCCGCCGACACGACGAAGTGGACGTACGACACGGGCGGCACCGGGTGGGGCAACGAGGAAGAGGAGTACTACACGGCCGGCACCGCAAACGCCGTCGTCGAAGGGGGCGACCTCGTCATCACCGCCACGACCGAGGGCGCGTCGCAGTACCAGTGCTCTTACGCGCCGACAGGCGCGGGGACGTGCCTCTACACGAGCGCGCGCCTCAAGACCGAGGGCCTCTTTGCGCAGCAGTACGGTCGCTTCGAGGCGCGCGTGCAGATGCCGACGGGACAGGGCCTGTGGCCGGCGGTCTGGATGCTCGGCGACAACATCGACACGGTGAGCTGGCCGGCGTGCGGCGAGATCGACTTCATGGAGACCATCGGGAGCGACATCACGACCAACCATGGCAGCCTGCACATGCCCAACGACAACCCCACGGGCACGTACACGCTGCCGGACGGAGGATCGTTCGCCGATGAATTCCACGTCTTTGCGACCGAGTGGGAGCCCGGCAGCGTGAGCTTTTACGTCGACGGGATCCTTTACGAGACGCAGACCCAGGCGCAGGTGCCGAACGGAGGCACCTGGGAGTTCGACCACCCATTCTTTCTGGTCATGAACGTCGCGGTCGGCGGCCAGTGGCCCGGCGCCCCCAACGCGACCACGCAGTTCCCGCAGACCATGAAGGTCGACTACGTGCGCGTCTACCAGAAGAGTGACTAGTCGTCGTCGAGGGGAGCGACCTCCGCTCCCCTTGAGCTCCCCACCGGATTCGGTTGTGACGCTCTACTCGCCGATCTCGGCGACGGCTTCGATGGACAGCCCGGCGGTCAAGGTCGGGAGGCGAAAGGCCTCGAGCCCGTCGGCGACGATGACGATGGGGCGCCCGAAGAGCTCGGCGTCGGGTCCCACCGACACCTCGAAGCGGTCGACGCGCACCGTGTAGCGCGCGAGCATGATGGCGCCCATCGTCGTGCCGATCTGCTGACCGGGCGACGCGCCGGGGCTCGCGACGGCCATGACGAGGCGCGCGTCGCCCGCGAACCCGATGCGAAAATGGTGCGGCAGCGGGAAGTCGACGCGCACCGTCCCCTGCACAGAGGAGGCATTCAAGCCTTGCGTCGACTGCAGGCCCGAGAGAAAGCCCCCGTCGATCTCCAGGCTCCAATCGGAGTTTCGCGCCACCCGCGCACCGGCGCGAGGTCCGAACGCCGGACCGAACGCGCCGCTCCAGATCTCGCCGTCGAGGCCCGCGACGAGCGCGAAGCGATAGTCCGGGCGAGGCGGGGTGCGGGCGAGATGCCGCGGCGGGTCCGGCGGTGGAATGTCCTCCGGGTCGAGAGGCGCCGCGTCGCGGCTCGCGAGACGCGCCTCGGCGATGAGCGCGTGCAGCGCCGCGAGCAGCTCGTCGAGCGACGGCCCTTCGTCGAGCGCGCCCGCGACCTGGCGTTCGACCGAGGGGCCCGAGCCCGAGCGCACCCGCACGGTGGTCGCGCGAGGACCGCACGCGATGAGCACGTTGAGGTCCCAGCCGCCGGCTTCGCTCAGCTCTGCACGCGCGGTCGCTTCGACGGCCGCGAAGTCACCCGGGTCGAGGTCCCTGCACTCCATGTCGAGCACGGCGGAAGCGGCCCGCGCCAGGCTGGCGAAGCCGATCGCGAAGGCGACCGCCGCCCCCGAGAAGCAGAGCCGCCTCGGACCCATGACACCACCATAGGCGGGAGACCGCGCCCCGGGGGTCGATTTTCCCTCTGGCGGACGCGAGCGCCGCGGGGCGACGAAGGTGGGAAGGCGCGCCATGCCGCCCTCGTGCAAAGCTCAATGGGCCCCCGAGGGGGAACCAAGGGGGGTACGTGATGGTGGAGCGCGGACAGGCCAGCGTCGGCATCGTCGGAGGGTTCGTCTGTGCACCTCCCCCGGCCGTGCCGGAGTCCGACCCCAACTTGCCGGCCGCCGCGGCCCCCGTACCTGCGGCCACCCCCGAAGAGGTCTTCGCGCTGGTCTACCAGCAAGTTCGCAAACTTGCCGGACACCGGGATGTGGACGAAATCACACAAGTCGCTGCCGAACAAGCCATCCGCAGCCTGCCGCGCTTCGCAGGCCGCTGCGCCCTGTCCACGTGGACGTTCCGCATCTGTTACCTGACGATCCGCAAACACGACCGCTGGTACCGGCGCTGGCTCCGTCGCTTCACCCTGACCGAGGACGGGCAGGTCCCCGAAGCGGTCGTCGAAAGTAGGGCTTCCACCGACGACCGGCTCGTCAGCGACGAGCGCGCCCGACGTCTGCACGTGGCGCTCGAGCAGCTCTCGCCCAAGCGGCGTGCCGTGGTCGTCCTCCACGACCTCGAAGGCTTCTCGGTCGACGAGGTGGCGCAGATCGTCGAGGCGCTTCCGAGAGCCGTTCGATCGCGCCTGCGCGACGGTCGCCGCGCGCTCGCCGAGCTCCTCTCTCGCGACCCTTATTTCGGGGTCGAAGCTTGTCGCGGAAAGGCGCGGTCATGACCTTGCTTCGAACGATGGCGCCTTGCGTCGAACCATCCGTCGCATCGCACCTCCTCGACGGCGTGCGCCGCGGCGGCTCCCTCTCCAGCGCCGAGATCGCGCACGTCAGCGTCTGCGACAGCTGCCGCGACGCCGTCGAACGAGCGCGCCGGATGGCCGAGGTCTGGGCGAAGGCCGAACCAAGCGCCGCCGACGTCCAGCGCGCGCGTGCGCGGTTTTTCTCGGCGCGCGCCGCGAGGCGCAAGGCGAAGATTGCGCCAGTCAGCCTCGCTCTCGCGGTTCTTCTGGTCGCGGCCGCGGCGAGCGCCGCGGTCCGGGTCGGAATGAAGTACCTGCACTCGGAGCCGCTCCACGCGGGCGGCCTGGCCAGCCCGCAGCGCCCGGTCGGCCCGGGGGCCGGAAGCGACCTCCCGGGGACGCCGGCCGTGAGCACCGACCCGACGCCGGCCGCCGAAACGGCAAGCATCACCACCACGGCTCCTCACGACACGGCCGTCGCCGCACGAGCACGCGTGCCCGACGCTCGTCCGCGCAGGGCGCTGCCCGCCGCCGAGCCCCGTGCGACCGCCGTGGAGGCAAAACCGCCGCCCACGACGGACGAGACAGCGCAGGCCTGGGCCGCCGCCGCAGACGCCATGCGCGCGGCCGACTACCCGCGCGCCGAGGCAGCGTTCGCAGAGCTCACTCGCTCGCGCGACGCGCACACACGCGACGCCGCCAGGCTCGCGCGCGCGCAGGTATGGGTAGCCCAGGGCCGCCTCACCGAGGCGCGACCCGAGCTGGAAGACCTGGCCGCCAATGGCGCGACGGCCGCGCTGCAGGGGCGCGCCGCCGCCGCCATCGAGAGGCTTCGCTGAGAGGAGCGCGCGCGACGCTCATCGCGCTGGCGACGTCGTGCACGCTCTACGCGTGCTCCGCGGACGTGCTCATGTTCACCGCCGAAAGCGTGTCGGTCCCGGCCCCAAGCTGCGACACCGATACGCTCCCTTGGCTCACGGGCGACGGCGGGGGCGCCTGGAGCCCCTACTACGCCGTCGCCAACGGCGGCGTCACCGTCGCGGAGCTCTCCTACGGAGGCGCCTACCAGCTGTGCCTCTGGATCGACCAGGGTGAGAACCTGTGCAACGAGCCGGCGGTCGTCGCCGGCTACGCGTCGGGGCAGGCGGCAGCCTGCAGCTCGACGTCCGCCACCGGCGTGACGACGTCCCTGGCGATGATCTGGCTCGGTCTCGACGACTGCGTCGCGAACCTGCAGCACTCGCCCTGCAGCGCGCTCGTCGCCGACCTTGCCCAGTGCGTCGACTACTTCGGCTCGCACGCCACCGACCTGGATTGCACCGCAGCCGCGGCGGCATGCGCCGCCTTCGAGAGCGTGCCCGGATGCAACGAGACGGCGGTGCAGGCGAACCCGCACTCCGACACCATCGACACGCCGTACGTCGACTGCGCGACCTCGCTGCCGCTCATCGCCGGCGTCGAGTGTCCACCCGCCAGCTTGCCGCCGGCGGGCACGCCGACCGACGGCGGCAGCGAATAGGAGAGAAAACCGCCAGGACGCCAGGGCCTAGGGCAGCTTGACGTCGAGCCCGTAGTTCCTCGAGAGCGCCGCGTCCCGTACCGCGCCGGGCATGCTCGCCAGCTTGGGCAGCGTGTCGCTCCCGGTGCCGAGACGGATCACGCGCGGCGCCTTGGCCGCGAAGGCGCGCTTGACCAGCTCTCTCGCGAAGTCTTCGGCGGACATGGCGCCCTTCTGCGACGCGTACGCGCGCTTGCGGATGCCCGGATACACGCGGTGATAGCGCGACGGCGGCGACGCGAAGCGTTCGAGTCCTCGCGACGCCGAGTCTGCGATGTGCGATTGCACGCCGCCTGGCTGCACGACGACCACGTCGATGCCAAACGGCTTCGCCTCCATCCGGAATGCCTCCGAGAGGCTGTGCACCGCGGCTTTGGATGCGCAGTAGGCGGCCGCAAACGGCGTCGGCAGCAGCCCGACCACGCTGCCCACGTTCACGAAACGCCCGGAGCGCCGCTCGGCCATGTGCGGGAACACCGCTTGCGTGACGGCGACGAGGCCGACGACGTTCGTCTCGAAGATGGCGCGGATGTCGTCGAGCGCGAGCTCGGCCACCGGGCCGAACAGGTTGATCCCCGCGTTGTTCACGACGGCGTCGATCCGCCCCGCGCGCGCGATGACCGCGCTCACCGCCAGGTCGATCGACTTGGGATCGTTCACGTCGAGGGCGAGGGCCTCGATCCCTTCGGCCGTGAGCTCGGCCAGGCTCTCCGCGCGGCGGGCGGTCGCGAACGGGCGGTGCCCCCTCGCCTTGAGCTCGCGGACGACGGCGCGTCCAATCCCGGTGGAGCAACCCGTGACGAGAACAATCTGCTCTTGCTTCGTGGCCATGGGCGACGAGGCTATCAGGCGTGCGGTAAAGTCCATCCCCTACTCCGAGCCCCCCGGGGGAGACCCATGCCCAGCGCGCCGTTCACCCGCAACTACCGCGACCACTCCAACAACGAAGGCTTTCAGTTCGAGTTCTTTTGCGACAAATGCGGGAGCGGATTCCGTTCCTCGTTCGCCGCGAACACACTGGGCCTCGCCTCCGACCTGCTGAAGGCCGCCGGCTCGCTCTTCGGCGGCGCCGTCGCGAGCGCCGGGTGGGGCGCCGACCACGTGAAGGATGCTTTCCGTGGCAAGGCGTGGGACGACGCGTTCGGGGCGGCCATCGCCGAGTGCAAGCCCCGCTTCCACCAGTGCGGCCGTTGCGGGCACTGGGTCTGCCCCGAGGTGTGCTGGAACCAGACCCGGGGCCTTTGCCTCGCCTGCGCGCCTGACCTGCAGCAAGAGGCCGCCGTCGCGCAAGCCCAAGTTGCGGCCGACCAGGTGCGCGACCGGGCGCGCCAGACGGATCAGACGGGCGGGATGAACATGGCCGCCCCGCAGATGGCCGTGTGTCCGCACTGCAACGCGCGTGTCAGCGGCGGCGGCAAGTTTTGCGAAGCGTGCGGGCAGCCCTTTGCCACCCCGACGGCCTGCGCCAAATGCAACGCGCCCATGTCGCCCGCGGCCCGGTTCTGCCCGTCGTGCGGGTCGCCGCGGGGGTGACGCCGCAGCCAGGCTACGGCGGCGGCGGCGACGAAACGCTGCACACGCCGTCGATGCACGTGATGCCCTGCGGCGCCCCGCAGCACTGCGACGTCATGGTGCAGCGCTCGTACATGCCGGAGCACGTGGGCATCGTCGACGTGCAGATGAGACCCCCTGCGTCGCCTCCCGGCTGGCAGTAGCCGCCGCAGCACTGCGTGCCCGTGATGCACGACTGCCCGCTGGCCAAGCACGCCTCGACGCTCCAGTAGCCGCGCGCGTTGCCCGCGTGGAGCTCCTGGGCCGGCAAGTAAAAGGCCGGGTGACTCGGGTCCGTGCCCGGCGCCGCGTTGAGGTCGATGGCGGCGACCCAGAGCTTCTTGTCGGTCACCTCGTCGAGCCACGGATAGTTGCGCGGATCGCTGGTCCACGGGTCGAGCTGCGCCTGATTGCCGTACATGCGGCGGCTGGTGAAGACGACCCACGCGTACCCACCGGATGCGATCGGGTTGACCGTGGGCTCGTAATTGAGGGTGGGTTCTTGCGCCTGCGGGTGCGTCCCCGTGCCGCCCGCGTCGGCGTCGTTGCCGGGCAGGTAGATGGTGCCCGTGGGGCTGTAGCCGTTCAGCTGATCGAGCCGGCGGGCGGTGCCGCTGGCCACGTCGACCCACCAGAGCTCGCTCGTGTTGCCGTTCCAGGTGTAGCCCCACTGGCCCGACATGTTCCCCAGCTCGACCTCGAACACGACGCCCGCGCTGTTGGGCAAGAACGACGAGTAAACCACCGGATCCCCGTTCGTCGGCGTGTAGAGCACCCGGGGGTTCGAGAACGTGCTCGTGCCGTCGAAGTCGAGGACGGCGAGGGATCGGGTGTCGCTGTTGAGCGCGACCCCAGTGCCAGTCGCCGCGTCGGCGCCCGAGTCCGCCCCCGCGTCCGCCGTCGTCGCCGGGAACGTGCCGCCCCAGAAATTGAACGACACGTGCATGCCGTCCGGCGAGAAAGCGGGCAGCATGCCCTGGAAACCGCTTGGCAGCCCCGTGACGCCCGCGACCAAGTTACCCATGGGTAGCGAATACAGGCGACTCGTACTGTCGCCGTTGATCATCCCGCCGGAGCCGGCGCTCGACAGCAGCAGACTGCCGTCCTTGTAGAGCGCCGGGAACGCGAGGTTGTCGGTCGCGAGCGAAGCGCCCGCACCCATCGTCGTGTCGTTCGCCAGGTCGATGTAGACGGTGTTCGAGTAGTTGTTGGCGTTGCTATTCGACGCCTGGGTCACGAGCGCCTGCCCGTTGGCCGCGACCGTGTGGCACACGCGGCACCCGGTGCCGTTGGCGGGCTCGTTGGGGCCGGTGCCCGCCGGCGGGGTCGCGGGCGTGCTGGTGATGCCGGCGACGAGCGCCGGGGACGTCGCTCCCGGGGCGATGGCGAGCGTGCCCGCGCCGTATTGCTTGCCATAGTGGTCGGTGCTGTCCGAGTTTTGGACCAGCGCGGTGCCGTACGAGTTGTAATAGATGGTGCCCTGCAGGTTGGCCTGCACGATCGTCCACGTCTCGGTGTACGGCCCGACCGCCGCGCCCGCGTTGCCAAAGACGAGGGTGACGGTGACCGGGTCCATCGTGCCCGCGTTCGAGAGCGTGAGCGCTTGCCATGCGGCCTGCGGGATGGGCAGGTTCAAGAACGGCGTCGCGTTCTCGGCGAAGTACCCCTCGTACTCGTAGTTCTTCTCTTTCAGATCGACGAGCACCGAGTCGAAGAGGTTGGCCCCCGGGTTCCATTGCAACAGCGGCGCGAGAAGCCCCTGGGGCCACACGGTGTTGTTGTACGGGTAGAGGATCGACACGGACGGATCCACCGTGGGCGACGGGTTGTTCAGCGCGGCGACCTGCGCGGCCGTGGGCTGCGCGCCCGGCCCGCTGCCGCCAACGCCGCCGTAGCCTCCCGTGCCCGCGTCGAACCCGTTGACCGAGTAGCTCGGATCGCCCGTTTGCGTCGTCTCGATCACGACCGAGATCGTCGTCGTCGCGAGCTGAGAGCCGTAGTCGGCGGTGATCTTCCCGATGCCGCCGATCGTGCCCGAGGGCGTGAAGACGCCCGACGTGCTGATCGTCCCCAGCTCGCCGCGATCGATCGACCAGGCGGCCCCCGTCTCGGTGCCCGCCACCGTCGCCGTGAACGCCACCGTCGGCAGCGGTTGCCCCGTCACCACCGTGACCGTGGGCGTCAGCGGCGCGATGGCAAATGGCCCCTGCGCCCCGTCGGTGCTCGAGTCTCCCCCGCCGCTGCTGTTGCCCAGCCCGAAGTGAACGTCGGCGGCGAACGTCGCGTCCAGCCCACCCTCGGGGACGCTCGTGCTCTCCCCTTCCGCGTTCCCCGCCGAGCTCCCGCAGCCGAAGAGCAACGCTCCTGCCGTCGCCACGAGCGCCAAGACGACACCAACAGCGGCAATCGGGCGAGATACCTTCACTTCACGGAAGATTGGTAGATTTACGAGGACACGGCAATATGCGTGTCCTCGGCACAGTGGGCCCGCGAGTCAGGTTTGGTGCGCGGCGCACGCATGGCCAAAGCGCTTGGGCTATGACCAGGGCATGACGCTCTCGCCCGTGGATGCCTTCGTGGCGGACCTCGACTCGCTGACCGGCGCCGCCCTCGAGCGCATCGGCAAGGCGGCGGCTCAGGAGCCGGGCGCGGACGTGACGATCCCCCGATTGCTCTTCTTGGCCCTGAAGAACGAGCTCGAGGCGACCGAGTGCGCCGCGAGCTTCATCGCGTCGACGCCCGAGATCGACGTCAAGCTCGCGCTCGCGCGCCAGGCGGGCGACGAGGCGAAGCACTTTCGGTTGATCGAGAAGCGCCTCGGCGAGCTGGGGGCCGACGCGGGCAAGTTCGAGGCAGGCGCGCGGTCGCCTCTCCTCGAATACCTGCAGTCGCTCCCGTCGACGGTCGAGCGCGTCGCCGCCGCGCAGTTCACGCGCGAGGCGCTCGCGGTCGTGCGCAACGGCGAGTTCATTCGCTTCTGCGAGAGCAAGGGCGACGCGGCGACGGCGGCGCTTTACCGCGACGTCATCCAGCCCGACGAGCAGCATCATCACGCCCTCGGGCGCTCGCTCCTCACGCGCCTGGCCACCACGGACGAGGCGCAGCAGAGCGCCCGCCGCGCGTCGCTCCGTACCCTGGAGCTCGCCGAGGAGCTGCAGGAGATCGCGCGCCTCAAGATGGGCGTCTCGCGCGCGCCGGGCTGCTGAGTTGCCGCTGATGTAAAGACGCTACGAGGAGGTCCCCCAATGCCCGGTCGCCGACTCGAAACCAGCACACAGATCGACGAGCTCCTCGCCGCGACCCGGCGCATCGCAGTGATCGGCATCAAGACCGAAGCGCAGCGCGACCAGCCCGCGTTCAGCGTGCCCGAGTACCTCGTCGGCGCGGGGTTCGACGTCGTGCCCGTGCCCGTCTACTACCCGGACGTCACCGCGATCCTCGGCAAGCCGGTGTACCGCAGCCTCGTCGCGATCCCGGGCGACGTGGATCTGGTCGACGTGTTTCGCCGGCCGAGCGACCTACCGGGCCACGTCGACGACATCCTCGCCAAGCGCCCGCGCGCCGTATGGCTCCAGCTGGGCATCCGCAACGACGCCGTCGCCGATCGCCTCGTCGCCGAAGGCATCGACGTCGTGCAGGACCGCTGCATCCTGGTCGAAAATCGCCGCCGGCTTGCCCGGCGCTAGGCGGTCGACGCGGCGACGTCGTCGAGCCACGCGTCGATCAGCCGGCGCGCGATGCTGAGCCGAGGCGGAATCTGCGGCAGCGCGCCCGCGCGATACCACTGGGCATCCACGATCTCGCGCGCATCCATCGCGATCTCGCCGCCCTTCCACTCGGCCATGAACGCGATCATGAGCGAATGCGGGAACGGCCACGGCTGGCTCCCGAAGTACCGGACGCGATGAACGTCGATGCCCACCTCTTCGCGGACCTCGCGCACCACGGTGTCCTCGAGCGTCTCGCCCACTTCGACGAAGCCCGCGAGGGCGCTGTAAAATGGCAGGGGGAAGCGCACGCCGCGCGCCAGCAGCGCTTCGTCGCCGCGCCGGACGAGGACGATGACGGCCGGTGAGATGCGCGGGTAGGCGAGCAGGCCGCACGAAGGGCAGCGCATCGCGCGCTCTTCGGCGACGCGCTCGGTAGGCGTGGCGCAGCGACCGCAGAACTTGTGCGTCCGCGCCCAGTGAACGAGCTGGTTTGCCACCCCGGCGAGCCGGAACGTCTCTTCGCCGAGGTCGCGGTAGATGCCGCGCATCTCGAGGGGGCCCGCGACGAAGAGCGGCTCGGCGACGGCCGCGCTTTCGTCGATCGGGGCAGCGAAGGCGGGCTTGCCGTCGAGGGTGCCGAGATCGTGGGCGTCGGACTCGCGAGCCCCGAACCGCGCGGCGTCGTCGTCGGCCAGGAGCGCCAGGCGATCGCCGTCGCGGCGAAGCACAAGGCCCTGCGGATGAATCAAGAACCAGACCGCCATGACCCCTCGCTCGGGGGCTCAGGTTATCCGGCCTTCAGCCGGACGGCGACGAGCCGCTCGCCGAGCACCCAGCCCAGGGCCGCGACAAGCCAGATCGGGAGCAGGTGCCCCAGCACCATGTGCACGGGCGAGGTGAAAGGGCAGACCAGGATGAGCGCCACCGCGCCCCATGCCGCCGCGGCCGTCGCGATCGCGGCGCCAGTGAGCTCGGGGCGACGCGCAACGCGACCGCGGCGCAGCCGCGCGAACGCGACGAACGGCCCACCCGCGAGCGCCAGCGTTCCAAGGACGCACCCGGCGTGTCGAAACGGGGTGGACGCGTCGGCCAGCGTCGCGGGCCAGTGCATCGACGCCGCGATCGCCGTGACCAGCAGCAGCATCGGCGTGGCCACGATCATCGCGACGTACGAGCGCGGCGACCGGCCAAGCATGGATCGCCCGCGGCCGACCCCGATCCACGTGACCACGAGCGCCACGAACGTCCACGTGACGACGAGCGTGTCGAGGTACGCGACGGGCCGACCCCACGTCTTCGGGTGCGAGATGGCGAGCGAGATGACGGCCATCTCCGCGAATCCAAGGGCCACGACGAGGGCCCCGCGACGCGCGCCGTCGGTGCGCGTGGGCACAGGCTCGCTGCGGACCGCCTGCATCAAGCGATCGCGCAGGTAGGGCGGGAGCGTGGGGGGGACGGGTTGGCTCACGACCTCACGCCCTGGGGTCGCAGACATCCTTCGGCGTCAGGCTCCTCGAGCTCCGTCGCCACGTCGCTGCCCAGCTCCAGGCGCACCGCGGTGTATGCCCGGTGGGCGCGCAGCTTGACCGCCGCGACCGTGGTCCCGAGCACCTCGGCCGCCTCGGCGAAAGTGAGCCCCTCCTGCTTGATGAGCTGAAACGCCGTGCGCTGCTGCTCCGGGAGCTGGGCGAGCGTGCGCTCGATCCGCGCCGCGAGCTCGCTCGCCGCGACCAGATCGTCGGCCCGAGGGGACGTGGCCGCGCGAATGTCGAGCTCCGTGCCGTCGTGGAGGATCTCCCGCGGCCCCCGCCGCACCGAGTCGATCAAGAACCGGCGCGCGATCGCGAACGCCCAGGGCACGACCGCGGCCCCGGGGATGAACTGATCGCGCGCGCGGTGGACCTGAAGCATGGTCTGTTGAAGTAGGTCCTCGGCCTGGGCGCGGTTCCTCGTCTGCCGGAGGAGGAATGCGAAGATGCGGGGCGCCACAACATCGTATACGCGGATGAACGCCTCGGGGTTGCCCCCGGCGTACTGCTCCATTGCCAAGTCCGCATCCCCGCGCGGCTCCACCAGATGGCTACTACCACGGGAAACGGCCCGCAGAAGCCGGCCGGGGCCGCGATGCTTGCCTGGCCGGCAATGGCCGCGGCCCGGGCGTCCGTCATAAAGACGTCCTGTGGTCGAGCTACCCGGGGGTCGAGGTCGAGGTCGAGGTCGAGGTCGGGGTCGGGGTCGAGGTCGGGGTCGAGGTCGGGGTCGGGGTTCGGGTGTTGCTACGCGCGGGGGGCGTCAACGTAAGGGGCGGCGCGGGGCAGTCCGCCATCGGACTCGACGAGGGAAGCGGTGGACGGCCGCAGTCCGCCATTGGACTCGTCGAGGAAAGCGGTGGACTGCCGCCGTCCGCCATCGGACTCGTCGAGGAAAGCGGTGGACGGCCGCAGTCCGCCATTGGACTGCTCGAGGGAAGCGGTGGACTGCCGCCGTCCGCCATCGGACTGCTCGAGGAAAGCGGCGGACTGCGCGACCGGTTGCCTCGGTGACGTCATCGTCGCCGGCCGCTCCGCGAATGATCTACGCGTCCCGCCCGCCCGGGTGGGGAGCGCGGGGGGGAGCGTCCGTCGCTCCCTTCGGACCCGCCGAGCGTCACGCCGTTCACGTCGCAGATGGTAGCCCGAAAGCGAGCAAACGCGTCCGCCGTCGCCCCGTCGACCGAGGCCTGCGCCCTCGACCGGAAGCGTGCAACAATGGACCGATCGCGTGCTCCGTTGCGTAAGCCGTCCGACCGTCCTCCTCGCACTCGCCATCGGCTGCGGCGGAAAGGCCCAGGTCACAGGGGAAGGCGGCGATGGCTCCGCGTCATCGGGCGCAGGTGGATCGAGCGGGGGCGGACCCTCCTCCGTCGTAACCAGTGGAGGAGACGACGCGAGCGCACAAGGTTCGGACGGCGCTAGCGCCGCGGGCACGAGCAGCGGCAGCAGTGACGGCGGGCAAGACGCCCCCTCCGATGCGGAAGTCTCGGCCGTCCCCGGCGCGAGTTGCGGCCAGCGCTTGCCGTGCGCCGTCGACATCGCGTGCAACTCGACCACGGACTGCACCTTCAGGGTCTGGGGCGGCAGCTGCGGTGGCGGTTGCACGACGTTGACCTATGGCGTGAGCACCATGAACACGGTCACCTGCCCTGTCGAGGCATGTCCTCCGGGCCCGATGTGCCCCGTCGATGCCACGACCTACGTCGCGACCCAACAAGACTGCCGGTTCGTCGCGAACCAGCAAGACGTCGCCGTCGCCTGCGTGAACGGCCAGTGCACGACGTACGCGGTCGACGCAGGGTCGGAATAGTGACCGTCGCCCGCTGAACAAGGGCCCGTGGCTGAACGGCGTCCCGCCACGCCATTGGTCGTCGATGCCATCGGGCGCAGCGCTCACGAGAACTTCAAACGGTCCGCGACCGCCCAGGTCGTCGATGACCCTATCGACACCGCCCTCAAAGGCAGCGGGATCCTGTACGTCGGTACGCGCCACTACAGCGTCGCGGCCACAGGCTTCGTAGCTCGGCATTGCGAGCGCGAACAAGGGGCCGAAGAGGGAGCTGGTCGAGCCCGCACCCAATCGACCCTCGGAGCGACTCACACGCCGCACACTTGAACGACCAGGAAGCAACACGCCAGCCCGTCGCCGCCATCTCCTGCCTCCGCCCCCGCGTCGCCATCGAGCGCCCCAACCGCGGATGACAGAAGCGGCCCGCAGGCCGTGAAGCCGCACGATCCCTCGCCCCGCGGCGAAAGGAAGCCGGTCTGCGTCGCCGCACTCGCAGCGAAAAGGGCCGAACGTGAGAGCCGTCCCACCGCCAGTCGCGCCGCTGGCCTTGTCGCGAACGAGACGTGCTCGCCGCAGAACGGACACGTTGCGTCGCCCTGCTTCACGGGGCGGGCGCAGGATGAGCACGGGGCGAGTCGCAGGGCCATTTGCTTCTCGGTCACGTCAGCAGCTTGTCGATGGTGGCGCGCGCGGCGGAGAGGTCCACGCCCAGGGTCTCGAAGCCGGGCACGATGACGTCGCGCAGGGCACGCCGAATGGTCGCCAGCGCCGTTGTTCGACCGAGCCAGCCGTAGCTCTCCATCGCTGCGTCGTCCTCGTGGGAGCCCTCGGCCTGGCGAAGAGCACGTCCAACAGTGCGTTCGAGCAGGGCCGGAACGGCTGCGGCAAGACCGTCCAGGCGTGCGTCCTGAGCGCGCGTCGACAGGTACGCCCAGCCGACCCGTCCGTGGTCGATCTCATCTTCCAACAAGGATTCGAGCGCGGCACGAGCCGTCGGCTGCGTCGCCCGGCCGACCATCTCGGTGAAGTACACCCCCGTGATCGTCTCGCTCAGACAGCACATCTCGACGACATGGAGAAGCACCCTCTCTTCGCGCGACGATTGAGGGTGCTGCGGGACTTTGGGAAACCCGTGAAGCCTCGCCGGGACTTCGGCGTCGCCCAGGAGAGCCACCGCCATGCGACGACAGACCTCCGCGTGGCGAACCTCGTCGTTGGCCGCGCGAGTCACGAGCGAAAGCACAACCGGATCGCACCCGACCTCGGCAAGCTCCTGGGCGAGAAGGGCGAACGCGCCCACAGCCAGGTGCTCCTGTTTCATGCGTTCACGCCATGTGTCCCCGACGACGGAGCGGGCGTCCGAGGAGAGAGCTCCCACGTCGAAGGGCTCCCAGGGGATCGAACGGCGCGGTTCGAGCAATGCCGCCGTCATTGGGGCAACTCGCAAGGGAAACAGCCGGTCGCGTCCGGCCTTGCTTCCGGGGCCGCGTCGTTCACCTCGCCTGTGTCGGGTCCAGATCCACTGCTGGAGGAACCGCCAGAAGAAGTGTTGCCTGGCGATCCGCTGCTGGAGGATCCACTGCTCGACGAGCCGCTGCCGCTCGACGAGCTGCCGCTGGACGATCCGCCGCTCGACGACGCAGAGCTGGTGCCTTCGAACGGGAACTCCGCGTCAGCCCCCGCGCCCGCCTCGCCTGCGTCGGCCGACACCGAGCCGCTGGCGCCACATGCGCTGCCAGCAACGAGAGCGACCCCACCCAGGACGAGCACTCGGAACATGCGGTCACGGGGCATCACTCACCGTGGCAGTCCCCCGCTGGGAGCCCGGCCGGGCGTCACGTCGGAGGACACCCAAGGGATCGGGCGACGGGGCTCGAGCGAGGCTGCCGTCATTGCGGCCCCTCGATAGGGAAGCACCCAGTGCCGCTCTTCACTTCGCCCGGTGGGCATGCAGCCGAGTCGGCCGCGTCCCGCCCTGCTCCCGCAGCCGCGTCGTTCACCTCGCCTGCGTCCAATGCTCCCTGCGATGCAGCGCCCGTCGTGCTCCCGTTCGTCTCGGACGGGAACCCGGTGTCGACGTCCGTATCCGCAGGACTAGACACCTGCGGTTGAGCGCGCACCCGCGGGACCGATCCGTCCTCGGCCCCCGAGTTGGGCCAGACATCGGCGCTGCCGCCACACGCGCTGCCCTCCACAAACGCGATGCCGCCGAGGACCAGCACTCGGAACATGCGGTCGCGGGGCATCGCTCAAGCGTAGCACTGGCCGAGGCCGTGGAAGACGCGGGGGGATTCGTCGCAGATCACTGGTGCGCCGTCCGTGGGGACGATCCGCTGAAGATCGTCCCAAGCTTCATCGCCGCAGCCAAAACAAGGTGTTTCGAGTGGAGCTGAGGGGAATCGAACCCCTGACCTCTTGCATGCCATGCAAGCGCTCTCCCAACTGAGCTACAGCCCCGGCGACCTGAAAAAGGGAGCCCCCGTCTCTACAGAAGGACGGCCCCGCTCGCAAGCCCCTCGCACCGCGCAGCGCCGGCGGGGCCCATGGCGAAGACGGCCTCTGCCTCACGAGGGCGCCTTCACCCCGAGGCGCTTCATCATCTTCTGCAGGCCAAACCGCGACAGACCCAGCATCTGCGCGGCACGGGTCTGGTTGCCGCGGGTCTTGACGAGGGCCTCGGTGAGCAGCGTCGATTCGAGGGCGTCGACGCGGCCGCGCAGGTCGAGGCCGGAGCCGCGCGCGGCTTCCGGGCCGCCGCGCGCGACGTCGTCGGACAATGTGGCGACTTCGATCGCGCCCTCGCCGAGAACGAGGGCGCGGCGGATCTCGTTTTCCAGCTGGCGCACGTTGCCGGGCCAGGGAAAAGCCGCGAGCTTCGCCATGGCCGCACGCGAGACCTTCACGGGTGCGCCCTGGGCGTGCTTGGCGACGAAGTGCTCGACGAGCGCCGCGATGTCTTCGGTGCGCTCGCGTAGCGCCGGGAGCCGGAGCGTGATCACGTTGAGGCGGTAGAACAGATCTTCGCGGAAGGTGCCCGCGGCGACCATGGCGTCGAGATCGCGGTGGGTGGCGCCGATGACGCGGACGTCGACCTGGCGCGGGCGATCGCCGCCGACGGGCCGCACCTCGCCGCCCTGCAGGACGCGGAGCAGCTTGGACTGCATACCGAGCGACATCTCGCCGATCTCGTCGAGAAAGAGCGTGCCGCCGTCGGCCACGTCGAAGAGACCCGCGCGCGTCGACGACGCCCCCGTGAAGGCACCGCGCACGTGCCCGAAGAGGGTGGACTCGAGCAGCGTCTCGGGCACGCTCGCGCAGTTCTCGCTCACGAAGGCGCGCCGGCCGCGCGGACCGTTGGTGTGCATGGCGCGGGCAACGAGCTCCTTGCCGGTGCCGCTCTCGCCGACGATGAGCACCGGGACTTCGCTCGCGGTGACGCGATCGACCATGCGGAGCATCTCGCGCATCGGCTCGCTCCTGCCGACGATGTCGTCGTAGCGGAAGCGGCCCGCGTGGCCGTCGCGCACGAGCTGCAGCTCCGTACGCGTCACCTGGAGCTCGGTCTCGCGATCGCCGAGCATGGCCTCGACCCGAGCGCGCGCGCGTTCGGCGCGACGCAGGGCGCGACGCAGGAGGACCGCGTCGCGGGCGTCGGCGATCGCCATCGCAGCCTGCGACGCGAGGACTCTCACCCACGCGAGCTCCGCGGGGCCGAAGGCGCCCCGCCGCACGCGGTCGTCGAGGTACACGACGCCGAGGATCTCTCCGCGGGCGAGCAGCGGCACCGCGAGCACGCTGCGCAGGCGCAGGGCGTGGACGCTGGCGTGCGCGTCCCCCAGCGTCGAGAAGGCATCGGTGGCCACGACCGCGTCGCGCGTCTCGACGGCCCGGCGGGCGATGGTCTGCGAGAGGGCCAGCTGCTCGCCCACCAGGTCGCGGCGCGCCAGGTTGCGCGCCGCGCGAGGCACGAGGCGCCCGTCGGGCGCGCGCATCAAGAGGAGCCCGCGCTCGACGCCGGCCCAGAGGATCATCGTGTCCATCACGAGCTGCAGCAGCGGCTTTAGCCCGTCGCGCTCCGAGAGCGCGCGCACGATCGCCTCGAGCTGCGCCACCTGGGCCGGCGCGAACGACACGTCCGCCACGCCGAGCGGCGTCTCGCGCGCCCAATGGACCGCGACGAGACCGGGTCGCAACGCGGGCGGGGCGGCCTCCCGCAGCGCCTTCGCACACGAGGCGCGCGCGAGCTCGAAGCGGCGCGCGCCGTCCCCGTTTCCCATGCGCGTGGCGAGGCGCGCGGCCGCGTCGAGCGCGGGTCCGCGCGAGCCGAGGGCGGCGGGGACTTCGAGCAGGGCGAGCAGCGCGCCGAGGACGGCCGCATCGTCGGGCGACGCCGTCTCCGCGGCAAGCGACGCGCGCGCCCTCGCGCCCCACCACTCCCACCGCGCCGCAGCGCCTGCGTCGGCGGCCTGGCGATCGCCCTCCAGGATGGCCTTTGCGCCGATCGCCGAGGGGGCCCAGACGAGCAAGCGGGCCCCGGCGCGGAGCTGATCATCGGCGTCGCCTTGCGGCAGGACGCCCGCGGCTTCGACCGCCCACGCGCGGGCGCGCTCGTCGCCAGGCGCGCGCACTTCGACCTGCGCCCAACGCGCGTATGCCGTCGCGCGCGCGTCGCCGGACTCGAGGGCTCGCGCGCGCGCCTCTTCGGCCGCTTCGTCCGCGGCATGCAGCGCCCCGACCGTCGCGAGGGCGCCGGCGCGCGCGAGCCAGGCGCGCGCCGCACGCTCCGGTCGACCGAGTCGCTCCCAGAGGAGCGCGGCGCGCGTCGACGCGTCGAGGGCCCGGCCGAGATCTCCGGCGTCCGCCGCGGCCGCGGCCTCGCTCGTGAGGTAGGTCGCTTCATCGACGACGGCGCCGGCGCGCGTCGCGAGCTCCACCGCGCGCCCGAACGCGCGAAGGGCCGCCGATACGCCGCCGCGCGAGAGCTCCAGCAAGCCGCGCACGCCCTCGAGGCGCCCCTGCGCCTCGCCCTCCGGCGACTCCGCGAGCCCGAGGGCGACGATGTCCAGACCGATGTCCGATTGGCCGCGACGCCAGGCGAGAAGCGCGGCCACTTCGGCGGCGGCCGGCCCGCGCGCGCCGACGAGGAGGCGCTCTGTCGCCGTGAGGTCGCCCACGTCCCACGCGAGGCGCGCGAGGGTCGCCTGTGCGCTCCACCTGGCTGCCGCGTCGGCGCCGGCGAGCGCGCCCTCGGCGACGGCGCGCGCGGCCTCGGATTCCCCGCGGCGCCGCAGGACTTCGGCGCGCAGCGCGGCGGCGCCGGGCCCGTCCACGCGGCTCAGCGCGAGCCATGCGCGGCCCACCTCGCCCGCGCGAGCCAGCGCGGACGCGAGCTGGAGGGCGAGCGTGGGCGAGCTACCGGAGCGAGCCACCCGATCCTCCGCGAGCGCGAGCGCGTCGGGATGGGGTGTGGCGCGGGCGAGCTCGCGGACGAGCCGGGCCACCGCGTCGGGATCGTCGTCGCCGCCCCACGCGAGCGCGGGTACGACGTCGCCTCCGACGACGTCGCCGAGCGTCCACGCAGCGGGATCGCGTGCCTGCGCGAGGGTCGTTGCCCGCTGGGCCAGCGCGCTGTCGTCGCCTTCGGGCTCCGCGCCGGGCCCGCGGCCGAGGCCGAGCGGCCAGGACGCCGCCGACGGGCCCACCATCGCGACGAGCCAGCGCGCGCGGCCGACCGGGCCGAGCGATCCGAGGATGCCCGACGTGCCGCCGGCCCCCTGCCCGTCCGCGACGCGACCCGCCATCGCGACGGCCTCCTCGAGCCACGCGCGCGCCGGACCCGATACGCCCGACGCCACGGTGGCTCGCGGGACGATCTCGCGCGAGCGCAACGCAAGATACGTGCGGCGCACCCGCTCCACGCGATCCCGGCCCACCTCTTCGGGATCCGTGGCGAGAGCGAGCCAGCGCGCGGCGCGCATGGCGATCCACGCGGCGCTCGGGCGGCCCCCGGGCGCTCGAGCGAGGAGCGCCTCGACCCAGCGCGCCGGTTCGCTCTCCTGACTGCGGCCCCACGATGCCACCGCCGCGACCGGATCGGTCGCCTGCGCCACACGCGGGTCGAGCACCTCGGCGAGCAGCACGCCAAGGGCCCAGAGGTCCGACGTCGGCGCCCCCTCGCCGCGAGCGCGCAGCTCGGGTGATGCGTAGCGCGCCGTGCCGCCGGCCGCGTCGACCGCGCGGATCTCGACGGCGAGACCGAGATCGATGAGCGTCGCCGCCCGTGCCGTCGCGACGTCGCGCGTGGGCCACGATGGTGACCAGAGGACGTTGCCCGGCTTGACGTCGCCGTGAAATACGCCGCCCTCGTGCAGCTCCTCGAGCGCGCGCCCGACCGCGTGGGCCAGCATCGCGCCGAGTCGCTCGCGATCGGGTCCGTGGCGATCGAGCGCGGGCGCCCCCGCGTTCGCGTCGCCCGGCGCCACCGGCGCCCCTTCGATCCACTCGGTGACGAGAAAGCCCGGGCCCGCGTCGAGGAGTGCCGGCCCCCACCGGCGGCGCACGCGGGCGAGGAGCGCCGCCTCGCGCGCGAGCAGGGCTCCCGCTCCGGCCGTCGCTCGAGCTGCCTTGACCGCGCCGAGCACGCCCGTGTCGACGTGCCGCGCGCGCCAGACGTGCGACGTGGCGCCTCCCCCGGTGGGCCCCTCATCCACGGGAGCCTCCCAAGGCCCCCAACGCCCGCCCGCCAACTTGTCTGTCACTCCTTGGTTCGACACGAGACGCTTGTAAGTAAGTGCTGTTATTCAAGCACAGTCAACTTGCATGGCAGCCCCGACACCGTCACACACACGCACGGGCCCTGCCGCTCCAGCAGGGCCCACGCCGCTCCGGGGGACGCAATGGGGGCGCCGGCGGGGGTTGCGCTGGCGGCGTGCCGGCAGGAAAATTCGTCGATCTACGCGCCGGCCCGGATCGCGGTGATCCAACTCGGCACGTGCCATCCACTTGCACTTTGATGAGGTCTCCGGTGCAGCCCGCGGAACGGCTCGAAATCACCGATGTCCATTCGCTGGCCGCGATCGTCGCGCGTGATCCGCAGTTCCCGGAGCGGCGCCGCCGGCTGATTCGCGTCGTCGCGGCGACGGTCGGGGGCTGCACGTTGATTCTGGTCGCCGCGGGCGTCGCGCGGCTGCTGCATCCTGCTGCCAATCAGGCCCCCGCGCCGATCACGATCGCCGAGAGTCCGCCGCCGTCGACCGTGGCCCCGGCTCCGGCTGCCGTGGCCGACCCGGCGCCCTCACCGCCCCCGGCGCCCACCACTGGCACGGTGCACCTGCAGAAGCCTGCCGTCCCGGGGCACGTTTGGATCGACGGCAAGACGGCGAGCCAGGCCGAGCTCACGGTCGCCTGCGGCAGGCACAAGGTCAAGGTGGGATGGGGGCGCTCGCACACGGTCGACGTCCCGTGCGGCGGGGAGCTCAAGGTCACCAAGTAGGCCCGGGCGCGGCTGGGGCGCTTGCGCCGCACGCCGGGCGGACACACGATCGAGGGTATGTCGGAATCTCGCTCGGAGGTCGTGGCCGAGTCGCGACGCAAGGGAACGCGCGCCGGCGCGGTCGCGGTCGCGAGCGTCGCCCTCGGCGTCGTGCATCTTCCGGTCGCCGCGGTGGCCGCCGGCGCCGCGAGCGCCTGGCTCGGATGGCGCTGGTGGAAGCACCGCGCCCGGAACGGTCTCAAGTTCTAGTCCGGGCAGCGACCCGCGGGCGGCTCGCTAGGGCAGGCTTTCGCGGGCGTGGCGCTGCGTCCAGCGCGCGACGACGTCGACGTCGGCGGCGGACAGATCGCCGTCGAAGCGCGGCATGTGTTTCTTCATTGCCGCGTCGAGGGCCTTCTCGCGGTACGTCTCGGCCGACGCGGGGTTCGCGATCTGCGCCCGCGTCCACGCGATCGACGCGTACCCCGCGAGCTCCGGCGCCATCTTGGATCCCTCGTCGTCGCCCTCGCCCTTGTACAGGTGGCACGAGGTGCAGTGGTCGCTGACGATCTTCTCGCCGCGCGCGCGCACCCCATCGTCGTGGTCAGCCGGGGCATCGGCCGGTGGCGCCGGATCGCCCTGCCCTGCCAAAAAGACGGCGATCGCGTGACGGTCGGCGTCGCTCTTGACCATGGGGGTCCATTTCTCGCCCGGGACCTTGTCCTTCGGCCGCGCGTCCACGCTCGGCATTTGCCCCTTGTAGGGCCCGCGTCCAAAGAACCGCGGAGCGTCCGGGTCGTGCATCATGGCCTCGAGCCAGGGCACCGTTCCCCAGCCATCGAGCCTGGTCGCCGTCGCCTTTTCGGGATCGCCCAGATCGCCGAGCACGTGGCAGCTCGCGCAGTGGCGATCGAACAGATCACGGCCGTGGAGCTCGGGGTCACGGTGCACCATCTCGAGCGCGCCCGCGGGGGGGACTCCTTCGACCGAGAGCTTGCCCGCCAGGAGCGCCTGCACGTCGGCCTTGGCGCGCGCCTTCTGGTAGCCCGCGTCGCGCGCGTCGTGCCGCATCGCGCCGAAGGCGAGCGCCCCGGCTCCCACGAAGATGGCGACAACGGGCGCGACCACGCGCACGCACCTGCCCTTTCCCCGATCGAGGAACGGCAGCGCCGCGAGGTATCCCGCCGCGAGGCCCGGCACGATCGACGTTCCCCAGAACTCCATCGCGCCGTGAAAGAGCTTCCGAAGCGCGAACATCGGCATGAGAAACCATTCGGGCCGCGCCGGGTAGTCGCTCAGCGGATCGGCGGGTGCGTCGAGCGGCGCGCCGTGCATCGCGCACGTCAGCCCGAACAAGGCCACCACGACGACGGACGCGAGCAGCACGCCCGGCGCCACGCGGTCCCCGACCGTCGGGCCTCCGGCGCCGGGTGCCGCGGCCGATGCGCGTAGCGCCAGCGCGCGGCGCGCCAGGATGGCGCCGACCAGCACGAGCGGCAGCACGAGCACGTGCATCGTGTAGAGACGCGCGAGGCCGATCGCGCCGAGCTCGGCCCCGCCCGACATCATTCGCTGCAGCCAGCCGCCGATGACGGGTGCCAGGCCGATGATGTTCCCCTCGACGACGCGCGCCCACCAACCGCGCTGGTCCCAGGGCAAGAGCCCGCCGGTGATCCCCTGCGCCATCGCGACCCCGAGGACGGCCAGCGTGAGCCACCACCCGATCTCGCCCGGCTTCCGGTACGCGGCCACGAAGACGCCGTGCAGCACGTGCAGCGCCGCGAGCACCATCAGCGCCTGCGCAGCCCAGTAGTGCACGCCGCGCAAGAGCCATCCCCCGCTCATGACGAACTGGGTGAACGCGACGCTGGCCCAGGCCCCCTGGGGCGAGGGCGCGTAGCCCGTCATGAGGACCAAGCCCGTCAGCGTGAGGATGCCGACGCAGGCGGCGACCGCCGACCCCATCGCTCGTGCCCATGGCCCACCGCCGACCGCCGGGTGGTCGACCCAGGCGCGTGCGGCGCTGCGCCAGCCCGTCCGCTCGTCGAGCCAATCTCCGATCTCGCGTAGCCCCGGCATGGGTCAGCCGACGGGCTCCTTCTCCGGGATGCCCTGCCGGAACCGCTGGAAATCGACGAGGACGAAGCCGTCCTCGACGCGCGTGGCGAGCGCATCGAGCGCCCGCGGCGAGGGGCCCGTGAGGCGCTCGCCGTCGGCGCCGAAAGAAGAGTCATGGCACGGGCAGTAGAAGCCCGGCCCGCTCGCCGCGCGTCCGACCGCGCACCCGAGGTGCGGGCAGACGCAGCTCCAGGCCAGCACCGAGGCGCCGCGCTTCACGAGCCAGGCGGCGCCGAGCTCGACGTGCTTTTCGAGTGTCCACGCGTCGCGATGGTCAGCGACGAGCGCCACCCGTTTGGGCTCTCCTTCGGCCAGCGAGTCGACCGGCACCGTCTTGATCCAGGAGCCGCCCCCGCCGCCACCCGACTCCGGGGCGAGGACGAAGCGGGTCACGGGAATCGCGAGCGAGGCGCAGCCTACCGCGCCACCAAGGGCGCCCAGCGTCTTGAGCGCGCCCCGCCGTCCCCCCTTGGTTTCGCCGGCCACGAGTCGAGCTTAGCGCCGTCGGATCCGGACGAGAACTGCTAGAAGGGCGTGATGCATGTCCGCGTGGGAACGAGCGGATATTCCTACAAGGAGTGGAAGGGCCCGTTCTACCCGAAGGACCTGGCGCCCGCGCGCTTCCTTGGCTTTTACGCGTCACGGCTCGCGACGGTCGAGATCAACAACACGTTTTACCGGATGCCGACCGACAAGCTCGTCGAGGGATGGGCGGCCGAGGCGCCCGAGGCGTTCACCTTTGCGGTCAAGGCGCCTCAGCGGATCACGCACACCGCGCGCCTCAAGAACGCGGGCGACTCGGTCGCGATGTTCGTGCGCACGGTGCGCGGGCTGGGGCCGCGTCTCGGGCCGCTGCTCTTCCAGCTGCCGCCTTTCTTGCGCAAAGACGTGGCCGTGCTGAAGGCCTTTCTCGAGCTGCCCGCTCTGCGCGATGCGCCCGCGCCGCGGGTGGCGTTCGAGTTCCGGCACGAGTCATGGTTCGACGACGAGGTGTTCGCGGCGCTGCGCGAGCACGGCGTGGCGCTCTGCGTCGCCGAGGGCGAGACGCTGCAAGCGCCGCTCGTGGCCACGGCCGATTGGGGCTACGTGCGCCTGCGCCGCGACGAATACTCGGACGCGCTCCTGACCGACTGGGCCGAGAAGATCCGCGCGCAGCCTTGGGCCGACGCCTACGTCTACATCAAGCACGACGAGGGCGACGCGCCGGGCGTGGCCAAGCGTTTGATCGAAAAGATCCGGTCGCGAGATACGCGCTAGCCGGTCGCGGGCGCGGGTGGGGCCTCGCGGGCCTTCAGGCGGTAGCCGACGCCGGGCTCGGTCACGAGAAACTTGGGGTGGGCCGGGTTCTCTTCGAGCTTCTGGCGCAGGGCCGCCATGTAGACGCGTAAGTATTGCATCTGGTGGGCGTGGCCGGGACCCCACACCTGATCGAGCAGTTGCTTGTGCGTCAGCACCATGCCCGCGTGGCGCATCAGGGCGACGATGAGCTTGTACTCGATCGGCGTGAGATGGACCTCGCGCTCGGCCACGAAGACGAGGCGCTTCGCGTAGTCGACCTTGATGTCGCCGGCGGTGGCGACGGAGCTCGCCGGGTCCTGGTTGGAGCGGGCCGAATGGCGGAGCGCCACGCGGATGCGCGCCATCAGCTCTTCGGAGCCGAACGGCTTGGTGATGTAGTCGTCGGCGCCCGCGTCGAGGGCGCTCACCTTTTGCTCTTCTTGGCCCCGGGCCGAGATGATGATGATCGGCGCGATGCTCCACTCGCGCAGGCGCTTGGTGATCTCGAGGCCGTCGACGTCCGGCAATCCCAGGTCGAGCAGGATCAGGTCCGGGGTGTGGGCCGCGGCCTGCTGAAGGCCCTCTTGCCCTGTCGCCACCTCGAGCACGCGGTAGCCGTGGGCCGTCAGCGCGAGCCGCACGAACGTCCGCATCTGCGGCTCGTCTTCGACGACCAGGATGAGCGGCTTGATCTCGGTCATGGGATCTCACTCATGCGACGCTGTGCTCCACGGGAACGACCGACTCCTGCGCGGGGGTGCCGCGCGGGAGGGTGAAGTGGAAGGCAGCGCCGCCGCCGTCTCGCTCTTCGACCCAGATGCGGCCTCCGTGCGCGGCGACGATACCGCGGCAGATGGTCAGACCCAAGCCCACGCCTCCGCCCTCGGCCTCGTGGACGCGATAAAATTTGTCGAACACGCGCTCGGCGTCCTCTTTGGCGATCCCGGGCCCGCGATCGCCCACCGTGATCTCCACCTCGGTCTCGTGGGCGCGCGCCGATACGTCGATGGGGGAGCCGCGCGGGCTGTACTTGGTCGCGTTCTCGAGCAGGTTGATGAGCACCTGTTCGATGAGGATGGCGTCGAAAGGCACCAGCGGCAGGTCGGCCGGGACGTCGGTGTTCAGCGCGCGATCGCGCAAGCGGTCGTCGAGCCGATCGAGCGCGGAACCGACGATCTCTTCGACGGACTGCAGATCGGTGTGGACCTTGAGCGCGCCCGCCTCGAGGCGCGTCATGTCGAGGAGGTTTCGTACGAGGCGCGTCAGCCGGAGGGCCTCTTCGTGCGCCGTCTTCAGGAGCTCGCGCCGCGTCGCTTCGGACTTGGGCACGTTCTCCTCGAGCAGCGCGCTCGTCGCGCCGGTGACGACGCCGAGCGGCGTGCGCAGGTCGTGCGAGACCGAGCTGAGAAGGGCGTTGCGAAGCTGCTCGGTCTCGATCCGCAAGGTGGCCCGCCGCGCCTCGGCCGCGAGCTCGGTCCGCTCGAGGGCGAGGCCGATGAGCCCCCCCACGGTGTGCAGCAGCTGGCGCTCGTCGGGGTCGTCGAGCCTGGACTCGGCGGACGGGTAGAGCGCGAGGACGCCCACGGCCCCGCGGGACCCGAGCAGCGGCACGAACCGTCCCTTGGCGAGCGGCAGGGTGTCCGTGCCGGCGCCCGCGGGCCGGTGGTTTTGCCACACCCACTCCGCGACGCCGATGTCCTTCTCCTGCTCGTTCAGGGTGCCTTCGTCGGCGTGGACGATCTCGAGCTTCCGGTCGGCCTTTGGCAAGAGCAGGGCCACCTTCACGCCAAAGAGCTCGCGCACGTGGCGGGCTGCGACCTCGACGAGCGCGTCGCGTGACGTCGCGATGCCGAGCTCGCGGCTCACGGCGTACAGGCTCGCCGTCCGGCGCTCGCGACCCCGCGCATCATCGGCCTGCGCACGGATCCGCTGGGTCAGATTGCTGATGATGAGCGCCACGAACAGCATCACACCAAACGTGACGAAGTGGCTGAAGTCCGTGACCGCAAAGCTCATGTACGGCGGGATGAAGATGAAGTCGAACGTGAGCACGCTGAGCAGCGCGGCGAGCAGCGACGCGCCGTAACCGAAGCGCATCGACACGACGACGACGCCCAGTAAAAAAACCATGACGACGTCGGTGAGCTGCGCGCGGCCGAAGAGGAGCCACGCCGCCGCCGCGGACGACGCCACCACGGCCGCCCCCGCGAGGTAGCCCGAGGTCTCGCGGCCATCGCTGGGACGACGTTCCATGGGCCCGGCCGGCGGGCGCTCGGCGCCTCCGGAGATGACGTACACGTCGATCTCGAGGCTCTTGCGAACGAGGTCGTCGAGGAAGGACGGCTTGAGGATGTCTCTCCAGCGCGCGTGCGTGGGCTTGCCGACCACGATCTTGGTCGCGTTCCTCTTGCGCGCGTAGCGCACGGTCTCGGCGGCGGCGTCGTCGCCTCGCAGCGTGACGGCCTCGCCGCCGAGGGCCTCGACGAGGCGCGTATGCTGGGCGAGGCGCTCGCGATCGCCGACCGACATACGGATCGACGCCGGCGTCTCGACGTAGACGCCCACGAGCTCCGCGTGGAGGCTCGACGCCATCCGGGAGGCCGCCCGGATGAGACGCGCGCTGTTGGGGCTCGCCGAAACGCAGACGATGACGCGCTCGCCCGTGTGCCACGACTCCTCGATCCCGTGCGCGGCCTTGTAGCCGCGCATCTTCGCCTCGACCCGCTCGGCCGTGCGGCGCAGAGCCAGTTCGCGAAGCGCGATGAGGTTGCCCTCTTTGAAGAAATTTTGCACCGCCCGCGCGGCCTGATCGGGCAGGTACACCTTGCCCTCGCGCAGGCGCTCGAGCAGCTGATCCACCGGCAGGTCGACGACGCGCACCTCGTAGGCGCGGTCGAACACCACGTCCGGGACCGTCTCGCGCACGACGACGCCGGTGATCTGCGCGACCACGTCGTTGAGGCTCTCGAGGTGCTGCACGTTCAAGGTCGTGAACACGTCGATGCCCGCGTCGAGCAGCTCGACCACGTCCTGCCAGCGCTTCGGGTGGCGGGAGCCGGGCGCGTTGGTGTGCGCCAGCTCGTCGACGAGGACGAGCTGCGGGTGCCTCGCGAGCGCGCCGTCGAGATCGAACTCGTCGAGCTGGATCCCGCGGTGCTCGACGACCCGGCGTGGCAGGAGCTCGAGCCCCATCAGGACCGAGCCGGTCTCGTAGCGGCCGTGCGTCTCGACGATCCCGACGACCACGTCGCGGTGCTGGTTCTCGATCTCCAGGCGCGCGGCCTCGAGCATCGTGTACGTCTTGCCCACGCCGGGGGCAGCGCCGAAGAAGATCGTCAGCTTGCCGAGCGAGGACGACTTTTCTTCCTCGCGCAGCCGCGCGACCAGCTCATCGGGATCGGGGCGACGTTCGCTCATGCAGCCGGCAGGTCATCCAACCTAACTCACCTACCGTCCGCTCACATCGGGGAGCTCGCATGGGCGACCATCGCGTTGAGGGCCACGTTGAGGGAGAGGACGTTGACGCGCCGTTCGCCGAGGAGCCCGAGCTCGCGCTCCTCGACGTGGGCAGCGACGAGCGCGCGCACTTGCGCCTCGGGCAGCCGCCGGGCGCGGGCCACGCGCCCGACCTGGTACTCCGCGGCGGCCGGCGAGATGTCCGGGTCGAGACCGCTGCCCGAGGCGGTGACCAGATCCACGGGGACCAGGCCGGTGGCGTCGGGGTCGGCCGCTTTGAGCGCGGCGATGCGCGCGGTCACGGCGTCGACCAGGGCCGGGTTGGTCGGCCCGAGGTTCGACGCCGCCGAGGACTGTGCGTTGTAGGGCAGCGGCTTGCCGTCGGCGTCGGTGGTGGCCGAGGGGCGTCCCCAGAAGTACTTGGGATCGTCGAACGGTTGCCCGATCAACGTCGACCCGATCGGGCCGGCGGCTCGGACGACGAGGCTCCCGCTAGCTTGCCGGGGAAAGACCGCCTGGGCGACGCCCGTGACGGCCAGGGGATAGGCGGCCCCGGTGATCAAGGTGAGGGCCGCCAGCGAGACGAGGGCCGCACGAATTTCGCCGATCATGACGAGGACTCCTTCAGGCCGTCTTCAAGCGAGGTGCAGGAGGACGAGCAGGACGTCGATGAGCTTGATCCCGACGAACGGCGCGACGACGCCGCCGAGGCCGTAGACGAGCAGGTGGTCGCGCAAGAGACGCGACGCGCCGACCGCGCGGTACTTGATGCCGCGGAGCGCGAGCGGGATGAGCAGAATGATGATGATCGCGTTGAAGATGACCGCGCTGAGGATGGCGCTGCCCGGGGTGGCCAGGTGCATGACGTTGAGCGCGCCGAGGGCGGGGTACGTCGACGCGAAAGCCGCGGGGATGATCGCGAAGTACTTCGCCACGTCGTTGGCGATGCTGAAGGTCGTCAGCGCGCCGCGCGTCATCAAGAGCTGTTTGCCGATCTCGACCACCTCGATCAGCTTCGTCGGGTTCGAATCGAGGTCGACCATGTTGCCGGCCTCTTTCGCCGCCTGCGTGCCGGTGTTCATGGCCACGGCCACGTCGGCCTGCGCGAGCGCGGGCGCGTCGTTGGTCCCATCGCCCGTCATCGCGACGAGGCGACCGCCCTTTTGCTGCTCGCGGATGAGGGCCAGCTTGGTCTCGGGCGTGGCCTGGGCCAGAAAGTCGTCGACGCCCGCTTCGGCCGCGATGGCCGCCGCCGTCAGCGGGTTGTCGCCGGTGATCATCACCGTCTTGATTCCCATCCGGCGCAGCTCGGCGAAGCGCTCCTTGATGCCCCCCTTCACGATGTCCTTCAGCTGCACGACGCCGAGCACGCGGCTGCCCTCGGCGACGACGAGCGGCGTGCCGCCCTGCTTGGCGATCCCCTCGACCGACGCGCGCACCTCGGCGGGAAACGACCCGCCCTTGCCCTTGACGTACTCCTCGACGGCGTCGGCGGCGCCCTTGCGGATCTCGCGCCCGTCGAGGTCGACGCCGCTCATCCGCGTCTGCGCCGAGAACGGGACGAACGTGGCCTTGAGGGCGTGGACATCCCGCTCGCGGATGCCGTAACGCTCCTTCGCGAGCACGACGATGCTGCGCCCCTCCGGCGTCTCGTCGGACAGAGAGCTGAGCTGCGCCGCGTCGGCGAGCGCGTCGTTGGTGCAGCCCGGCGCCGGGACGAACGCCGTCGCCTGGCGGTTACCGAGCGTGATCGTGCCCGTCTTGTCGAGGAGCAGCACGTCGACGTCGCCCGCCGCCTCGACCGCGCGGCCGCTGGTGGCGATGACGTTCGCCTGGATCATCCGGTCCATGCCGGCGATCCCGATCGCCGAGAGCAGTCCGCCGATCGTGGTGGGGATGAGGCACACGAGCAGGGCCACGAGCACCGTCACCCCGACCGGCGCGCCGTGGCCCGCCGCGGCGACGCTGAAGAGCGAGAACGGGAGGAGGGTGACCGTGGCGAGCAAGAAGATGATCGTGAGGGCCGCGAGCAGGATGTCGAGGGCGATCTCGTTCGGCGTCTTCTGCCGCTTGGCGCCCTCGACCATCGCGATCATCCTGTCGAGGAAGGTCTCGCCCGGGTTGGCCGTGGCGCGGATGACGAGCCAGTCGGACAGCACGCGCGTGCCGCCCGTGACCGCGCTGCGGTCGCCGCCGAACTCGCGGATGACCGGCGCGCTCTCGCCGGTGATCGCGCTCTCGTCGACGGACGCGACGCCCTCGACGATCTCGCCGTCGCAGGGGATCGACTGCCCCGCTTCGACGAGCACGTGGTCGCCTTTGCGGAGCAGCGCCGCCGACACCGTGGTACGCGCGGCGTCGCGGCTGGCGCTGTCGAGGCGCGTGGCCTCCACGTCTTTGCGGGCGCGTCGCAGCGAATCGGCTTGTGCCTTGCCGCGCCCCTCGGCCATCGCCTCGGCGAAGTTGGCGAAGAGGACGGTGAACCATAGCCACGCGGACACCGAGAGGATGAAGCCCGCGGGCGCTTCGCCGTGTCCACCGAGGGCCTGCACGAAGAGCGCCGTCGTGAGCACGCTCCCGACCTCGACGACGAACATCACGGGGTTGCGGATCTGGTGGCGCGGGTCGAGCTTCACGAACGAGTCCACCACGGCGCGACGCACGATCGCCACGTCGAAGAGGGGGCGTGCCTGACCGCGCGGCCGGTGCGTCGCCGACTGCGGCCCCGCGACCGCGGCGCCGCCGAGCGCCTCCGGAATCTGAGCCTGGGGAACGCGCATCGTCACGACGACCTCCCGAGCAGCTGCTCGACCACCGGCCCGAGAGCCAGGGACGGAATGAACGTGAGGGCCCCCACCACAACGACGACGCCGACGAGCATCGTCACGAAGAGCGGCGTGTGCGTGGGCAGCGTGCCCGCGCTCGCCGGGACGATCTTCTTCTTCGCGAGCGACCCGGCGAGGGCCAAGACGACGACCTTCACCCAGAACCGTCCGAAGAACATCGCGAGGCCCAGGGTGGTGTTGTAAAAGGGCGTGTTCGCCGAGAGGCCTGCGAACGCGCTGCCGTTGTTGTTGGCGGCCGACGAATACGCGTAGAGGATCTCGGTGAAGCCGTGCGGGCCCGGGTTGGCGACGCCCTTGCGACCAGCCTCGGTGGCGACGGCGATCGCGGTGAACACGAGCACCGTGGCCGCGGGGAAAAGGATGGCCAGCGACGCCATCTTCATCTCGTAGGCCTCGATCTTCTTGCCAAGGTATTCGGGGGTGCGCCCGACCATGAGGCCGGACACGAACACCGCGATGACGGCGAACATGAGGATGCCGTACATCCCGGCGCCGACGCCGCCGAAGATGACCTCGCCCAGCTGGATGAGCCAGAGGGGCGCGAGGCCGCCCAGCGGGGTGAACGAGTCGTGGAAGCTGTTGACGGCCCCGCACGAGGCGCCCGTCGTAGCCGTGGCAAACAGCGCGGAACCGGAGATGCCGAAGCGCAGCTCCTTGCCCTCCATGTTGCCCCCGGACTGCAGCAGGCCGGCCGCCGAGTCCACGTGAAGGGCGGCGAGCGCCGGGTTGCCGCCCTGCTCCTGCGACACGCACAGCCACAGCAGCGGCAAGAAGATCGCGAACATCGCGGCCAGCACGGCCCATCCCTGGCGCGTGTCGCGCACCATGCGCCCGAACGTGTAGGTGAGCGCCATCGGGATGAGCAGCAGCGCGTAGATCTCGAGAAAGTTGGTGAGCGCGCTGGGGTTCTCGAACGGGTGCGCCGAGTTGGCGTTGAAGAAACCGCCGCCGTTCGTACCGAGCTGCTTGATCGCAATCTGCGAGGCCACGGGGCCGAGGGCGATGACCTGGTCGGTGAGCGCGCCCCCGTCGGCGCCATGCGTTGGCTGCAGGACCGAGACGTGGGCGTACGGGCCGAACGTTTGCACGACGCCCTGCGACACCAGAACGACGGCCATGACGAGGCAGAGCGGCAAGAGGATGTAGAGCGTGCCGCGCGTGAGATCGACCCAGAAGTTGCCGATGGCGCCGGACTGCTTTCGCGCCATGCCGCGCACGAGCGCCACCATCACGGCCATGCCCGACGCCGCGCAGACGAAGTTTTGCACCGCGAGCGCGGCCATCTGCGTCAGGTTGCTCATCGTCGTTTCGCCGGCGTAGGACTGCCAGTTCGTGTTGGTGACGAAGCTGACCGCCGTGTTCCACGCGAGATCGGGCGAGACGGCGCCGAACCCCTGCGGGTTGAGCGGCAGCACGCCCTGCAGGCGCTGGATCGCGTAGACGACGACGATGCCGAGGCCGTTGAAGAGCAGCATCGCGCCCGCGTACGAGGTCCACGGCATCTCGCGCTGCTCGGCGCCCGCCGGCAAGCCGTACGAGCGATAGAGGAGCTGCTCGAACGGCCCGAGGACACGCTCGAGCAGCGTGGGCTCGCCCTCGTAGACCCTGGCCATGTAGGCGCCGAGGGGCTTGATCGAGACGCCGAGCAGGACAAATAGCAGGATGATCTGCGCCCAACCCTCCCAGCTCACGAGAACGCCTCCGGCTTGAGGAGCGCGACGAACAGGTACACGAGCAGGCCCAACGAGAGGCCCGCTCCAACGGCGTAAAGAACGGTCATGGCCAGCTCCTCAGCCGACGCGCGCGCAGAGACGAACGAGTCCCCACGTCGACGCGAGAAGGCCCGCGGTGAGGGCCGCGAAGGCGAAATCCATCATGATGACGCGGCCAACGTAAGGCCCCGTCCCGTTAAGGCGCCGTCAGGATTCCAGCCGTCCCTATAAGAAAATCGTTAGCGGAAGCGGCGCCCGGATCGGCGGCCGGGCGCCCGCCTAGAACAGCTTGCTGAAGAGGCAGAAGAGGCCGCCCGAGAGCAACACCGACACCGGGAGAGTGAGGACCCAGGCCATCAGCAGATTGCGCATCGTCGACATCTGGAGGCCCGACTTGTTCGCGGCCATGGTCCCGGCGACGCCCGAGGAGAGGACGTGCGTCGTGCTCACCGGCAAGCCGAAGCCGTCGGCCGCGCCGATCGTCACCATCGCGGTGATCTCGGCGGCAGCCCCCTGCGCGTACGTCAGGTGGTCCTTGCCGATCTTCTCTCCGACGGTCACGACGATGCGCTTCCAGCCCACCATCGTGCCCATGCCGAGCGCGATCGCGACCGCGATCTTGACCCACAGCGGGATGAACTTGGTCGCGTCGTCGACGTGCTTCTTGTAGTTCTTGAGGACCTCGGTATCGCTCGCGCTCACCGTGGGGCTGCCCGTCTTGTGCACGAGGCGCAGCGCCTCGCTCACCAGGTACAGATCGTTGCGGAAGTTGCGCGTCTTCTCGGGGGGAACGAGGCGCAGCTCCTTGTACCTGGCGAGGTCCTTCGCGACGTCCGTGATCATCGCGCGCAGGGCGGGAATGGTCGCCGGGACGAGCGTGCGCGTGCGCACGTAATCGGTCACCTGGGTGCGCGGCTCGGGGCCCGCCACGACGCCCGCATCGGCGTAGTGCCCGAGCGACTCGGACGCCTGCGCGGAGACGGCGATGAAGTCCTGCACCTCGGCGGGCGACACGGCGCGGTTCAGGGCGTAGGCCGTCGGCACGGTGCCGACGAGGATCAGCATGATGAGGCCCATGCCCTTTTGACCGTCGTTCGAGCCGTGCGCGAAGCTGACGCCCGTGCACGTCCCGACGAGGAGGGCGCGGATCCAGAACGGCGGCGGCGTGGTCCCCACGGGAGCCTCGTAGAGGTGCTTGTTCGGCAGCACGACCTTCATCAGGAGCAGCAGCGATGCCGCGGCCACGAAGCCGACGACCGGCGAGATGAGGAGCGATTTGCCGATGTTGCCCGCCTGTGACCAGTCGACGCCGCTCGTGCCGGTGGCCGCGGGCGCGAGGTACTGGTTCGCGAGGCCGACGCCGATGACCGAGCCGATGAGCGTGTGCGAGCTCGACGACGGGAGACCGAACCACCAGGTGCCGAGGTTCCAGATGATCGCCGCGACGAGCAGCGCGAACACCATGGCAAACCCTGCGCCGCCGCCGACCTGCAGGATCAGCTCGACGGGGAGTAGCGACACGATGGTGAAGGCGACCGCGCCGCTCGACCAGAGCACACCGAGAAAGTTGCAGCAGCCCGACCAGAGGACCGCGGCGTGCGGCTCGAGCGAGTGCGTGTAGATGACCGTCGCCACCGCGTTGGCGGTGTCGTGGAAGCCGTTGACGAACTCGAACCCGAGCGCGATGAAGAGCGCGATGCCGAGCAGGATGAAGGGAAAGACCGACGCGGAGCGGACCACCGAAACGTCGCTGATGAGCTGCGACCCTGCGTAGACGAGGCCGAGCGTCAGGACGGCGGCGAACCCGATCGTCGCAACACGACCCGGCGACTTCGCCATCTTCGCGTGGATGGACCCTTCGGGGTGCTCGGGCGTGCTCGGGGACGCGGAGACGATTCCTTCTGCGCTCGACATGGCCATGATGCGACTCCTCGGACGGGCCTTTCCCGTACACCGGAGCACGCCCAGCCCGTGTGACGTTCCCGTTACGTGACGGGAGCGCCTTCGCGAAGCCCCGAGCCGTCCGCTCGAGGTTCCGGCTCTTTTCAGAACATCCGGGGCCAGCTGGCGAGGCGCCGCTCGCTGCGCCCCCCGTCCCCGCGTGGGCCGAGGGCGCGCCCGAGCGCCTCGACCAGGACCCGGCGGGTGTCGCGCGGATCGATGACGTCGTCGAAGAGGCCCACCCCGGCGGCTTCCCACGGAGCGTTCATGCGCTTCATGCGATCGATGAGGTCGGCGCGCGGGCCCTCGGGGTCGTCGTAGTCGTCGACCTTGCGACCGAAGACGACGTTCGCCGCGGCCTCCGGGGCCATGAACGAGACGTCGGCCGTGGGCCACGCCACGAGGTAGTCGCTGCGCATGTTGCCGCCGCTCATGTTGCAATGAGCCATCCCGTACGACTTGCGCACGACGACCGAGAGCCGCGGCACCGTGCTGTGGTGCAGCGCCTCGATGAACGTCATGATCTTCAGTGGCATCTTCTTCTCTTCGGCCGCCTTGCTGACGAAGAAACCGGGCGTGTCGTGGAAGAAGACGAGCGGGAGGTGGAACGAGTCACACAGGCAGATGAAGGCCGTCGCCTTCTCGCACGCGCCCGGGCCCATCGCGCCGGCGCGCTGCATGGGGTTATTGGCCAAGACGCCCACCGGGCGACCGCCGAGCCGCGCGAACGCCGTGATGAGGCTCGCGTCGTACAGGGGCTTGAGCTCGAGCAAGCTGTCGCTGTCGAAGACGCGCGTCAGGATCTTGTGCATGTCGTAGGCGACTTTGGCGCGCTCCGGCAGCACGTCGAGGATGTCGTCGAGGCGGCGCGTCGTGCTGTCATCGCACGGCGCGACGGGGGGCAGCTCGGCGGCGTTGTCGGGCAAGTACGAGAGGACGCGCCGCACGAGGGCCAGGCAGCTGGCCTCGTCGTCGGCGACGAGATCGACCTGACCGGTCCCCCGGGCGTGCAGCTCCCATCCGCCGATCTCTTCGCCGGTGACCACTTCGCCCGTGGCGGCGGCGAGCACGGGCGGCCCCGACACGGCCATCACCGCGCCTTTCACCTGGATCACCACGTCGGCGACGGCGGCCTTCCACGTCGGGCCGCCGTAGCACTCGCCCAGGATGGTCGCGATGAATGGAACGCGCCGATCGCGCGGCAGTCCGCTGATCGGATAGACCATGCCCATCATGCCGGTCGCGCCCATGATGTCCGGGATGCGCGCGCCGCCCCCGTCGCCCAGTGAGACGCACGGGTAGCCCTTCTGGCCGGCATACGACATCGCGTCGTGGTCCTTCTTCACGCCGACACGACCGCCCGAGCCCGCGAGCACCGTGGCGTCCTCGCCCGAGACGTACACCGTCCGTCCGGCGATGGCGCCGAAGCCGCAGACCTTGCCGTCGGCCGGCGTCTTGTCGCGCACCTCGGCCAGGTCGCTGTGCGCGAGCAACCCCACCTCGCGGAAGGTCCCCGCATCGAGCAGCCGGTCGATGCGCTCGCGCACGGTGAGCTTCCCCGAGGCGTGCAGCTTGGCCACCTTCGCCTCGCCGCCCATCGCCAGGGCTTTGTCGCGCCGGGCGGCGAGCTCCTCGACGTGGTGGGGATCCGGGGGCGGCTCTGACGGGCGCGACATGGTCGGCGTCGGTTACCGGGGTTCGGCGCGAGCCGCAAGGCGCGAGCGGAGACCGCACGGCATCGGCGTCAATTGCAGGTGAGCGAACCAGTGAGCACGACCGAGCACCCGCAGCTCCCCCCTCCCGAGGTGACGGACTTGCAGCACGCTGTCGTCGTGATGATGCAAGGTCCGCTGGGGCAGCTCTCGCAGAGGGCGCCGCCGGTACCGCAGACAGTCGTCTGATTGCCATCCTCGCAGTGGCCCGTCGAATCGCAGCACCCCGCGCAGATGGCCTGGCACGTCGCGATCGCGTCCGCGGCGCCATCGTTGGGCAGAGCGGCCTCCACCCGCGCATCCAATTCCGCGTCGTCGGCGCCCACGTCGGCGGCAGTCGCGTCCAGCGTGGCGTCGGTGCCCGCGTCGACCGCCGCGTCGTCGGTCAAGGCCCCATCATCGGAAGCAGCGTCCACCGCCTCGGCCTCCGCGGCGTCGCTCTCACCGACTGGGGACGTCTCCTGCGTGACGTCCGGGGCGTTGCTGGCCGTTGCGTCGAACACGAGAACGTCGGGCGGCGCGTACGTCAGATCGTGAAAGCCCCAGATGTCTCCGCACGCGACGAGCGCCACGAGAGAGGCCGCGCCCCACGGCCACCGGCCCGTCCTCATCACCAGCCCCCGCCGATGCCGAGACCGGCGCCACCCGCGCCGACGGTCGGCGTGATCGACACGGACACGCCCTTGGGCGCCATGAAGAAAAGCGTAGCACCGGCGGCGATGAAGACACCCGACGCGATGAAGCCGACGGTGGCGCCCGTCGCGTCGTTGTGCGCCGCGTTACTGTCGGAAACGCCGAGGGGCAAGCACTGGTCCGGGTTCTTGAGCATGACGCTCGAGCCGCACTCGGTCGTGAACGCGTGGTCGTACAGGCTCTTGGCGGCGATCCCGAAGATGCTGCTCACGACGACGCCCGCGAGACCGACGCCGCCGAGCGCGATGCCGATCTGGCGCTGCGTGCGGCCCAGGGGGGCCGGCGGCGGTTCGGAGGGCGCCATGGGCTCGGCGACCGGGGGCGGGGGCGGAGCGCTCGACTCGACGACCGGGGCGACGAGCACGATGCGTTCGGCGCGACCCTTGTTGCCCTCGTTCAGCATCAGCGAGCGGGCCTCTTTGAGCCGGCCTTCCGACTCGAACGTGAAGAGGTGCTCACCGGGATCGACGGCGATCGCCGAGCCGTCCAGCTTCGTCGCGATCTCGGTGCCGTCCATCGTGACGCGCACCGCCGTGAGATCATGCTCCGCCTCGTCCCTCACGCTAAAGACCACGGTGGGCTCGGCCGCCCGCAGCTCGGTGAGGCGCTGCGCGCAGTCGTCGCGCACCACGGCGGGGCAGCTGGCGCGCACGCAGAGGAGGAGCTTTTCTTCGGCGGCGCGCAGCTTGCCCGTCTTGCGGAGCGGCTGGGCGGCTTCGTTCGCGTCGATGCATTGAGTCTTCGTCGGCTCCGCGGCGCTCGCGGGGTGGGCAAGCAGCGCGCCCCCGAGGGCGGCCGCCACGGCGACGGCGCGGGAGACGCCTCGGCCGACCGGCGTCAAAGACACTCGCGCTTCCATCGCTTGTCGCCCTTCGCGTCGAACTCGTACGGCGGGTTGCAGCCGGGATGGGTTGACGCCGCGGGTGGCGACGGCGGGGGAGACGGCGCGACCGCTGCCGCCGCGCGAGGCTTGGAGGTCGGCGCAGCGGGCGCGGGGGCAACGCGCGGGGCGGCGGTCGGTAGGTCGGTCGCGCGCAGGGCTGCCGCCGCCGTCTCTGACGCCACCGGCGCGACGACGGGATCGACGGTCGCCGACGACGAGGGGGCTTGAACGCTTTGAGGCTGCGCCGCGGAGCGGATGGTCGTCACGTCCGCAGCCGACCCGGCCGGGCGCATCAGCGCCACGCCCGCCCCGAGCAGCAAGAGAACCCCCGCGAGCGCGGCCGCCGCGACCCGGCCCGGCTTGCGCAGACGCAAGACGATCTTCGGTTCGGTGGACACGGCCTCGTCGGTGATGAACCCGACCCCCGGCGCGCTCCCCCGCCCGGCGCTCCCGGGAGCCCTGCCGACCATCGAAGCGGCGGCCGCCGGGCGCGCGCCCCTGGCTTTCGGCAAAGGGACGCGCGAGGTCGTGCCTTCGCGCGGCACTCGCGCCATCGGCCGCTCGGCCGTCGCCTCTTCGGCGACGAGGTCGTCGAGCATCTCGGACAGCGTGGCGGCCGTCGGTGCCGCGCCCAGGGCCTGCACCGAAGCGTTGCGCAGCGCTTCGCGCATCGCCGACGCGCTCGCCCAGCGATTGCTCTTGTCGAACGCGAGCGCCCGATCCACCACCTCGACGAACACCGGCGGCGCATCGGGCAGCACCGTCGCGAGCGATCGCGCAGGCTTGGTCGCCGAAAGGATCAAGATCTGCTGCGCGTTCTCCGCGTCGTGAACCAGCTCGCCGCTCGCGAGCGTGAACAGCGTGGCCCCGGCGGCCCACACGTCGGTCTGCGCGTCGATCTCGTCGCCCTTGGCCATCGCGTGCTCGGGCGCCATGAACGCCGGCGTTCCGAGCGACGTCCCCGTCTGCGTCGCCCGCACTTGCGCAGCGTCTCGCAGCCGCGCGATCCCGAAGTCGAGCACCTTCACGGTGCCGTCGAGCGTGAGCATCAAGTTGGCGGGCTTGATGTCGCGGTGAATGAGCTGGTGCGCGTGAGCGGCCGCGAGCACGTCGAGCAGCTGCATGCCGATCCCCGCGACGAGCGCGATCGGCACCTTATGGTTCATCCGATCCCAGAGCGCCTCGACGCTCTCGCCCCGCAGGAGCTCCATGACCAGGAACGCGCCGCCGTCTTCGGCGACGTCGTCGTCGAGCACGTTCACGGCGCCCGGGTGATTGACGCGGTTGGCCAGATAGCCCTCGCGCAGGAAGCGCGTGCGCATGTCGCTGCGGAGCGAGAGATCCGCGTGCAGGACCTTCACCGCAAACTGCTTGCCGTTCCGATGGGTTGCCGCATACACGGCCGCCATCCCGCCGACGCCGAGGATGCGGTCGAGGCGATACTTGCCCCGGAGCATCGTCCCGAGGCGCGCGTTCGCACGTGCGACCACCTCGTCATCGTCCACTCCTGCCATTATCGCAATTCTCGGGCCGCTTCGCGCGACGTGGGCGCTCAGTCAAAGCGTACATGATCACGCAGGGACCAGGTAGGAGGGGACGATGTAGTCTCGCCGCGCCTGACCGGGCTCTTCGCACCTGAGCGGGCCGCTGCGCAGGCTGGCGCTCAGACCGGCGGCAGCACCTGGCGGGAGCTCAGCACCCCGGCGTAGAAGTCGCCCTTGGCGCGGACCCGCTCGAGGACCGTGCGGACGGTGAAGACCGTGGGATCGAGGGATTCGTCCAGTTCGTCCCACTCGATCGGCGTCGACACGACACCGCCGTCGCGCGCCCGGATCGTGTAGGGGCACACGATCGTGCGGCCCTCGCCGTTCTGGCCGTAGTCCACGTATAGCTTGCCGCCGCGCTTCTCTTTCATGCGCTCCACGCTGGCCACGTCGGGGAGCACCTTGGCGACCGCGCGGGCCACTTGCTCGGCGAACCGCGTCGCCTGCGCGTGCGTGGGCCCCGGCGCGATCGGGACGACGACGTGCACGCCGCGCTTGCCGCTCGTCTTGACGAAGCTCTCGAGCTTGAGCGCCTCGAGCAGCGTGCGCAGCGCCCTGGCCACCTGCACCAGGTGCGACCACGGACCGCTGCCGGGGTCGAGGTCGATGACGACGTAGTCGGGCAGCGCCATCGCGTGATCGATCGCGGCCCGCGTGGTGGCGCCGGGCGGGACGTGGCAGCACCACGAGTGGATCGTGAGCGCGGCCAGGTTGGCGAGCCACTGCAGCGTCTCGACGTTGTCGCACGCGATGCGTTTCTTGTTTTCGTGTCGGGGTCCCGTATCGATCAGGCGGACGAACGGGGGCGTCTTGTCGGGCGCGTTCTGCTGGTACCACTCCTCGCCTTCGATCCCGTCGGGGTAGCGCTGCAGCGTCAGGGGACGGCCGGCCAGATGGGGCAGCATCCGCTCGGCGATCGCGGTGTAGTAATCCCAGATCTCACGCTTGGTGATCCCGTCGCGCGGGAAGAGCACCTTGTCGGGGTTGGCGAGCTTCACCTTGACGGCGGGGGTGCCCAGCGCGCCCGCGCGGCGCTCCCCGTCGCCGTTGCGGACGCACTCGAGCGGTCCCTTGTCCTCGCGCAGCCCGATGAAGCGCGGGTGCCGCATCGAGCCCTCGGACGTCCACTCGGTGAAGGCCACCTCGCACACCAGCTCGGGCACCGCCCACCGCGCGCCCTTCGCCTGGGGGGCTCCTTCGATGGGAGCCTTCTCGAGGGGATGCGCTTCGAGCTTGCGACCGAGCTCGCGCCGCTGCCGCGCGTCGAAGCCCGTCCCCACGCGGCCCGCGTAGACGAGGCGCCCCGGCGTCTCGGGCTCGACGACCGAAACGAGGAGCGCGCCCACTTCGTGCTCGGTGCCGGCCAGCGGGACGAAGCCCGCGATCGCGCACTCCTGCCGGCGGTCGAAGCGGAGCTTCACCCACTGCCCCGAGCGGCCCGCGACGTACGGCGATGCCTTGCGCTTCGCGATCAGTCCCTCGAGGCCCCCTTCTTTGGCGGCGTTCAGCAACGCGCGCATGTCGCCTTGCAGCGCGCGCGAGAGCGTCAGCGGCGCCCCCTGCCCGCGCAGCAGGCCCTCGAGCAGCTCCTGGCGCCGCTCGATCGGATCGCTTCGCAGATCGCGGCCGTCGAGCCAGAGCAGGTCGAACACCGCGTACGCGAGCCGCGCGTCGCGCGAGCCCCCGGCGAGCCAGTCCTGCAGCGCGGCGAACGACGGGTGCCCCCGCTCGTCGACGATGCACGCCTCGCCGTCGAGGACGCACTCGCGCGCCGGCAGCTTGGCGACCGCGCCCACGATCGGGCCGAATCGCGCGCTCCAGTCGTGGGCGCGCCGCGTGGTGAGGCGCACGTCGTCGCCGGCCTTGCACGCGAACAGCCGGTAGCCGTCGTACTTCACTTCGAACAGGTACTGGGAGCCATCGCCGATCTCGCGGTCCGCCATCGCGAGCGCCGGCTCGCCCACCGCGTGCAAAAGCGACTGCGCGGTCGCGCCCTGCTCCGAAGCGCCGACCCGTCGCGGCCCGCGCGTGGCCGCTCGACCACTCAGGACCGATTCGGGCCGCTCCGCGACGACGTCGTAGGCGGGGTTCGCCAGCGCATCCTTGGCCTTGAAGAAGAGCCACTGTGCCTTGCCCGCTCCGCCCGCGCCGTCGTCGCTGCCACCGGAACGGTTGGTGCGCACGACGTGCCACTCACCGACGAGCTTGTCGCCGAAGAGGCGCACGTGCATGTGGCCCTTGTCGAGCATGGCGCGCTGCGCGCCCGGCGGCACCGTCTCGTACGTGCCGCGGTCCCAGATGAGGACGTCGCCAGCGCCGTACTGGCCGTCCGGAATGCGCCCCTCGAAGGCGTTGTATTCCATCGGGTGATCCTCCGTCTGCACGGCGAGTCGGCGGATCGCCGGGTCGTAGCTCGGGCCCTTGGGCACTGCCCAGCTGACCATCGCGCCGTCGACCTCGAGCCGGAAGTCGTAGTGCAGCCGGCGCGCGTCGTGCTTCTGCACGACGAACGCGAGGACCGCGTCTTTCTTTTCCAACGGCGCGTCGGCCTGCGACGATCGCGGTTCAGGAGTTACGTCGAAGCTTCGCTTGGCCTCGTACGCGGCGAGCCGCCCTTCTCCGCTGGGCGTCCTTTCAGTATCCCGCTTTCGATTCGGGCTTTTCGTCGCCTTCGGCATCGTTCACGCTTCGCGTGAGGAGAATCTGAGATGCGCGCCTTCTGGTCCGGTGAACTCGCGTTCGGCCTCGTCACCATTCCCGCCAAGCTCTACACGGCGACGAAAGACCTTACCCCCCAATTTCACCAGCTCCACAAGGAATGCGGCACACGCGTCAACTTGGTGCGTCGCTGCCCCAAGTGTAGCCGCGACCTCCGCTGGGACGAGATCGGTAAAGGGTACGAAGTCGCCAAGGGCGAGTACGCCCTTTTCACCAAGGAGGAGCTCGCCAAGCTCGACGGCGACGACGACAAGGGCACGATCGAGATCGTCGAGTTCGTCGACCCGCTCGAGGTCGACCTCGCCTACCTCGAGAAGAGCTACTGGATCGGGCCCGGCAGCAAGAACGTCCGCGGCTATCAGCTCCTGCGCTCGGTGCTGGAGGAGACGAAGAAGGTCGCCCTCGCCAAGGTGAGGATCCGCACGCGCACGCGGCTCGCCCTCGTGCGGCCGCGCGGCCGGCTCTTCTCACTCGACATGATGCGCTTCGCCGAGGAGCTGTTGCCCGCCGACGAGCTGGCCCCGGCCGCCGACGGCAAGCCCATGTCCGACCGCGAGAAGCAGCTGGCGCTCCACCTCGTCGACGAGCTCTCGGGGCCGTTCGATCCTGCCAAGCATCCCGACGAGTACCGCAGTGCCGTGCTGGCTGCGGTCGACGAGAAGGTCGAGGCCGGACAGGTCGCGCGCGACGCGACGGCCGGCGAAGAAGCGGCGCCCGCCGCGGGCACCGCCACCGGCGCCCAGGTCATCGACCTCGCCGAGCTCCTGTCTCGATCGATCAAGGGAGCCGCCAAGCCCGGGCCCGCCAAGGCCAAGTCCGAAGACGAAGAGACGGCCGCGACCGACGAGAAGCCCGAGAAGGCGACCAAGGGCAAGAAGCGACGCGCCACCGGCTGATCCGGGGCCCCGGCGCGCCACCGGCCTTGGCTCACTCCTCGGGCGACGGCGCCTCGCTGAACCTGTAGCCCACGCCGCGAACGGTCTCGATGAACCGACCCGCGGTCCCGAGCTTGTCGCGCAGCCTCTTCACGTGGGTGTCGACCGTGCGCGACGCGATCTCCGAGTCCATCGCCCACACGTCGCTCAGCAGCGTGCCGCGCCCCTGCACGCGATCGCGCCGCTCCGTCAGCGTCACGAGCAGCTTGAACTCGAGCGCCGTCAGGGCGACCTCTTCGCCGCCCACGGTCACGCGGTGCGCCTCCTTGTCGATGTGGAGCTCGGCCACTTCGATGAGGCGCTGATCCGAGCTACGCCCGCGCCGGAGCACCGCGTCGATCCGGAGCAAGAGCTCGCGCACGCTGAACGGCTTGACGACGTAGTCGTCGGCGCCAAGCTCGAAGCCGACGATCCGGTCGATCTCCTCGGCCTTCGCCGTCACCATGATGATGGGCACCTGGTGGGTCGCCTCTTCGCGCCGCAGCGACTTGGCGACGGTCGTGCCCGGCACGTCCGGCAGCATCAAGTCGAGAAGGACGATGTCGGGCCGGATTTCGGCCGCGAGCTTGAGCCCCGCGTCACCCGTCGCGGCGGTGAACGGCTTGTGTCCCGCCTGCGTGAGGTTGTAGTGCAGCACCTCGCGCAGGTCGGCCTCGTCTTCGATCACGAGCACCCGTGCCATGCGCGGCACAGTCTGGCCTACGTGCGACTACCAGGCGTAGGCCCGGTTACGTTTGCGTCACGCCTCGACGACGTTCGACGGTCATTCGCGACGGATTCATTCAATGGACGTCGAGCTGGTATTCGGCCCATCCCGCGCCGCCGCGCGAATCACGGAGCACGACCCAGAGCGTGACCACGCCTGGTTGAGTCGGGGCCTGCCACCCGTTGTCGCTCGTCGTCGTCGTGTCGGTGTCGGTGCGGCCGGTGCGATCGTCGTCGAAGGCGCCGCCCGTCGCGAACCATGCGACGCCGATCGCTTCACGGGCGTCGAGCAGGCACTGCGACGCGAGGTCGAAATTGAGAAACCGCTCGGCGCCTCCGCAGCCCTTGGTGTTGGGCGGCGTGCAGTCGCCCGTGCACGCGTTGACCATCGGCGCTGGGCAGTTGGTGCCGGTGTTTCCGATCGAGGCCGTCATGGCGGCCGTCGCGGACGACGTTTCGTCAGGACCGCAAATGCCGTCCCCGCACACGTCCTTGAGCGGGCACGTCGGCCACGCGACCTCCAGGGTGACGTGCTGCCCAGCGGTGACCGGGTTGGTCTGCCCATTTTCGTCGGTCATGAACGCCGGACCGACGATGCCGCCCGCCACGATCGACAGCGATTGCACGCTCGGGTTCGCGTTGTAGTGGTACTGCGCGCCGAACTGTCCGATCTGGTCGGGGGTCCCGCTCGCGATGCCGCACGCGATGCGCTCCTCCGCGATCCCGATGGTGTCGCCGCCGGTGCCCGGCGCGATGAAGCGCGCCGGCTGGTAGTAGCCGCCGGTGGCGTCGGGGTCGACCGGGCGCCCCGGGGTCTGTCCCGCCATGACCATCGGCACATCGGGCCCGAACTGATTGCACGCCGCGGCCGGCAGCCCCGCGTCGTCGCTCACCGAGACGCCCGTGCCCACCGGAACGAACCATGAGCCGCTCGCCTGCAGGCACTCGTTGTTGACGGGCCCGAGCTCGGCGAGAGGCTCTCGTGCGTTGCAGAACGCCCAGTCGATTGGCGCGTTCGCGATGTCGCCTGATGGCCCGACGAAGAGGGCCTTGAACGTCACCGTCGTCGACGGTGACTCCATCGGGTTCGCCTCGGGCGGATCGGTCTGCACGGCGAGCATCGTCGGCCCCGTGATGATCGACACCGTCTCGTCGAGGTTCGGCCTGCACGCGGATCCCGCGGCAGCCAGCCCGCAGACCACGGCGAGCGCGCGGACGCGAAGACCGGCGATCACCACGTGAGCCTCGCGCCCGCGACCGGCAGGATGGGCAACCCCGTGATGTACCCGCGCTGCGTGTAGTTGGTGTTGTACACGATCTCCTCCGGGTTCGAGTGGTTCGTGACGTTCTGGACGTCGAGGTAGATCTCGAGGGTCGTCATCCTTCCGAACTTGAATTTCTTCGAGATGCGCGCGTCGAGCGACGCGAAGGGCGGGATCCGGATCGAATTGTGCGGACCGAAAAGCGGCTCCCACGTGTTGGTCTGCGCATCGAAGTAGGCGCCCGTGACCGGGGTGCGCGGATACCCGCTCGAGAAGCGGAATCGCAGGCCGGCCTCGACCCCGCTCCCGAGGTCGTACGAGCCCAGCGCCGTGAAGACGTGGGTCTGATCGTAGTCGAACAGACGCCAGTCGAGGGTGGGCGCGTCGCGCCGCTGGCTGCGCGAAATCGTGTAGCTGATCCAGCCGAAGAAGCGCCCGATCTGCTGCTGGCGCAGGAGAAACTGCGTGCCGTACGCGTGCCCCAGGCCGATCTGATCGAGCGCGTGCGCGAGCAGCGGACTCGGGTCCTGGCTGCGCGCGACCAGCTCTTGCTGCTCGGCGAGGAACGCCGTCGCCTCGATCGAGAGCGACGGCGTGAGCTGGAACGAGGCACCCGTGAGATAGTGCTGCGCTTTGGCGAGACCAAGCGTCGGAGTGCCGAAGACGGCGGAGAGATCCTCCGGTTGCGGCGCCTGGTGGTAGACGCCGAACGCCGCCTTGGCCGAGATCTCGGGGGTGAACGCGTAGCGCACCGAGACCCGCGGCTCGACCTCTGCCACGCCGTGCGTCGTGCCGACGTCGGGGAGCTGGCCCTCGGTCGGGACGATCTTGCTCGCGGAGATGATGAACGGATCGAAGCGCAGACCGGGCACGATGTGCAGCGAATCGTCGAGGAGCGCGACGTCGCCCTCGACGTACGGCGCGAGCGAGCCGATGACGGTCTTCCAGTTGTCGAAGTTCACCTGCGACGGAGGCGCCTCGCCGAAGACGTAGATGTCGCCTTCGCGGGGAGGCGCGCCGATGGATCCGTCGCGATGCAGGTTGGAGACGAGGAGCTCGGCGTCGAGGCCCACGGCGCCGCGCACGTGGTCCATGACCGGTCCGTGCCAATCGGCGCGCAGACCCATGATCGTCGAGTGATTGGTGACGTCGGTGACGGTGGGCCCGTACGCGTTGGCGAGGCTCGTGTAGTTTGCGCCGAACCAGGGCACGACCTTGACGACCGCGCCGTCGTCCATGTGGCGTTCGTAGTGCATCCACATGCGCTGAAAGTCGGTGCCCGTCGTCTGCTGCTCGGTGAGGGCCGGGTCCGGGTTCAGCAGGGTGTTGGCGATGCGATCGCTCGACAGTAGGCCGCCGATCTCGATGCTCTCGTGCGACCCGAGGTCGTACTGCACGCGCGCCTGGCCGTCGTAGTAGCGCGGGATCGGGATGATGCTGCCGACGTTCTCGGTGGTGACGCTCTGCAGGCTCACGTCGAGGTAGCTCTTGCGGAAGCCGACAGCGACGTGGATGTTGTCGGCGAGCTTGGCGCGCACGTCGGTCGAGGCGTCGATGACGTCGGCGCCCACGCTGCCGTGGATGCCCTCCTCGTCGAGCGGCTTCATGACGACGCTCACCAGGCCCCCGAGGCCACGTCCGTACCCCGGACCGTAGCCGCCGGGCACGAGCTCGACCGAGCGCACGAACGCCGACGGGAGGATCGAGCGGAACCCACCACCGTGATAGAGCAGCGGCACGTGCACGCCGTCGACGTAGACGCGCGTGTCGTTGGGCGCGGCGCCCCACACGACGAGCGCGCTCGAGCCCGCAGCGGCTCGCGCTACACCGGGGAGGTTCTCTACGACCTTGAGCACGTCGCCCTGGGTGCCGGGCACCTTCGCGGCCTGCGTCGCCTGCACCTCGGTCGAGACCACCTGCTTCTTCAAGCGCGGCGCGGTGACGACGATCTCCTCTTCTTCGTCGTCGGAGCCGTGCTTCTCCTGCTTCTTGTCGACGTCGTACGTCGCGTCGAGCTTCTTGCTCGGCTCGAACGTCTCGGTGGTGCCCACGGTGGCCACCGCCTCGCCCGAGAGGGTCACGGCGTGATCGCCGGGCAGTATGTCCGGGATGCGGAACTTGCCCTGATCGTCGGTGAGCGTCTCCTGCCCAGTGTCGACGACGACGCGCACGTTGGCGATCGGCGTCTTGGTGAGCCGGTCACGCACGGTCCCTTCGAAGTCCGCGGTGGTCTTCTTGATGAGCTTTTCGGTGATCGTGAAGGCGTAGCGGTACGTGATCTTCACCGGGATCGTCTTGCCGTCGACGCTCGCCGGCTCGAACACGAACTGGCTCGCGGCGCCGACG
>Ga0302325_10001981_pt1 | contig 50725 bp, 42 predicted proteins | sample Palsa_T0_2_FD_201948 | JGI IMG/M metagenome (GOLD analysis project Ga0302325, IMG submission 201948) | Peat permafrost microbial communities from Stordalen Mire near Abisko, Sweden - Palsa_T0_2 | ecosystem: Environmental > Terrestrial > Soil > Palsa > Peat permafrost | place: Sweden: Abisko...
AGAATGCACGCAGCATCCCAACGCCGATCGTTTATCTATTTGCAAAATTGATGATGGTCGTCGGGCAAAAAACGTCGCTCGAGACGACAGTGGCTATGTCCAGGTGGTTTGCGGGGCGCCAAACGTTGAGCAAAATTTAATGGTAGCTTGGCTACCACCCGGTACGACTGTTCCGGTGACATACAACACCACTGATCCTTTGGTAATAGAAGCCAGAAATATACGTGGCCAGAAGAGTAGTGGTATGCTGGCTAGCCCTAAAGAACTTGCCATAGGCGATGGCCACGAGGGTCTACTAGTTATTGATAAATCGTCCAAACCGGGCGACAGTTTTGCAGAACTTTACAATCTCAACGATCAGATAATCGACATTGAAAACAAGATGTTTACACATCGCCCAGACTGTTTTGGGATGCTGGGGGTTGCCAGAGAAGTAACCGGTATTCAAAACCTACCCTATACTTCGCCTGATTGGTATCTAAACCCAAACACTAAACTTAATCCGGTTGGCGACTATCTACCACTGAATGTAAAGAACGAAATACCTGAGCTGGTCCCCAGATTTATGGCCATAGTGCTACGTGACGTTTCGGTTGGTCCTAGTCCGGTATGGCTACAAAGCTACCTCAGTCGGGTCGGCGTTCGGCCGATTAGCAATATTGTTGATGTGACTAACTATATGATGTTGCTTAGTGGTCAACCGTTGCATGCCTATGACTATGACAAGATTAAAGCCCAGGACAAAGGGGCCGATAGCGCCACCATTGTAGTCCGTCGTCCAAAACCTGAGGAAAAAATTGTGCTACTAGGCGGTAAAGAGATTAGTCTTGACGGTCCGGAAATTGTTATCGCCACTTCAACAACGGCCATTGGACTTGGTGGTGTAATGGGTGGCCTGAACACTGAAGTCGACGACCAAACCAAAAACATAATTTTGGAATGCGCAACTTTCGATATGTACACAATTAGACGTACATCTATGCTTCACGGACTTTTTACTGACGCCGTAACTCGATTCACCAAGGGCCAAAGTCCAAGACAAAATAAAACTATCATTATTAAATCGGCGAACATGATTCTCGAGCTTGCCGGTAAATCGGCAAGTTACGCCAGCGATTTAATTGATACTAAAGATTTCGAAGATACAACTATATGTGTAAGTGTTGCTGTCGACTTTATTAATAGTCGACTGGGGTTAAAGCTTGACGCAGTGCTTATGCAGAAAGTTTTGCAAAACGTTGAGTTTAGGGTCGAGGTCGTGAATAACAATCTAAATGTCTGGCCGCCGTTTTGGCGGACTGACATTAATATATCTGAGGATATTGTTGAAGAGATTGGCCGACTTTACGGCTATGATCATCTGCCACTACAGTTGCCAAAGCGGTCTCTAAAGCCAGTTGCTAAAGACGCCCTGCTCGACTTAAAGTCCCAACTACGTTCAGTTCTATCCGGCGCCGGCGCCAATGAGCTTTTAACTTACAGCTTTGTTCATGGAAAATTGTTTGAACGGGTTAATCAAGATAGTGAAAAGGCCTTGCAATTGAACAACGCTCTTAGCCCCGATCTTCAGTACTACCGGCTTAGCCTAACACCAAGTCTGCTAGAAAAAGTTTATCCTAATCTGAGGTCTAATTACGTCAGAAACGACGACAATGAATTTGTCCTATACGAGATAAACAAGACCCATAACACTGTTGACAGGGATAAGCAAAAACTTCCCAAAGAGTGGGAAAGCTTGGCTTTGGTATTTGCTGCTGATGCCAAAACGGCCAATCGCAAATATCTTGGGGCGGCCTACTATGCCGCAAAAAAATACCTGAGCTACATTCTAATTGAAGATCAACTGCCGTTGTCAATCGTACCGCTTAGCGAAGTTGCTAAAACTGACCTAGAAATAAATACCTGGACATGGCAGCTAGTAATGCCATTCGATCCTGACCGTAGTGCGGTAGTCATCGATGAACTCGGTAAGATCCGCGGAGTGGTCGGTGAGTATGCCTCGTCGGTCAAACAACAGTTAAAACTTCCAGCCTTCTGCAGCGGCTTCGAGCTAGATATCACTGTTTTGCAAAACCGGGACCGTGTTAATAAATACATTGCCATCCCCAGGTTTCCGAAAGTGGAGCAGGATGTTACGCTCAGGGTCCCAAGTTCTCTTAAATACAGTGACCTTTTTGAGTTTATGTGGGACAGTCTGAATAGTGATAAACCCAAAGACACTTTCTGTACACTGGGGCCAATCGACATTTTTCAAAAGGATAAAGACCCAGATCATAAGCAAGTCAGTTTGCGCTTATGGATAAGTGCTTTTGATAGAACTCTGACTGCCGATATCGTTAATGATCTATTGGACAAGGCATCAGAGAAAGCCAAAAAGAAATTTGGCGCTGAGCGCATCTAAAAGGCGACATTGACAAAATAGCTGTTCGGGCGTAGTATTCCGGCAGCTTTTTTAGTTGAGCGTTTCGAAATGCTCCTAATTAAGCGAACTTTGACAGGCGTGATGCGCTCAAGGTCTACTCCTTATAAAGAGTTGAGTTGACCTATTTTGGTCCTCCTTTTTTGTCTTTTTTCTTCTATTCACTATACCCAACCACAACAACAGAAAGTAGGTGATAGCCTTGCCTAATAACGGTAAGGTAACTTGTCCAAGCTGTAATGGCAGCGGTCAACGAGGTGGCTTTATGAAGTCAACTTGTTCCCGCTGTAGCGGTAAGGGAAAACTAGATCCATGTACTGTTTGTGACGGTAGCGGACAGGTCGGCTCTTGGCTGACTAAGCATCGTTGCTCTCGTTGCAACGGAACAGGTATTAGGTAATAGCAGTGGAAACGGACGGTGGGGTAACCCAAATTTTATTAAAGGGATAACCTTTGAAAAATTGCGCTTCATGCCTGTCCGGCTTCCAGAGCCGATAACCAAAGATTGTCAGCTGCGGGAGCCGGGTAATTAATGGCTCTAGCCAATATGGCCAAGGCTTGTTTATAATACCTCCTACGTATGTTGAGAGAAGCAGTCCGTCTGATAATGGTTAACGATAACCAAATACTAGTTATGTCCAGAAACAAGTTTGGCAGTGAGTATTTTTCTTTGGTCGGCGGCGGGGTCGATGCCGGCGAGACTGCCGAGCAGGCTTTAGATCGGGAGGTCAGAGAAGAAACCGGTTTAGTTATAAGTGATCCGCGACTGGTCTATATCGAAGAAGCCGTTAAGCCCTTCGGCACACAGTATATCTATTGGTCGAAGTACCCAGGAGGAGAAATTAAGTTGTCAGAAGACTCTGATGAGGCCAAAATCGATAAACTTGGAAAGAATTTATATAAGCCAATGTGGCTAGATATTGATAAGCTGCCGGGATCCCCATTTCTAAGCGTTGAGTTAAAGGAACACTTAATTAAAGATCTGGCTCATGGCTTTGCTTCTCATCCGGTCAGGTTTTCGTCGACAGCGATTTATGAGACTAAAGAAGAAATAGATAGACGGTCACATGGCTAGGAAAAGAGAACGCTTCTTTGCGCTTTTTTTGGCAGGGTTATTCTTCCTTACCTCCTTCGGATTTAGTTTCTGGGTCATCTGGCAGGCGCACTCCAACGACAGCAGTAGCTCAAACGCTAGCAACACCTCAAGTTCGACTCCTAGCACTACAAAATCATCAACTAAACTAGAAGGGACAAAAATGCAAGATTTTACACCAATAGCCAATGTACCAACTCTAAAAGTAACCGACTTAATTCCCGGTACCGGAGCCGAGGCCAAGGCCGGCGACAATATAACCGTAAATTACACTGGTGCAGTTGCTAGTACTGGTATTATTTTTCAAAGTTCCTACGACAGTGGACAAGCTGCCACATTTGGCCTGAATGAGGTTATTGAAGGCTGGAAGCTTGGCATACCGGGCATGAAAGTCGGCGGCACCAGGCAACTGCTAATACCAGCCGCCCAAGCCTACGGAGCTACTCCACCGTCCGGCTCAGGAATTCCGGCCAATGCTAATCTGGTATTTGACGTTTCTCTTGTCAGCGTTAACTGACATAACCTCTAGTATAATCATGTAAAAAACACAATATGTGGGGCTATTGCCAAAGCCACTTGCGCTATATATAATCGTCTTTATCGCTTAAAAATAACAAGAGGAACCATTTATGGTCAAAAACATTACAATATTTACTACTAACACCTGCGCTTACTGTGGCATGGTTAAGAAGTGGCTGGGCGCCAAAGGCTATAGCTATGAAGAGGTCAATCTTGATCAAAATCCTGATCGCCAAGCCGAAGCTTTAAAGATTAGTGGTGCCTTGACCGTTCCTGTCACAGTTGTTACCAGGCATGACAATAGTCAAGAGGTGATCGTCGGCTTTAATCTATCCAGACTTGCGCCAGCCGTAAACTGATTTTAATCTATTACTTAGATTGACGCACACAGGTGGTGGAGTGTAGTAGTGCAGGAATTGCACTAAATTTAGCCAAGCCCCATAATAGCGAGGAATTATGCCAGATAGTATTGAACAAAAGCATCAAGTTATTATGATCGGAGCTGGACCGACCTCTTTAACGGCGGCCATCTATACAACTCGGGAGGATATTGAAACTCTATTATTTGAACGAGGTGCTATCGGCGGTTTAGCCGCCGTAACTGACTGGATTGATAATTACCCAGGTTTTCCAGATGGCATTTCGGGGCTCGATTTGTCGGCTGCCCTACACAAACAAGCCGAGCGCTTTGGGGCTGTCATCGAACTGGGCGAAGTCTCAAAAATATCCGACGAGGGCGAGTACAGGCACCTTGAAACAACCAGTGGAGATATGTATGCCAAAGCCGTACTGATAGCCACAGGCAGTGATTACAAAAAAATAGGTGTTCCAGGAGAGCAGGATTACTATGCCCGGGGCGTTCACTACTGTGCGACTTGCGACGGGGCGTTTTATCGTGATAAGCGACTGGTTGTTGTCGGTGGCGGCAATTCAGCAGTCCAAGAAGCAATGTTCTTAACTAAATTTGCCAGCCATATTGATATTTTGGTTCGCGGTCCAGCTTTTAGAGCGTCGGATATTCTCCAACATGAACTTGAAGAAAAGCATAATGATAAAGTTACGGTGCATTTTAATACCTCAACGGACGAAATTATTGGTCAGGATAACAAAGTTGTTAAAGTTGTTGGTACCGACAAAACGACGGGGCAAAAAGTTGAATTTCCAACCGACGGGGTTTTTGTGTTTGTTGGCTTAATGCCTAATACCCAATTTCTTAAAGATAGTGCCATCGAGCTTGATGACGTTGGTTTAATTAAAACCAATCTTGGCCTAGAAACAACCATGAAAGGCGTTTTTGCGGCCGGCGACGTTCGTAGTGGAGCAACAATGCAAATTGCCAGTGCGGCTGGTGAGGGAGCCACTGCTGCACTTAGAATTAGGGAGTTCCTTGAAGGCCGCACTTCGCCAGTCATGAAGTGACTTAACTATAAAGTGGAGTAGTTCGGGAAATAGTCGCCGACTAGCTGAGACTTAGGAACGCCTAAACTTTGTAAATCTTTATAGAACGCCTCAACCATAACCTCAGGCCCGGAAATGTAGATTAGTTTGTCGCCAACCTTACCCGTAAGTTTAAGTATTCGTTTAGCCGACAAGTTACCTGTCTCGTGACTTTGATCCAAGTGCCCTTCTTGGAACACAACACTATACTGTTTAAGCGGATAGCTGGATAGTAATTTATCAAAAACCTGTTCGCTCTTATCGCGGAGTGCATATACGAACTGAATATCGCGCTTTTCGTTTTCGTCGTGTAAAAACTTCACGATACTGTGGAAGGGCGTAATACCTATACCCCCGGCTACAAATACTAGAGGGATACCTTTATCCTTTGGCAGCACAAAGTCTCCCATGGGATCGCTTATCTCGACATTGTCGCCTGGCTTCAATTCTCTTAGAGCAGACTTAAAAGTACTACTGCGCCCAGCGGCAAATTTAGTTGTTATGCTGACTAACGGTAAGTCGGTCGGCGATGAACTGAGCGTAAACCAGCGATTTTGGCCTCGATCATCGGGTTTGGGGTGTGGTAAATGCATTTCAATAAACTGACCGGCGTTGAAATCGGGCTGCCTCTCCGGCCTAAACCAGAAACTGATAATATTCTTTGCCTCGACATGACTATGATCTAGAAAGGCTTTCATGTCTCTAAGTATACCGCTACAATGTAGCCAGCAATTATCGTTACTTATAAAAGGAGTACCAGAGAGATGAATAAAGAGCTCGGTTTTGGAGACAAGGCCCCAGACATAGTAAATGTAGTAATTGAAATCCAAAGAGGCAATCACAATAAATATGAAATGGACAAAAAAACTGGCTATATTACACTCGACCGAGTTAATGGCACGGCCATGGGTTATCCGGCAGACTACGGCTATATTCCGGCAACATTATGTGACGACGGCGATCCGCTAGATGCCCTAGTTATCATTGATGAGCCACTGCCTCATGGCGTGGTTGTGCCGGCTAGGCCACTAGGTGTGCTGTATATGGTTGATGACGGAGAGAATGACGAGAAATTAGTTTGTGTAGCCGCTGACGACGTCACTAAAGCGCATATCCAATCTCTAGACGACCTCGGCCCTAACTTTAAACCAATGGTTGAGCATTTTTACCGCCAATATAAAGCCTGGAAAAAGGACTGGCAGGGTACCAAAGTCGAATTCAATGGCTGGGGCGATGTTGAAGCTGCAAAAAAAGTCATCACTGAATCAATTGCCAAAGCCGGCAAGTAAAGGGCCGCCTTAATCTTGCTTGCCTCAGAGTGGTTATGCTTCTACAATGTGGGCATATGGCTAAGAAAAAATAATAGGGGGACACTGCATGAAAACACGACTAGCTATTAATGGTTTTGGGCGAATTGGACGTAACGCATTTAAAATTGCCTTTGGCCGGGAAGACATTGAGATAGTTGCTATCAACGATTTGACCGATACTAAAACACTTGCCTATCTTCTAAAACACGATTCGACCTATGGTCTTTACGAGCATGAAGTCAGCTTTGATGACAAAAATATTATTGTCGACGGTAAATCAGTAAAAGTACTCGCCGAAAAGGATCCAACAACACTACCCTGGGCCGACCTAAAAGCTGAAATTATTATTGAATCCACGGGCTTTTTCGTCGAACCCGATAAAGCCAGAGCTCACATAAAAGCCGGTGCCAAACGGGTTGTTATTAGTGCTCCGGCAAAGGGTGACAGCGCCGATACGGCTGACACGATTGTTCTTGGTGTAAATGAAGACAAGTTAAAGGACGGAACAGACGTAATTAGCAATGCTAGCTGTACGACAAACTGTATTACACCAGTATCGGCGGTAATCGAAGAGGCCTTTGGTGTTGAAAAAATGATGATGACTACAATCCACAGCTATACCGCTAGTCAGCATCTGCAAGACGGACCGGGTAAAAATCTTCGCGAAGATCGCGCCGGCGCTGTTAACATTACGCCGACCACTACCGGGGCTTCAATTGCTGCTGCTAAGGCACTGCCTGCACTAAAAGACATTTTTGGGGCGTTAGAAATCCGAGTCCCAACTCCAGTTGTTTCGCTCAGTGACTTCGTCATTCTAACCAAGCGAGCGGTGACAGTTGAAGAAGTCAATGAGGTCTTCAAGAAGGCCGCCAAGGAGCCGTTTTTCCAAGGAATTCTAGCTGTTACCGAAGAAGAATTAGTCAGTACTGATTTTATTGGCAATAGTCACTCGGCAATTGTTGATCTTAACCTTACGTCAGTTGTTGGTGGCAATTTGTTAAAAGTTTGTGCTTGGTATGACAACGAATGGGGCTACAGTAATAGATTAGTAGAGGTCGTCGCTGATACTGGTAAGTTTCTTCACAAGACCGAAGATCACACCCAGCAACACGAATAAATTCCAGGCTATGAAAATATTTGTTGGCGCCGACCATAACGGCTACAAATTAAAAGCAGACTTGGTTAAACATTTATCCCGTCGAGGCTACACAGTGGTCGACGAAGGTGATAAGGAGCTTAATCCAGACGATGATTTTCCACAGTATGCTAGCCGGGTTGTTTCAGCGTTATTAGCCAGTGATGACGAAAGTCGAGGCGTATTAATTTGTGGTAGCGGCCAGGGCATGGCGATCGCCGCCAATCGCTTCAAGGGGATCAGGGCCTCGTTGGTTTGGGATGTTCAAGAAGCCAAGCTTTCTCGCAATGATGACGATAGTAACGTTCTCTGTTTACCGTCGCGGGTTTTTGGCCAAGAAAATTTTGAAGTAATTGTTGACACATGGCTGGAGACTCCATTCGCTGAAGCGCAAAGATTCGTTAGACGCATTAAAGAGCTAGACGATTTAGGATAAAAAGTGGCAGTAACGATTTGTCCAACCGTAACCGTCGATGACAGTCAGAAATTTCAGACTCAAGTTAATATAATCACTAGTTTTGCCAGTCGTATCCACATAGATTTATCTGATGGTATATTTAGTCCAGAAAAACTTTTACCGATAGATGACGTTTGGTGGCCGGGTAATGTCCACGCTGACCTCCATGTTATGTATGAGAGCCCATTCGATCACATCACCAACCTAATAGGACTGGATCCTCAGCTTATCATTACTCACGTTGAGGCCCAGGGAGATGTTTCGCGCTTTTCTGATATGCTTCATGACCACGGCATCAAAGTAGGCATTGCCCTACTAGCCGACACCCCTGTCGAAAGACTTACAACCTTCATCGACTCAATTGATCACGTCTTGATTTTTACCGGTAAACTCGGCTACTACGGTGGCCACGCTAATCTTGGCCTGCTCAGTAAGGTCTCTGAGCTTAAGTCTCTAAAGCCTAGTCTTGAAATTGGCTGGGATGGTGGGATTAATGATCAAAATATTCGCCAACTTATTGACGGTGGGGTTGAGGTTTTAAATGTTGGAGGATACATAGCTCGCTCTGACGATCCTCGGGCTGCTTATGCTAAACTGGAAGCATTAGCAGGACCACAGGATGCCCAATAAACTATCTCTACAAGACTTAGAGTTAAAAGCAACGGAGATTCGTGAAGACATTATCCGGATGTTAGAAGCTGCCGGTAGTGGCCACAGTGCCGGCCCACTTGGCTTGGCTGATATATTTACTGCTCTTTACTTTGATATTCTAAAACACGATCCTAAAAACCCGTCGTGGGACGAAAGAGACATTCTTTTGTTAAGTAACGGCCACTGTGCACCAGTACTATACGCCACCATGGCCGAAGCCGGCTATTTCCCGGTAAGCGAGCTTTTGACTCTACGTAAGTACGGTTCTCGTCTTCAAGGACATCCTGAACGGACACGCTTAGTTGGTCTGGAGACTACCAGTGGACCTCTTGGATCTGGCCTAAGTCAGGCGTGCGGAATGTCTCTAGCGATGCATATGAACAAGACACAGCACCGTTGGATATACGTGGTTATGGGCGACGGAGAACTTAATGAGGGCAACGTATGGGAAGCTGCGATGCTTGCCAGTAAGTATAAACTGAGTAACATTATCGGTATTATTGACCGCAATAACATCCAGATTGATGGTCCAACGGAAACAGTAATGCCGCTCGAAGACCTACGAGAAAAGTGGGAAGCCTTTGGTTGGCATGTGATTGAGATTGACGGTAACGATATTGAAGCAGTAATCGACGCCGCCGCTATGGCAAGAGCCATTGTTGAAAAGCCGATAGTCATAATTGCCCATAACGTACCTGGTATGGGAGTCGACTTTATGGAGTACGACTTTCACTGGCATGGCATCCCGCCCAACCACGAACAAGCAAAACTTGCGTTGAAAGAACTACGAACCTTACAGGGCAAAATCGAAAGCGAGGCTGACTAATGAGTGATGTCCATTTGGTTTCTGACGTTTTCGGAAGTGACCTAGCGGTTGAAGTTATGAAAAAAGGTTACGGTAGGGGCTTAGTTGAAGCTGGCAAGCAAAACCCGAAAGTTGTTGCCGCTTCATCTGACGTTGTCGGTTCAACAGGGACTGACTCATTTGCCGAAGCGTTTCCGGAGCGTTTTATCGAAGTAGGTATCGCAGAACAAAATCTGGTAACTATGGGAGCTGGTTTAGCGGCTATGGGAATGATGCCGTTTGTCGCTGCTTACGGAGCCTTTAGTCCAGGACGTAACTGGGAGCAAATTAAAACAACTATTTGCATAAACGATCGTCCAGTCAAGATCGTCGGAACACACGTTGGGTTGTCCGATGCGCCCGATGGTGCAACACACCAAATGCTTGAGGACATTGCTCTAATGAGTGTTTTGCCCAACATGACAGTTATTGTGCCTTGTGACAGCGTAGAGGCCGAAAAAGCAACCATAGCGCTCGCCACCTATCTCCATCCTGCTTATATGCGGGTGGCTCGCGACGATACAACTATAATCACGACCGCTGATACACCTTTTAAAATTGGTAAGGCTTACGTCTTCTTAGAGGGCGCTGATGTAACGATTATTGCGACCGGACGGATGACTTATAACTCTCTTCAAGCAGCAGATAAATTACTTCAGGATGGTATACACGCTGAGGTTATACATGTGTCAACTATAAAGCCACTGGACAAAATCACGATCTTAAATAGTGTTCATAAAACCAGTGCAGTTGTAACCGCTGAAGAGGCGCAAGTGCATGGCGGCCTAGGAGGGGCTATTGCTGAGCTACTAACTGAGAATATGCCAGTGCCCTTGAAACGAGTGGGGATAAATGACAGTTTTGGTCAGTCTGGTCAGCCGAAGGATTTATTCGAACACTACGGCCTTACCCCAACTCATATTGCGATGGCCGCGCATCTCGCCGTTGAAACGAAAGTAAAAGGAGAAAAATAACATGCCATTAACCCTAAGACAAATCCGCAACAATTGTCAGCAAGCTCGCAATACTTTTGCCCGAGCGCGAAGCGAACACTTTGCTCTTGGGGCCTTTAATCTCGATGATGAGGCAACTCTAAGGGCAGTAGTTAATGCTGCTGTTGCTAAGAAAGCGCCGGTCCTGGTGGAGGTTAGCCAAGGAGAGGTTGACGCCATTGGTCTAGACAATGTCCGAGACATGGTTGATAACTTCAAGGCCAACTATGGTGTTGAAATGTATGTTAACCTTGATCATTCTCCTAGCGTAGACGCCGCCAAGGCTGGCATTGAAGCGGGATTTGAGTGTATTCATATTGATGTATCACAGGCTAATCACGACGCCACCGAAGACGAAATAATTGAAGCTACAAAGCAGGTTGTTAACTATGCCAGGTTGACTGGCGCCCTGGTTGAGAGTGAGCCACATTATTTTGGCGGTAGTTCTGAGCTACATACTGAAACAATCGATTATGAGGAAATAAAGAAAACCTTTTCTACACCAGAAGACGCCAAGCACTTTGTTGACGCTACAGGAATCGACACCTATGCTGCGGCCATAGGAAATTTGCATGGTCAATATCCGGTTCCGAAGATGCTAGACCTAGAGCTACTGCAGAGGGTTAGGGACGCGATTGAGTGTAATATCAGTCTGCACGGTGGCAGCGGCACGCCAGGACATTATTTTGCAGGAGCTGTTAAGATCGGTGTCAGCAAGGTAAATATCAATTCAGACATGCGCGTTGCCTACCGTAAAGCATTGGAAAAAGCGCTAACCGATAACCCAACCGAATATGCCGTTGTTAAACTTATGGATAAGGTTATTACCGCTGTCCAAGAGGTAGTTGAAAGTAAAATCGATATGTTTAACTCAGCCGGGAAGACTGCGACCTAAGATACTTTTTGCGAATCTCGTTTCTATAGTTATGAAACGATCGAGCGGTGCGTGTACAAAGCGTGTTGCTTTCTAAAACGCTTATGGCACAATAAGAGTAATGGATCAATTCGACGTTATTAGTGTTGGCGATGTTGTTACCGACGCGTTTATTAGATTGATTAATGAGAATGCCCATACCTACGAGAATGAACATGGAAAATGGCTGGCTATGCAGTATGGGACTAAGATTCCGTTCGAGGCCGCTTACATTATTGAAGGCGTCGGCAACGCCGCGAATGCTGCAGTTGCAATTGCTCGTCTAGGCCTAAAAAGTAGCTTTGTAACTAACGTCGGTGGCGATCAGTACGGTCGAGACATTATCACGGCCTTGCACAAGAATAAAGTCGATACCCAGTTTGTTAGAATCAACCCTGACAAAAAAAGTAACTACCACTACGTACTGTGGTACAAAGAGGAACGTACCATACTGATCAAACACGAAGACTACAATTATCGCTGGCCGCATCTAACGCTAGCCGAGACGCCGAAGTGGTTGTATTTTAGTTCGATTAGTGAGCATGCTATCGCCTATCATGATCTTGTCTCCGATTGGCTGGATGAACACAGTGAAGTTAATTTGGCCTTTCAGCCCGGAACTTTCCAAATGGAAGCAGGAGTTGATAGACTGAAGCGAATTTATCAGCGTACTAAGGTTTTAATTCTAAACCGTGAAGAAGCAGCTTTAGTAAGCGGCGGTAGCCGTGAGGATCTACACGATCTTTTCAATCGACTTCATGCACTTGGGCCAAAAATAGTAGTCATTACAGATGGACCTAGTGGAGCATATGCTAGTGACGGCCAAAATCGCTTCAAAATGCCACTTTACCCCGATATTGCGCCACCTTATGAACGCACTGGGGCCGGCGATGCCTTTGCCAGTACGTTTGTAGCGGCACTAGTTAAGGGGAATACCATTGAGGGTGCTCTACAATGGGCGCCAATCAATTCGATGAGTGTCGTGCAGAAGATTGGTGCTCAAGCCGGGCTACTCAGCGAGCAAGAAATTGACGCTTACTTGCGCAAAGCGCCAGAGTGGTACAAACCCGAGCGAATGGCCTAATAAACCGCCGAAGTATCTTTGCTGAGAAATCTAGCTTATGGTAATCTCTATCTTAGATATGTCGAGAATGCTAGCTGAATTATTGGGGGTGCCTGTCCCGGGCTTTCGTTTGAATGTCCAACAACTTGAAGCCGCTAGCGGAAATCCTGGTGTAGATATCAGGTTATCTAGTGAGATCTTGCAAGCAGCCCAGATCAAGATCAGCGAACTTGGGCTCGATGCATTTGATACAAAGCCAATAGAACTTTACGAGGTTCTAAAAAGCCGTGCTCAAAAAGACAATCAGCGGCTAGAAACCACCCTTCAACAACGAATTGGCAAAGGGCAGATTAGTCTGGCTATTGTTAAAAGCCTTCAGTCGTTATCCATACCGAAAACCTGTTTTGCGATCAAGCATAGTAGCGCTAAGAGAATTCTTAAAAAAAATCCACCGAAGAGTACGATGCGCCAGCTGGGCTACCGCTCACTTGATTCGCTACTCAAGCGTGAGTCGACTTCGCTGATTTTCGCAGTTGCTAGCCTTGTGGAGTCGACGGCGTGGAGACAGCGTCTTTTCGAAGAGTACAAACATCTAGTGCCAAGCGATTTTGAAGTCCGTGAAATAGAAATTGTAAATCCGCTTAGAACCAAGAATTGGAAGGAGATGGCCGCTATGCTTGCTGAGCAACAACGAAGTAGTGTGCTCGTCACTAAGGAACTCGGTGGCGTAATTCTCCTACCGCTTCCGAACAAAGTTGTTGCCGGCACACTAACAACTGTAGTTTTGTCACTACAAGCGATTAATGATATTCGTACACAAAGTGCTTTCTGTAAACTCCAACAAGTCAAACCAGATTTTGGGACGATAATCGCGGATTCCGCGAAAAGCGGTGTTAAGGCACTGGCACTCGTTGCCGGACAGCCCGTCCCCTGGCAAATTATCCAAAGTTACTACGATCAATATGGTAACGACTATCCATCGGGTCTGTTTGAGCCGCATGTTCAAGAAGAAGATTTAAAACTCGCTAAAATCGAAGACTCTTTAATCAGTCTGGAACCGTCATTAGAATTTTGGCGCGGAACTAACTGGTTGGCATTTGGTCAGGGTGGGGACGCAGTTTCGATAAACATAACTGACGAAGCCATCGCCAGTTCCAATAATCTTCCATATAATAAGAGGTTGCTAGATAATTTTCGTAATAGCGTCTGGACAGAGCTAATGATCCGCTACTTACAACAAAATCTTCTTGAGGAAAAAGTCTTAGCACAACTCAACGATCAGCTAGTCGATAGGCCAGGTGAGGTAAGTTTTGAAGCTAATTTTGCTGGCGCTTAATAGTCCGAAAAACGAGGTGGATGAATGACTCAAACTAAACACCGTCCAATGCGCTATTCCATATGTGTTTCCGGTGCGCACGCCGGCGAAACCGTTAAACAATCACATAAATTGGCCCAAGCCCTTGGTGAGGCTATTGCTAGATCGGGTCAAGTTTTAACAACCGGAGCGACCGTCGGACTTCCATATTATGCCGCCTATGGCGCCAAGAAAGCTGGTGGTGTCAGTGTTGGCTTCTCACCAGCCTCAAGCTTACGTGAGCACCTACGCAAATACCGTTTGCCCTACGACTGCTATGATTTTGTAAATTTTACAGGACTAAACTATGTTGGAAGAGATTTATACCTTGTTCAATCTAGTGACGCCGTAATAACTGTCGGCGGCGGATTTGGTAGTCTTCATGAATTTACTTCAGCCCTCGAGGCAGGCAAACCTTGTGGCATATTGTCGGGAAGTGGTGGCACGGCCGATATGATTCCCGAACTAATGCAAAAATTGGAACCACCTCACGATGATATCGTAATTTATGATGCTGATCCGGCGCAATTGGTACAGCGGATTATAGAACTAGTCGACGAGAAATATAAAGATATCCATGACGAGCTTGCTAATCGCGATGAGCATTGGTTTTTACGTACCGACTCAAAAGCATCTCATTCCGGATAATTTACGGTTTTACAATATAATATGTAAGTGACTAAATTTCTACTTAAGAGCGACTACCTACCAACTGGCGATCAACCCGCCGCTATAGCTCAGTTAAACGATGGCCTAAATGATAAGCTTCACGAGCAAACCCTGCTTGGAGTTACTGGCTCGGGCAAGACATTTACGATGGCCAACATTATCGAAAACCAGCAGCGACCAACTTTGGTCCTTAGCCACAACAAAACTCTAGCTGCTCAGTTATATAGCGAATTTAAACGATTTTTTCCGAACAACGCCGTCCACTATTTCGTTAGCTATTTTGACTACTACCAACCGGAGGCCTATATGCCCAGAACAGATACCTATATTGAAAAAGACAGTCAAATCAACGAGGAGATTGATAGGCTCAGGCACGCGGCAACCGATGCTCTGCTGAGTCGTCGAGATGTCATCATAGTCGCAAGTGTTAGTTGCATTTACGGCATTGGATCGGTTGAAGATTACGGCGGTCTATCGGCAGTAGTTAAAGTCGGCGAGCGCCGACAACGGGATAAGTTTATGCGGCGGCTTAACGACATCCAATACCAGCGCAACGATATTGATTTTCACCGGGGAACGTTCCGAGTCCGAGGTGATGTTGTAGATGTTTTCCCAGCAGGCGAAGAACTAGCCTACAGAATTGAGTTTTTTGGCGATGAAGTTGAGAGGATCATCCAAATCGATCCCTTAACCGGAGAAATCCTAACTCAGCCAACAAGTATTCGAATTTTTCCGGCCAGCCACTATGTAACACCAAATGAAAAACTTAAAATGGCATTGAGTCATATATCTGATGAACTCGGAGAACGTCTACGCTATTTCAAGGCCGAAGGCAAACTTCTCGAGGCTCAGAGATTGGAACAACGAACTCGTTTTGATCTAGAGATGATGGAGGAAACAGGCTTTGTAAAGGGGATTGAAAACTACAGCCGTTACTTAACTAACCGCGAACCGGGCGAGCAACCGGCAACTCTCTTGGATTATTTCCCAGACGACTATTTAATGTTTATTGATGAATCGCATATGACCATGCCACAACTAAGAGGCATGTATAACGGCGATCGAGCTCGCAAAGAGGTACTAGTTGAACATGGCTTCCGTCTTCCAAGTGCATTAGATAATCGGCCGCTGACTTTTACCGAATTTGAGCGACACATTAATCAGACCATTTATGTCAGTGCTACACCAGCAGATTATGAGTTATCTCGTAGCCCAGCGCCAGCCGAACAAGTCATTCGTCCCACCGGCTTACTTGATCCTCAAATTGAAGTTCGCCCGATAGAAGCTCAAATTGACGATTTGCTAAACGAAATTCAGATTCGTGTTAAAAAACATCAACGGGTTCTAATCACTACACTGACCAAACGGATGGCCGAGGATCTAAGCGAGTATCTTGCTAATATTAAAATTAAAGTTGCTTATATTCATAGTGATGTTGATACGCTGGATAGGACCGACATACTCAGAGATCTTCGACTCGGGGTATATGACGTCCTTGTGGGGATTAACCTGCTGCGCGAAGGACTCGATCTACCGGAAGTGTCACTGGTTGCTGTTTTGGATGCAGACAAAGAAGGCTTCCTGCGTAGTGAACAGGCTCTAATTCAAACAGTCGGCCGGGCTGCCCGGCATATTGATGGCCGAGTAATTTTGTACGCCGACAACATCACTGGAAGCATGCAACGGACGATCGACGAAACTAATCGACGGCGCGAAATTCAGCAAGACTACAACACTAAGCACGGCATCACCCCTGCCGGAATAATCAGATCAGTAGAAAAAGGACTCAGACCAGATTTGCCAGAAGAAGCAAAAAAGGCTAAACTCGACCTCCGAAAAATACCTAAAGACGAGTACCAGTCATTAATTAAAGATTTGTCGGCGCAGATGGACATGGCCGCCGCCAATTTAGAATTTGAAAAAGCTGCTGAACTTCGGGACATAATTGACGATATCAAGTCAAAGCTCTAAACAGTAGCCACATTCTCTGCTATATTTATATCTGGATATGGCAAGACTTACGCGCGATGATGTTTTAAAATTGGCACAATTAGCGCAGATAGATCTCAGCGAGGATGAGATTAAAAGATTCCAGGGTGAGATCTCGGAAATTCTTGAATATGTTGCTCTGCTTGAGGCTGTTAACCTAGACAATCTTGAACCAACCGACCAAGTTACCGGTCTTGTAAGTGTTATGCGAGACGACACGATTATAGACTACGGAATTACACCGGCAGCTCTTCTTAATAACGTACCTGCGACGCTAAATGATCAGATAAAAGTTAAGCGGACACTAACATGAGCGACTGGCCGTCAATTAGCGAGCTTGCTGGGCAAGTGCAAACTGGTAAACAGACGGCTACGGCCTTAGTTGAGAAGTCCCTACAGATAATTAGTGATAAAAAAACCTACAATGCGATACTTTGGACAACCGAAAAGCGAGCACGTCAACGCGCCAAAGTCATCGACGGAAAAATCAAAAAAGGAGAATCGCTAGGTCGTTTAGCTGGCGTTCCGTTTATTGCCAAGGATAATTTCTTAGTTTTTGGGGCTGAAACTACGGCCGCGAGTAATATACTCAAAGGCTTCAATGCACCCTATCAAGCAACGGCAATCGAAAAACTGGAGGCCGAAGGAGCGATCTGTGTTGCTAAGGCGAACCTGGATGCCTTTGGCCACGGAGCATCGACCGAAAACAGCGATTTTATGATTACTAAAAACCCTCACGATAAGACTAGAGTTGCTGGCGGATCATCTGGTGGACCGGCTGCTGCCGTGGTGTTGAACATGGCTCCATTTGCAATCGGAACTGATACCGGGGGCTCTATTCGTCAACCTTCGAGTTTTTCTGGCTGCGTTGGCTATAAACCAACCTACGGTCTAGTCTCACGGAATGGCGTCATAGCCATGGCTAGCAGTACTGATGTAATTGGCCCGTTGACTTCCAGCGTCGCCGACGCCGCTCTTATACTAGATGTTATTGCTGGCCGTGATGGTCTTGACAGTACCACTGTCGAGCGCGATAAAAGTAGCTACACCAAACTCAACCCTAAGCTTAAAGGCAAAAAATTCGGTGTCATCAAAGAATACCTAAGCGATGACGTAGACAGCGTAGTTAAGAAAAGTGTGGTCGGCGCAATTACCGAACTTAAAAAAAGTGGTGCCGAGATTAGAGAACTCAGCTTGTCGTCCGTACCGCTAGCTTTGGCCGTATACTACATTCTCTGCCCCGCCGAGATCAGTAGTAACTTAGGTCGATACGATGGGCAACGCTACGGCTATAGTTACAAAGAAGCTAGGAATCTGGAAGAAAGCTATAAAAAAACTCGTTCAGTCGGTTTTGGTGCTGAAGCTAAGCGTCGGATAATGATTGGCACTTATGTTTTGAGCAGCGGTTACTACGATGCCTTCTATCTTAAAGCTCAGATAGTTCGCACCAAACTCATCAATGAATTCAATGAAGCATTTAAAAGTGTTGATTTTTTGATTGGTCCAGTTGCTCCAACGGCTGCCTTCAAAATCGGCGAGAACACTAAAGATCCTCTTAAAATGTATTTGTCCGATATTATGACAGTTGCGGCCAGCCTAGTTGGTATACCGTCGATAAGTATTCCAATAAGTGAGTCGGGCAGTCTGCCGGTAGGCTTGCAAATTATGGCACCCCAAAAAGCTGACTTAGAGCTACTGTCGGTCGCTAAAGCAGCCGAGGCGGTCTTGGCATGAACGAAGACTATATAATCGCAATTGTTGCTGTAGTTTTTGTAGTTGGAGGACTAGCCGGCTACCGTTTTCGTCCACGTCATTTGAAAGTCGGCTACTACCAGAAAAAGTGGGTTGAACTACAAAAACTTTGTAGTCATAAAGAAACTTGGCCAGAAGCGATTATTAATGCCGACAAACTTCTTGACCAAGCCCTGAGGAAAAAAAAGTTTAGCGGCCGTAGTCCGGGCGAGCGCCTAGTTTCAGCACAAAGATCTTTTAGTGATAACGATGGCGTCTGGTTTGGTCATAAGCTGCGCGATAAGATGGCTAGCCACCCGAAGATGAAGCTCCGTGAACGTGATGTAAAAACAGCCCTGGTTGGGATACGACAAGCTTTAAAGGACATAGGAGCCTTGCCCGATGAGAAGCCCGAAAATAAGTGATCGTTACCACACGACAATCGGTATAGAGTGTCATGTCCAGCTTAAAACCGTTACAAAGCTATTTTCCGGAGTAGGCAATGATGCGCGTGAAGCCCCGCCTAACAGCCTAGTCAGTCACATATGTTTCGGATTACCTGGAGCTCTACCGGTAATTAATAGCCAAGCCGTAGCCCTTGCCTCAAGAGCTGCTTTCGCTCTCGGTACTGTCCCCCAAAAATTTTCAAAATTCGATCGTAAGCACTACTTTTACCCAGATCTTCCAAAGGGTTATCAGATAACCCAGTTTTCTTACCCGATTATCTCGGGAGGCTCGGTTAAGATTGAGGTTGATGGACAAGAAAAAACAATTGGCATAACCAGAGCACATCTTGAAGAGGACGCCGGGAAAAGCACACATCCCGCCGGCAAGGACTATAGTCTAGTTGACCTAAATCGCGCCGGTACGCCCCTTCTGGAAATAGTTTCAGAACCAGACATGCACTCGGCTGCCGATGCTAAAGCCTTTGCCCGTGAATTATACCTCAGGATGAAATACGCAGATGTGTCGGAGGCTAATCTTTATTACGGGAATATGCGTTTTGATGTTAATGTCAGCGTTAGCAAAGACCCAACACAATTAGGCACAAGGAGCGAGACCAAGAATCTCAATAGTTTTAAAAGTGTAGAGAAGGCTGTCGATTATGAAGTTAAACGCCAGGTTGATTTATTGGAAAAAGGTCGAACAGTAGTCCAAGAAACACGAGGCTGGGATGATACTAAACAGCGGACTTTTTCGCAGCGGAGCAAAGAAGATGCTCACGACTATCGTTATTTCCCGGAGCCAGATTTACCGCCGGTCGTTATTGACGATACCTACATCAATCATATACGGGCAGAAGTTCCTACCATGCCGGCCGAGTGGCGCAAGCGTTTGAGCGGTCTTGGTTTAGATAAATCCCAGGTTGAGCTTCTGCTAGATGCCGAAGTCGAAAACAGCAACGTTAGTTATCTGAGTCTCATCGAAACGAATCTAACCAACAGCGAATTCGCCAAAAGATTAGTGAATTGGCTTATAAATGTTGAGATCCCGCTGCGTCGAGAAAACGATAAGGCTCGGGTAGCCTCTAACCATGATCGAACAAGAAAGTATTTGGAAATACACAAATTAGTAAGCGCCAACCAACTCAGTTCCACAAAAGCAAAAGAGCTGATAGAAAGCCTGCTCATTCTTGAGTCTCTTCCCGACAATATCGCTGGCTATGCCAAAGACCAGGGCTTTACTCAAGTTTCCGACGAGACCGAAATACTGAAGGTCGTTATGTCGGTATTATCGGAAAATGCAAAAGCTGCCGAGGACGTCAAAAGAGGTGAGTTAAAGGCCGTAGGGTTTTTGGTTGGACAAGTTATGAAGGAATCTAAAGGAAAGGCCAATCCGGAGCTCGCTTCTGAGATAATTCGGCGACAACTTGGGTTATAATATATTCGAAAATGAAGCAAGTAACTAAAGCTGTAATTGCTGCCGCCGGTTTTGGAACAAGGTTTTTACCTCAAACTAAGGCTATGCCTAAGGAGATGTTGCCACTAGTCGATAAACCTATTATTCAATATGTCGTAGAAGAACTTGTGAGTGTCGGTATACAAGATATTGTAATCGTTACCGGTTATGGTAAAAGAAGTATCGAAGATCATTTTGACAGGCCCAGCGAGGATCTTGTGGCCAATCTACGCAGTGGAGGCGACTCCAAGAAGGCTCTACTCGAAGAAGTTGAAGCAATCGCTGATCTTGCTAACTTCGTCTACGTTCGACAAAAGGGAAAATACGGCAACGGTACGCCACTCTTAAATGTCGAGCATCTAATCACCGATGAACCATTCATTTTCACTTTTAGTGATGATTTTATAGTTGCTACGCCACCGCGATTCAAACAGATGATTGATCTTTATCATGAGTTCAACTGTCCTATATTAAGCGCTGTCGCCGCAAAACTTGACGAAGATTATGATCGGTATGGTTTTGCTGGCGGAAAGACCATCCGTGATGGCATTATTAACGTCGACACTATAATTGAAAAGCCTGGTAAGGCCATGGCTCCGTCGAATACAGCCCTGGTCAGTGGGTACTTGTTAACACCGGATGTGTATCCATATTTGCACACAGCTTTTAATAAACTGGAACCTGAATCCGAGTTTTATAGTAACGAGGCTCTTAAATTAATGTTGGCAGACGGAAAGAGAATCGTCGCCTCAGAAATTTCAAACGCCACGTACTATGATGCTGGCAATAAACTGGAATATCTAAAAACCGTCGTCGATTTTGCGCTTCAACATGAAGACATAAAAGACGATTTCCGTGCATACTTAAAGACTATCTTGTAATGATCCTAAACTCTGGCGTAATATAAAGGGATGGAAAGAGCCTCCGAACTTCTGGTCATTATCTTATCGTCTGTCCTGGTAGTATTTTTTGTATGCGCAATAGTTTTGATCGTCAAAATAATTCAAGTAGCCAAAGGCCTGAAGCGTATCACCGAGAAAGCTGAGCATCTTGCCGACTCAGCCGAGGCTGTTGGTAGTTTTTTCGAACGAGCCAGTACACCGATGGCTTTTGGGAAGTTTATATATAATATTACTCAGCACGTTTTTGATCATAATAAGAAAAGTAAGAGAGGTAAGTACGAATGAATAAATCTACGAAAAGAATCGCAATTGGTGCTGTAGTTGCCGCGGTCGGGGGGTATCTGGCGGGCATATTGACTGCTCCTAAGAGCGGAAAAGAAACGCGTCAGGATATTAAGGATGTAACTCTTGCGACTACTGCCGAACTGGAGAAAAGGCTGAAGAGCCTACACACTGAATTAGGTGAATTGTTGGATCAGGCTAAAAAGAGATCCTCAGATCTTAGTGGTAAAGCTCGAGCAGAGTTAGAAAAATTGATCAAAAATACAAATGTTGCAAAGCAAAAAGCTCGAGAGATACTAAGCGCCATCCATGAAGGCGACGCTGAAGACAAGGACCTACAAAAAGCTGTTCAACAAACAACAGCAGCTGTTGACCACCTAAAAACTTACCTAAAAAAATAGTCTTTTTTTGAGAGTGATTATTTTCACTGGTTTGCAGCCATGGTTTAAGTATAATAGGCATTAGCAGGGGTTATGGAGAAAACAAAAGTAGATTCCAAAAAAAGCAATTCATTGTCGGCGCATGATTATGTTCATTTGCATAATCACACTCAGTACAGCTTGCTTGACGGTTTAACGAAAATTCCGGCACTAGTTGATAGAGTTCAAAAACTGAGAATGCAGGCGGTAGCTATCACAGATCACGGTACGCTTAGTGGCGTTATTGAATTTTATAAAGAATCAAAGGCCAAAAATATCAAACCACTAATCGGAATGGAGGCCTACGTCTCGCCGCGTTTACATAGTGACAAGGATCCGGCACACGATAAAGCGAACTACCATTTAATTTTGCTAGCAATGAATAACACTGGCTACCAAAATCTCATGAAATTATCGACTATTGCTAATCTTGATGGCTTTTATTATCGGCCGCGGATTGATCACGAATTACTTGAGAAGTATAACAGGGGAATAATCGTACTCAGTGGCTGCATTGGTGGTGAGGTCGGGGACCTCCTAAGGCAAGACCAGTATGAGAAGGCAAAAAAAACCGCTGAATGGTACAAATCGATTTTTGGTGATCGTTACTATCTAGAGGTTCAAGATCACGGACATCCCGAGCACCCCAGAAAATGGGAAGAGCAGGTTGCTGTTAGCCAGCTGACTCTCAAATTAGGCGAAGAACTGTCGATACCATGTGTGCTGACCTGCGATGCGCACTATTTACTAAAGGAAGACCAAGAGGCTCATGAGATTCTACTATGTGTTCAAACCGGCTCCTTTTTAACTGACGAAAAAAGGATGAGTCTCAAAGATTTCGAACTCTATGTAACCGATCCTAAAGACATTATAAAGCGTTGGGGTAAACAAAATCCGGAATTAATCACCAATACAAAGCAGATCGCCGATCGCTGCGACGTCAATATTGAGCTTGATAAGATTCTATTACCGAAATTCCCAGTCCCGAGTGGTGAGACAGAAAAATCGTTTCTAATCATTCAAGTGTACAGGGGTCTTGCTTGGCGTTACGGTGATCAAAATGAAAAACAAGCTAATAAGTTAAGTCTGGCAGCAGCCAAGAAAACACTACCTAAAGACATCGCTGACCGCGCTGCTTACGAACTGGGTGTTATTAATGACATGGGGTTCAATAGTTACTTCTTGATCATTGCCGATTTCATAAATTGGGGAAAAACTAATGGCATAGTTTTTGGCCCCGGACGAGGCAGTGCCGCTGGATCGATTATCGCTTACGGCTTAAAGATCACCGAACTTGATCCAATAAAATACGATCTGCTATTTGAGAGGTTCTTGAATCCTGATCGTATAAGTATGCCGGACATTGATATCGATATCCAAGATAGTCGGCGGGATGAAGTAATTCAGTATTGCGTCAGAAAGTACGGCGAAGACCGAGTCGCCAATATCGTTACTTTCGGACGAATGGCTGCCCGTAATGCCGTTCGTGACGTAGCCAGAGTTTTGCAAGTACCTTATTCTGAAGCTGACCATTTAGCAAAAATGATTCCTCCGCCGCTTCAGGGCATCCATGTGCCACTGGCTTCGTCACTAAAAACGAATACTGAGCTTAAAAACGAGTACAGCCAAAATCCTACAGCAAAACGAGTTTTTGATCTAGCTATTCAGATGGAAGGGACGATTCGTAGTCATGGGGTCCACGCTGCTGGGGTAGTAATTGCGCCGGACCAAATCGTCAAGTTCGTGCCGCTTGAAATGGCACAGAAGGGGGTACTAGCTACCCAATATTCAATGGGTCCAATCGAAGAGTTGGGTCTACTTAAAATTGATTTTTTAGGTCTCTCAAATTTAACAATTATAAAAAACGCACTTCGCATAATTAAAAAAGTTTATGGCAAGGATATTGATATTGATAACCTTTCGCTGGAGGACCCGGATACATTCAAACTGCTTGCAGACGGCGACACGACAGGTGTTTTTCAATTTGAATCGGCTGGCATGAAACGCTATCTTAAAGAGCTCAAGCCGACTGTTTTTGAGGACATTATCGCTATGGGAGCGCTTTATCGACCCGGTCCGATGCAGTGGATTGAGGAATTTGTGGCACGTAAAAACGGGAGACGCTCAACAGAGTATTTACATCGTTCCATGAAGGCCGCACTAGAAAATACTTATGGGGTTATTATCTATCAAGAGCAAGTTATGCAAATCTCTAAAGATATGTGTGGCTTTAGTGGTGGGCAGGCTGACACCCTAAGAAAAGCAATCGGCAAAAAGAAACCCCAGGAAATGGCCAAAATGCGTAATGATTTCATTGAGGGCGCCATTAAAACCGTGCACGCCGATCGTAAGGTAATGGAAAAATTTTGGTCACAGCTAGAAGCATTTGCTGCATATTGTTTCCCGAAAGCACATGCATCATGCTATGCCTTAATTTCCTATCAAACAGCCTACTTAAAAGCCCACTACCCAGCCGCATATATGGCGGCTCTAATGACTAGCGACTATGACAACATCGACCGGCTAAGCATTGAAATAAATGAGTGTCAGCGCATTGGGATTGATGTTTTGTCGCCAGATGTTAATGAATCATTCTTGGAATTTGCCGTGGTGTCGGGCGAGAAGGAGCAAATCCGCTTTGGCATGAGAGCTATAAAAAACGTCGGCAGCGGAGCCGTTGATGATATTCTGCGGGCTAGATCAGTCGACGGCCCGTTCACCTCAGTTGAAGATTTCTTTAGCAAGATTAACCCCCGAGTTGTTAACCGAAAAGCCCTGGAAAGTTTAATTAAAGCAGGAGCATTGGACCGTTTCGCCGATCGTTCAATTCTCTTAGGCAATCTCGACTCCTTGCTGGCTTACTCCAATAGGTACCAAAAAGAGCAAGGTAATGGTCAGACTGACCTATTCGGGAATCTTCTAGAAGGCAATGAAACCAAGCCTAAGTTGACCCTTAGTAGTGAGGTACCAAAATCCGACAGTCGCGAACAGCTTCAATGGGAAAGAGAGCTACTTGGCATATATTTGTCTCAGCATCCTCTGGCTGATTTTAAAGATTATCTCTCCAAACGAACAAAATCGCTTGGCTCTCTCAAGCCAGATCTAGATGGTAGCGAGATTACAGTCGGTGGCTTTATCGCGGATGTTAGAGAAATTACCACCAGGAGCGGCTCCAAGATGGCGTTTATTAAATTGGAAGATCTAGGCGGGCAAACTGAGCTTGTAATATTCCCGGCTATTTATCAGCAAACTGCGGGTCTTTGGACGCGTGACCGGGTAATAGTTGCCAAAGGTAAGGTTTCTGTTCGAAATGGTGAGATTAAGGTGACGGTTGATCAAGCGACTGATATAAAGCCAGAGGACGCCGTGATAACAAAAACTGTTTCTCAAGAAATTGTTAGCCCCTCGGTTGTTAGTCGCGTATATGTTCGACTCGATGATACCAAAGACCAACAGATGCTAGTTTCTATAAAACAAACAATTGACAGCTACCAAGGACCGAGTGAAGTAGTTCTGGTTATAGGATCGGCAACAGAAAAGCAGGCAATCAAATTACCAAGCGGTATAAATTTAGCCGAAAAAGAAGCCCTAAAGCGACTAAAGTCGCTTGCTGGGACGCAAAATGTCAAAATCCGCTGATCAGCGGATTACACCAGAACTCCTGCTTAAAATAAAAGTCACCATGATCAATGCCACTAAAACAATATCGAGATAGCCGTGACGGATTACAAACTTTTCACCACTGACGACCACTTTTTGCCAACTTCGAAGATGTCTAAGAATAAGAATACACAGACCAACGCTGGCAATACTTGATACCGCAAACAAACTCCATGGTGCGTTACCGGTGGTTAGTAGTTGAATACGGGCTACGCGTCTTGAGGGCGGCTCCGGTACCGAAGCAATTTTGGTTGCCGAAGTAGCGACTGGTTTGGTTACGCTTACTACAGATGGGGTTTGTGTGGTCGTTGTTGTGTCTGGTTGTGCTGCTGTCGTGGTCGTAGGTGAAGGTGATGTCACCGAAGCCGGGGTACCCTTAGCCGTCGGTGTTGAGGCCGGGGTGCTAGTCGTCGTTACTGGAGCAGCTGGAGGCGGGGTTGCGGGTTCAGCATACTCGGCTACAACAACAGTCTCAGGCCCAGAACTTTGAAAGTTACTGGAGTTAGCAAAACCGAAACCGACGTCTATGTAAGTACTATCAAGGATATTGGCTCGATGCTCAGCACTGTTCATCCAACCAGTTACGGTGTCGGCGCTGCTATCAAAGCCATACGCCAAGTTTTCACCGGCGGCCTGATAGTCGTAGCCGGCTGCGGTTATGAATTGCCAGGGAGTCTCTCCCTCAGGATTAACATGGGACCAATAATTTTGAGTGACCATGTCGTTGGCTTTGGCCTGTGCGGCATTGTCTAGGTCGTTATTCAAGTTCAAGGCTGGCAGCCCGTTAGCAGTTCTTTGGGCGTTGGTGTCGTTCAGTAGTTCGGTAATGCTAATGTCGGTTGCGTATCCAAGAACGCCGCTACTGCTTCGAGCTGTCCATAGAGCATTCACAATTAACGCAATAGCAATAATTGTCAGCATCGGCAAATAAGGCCAATAGGTCTTCATAAAGTGTTGGGTTCTTCTTTGATGAAGGCCTTGGCGTTTTTTGTGATGAACCGTTGTCGCTTTTTTATGTCTGGAGGCTACTGCCATACCGTTCGTGATTATAACATGTTTTAGTCTACTGTGCCCTCAAAACGACAGTGATATAGTGCCATTGCCGCGGCGGCGGCGACATTGAAAGATTCTTTTTCGCCAAACATCGGAATCTCTAAATTGATATCGACACTAGCCATTATTTTTTTACTTAAACCCTTAACTTCATTGCCCAAAATCAATACTAGTTTATCGGGCACAGCATACGAAGGCAGGGCTTTGGCGCCTGGTGTTTGCTCAAGTGCCGAAATTACATAGCCATCAGCCCGTAACTTGTGAATCAGGTTATAGATATTTTTTTCGTGCTTCCAGTTCACGGTTTTGATTGCGCCCAGAGCAGTCTTATCGATACGTTCGGAGATTTTTTGCGAAAGATGCGGAAGTCGAGTGTCGTCTTTGGTTAGTGGGTAGGGCGTGTATCCAGTAATGTAAACATTTTGTACCCCCAAACCGTCTGCAGTTCGAAGTAAAGCTCCAACGTTATGGGCACTTCGAATGTCGTTAAGAATAAGAGCTAGTTGACGCATTGGTTAGAGTTACTATAACTAATCAACCAACTTAGCCAAAATGCTCATGTATAATGTAGTCCATGAGTCAAGACGCACGACTAGATGAAGAGCAGTCAACCCAACGTCGCGCTCGGCTTATAGGCCTAGACTATTCCGACACCTACAAAGTTGTCGATAAACCGCTGTTCAAGGACATTCTCAGCCCGGCTGAATTACAGGCAATGCGAGTTGTTCCTCTACTTGTTGATCGAAGCAACATCCTATTCGGTGTGACCACATCGACATCCCAACAAACAATGCAGGCTTTGCGACAACGTTTTAATGATCAGCGCGTTGTCTTTTCGATCATTTCAGACACTGGCTTCAAAGACTACATGAGGCTGTATAATCCCCCGGCCAAGGTAACTTATCAGGACATATCCTTTAATTCGGCCGACACTAACGATCTGATTAACAAGATTTCAACAACCCTAAGTCAGGTCCGGGCTGATGATATCTTGGCCTACCTCGTAGAGCAGGCTTACCAGCTTAAGGCCTCCGATATTCATCTTGAGAACCAGGAAAATGATGTTCGAGTTAGATTTCGAGTCGATGGCGTACTCCATACAATTGCCAACCTCTCAAGAGAAAAGTACCATCAACTAATGAGCTCAATTGCTATTGCTGCCAACGTCTCGACAGCCTCACCCGAACCCCAGAGCGGACATATAAACAAAACCTACCGCATGGCTACAGGCTCCGATGTAACAGTTAATCTACGCGTTGAAACAATCCCCACAGCTTACGGCCAAGATGTTGTTATGCGTTTATTTAATCTTCGAATGGAACTACTGGAGCTCTCTAAACTAGGACTTTCAGAAAATGAAAGAGTCGTTGTCGATGATATTATCAATCACCCAACAGGCATGGTTTTGGTTGTTGGTCCAACCGGATCAGGCAAAACCACAACTCTTTACTCACTAATAAATACCCTTAACACTGATGAGCGAAAAATTATTACCCTTGAGGACCCGATCGAGTATTACCTAAAAGGTGTTGTTCAGATTCCAGTTCATGGCGACGCCAATAAGACCGGGTTTGCCGAAAGCTTACGAGCGACTCTCCGTCTAGATCCCGACGTTGTCATGATTGGCGAGATTCGTGACCAAGATACCGCTAAAACATCACTCCAAGCGGCTCTGACCGGTCATTTGGTACTAAGTACCTTCCATGCTTCCTCGGCTTCAGCGGCTCTAACCCGTATGCTCGACCTGGTTGGGATTAATCCATTATTTGCTTCAGCTATTCACCTAATTATGGCCCAAAGGCTGGTTCGCCGCTTGGATGATAAGAGTAAGCAATCCTATCAGCCTGACGATGCGTTAAAATCCCAACTACAGAAGGTTATTGACTCACTACCACCACAAGTTAAGCGTCCAGATCTTAGCCAGGCCACTCTGTACAAGGCCGGAGTCTCAGACGATAATCCTTTCGGTTATACTGGCCAGATCGCTATCCGTGAACAACTAAGAATGACACCCGGTGTACAAGAAATTCTCCGCCGACCGGTAGCCGAGATAACGACTGACACTCTACAAACACGAGCCGTAGCTGACGGTATGCTAACGATGCTTCAAGACGGAGTGCTTAAAGCACTTGCCGGCGTGACTTCACTAGAAGAAATTTACCGAGTCGTTGATTAATTGATAACCTTTGCCACAGCGGGAACAAGTCGTTTATCAAGAACTGTGGGAATTATGTTATCGGGTGATGGATTGTCAACTAGCCCGGCAATGGCCTCTGCAGCTGCCACTTTATGCTGCTCAGTAATAGCCCCAACATGGTTATCGAGCGCTCCCCGAAAAATCCCTGGAAAAGCCAAAGCATTGTTTACCTGATTAGGAAAGTCGCTTCTGCCGGTGGCGATGACTTTGGCGCCGGCTAACCTAGCCTCGTCGGGTAAAATTTCTGGAGTCGGATTGGCCATAGCAAAGATGATCGGATCTCTGGCCATAGACTTAACCATTTCAGAAGTTAATAATCCAGCTTTCGACACACCAATGAAAACATCGGACCCTTTAATTGCATCACCGAGCGTGCCGTTGGCTTTTTCCGGGTTAGTTGTCACTAGAAGTTGTTTTTTTTCATCATTTAGGTCGGCTCTATCCGGACTAATTATTCCTTTAGAGTCAACTGCTAAAATTGTCGGTTGAGCATAATGGTATAGTAGCTTAATAATAGCTGTACCTGCGGCGCCTGCACCTACGACTACGATCCGGCAGACTTTTAGGCGTTTACCGGCTAACTTCGTGGCGTTGATCAGACCAGCTAGAACGACTATCGCTGTTCCGTGCTGATCGTCATGCATGACTGGGATGGACAACTCGGCTTTTAAACGATCCTCAACCTCAAAACAAATTGGCGCAGCGATGTCCTCTAAATTAATCCCCCCAAAACTAGGTGCTATTGCTTTCACTGCAGTTACAATTTCGTCTGTACTATGTACATTAAGAACTATCGGTACGGCATCAATATTGGCAAAATCTTTGAATATCATGGCTTTACCCTCCATTACAGGCAGTGCGCCATAAGGTCCTATGTTGCCAAGGCCAAGCACCGACGAACCGTCACTTATAACAGCAACATTATTGTTGATCCACGTATAATCTCTAGCTTCGGATGGATGTTCAGCTACATAACTACTAACTGCAGCTACACCCGGTGTATAGAAAATGCTCAATTTGTCTGCGCTATCCAGCGTGTCTTTTGTAGAAATAGTGATTTTTCCTTTTAGTTCTTTGTGTTTATTTAGAGCGAGCTGACTGTAATCCATATTTTTATTGTACCGCCCTTTCGCAGACTTGTGATAATAAATCAAGATAGTCGCAACAGCTTGCACTTGAAGTCTTAATAGTATAGAATGACCAGGTTATGCAATCTGTTATCGACTTGATTAACAAGCAATACCTTAAGTCTGCAGTCGTCGATGTCAAAAGTGGCGACACTGTTAAGGTGCACCAAAAAATCCGTGAAGGCAACAAAGAGCGTGTCCAGATTTTTCAGGGGCTAGTAATTCGCACCGACCGTAAAGCTAGCCACACCAGCCGAATTACCGTTCGTCGAATTGCCAGTGGGGTTGGAGTAGAGAAAAGCTTTCTTTTACACAGTCCTGCAGTGCTGAAAATCGAGGTTACTAAACGTAGCCAGGTTCGTCGCAACTATCTAACCTATATGCGTGAGCGTACCGGGAAAGCTGCTCGTCTTACCGGTGTTGGCTTCGACGCTAAAGCCGTAAATGCTATTCGTGATGAAAAGGCTGAAGCTGAAGAAGAAAAACTGCACGAGCAAGTTGCCGAGCAACACGAAGTTGAGTCCGCAGAAGAAGAGTAAATTGCCACAATTTTTGTTAATATAAGCCTGCAATGTCTATTACTGTGGGCGTGGATGAGGTTGGGCGCGGCGCATGGGCGGGGCCAGTTGTGGCCGCCGCGGTTTTGCTATTAAACAAAGTTGAGGGGCTCAAAGACTCCAAGAAATTGAGCCGGTCACAGCGCCAGTACCTAAGTGATATTATTAAAAATAACGCCATAATTGGCTATGGTTGGATTGAAGCTAAAGAGGTTGACGATATTGGCCTAACGGCCGCCGTTGGACGAGCTATACGACTCGCTGTAACACAGATAAAAGTACCATTTGACGAGATCATAATCGACGGAAATTTCAATTATCTTATCGACGACAAGCGAAGTCGAGTAGTTGTTAGGGCCGATAGCACTGTTTCAGAAGTTAGTGCTGCGAGTATTGTTGCCAAGGTTGCTCGTGATAATTTTATGATCAAAGAGAGTATAAAATTCCCAGAGTATCAATTTGACAAACATGTTGGCTATGGCACGGCCCTACACGCCGAATTACTAAAACTACATGGCCCGAGTTCGATACATAGATTAAGTTTTAAACCGCTTCGAGGGCTTTACGGTTTGAAGAATTTTTTGACTGCAGCATGATCTCGCTCTCGCCAAGCTGATTGCCACTCAATTGTTTCAATCCCCTGTTTGATGGCTCGTTCCAATGAGGGATTTGAAACTTTCTCGAAGAATTTCTTATATTCTTCCAGGAATTTTTTGTTACTGAATGATCTGGCGACATACATCGGAAATCGGTAGAAACTTAAATCTTTACCAAGATTTTTTGATAACCATTTCCAGTTTATTTTGATCCAATCCCAAGCCGCATCACGAGCATAGCGGTTACTCAGACTATAGGCCACCCAGTATGTAGCGTCCTGTAATCTAACGACATCGGTTGTTATTAAAGAGAGCGCACGACGGACAAGAGCTGGTTGTTTGAAAGCGCACAGGGCTGCGGCAAGAGTTATTTTTTCCTCGCTAGAGGTTGTGTGGTTGTGTAACTTAAGTAGTTTATTGAATTCTTTTTCACCCCCCAGCCGGGCGACAGTTGTATAGATAACCCCCCTGAAATCTGGCATTATATCTTCACTACGCTTCATTTTAGAAAATTGACGTTCAATCTCTTTAATCACTGATGGTTCGTCGGCAGCTGCGGATAAGGACAGAATCATTGGCCGAAGTAGTTTATCAAAGTGGCTATCACTTTTCTTTTCGATCCAGCCTAAACGCTTCAGCTGTCGAGATGTTAGTTTACGAATAAAAGGTTTCATATTTTCTTTTATTAACTCATCATCCATTACCTTGCGTATACCGCCTATGGTTTCGGCGATAATGTCCCATACAGCATTGTTATCCTCGCTATCAAAACTGGCTAAGAGTGTCAGAACGTCGGTCGTGTTTTGGTATCCGGCTTTAGCAGATTCAAAAGCATCACTTAGTACGCCTAACCGATCTAATGGATCCAATTGGTTTTTGGCAATCGCAACGGCTAAGCGGGCGTTTTGGTTAGAATCATAGACGACACGATAAAAACCGGTTTGCCCCAAATTTAGTTTCAAAAATTTATTTTCACTAATTGGAATTGATGTGTGGCTATGCTCCATTAATTGTGGGATGTCCTCACCAGCTAAAAGGGGTATCGGCCAGGCTTCATTGTTCTCTTCTGAGTCTTGTCGATTTAAGTAGAAGCGTTCTTGTTTAAGTAGCAGGGCCTGCTGACCTACCTCAGCATGGATTAGTGGGAAGCCGGCTTTAAGGGTCCAATTACTCATAAAACTTTCAACCGGCTGTTTGGCTGTCGTCTCCATAGCCGACCACAGGTCAACGGTATCTGTATTGGAGTAGGAGTGAAGGCTTAGGTATGTCCTTAGTCCATCGCGAAAACTATCGGCCCCCAAATACTGGTGGAGCATGTTAATAATACTGGCGCCCTTGTTGTAACTGATTGTGTCAAATACTGAGCTTATTTCATCAGGATGCTTGATTGGCACCTCGATTGGATGAGTATTAGCTAGTCCGTCAAGATTTAGGGCAGGTCCAGTCTCGTCAACAGCGAATTGCGTCCACATTTGCCACTCCGGAAATATATGATCAACTGCTAGGTGTTCAATCCAGCTGGCAAACCCCTCATTAAGCCACAAATCCGTCCACCACCTCATTGTTACGAGATTACCAAACCACTGATGGGCTAGTTCGTGAGCAACGACCATAGCAACGTATTGTTTGAGCGATAGGCTGGTGTTGCTTGGATCAACAAGCAGGGTTTGCTCGCGAAAGGTAATGCATCCCCAGTTCTCCATTGCCCCCGCGGCAAAGTCTGGCAAGGCAATTAGATCACACTTCGGCAGTGGGTAATCGATGCCGAAGTAATTGTTGTAGAAATCTAGGCATTTAACAGCAACATCTAGAGCAAAGCTAGTAAATTCAATATTAGCCGGCGTAGCGTAGCATCTAACTGTGGTGCCATCTTTAGTTTTAGATTCTTTGTGGAGTAGCTTTCCGAAGGCAAATGCTAGAAGGTAAGTAGACATACGCGGGGTAGGAGCAAAAACCGATTTCTTGAGATTGCCGCTAATTTTTTCTTCAACAATAGGGGTGTTGGAGATTGCCACTTCACCATTGGGTGATACTAAAACCAGACTGAATATGGCTTTAGCTTCCGGCTCGTCAATACACGGAAATGCTTCCCTGGCGAAATGGCTCTCAAATTGAGTTGCAATTATGGATTGCTCCTCACCGTCGACATCAAAGAAGCAGGGATATATTCCACTCATTGGTCGAGTAATATTGCCGGAGAATTTCATTTTTACGGTATATTTTCCACCATGCATCAAACTGTCCGTGTGTAGTCGGACTTCATTAAAGCCACTGTGGTGATTTATTCGACTCACCGGAACTTGATGATCACCTTTTTTATTATGAAAAGTGATTGTTGCGTCAGTGATCTTTAAGCCGTTTTGGTGAAAAGTTATCCGTTTCGACGGCCGATGAACTTTTTGGCCATTTATCGTCACTGCCCCCTCAAAAGTCATCTTATCCCGATCCGGAACAATCTCTAAATCATATCTTTCCGGCTGAAAAGACTCGTACAACCGCCTAACCATATTTGCCATTAGGTATATCTTATCATGAGATTGTTTGCGCTTGGAGAGAGGTTAGACTATAATGACAGTTATATCCGGCCAGCAGGTCGGATTTTTTCATAGAAAGGAGATAAAATATGGATTTAGATATGAAACAGCTGGCTCTTGCCGTCAGGACTATTGCTGAGGAAAAAAACCTTCCAGAAGAAACCGTCCAAGAGGTCGTTGAACAGGCCTTGGCAGCGGCTTATCGTCGTGATTATGGTGACCGAGAACAGGAAGTTCGGATAACTACGAATCTGAATACCGGTGACATTGATGCTTTCGTCACTAAAGAAGTTGTCGATAAAGTCGACAATCCCGCTTATGAAATTAGTCTGGCTGCTGCTTCTTTAATTCAGAAAAACATCAAGGTCGGTGAAACGCTTGAAATTCATGAACCTGTCTCTAGTTTCGGAAGAGTCGCCGCTCAAACAGCTAAACAGGTTATTCTACAACGACTAAGAGAAGCTGAGCGAGAAATTATTATCAGTGAATATGAGGACAAAATCGGTACCGTGATTAATGGCATAGTCGCTCGAGTTGAAGGCAATATTGTGCGTGTCGACGTTGGGCGGGCCCAGGCAATTATGCCCAAGAGCGAGCAAATTCAAGGAGAACGATATTACCCAGGTCAGCGCCTTAAGGTTTTTCTTAAAGACGTTGAACGTGGCTTCCGCGGCCCGCAACTTGTTGTTTCCCGAGGCAGTTCTCAGTTCATTGAGTGGCTATTTAGGGGTGAAGTTCCTGAGATGGAAAGCGGAGCGGTAGAAATTAAAGAGATAGCCCGCGAAGCAGGCATTAGGAGCAAGATTGCCGTCTTCTCTAAAGTCCCAGGAGTTGATCCGGTTGGTACTTTTGTTGGTGGACACGGGACACGTGTAAACGCCGTTATGGGAGAGATTAGTGATCAGGAAAAAATCGATATTGTTGTTTGGGACGAAGACACCGTGAAATATATCACAAATGCACTCAGCCCGACTAAAGTTACATCGGTCAAGCTTGACGAAAAAAATAAGAAAGCCAGAGTCGTTGTCCCCGAGGATCAGCTTAGTATAGCTATTGGTAAGGGGGGGCAAAATGTTCGTCTGGCCAGTAAGTTAACTGGTTATGAAATAGATATTGAGTCTGAAAAAAATGAAGTTGAGCCAGAGCCTGAAGAGGTTAAAGCCGAAACAGCTGAACCAAAGTCGACTGCCAAGCCGAAACTCAAGAAAAAAACCGAGCTGGAACATTCTTTACTCGAAGCTATTGAAAAGCACGGCGACTAATTAACACTTTAAAACAAGCGTATTTAGCACTCTTGACTGAAGAGTGCTAATGGCATATTATGAATATATTGATGGCTAAAACACTTCATAGAAAGGGGTATAATAGTTCTTATGATGCCACAATCACCAGATTTCCAAGATTTTTTGAATCACTTGACCAATAATGCCTTGTCGAGTCTTAAGCATGCCGATGCCATAGCTCGAAGCTTTGGGAGTGCTTACATTGGTACCGAACACCTGTTATTGGGGGTCTTAGCCCAGAATTCCAGTATGGGCGCCAAAATATTGGAAGATGCTGGTGTCACTCTTGACCGGGCTCGCCTGGCTCTCAATTTGACCCCTAAGACTCTTGTTATTAATATGGGAGCAAAGGGCCTCAGTGAAACCGCCAAGCTTACCCTAAAGATGGCCTATGACGTGGCTCAAGACTATAACCAAGATTTTTGTGGTACCGAGCATATTCTCTATAGTATTTTGACACAGAAAAATGCCCGAGCAACGGTCCTCCTGAAAGACATGAATATAGACGTAGATCACCTCGTAAATGAGGTTGAGCAATTCTTAAATCGTCAACAGTACGAGGATGAAGGCAGTATTGCCGGCGATATTCACCGCCGTACTCGCAAGTCTCGTAAGACCGTATTGGACTTTTTTGGGAGCGATTTAACTGCCCAGGCACGAAAGGGTAAACTTGATCCAGTCGTTGGAAGAGAAGCTCAAATCAAAAGGGTGGTAACGATCCTAAACCGTCGAACCAAAAATAACCCGGTCTTAATTGGTGAACCTGGTGTTGGAAAAACGGCAATAGTTGAAGGCTTAGCTCAGAGAATCGTCTCTGAAGATGTTCCGGATAGCTTACTCGATAAAAGAATTGTGATGCTTGATCTTGCCGGCATGATCGCTGGTACAAAATACCGCGGTGAATTCGAAGAAAGACTCAAAAAGGTTATGTCCGAACTGGAAGATGATAATAAGACCATCATATTTATAGATGAGCTACATTTGATTGTGGGCGCTGGTGCTGCTGAGGGGGCGATGGATGCTGGAAATATCCTTAAACCCGCTCTTGCTCGCGGTAAAATACAAGTTATCGGGGCAACCACTACCGCTGAATACACTAAACACATTGAGAAAGATGCCGCTCTGGAGCGTCGCTTTCAGCCTATTCAAGTGCCTGAAGCCACTGTGCCTGAGACTTTATCGATCCTCAAAGGCCTTCGCAAACACTACGAATCCTTCCACGGCGTTACTATTTCGGACGATGTCCTATCAGATACCGTTAACTTGGCTAAACGCTACGTCAACGACCGTTTTATGCCCGATAAGGCTATAGACCTACTGGATGAAGCTTCTGCCAGTCTTAGGGTTGATAAAGGCAAAACGTCGCCTGAGGTTAGAAAACTCCAAAAAGAACTAAAGCTGGTCAATACACGTATTGATGAAGCTGTTGATGCCGAAGACTATGAAAAAGCCGCTCGCTCCAAAACCAGAGCCAGTCAGATTAACGAAGAACTTACTAAACTTAGAGCAACCAACAGTTCGGCTAAGCGCTTGGTACTTACTAGCGAAGACATATCTGGAGTTATATCTCGAATGACTGGTGTGCCGGTGTCCAAGGTTATCCGAGCCGAAGCCAAATACTTGATAAACCTTGAAAAAACCCTAGGTCGATTTGTAATCGGTCAAAAAGAAGCAGTTAGTGCGGTCGCCAAGGCCATCCGCCGTAATCGTTCCGGAGTAGGTAGTGCCTCTAGGCCAATTGGGTCATTTATTTTTCTGGGGCCGACTGGTGTAGGTAAAACTGAACTGGCCAGAGTCCTGGCAAGAGAATTCTTTGGCAGCGAAACAGCCTTAGTGAAAATCGACATGAGTGAATTTGGCGAACACCATACTGTTAGTCGTCTAGTTGGCGCCCCGGCCGGGTATGTTGGTTATGACGATGGCGGTCAGCTGACCGATAAGATTCGTCGTCAACCCTACTCACTAGTACTGTTTGATGAAATTGAAAAAGCTCACCCCGATGTCTTTAACATGCTGCTGCAAATTCTTGAGGATGGCTATTTAAGCGACGCCAGGGGTAGAAAAATAGACTTCACTAATACCATCGTAATTATGACCAGTAATGTTGGTGCGCAAAAACTCCAGAGGGAAGTTAGTTTAGGTTTTCATGCCGAGGGCTCAAATGCTCTTAAAGATCTTGATGCTCTTCATGATCAAAACCGTGATAAGGTGCTCGATGAACTAAAGAAATTACTTCGTCCTGAACTACTTAACCGAATAGACAAGACGATTGTATTTCGGGCATTGACTCGCCAAGATATATTTAAAATCGTAGACCTGCAGATTGCCGAACTATCCAACAGACTGAGCAAGCGCGGTTTAGGAGTTCAGCTAACGACTGCCGCAAAACAGTCCCTTCTAGAGAATGGTTATGATTCACATAACGGCGTGAGACCACTACGTCGACTAATCCAAGACACCATAGAAGACCACATTGCCATGGAATTACTCGATAATAATGTAAATCGAGGTGACATTCTTGAAGTCAGTGTCAAGAACGGCGATCTGTCTTATTTGCTACAGACCGAGACGGCTCCTGCTCGCAAATAAGTCGGTGTTTAGCGCTTATTTAAGTTCTCGATGATAAAATTATAAGTGATGGTGAAAAAACAGGGTTCGCGTTTCGTTTGCACTAATTGCGGTGCAGTTGCTTCAGCCTGGAGTGGCCGTTGTGCGGTGTGCGGCGAGTGGAATACTTTACAGGAGGAAGTTATTCTGAGTAAGAACGACATTGCTAGCTCTAGTGGCCTGACGCTTAAAACCGAGCCAGTAAAAACAGCCACCAAACACGATCAACCCCGACTTAAGAGCGAAATGACTGAAGTCGACGAAGTTCTCGGCGGCGGTTTCGTACCCGGCAGTGTTAACCTGATTGCCGGACAGCCGGGAATCGGTAAAAGCACTCTACTTCTTCAATTAGCCCAACAAATCGCCAAAAGATTTAAGGTCCTTTATGTTAGCGGCGAAGAGTCTGCGCACCAGATCGGCTTACGTGCCCAGCGTCTGGGGGTTGACGAGGCAAATTTACATATTGCCACCAGTAGCTCGGCTGATGACATAGCAAAAACCATTGCTGACGCTAAGTACCGGATGGTTATTGTTGACTCTATTCAAACGACAACATGCTCCGACTTGAATTCAGCAAGTGGCAGTGTATCGCAGATTACCGGCAGCGCTCAAATTCTAACAGCTGCCGCCAAGAAAACCGGCACGGCTCTTATCTTGGTTGGGCATGTGACTAAAGATGGTTCAGTCGCCGGTCCGAAGGTCTTAGAGCATCTAGTAGATGTTGTGTTGCAAATGGAAGGTGATACCTACGGAGGGTTTAAGATTCTGAGGTCAACCAAAAACCGCTTTGGTTCGATTACTGAGACGGGGATTTTCGAAATGTTGGATAATGGTCTGCAACCGGTCGAGAATCCTTCAGCAGCCCTGCTTGCCGAGCGACAGACTACTGACGGATCAGTTGTTTTTGCTACCATTGAGGGTACCAGACCGCTGCTTGTAGAGATTCAGGCATTAGTCAACCGTACTAGCTACGGTTACCCCAAGCGTACCGCCAGCGGCATTGACTTAAACAGGGTCAATTTACTAGTTGCCGTACTCGAACGTCGTACAAAATTAAAATTGTCTGACCAGGACATATATATTAATGTTGTCGGCGGCATAAGAATAAGTGAACCGGCGGCTGATCTTGCTGTTTGTATGGCGATTGGCTCGGCTGCTAAAGGTTTACAGCTTAGTTCTAATGCTGTAGTATTCGGCGAGGTAGGCTTGAGCGGCGAGATTCGTCGAGTACCGTTTCTGGAAAAGAGGCTTGTTGAGGCTAAGAAACTAGGTTTTGAAGCTGCGATTGCCCCCTCACAAAAACCCAAAGACAAGGATCCAATGCTCAGAAGTGTTAACAACGTCCGCGATGCCCTTAATAAATTTTTGAAGCAGTAGTATGTATTACATAGAAACTATTCAGCTTATTCTGCTACTAGTTATACTTGTTGTTATTCTGCGAAAAAACCCGAACAGCCCACTCACTCAACCTAAAAAGTTGACTGCCCGAAAAGTTATAATGGATAGCAGTGGCTTAATTGACGGTCGCATTATTGATATTGTCAAAGCCGGGTTTATGTCAGACGATGTAATCATCCCTCAATTTATAGTTAACGAGCTACAGCTCCTTGCCGATGGGCACGATACTCATAAGAGAGAACGAGCTCGCTTTGGACTTGATATGGTTCATCAACTCCAAGAGCTTGAGGCGATTAGCGTAATTTTAGAACGCAGTGAGTTTCCTAGCATTTCGGCCACTGACGATAAACTGGTCGCTCTCGCCAAACAAATCGATGGACTTCTTTATACCACTGACTACAATCTTAGTAAGGTTGCCCTAGTTGAAGGTGTCATTGTTTTGAATGTTAATGAGCTAGCCCAACATCTCCGGCCGGTCGCCTTACCCGGAGAGACGGTCAGTGTTAAGATTGTGCAAAAAGGCAGTAGCGCAAATCAGGGGGTTGGCTATCTAGACGACGGTACTATGATCGTCGTTGATGGAGCCGCTAAACTGAGCGGCCGAAAGGTTATCGCCACCGTTGACAGAATGCACCAGACAGTTGCCGGAAAGATGGTTTTTGCAAAACTCGCCAGCTCCTCATCTGAGCGCTCCCGCGTCTAATTAAAGCTATTGGCTGGTAGTTGTGGCTGGCGTAGTCGATACTGCTACGGTTGCTGTCCCGGAAGTTCCCTCATACAGAACGCTATCGATTGCTTGAGCACTAACAGTAATTTGTTGACCAGCCTCACTTGCCGTTGGAGTGTAGCTTATCGGAATCGTACAGACCGCCGGGCTGCCCGTACAATCAGATGCCGGGATACCCGCTGTTTCGACTTGAGTACCATTAATTAGTAGGTTTATAGTACCTGGGAACTGTGGATATTGAGGGTCATTAAGTAGGTGCGTTCCTTGCTGGACTGTCACGGTAAATTGGCAGCCTTTGACTGTATCACATCCGGTTGAGGTATTGGGCGTAACAGTTACCGTCGGTGGGGCGTCGCCACACTGGTGTACTGTATCGGTTAGAGTGGTTGTGGTATTGGTCGTGGAGGACCCACCTATTGGCCAAAACTTATCGATAGAGTAGGTGTTGGTGTCCGACGTGTTTTGCGTTTCCTTAGCGAGTGGTGGTGTACAACTAGTGGCTAGATCACCGGAAACCCTATCTAGTGTTTCCGCAGTTGACTTACTGCCTGTAGCAGCTGAACCGCTATACCACGAGGGGTATAGATCAGTACTTGGACCCGGTACTTCAGCACCAAAACCGGTTGAGACCGTCTGAATATAGCTTGGTAGTGTTTTGATATCTGACGGCGGTGTCCAATTTACCGGCTTGGTATGCAGGGCATTGAGCGCTTGTTCCATCCAGGTACGGGTAATTGGTTCGGTAATATCTTCAAAGTGACCTTCCTCGAGCGCCTTGTCGAGCGTGTGGTAGCCAGCAAAACCGATGACCGCATACTGTGTGCTCCAAGCGGTCATAACACCGTTGTATTCCTGGTTTTCGGTACCTGTTTTGACGGCAATGTCCCAGCCATCATAGTTTTGAAACTTTTGGACCGTTGGTAAGTAAGTAGCTCTCGGATCATCGAGGATACTGTCAATAATGTAAGCCGTATCCGGTTTGTATACTTGGGTAGACTTCGGCTGGGACCACTTGTAAATAGTTTTCCCGGATGAGTCAGTAATACTTAAAATGTAGGTCTGAGGAATTTCCGCGCCCAATCGAGCAAAGGTCACATCACCGTTCACTTCCTGGTCGAGGGCGATATCACCGCTACCAATAGCTGCTGAACCGTAACACTGGGTTTGGTCAGCTGCGGTGGCCGTCTCAATATCTGCGCCGTTGGCATAACAGGCGTAGGCATTGGGTGTTCCGATCGCTTGGTTGGCAAGTCCAATCCAAGCGTCGACTGATTTTGCGTACTGATCAGAGTCACTGTCTGACGGGTCGACTTCGTAAGCAGCTTTTACGGCCGGCACATTACGTGAGCCCGCTAAGGCATACCTAATAGTTTCAGGGCCAGGATAAATATAGTTGTCGTCCCACAGGCAGTTACCGCCATTACTGGTGGCTGTGGGTTCGGCTTTATTAGTGCAAGGATAGCCAGGCAGAGACTCTTGAACATCATAAAGAACCGAACCGGCACCAACATTGCTATTATTTTGTATTAAGCCGGCGTAGAGGAAAGGCTTCATGCTAGACCCAGGAGACAAGTTGGTGTTAACGTAGTTAATTTGTCCAAAGTCAGGGTTATTAAAGTCCTCACCACCTACTTCGGCCACCACCTGACCGGTTTGGGTGTCTTCTGCCACCATACCTTCTTCGTCACCACCAACATTGTGGACGTTTCTTTCATTACTAGTGACATCCTGCTCTGCGTAGTTTTGTAGACTTGAATTTAAGGTCGTAATCACCTTCCAACCACCCCGATTAACTGTCGCTGCACCGTACTGATTTTCAAGTTGTTGTTTTGCTGCGAGAACAAAATACGGATCCTGAATTCCGGCATATTTATTCTGCAGGGGGTGAATTTCTGAGAGGACGTTAACCTGTTTGGCGGCAGTAGCTTGAGCGGTGGTTATATATCCCTGTTTAGCCATTTGATCTAAGGTATATTGCTCTCGGTCTATAAGGGCGTGTTCGCCGAACTCATCAGTGCTTGCCGCAGTGTTAAATTGCGGGCTACTAAACGGTGAATAGTAGGATGGCGATTGGGGGATGGAGGCTAGCATCGCTGCTTGTGCAAGTGTAAGTTGACTGGCCGGCACGCCAAAGTAATCTTCAGATGCCGATTGAACTCCATAGTCTACTCCACCGTAAGGAGCAATGTTTAGGTAACCGGTCAATACCTCGTCTTTTGTATACTGTCGTTCAAGCTCGACAGCAAGGATAACCTCTTTGACCTTCGTGGAAATGGTTCGACTACCAACGTAATTCTCATTAAGCTTAACCAGTTGCTCGGTAATGGTTGAGGCCCCTTGTAGCCCAGTGCCACCCCCGATTCCGAAAGTGTCGTGAAGACCAGCCCGGACAATGCCACTAACACTAAATGCCCCCTCGTGATAAAAGTTTTTGTCCTCGATGGCGACTGTCGCCTCTTTCATGTATGGGCTTATCTGGTTGGACTGGACGGGAACACGCTTTACGGCATTGTAGTCCTGGAACAAAAGAACGGTTCCAGTTCGGTCGTAGTAGGAAATGCTGCCGCCTAAGTTACTACTCGAAACATCCTGAATGTTCGGCAGATCCTTACGGAAGTAAGCAAATAGTCCAATAAGAAGTAAAAAACATACTACGATTCCAATTCCAGCGACCTTGAGAGCCATAAGAGCTCCCTCTCTGCTAAACCAGTAGCGAACCATCCGGCGCGGATGAAAACGAACAAAAAAGCGCTTGAGGCGATTGGTTGGTAGGGTGCTTAAGTAAGCGGCTTTTTTGCGAGAACGCTCATCTTTACGGGCACGCCACTTTTCTCCAAGACTACGGTTAACCTTAATCGACTTACCGCTTTTCGTCACAAAGACGTTTTTACTTTGGCGTCCCCGGCGACCAGAAGATTTTCGTGGACTACTCATCACCGATTATCGCCACCCTTAATACCAATCATATACTCGAGCATTATAGCAAACTTTAACTACTATAATATGACTTTTAAGGCAATATAATGACCGACTACCCAGTAATTATTCAGGTGATATACTAGTGGCATGAATCTTTCCGAAGAGCTACAGTGGCGTGGCTTAGTCAAAGATAAAACCTTTAGTAACAGCAATTGGCTAGATAAGCCTCGGAAGTTTTATCTTGGGATCGACGCTGGTTCTGCCGATAGCTTGACAGTCGGCAATTTAGCAATAGTTCTATTGGCGCGACGCCTCGCCGATGCTGGCTGGCAGGCATATTTGGTCATGGGTGGCGGCACATCTTTAGTGGGCGATCCTGGGGGTAAGGCAGAAGAGCGTCAATTGATCAGCCGTGAAGCGGTACGCAACAATATTGCTGGTATAAAAAAGCAGGTCACCAGCCTATTTAGCGGCGAGAATTTCACTATGGTTGATAATCACGATTGGTTAGCTGAACTCAAATATCTAGAGTTCCTGCGGGCTATCGGAAAACACTTTTCTATGACCGAGCTGATGCAACGCGATTTTGTTAGTGAACGAATGGGCGAAGGTGGATCTGGCATTAGTTACACCGAGTTTAGCTACTCCTTGGTCCAGGGTTACGATTTCTGGCATTTATTTAAAGTACATGAAGTGGTCATGCAAATCGGCGGATCAGATCAGTGGGGCAATATGCTTTCTGGCAGTGCATTGATTCGCAAAAAAGAAGGCCAAGAAGCCCACGCTCTAAGCATGCCATTAGTCATAAATAAATCTACGGGTGTAAAGTTTGGTAAATCAGAAGGCGGGGCCATTTGGCTTGATCCAGACAAAACAACACCTAACCAGTTCTATCAGTTTTGGGTTAATACTGACGATGCCGATGTTGAAGACTACTTGAAGATCTTTACGTTTTTGCCGAAAAAAGACATCGAAGAAATTATTACTAAACACCGGGAACATCCTGAAGCCAGAATGGCGCAGGCAACATTGGCTGAGGAAATTACCGAATTAGTCCACGGTAAGGGCGGTCTTGCTGCCGCTAAAGGCTCGCGAAGTTTACTGGTTAACGTAGATGATCTACTCCAGGCTGACGAAAAAATACTTGCTGAGTTAAAAAAACAACTGCCCCATCTTAACGCCAAACCCGGAGATAGTATTATTGAAAAATTAGCCGATAGTGGTTTGGCAAGTTCGAATTCGGAAGCACGGCGCTTGATTGTTAGCCGAGGGATTTACCTCAATAATCAGGTAGTTGATAAAGAAAATTTCGACGATTCAGATTTTCAGAACGGTCGTTTACTGCTTCGTCGTGGTAAAACATTCAAAAATTCTGTGCTTGTCGAGCTTGATAAATAATCTGCTACAATAACGTCGCACTATGTCCACGCAAGCTACCACTACTCCATTACATAAAAAAGCTGATCAATACAACGACCCTAAGCACAACTATCTAAAGTACTGGAACGATAGAGATTACGAACATCGATCCGAGGTTTTGGCTATCCGTCGACTACTTAGTGGAAAGCACTTCAATAAAGCTTTAGATATCGGTGGTGGTTATGGCCGACTTAGTGTTGTTCTCGAGGAGTTCGCCGAGAAAGTTGTCTTAGTCGAACCCTCGCAACAACAATTGGACATCGCTAAAGATTTCTTAAAGGGTCACCCCAAAGTATCAAAGGAATTAATGCAAGCAGACGAACTTAAGTTTTCCGATGACTCAGTAGACCTAGCTATTATGATCCGGGTTATGCATCACTTGCCGGATCCGTCAGCCGAGTTTAAGGAAATTCGTAGAGTTCTCTCTCCAGATGGTTTTGCCATCTTAGAGGTAGCTAACTACATGCATGCCCGAAACCGAATTAAATACCTTTTGCGAGGTAAACGAATGCCCCGAGATCCCGTAGATATTCGCTCCAGGAAAAACCGCCGAGAAGACGAGGTTGCTTTCGTCAACCATAATCCTCATACGGTCATAAAACAGTTAGCCCATGCCGGATTAAAAGTCGATCGTATTTTGTCGGTATCTAATCTACGCAGTCCCTACTTAAAAAGAGTAATGCCTAGGACTACTATGTTGGCTATTGAGGGTATTCTCCAGCCAACTCTGGCTAAAACTTATTTTGGCCCCAGTATTTTCTTTCTTATACATAAAGCGTCCTAGAAGCAATACCTTATACTTAATGGGATATGGCATTAAGCGATCCGATCACCAAGATTAAAGGTGTTGGAGATGGTGTAGCTAAAAAACTTAAAGTCTTAGGGATCACGACGATTGCTGAGCTAATTGATTATTACCCAAAAAGATACGAGGATTTTTCGGTAGTAACTGACATATCTCATCTTAAGCCTGGACCTGTTACCGTTAAGGGAGTAATCAAGCAGGCGAAAGGGCGATATGTTCGTCGTGGTATGAATATAACTGAAGCAGTAATTAGTGATACAACTGGCAGCGTTAGGATTGTTTGGTTTAATCAGCCGTATCGTGAAAAGTCACTTAAGCCAGGAGTAGAATACTATATATCCGGCGCGTTCGGGCTAAACTACCAACACATTAGTATCATGAATCCGAGTATTGAGTTGGTACAAGACTTTCCGGCTAATACTGCTAGGATCTTAGCAATTTATCGAGAGACAAAAGGACTCAGCTCCTCCCAGATTCGAAAAATAATGCGTGAAGTCCTGCCCGATGTACGGTCTTTGCGCGAAACTCTGCCGGCGTGGATTACCAAGCAGGAGCGGCTAATCTCACGAGCTGAGGCGCTTGAAGGCATGCATTTCCCGTTAACCTCCAGTCAACTCGTTGACGCCAAACGGAGACTGGGATTTGAAGAAGTATTTGCTCTTAGTCTGGCGAGCTTGTTAAACAAACAGGAACTAAGCACCGAGCATTCATTAAAAATTCCGTTTGATGAGAAGTTGGCCCGCGATTTTGTTTCTCATCTTAAATTTAAGCTGACTGACAGCCAGCGTCGAACTATTTGGGGTATCTACAAAGACCTCCAAAAGACTCAACCAATGAATCGTTTAGTTGAGGGAGATGTCGGTTCGGGTAAAACAGTGGTCGCCGCCATGGCGGCCTTAATGGTACATCACGGAGGATTCCAATCGGTCTTTATGGCTCCGACCGAACTGCTGGCCAGACAGCACGCCGGAACATTGCATGATCTCATGGAACCGCTAGAATTGAACAAACAAGTAGATTTACTGGTTGGTAGTATGAATACCCTGCAAAAAAACGCGGCACGGGCTCACATTAAAGACGGAAGCGCGAGACTCATTGTTGGAACACACGCTCTTATTGACGAAAAAGTTGATATGCATAAGCTTGGACTGGTAATTATCGACGAACAGCATCGCTTCGGGGTTGAACAGCGAAAAAAACTTATGTCTAAAGCGGGCCATTTGCCACACGTTCTTAGTCTGACGGCTACGCCAATCCCTAGATCTCTAGCTTTAACCCTTTATGGCGAACTAGATGTTTCTGTTATAGATGAAAAACCACCTAATAGATCTGAGGTAATAACGAAAATAATTTCGCCAAATTCGGTAGCCTCTTTGTATAAAAAGATTGACCAAGATCTAGACAACGGTCAGCAAATGTTTGTGGTTTGCCCACTAATTACCGATTCAGCTACGCAAGAAGCTAAATCTGTCGAAAAAGTCTATGAGCAACTCTCCAAAAAAGACTTCAAGCACCGACGAGTCGGCTTATTGCACGGCAGAATGAAGGCTGTAGACAAAAATAAGACGATGGATAGGTTTATTGGCAAAGAATTGGATATCTTGGTTAGTACAACCGTGATTGAGGTTGGTGTTGATGTGCCCAATGCCACGATTATGCTAATCGAGGGTAGCGAGCGTTTTGGGCTTGCTCAACTCCACCAACTTAGGGGACGTGTTGGCAGGGGTACGGAGCAAGGCTATTGTTACTTAATGTTAAGCGACAGTTCCGCCCCCACTCCTCGTCTTCGAGCCATGGAAAGTTCAAACGACGGATTTCAACTAGCCGAGCTTGATCTTAGATTAAGAGGACCAGGTGCAATCTATGGCACGTTGCAACACGGCCAAATTGATCTTCGAGTTGCCAAATTAACCGATGTCCGTCTGATTGCTGCTGCTAGATCAAGGGCACAGGAGTTTATTGATAAAAAGGAGAAACTCAGGCATTATAAGATATTGTTTGATTACGTCACGCAGCTGCGGGCCGTTACTAATTTGAACTAGCCCCCTACCTATGTATGCAGGAAGCTCCATTACACCGGTCTCAGGAAGAATTATTGGAACTCATCAGAAGATTGATAGGGTGGCTCGGCAACACCTCCGTGCCCTACTCAAAGATAACAAAGTATTCCCTGGAACAAGGGCTATTCTGCATTTCGAGGGTTTCAACGGCCCGGACGCTATTAAGCGTAAAAGTCCAGCAAGGGATGAGCCTTGGCATTTCTACAGCCCATTTAACGACAACGATTCACACTTAATAGAGCTGATCAATCAGCACTACAATCAACTAGTAAAAGATTTACAGGCTGACGAAAGGGTTCGAGCCTCGTTTGAAGCTGCCTGGCTAGCTCACGCTCTGGTTGATGGCCTAACCCCAGCTCATCACTACCCTTACGAAGAGAAACTAACTGAGCTTCGTGGATCAGGCAACGAAACCCGCAACACAGTTAGAGACAAGATCATCATATCGGGTGATACGCGCCGGGAGGCGGTTGAAAAGAACTGGAAGATGTGGGGTCCTAAGGGGCTGCTAAGTACGCATAGTTTATTTGAGCTTGGCATTGCCACTCTCTCGGCGCCACTCTCTTTCAATAATGCGACGCCGTCTAACGATGATATTGCCGAGGCTGTAGCAATTGGAATCGTTGAATTCTTTAAACGCCGGGCAAGAGAAATAGCGATTTTAGACATGTACGAGCTGTATTACAAAAAAGGCTGGACGCTTAAATTAATGATTGAGGTCCGACAAAAATTGGTTCCAACGATTATCCGAACGGTTACTCTAGCTTGGTACTGCGCGCTGATTGATGCTGAGGTCATTAAAAGTCCAAAGATTAGAAAGAGAATATGAGAATTATAAGTGGCCAGCTGGGCGGTAGAATATTTGAATCACCCCACGGTCACCGCACTCATCCGATGAGTGACAAGGTAAGAGGAGCACTCTTCAATACTCTCGGAGATTTAGGCGGACTAGATATTTTAGACCCTTTCGGCGGAAGTGGAGCAATAAGTTTTGAAGCTGTGAGTCGAGGGGCTAAGTCCGCCGTAGTGATCGATTCAGATCGAAGAGCACAGCAGACAATTGCCAGTAACATAAAAAAACTTGAGTTATCTGAAAAGATAAGACTCGTTAAATCAAATGCCGGCGCCTGGTCGAGGACTAATCAGGCCAAAAAATTTAATATTGTAATCGCTGATCCTCCCTATGACGACACTCAGGAAAAACTTCTTGAGGAGTTGGTTCATCATACCGCAATCGGCGGTTTATTTGTTCTTTCCTGGCCCGCTGACAAGAACTTCCCCTTATTTAGTTCGCTAAACGAAATATCGAGAAAGCAATATGGTGATGCCCAACTGGTGTTTTATAAGCAAGTCTCGTAAAATAAACAGATGCCGTTCCTGGGGATGTGGTGGAATTGGTAGACACGCTAGCCTTAGGAGCTAGTGGGGAAACCCGTGGAGGTTCAAGTCCTCTCATCCCCACCATTCTGCTTATGTCGGCGGGATACTAGGAATTATTTAGCAAGCCCCACATGGCATCACGTACTAGTTTCAGGTAAGAATTACCCTAATACTTAGACTTGTTTTGTATCCCGATCACTAGTCGCAGCAACGCCTGATAGGTAGCTTTTCAAGAACGCTCTAGGACTCTTATTTTTACTTTTGGACGTTCCATCAAAAACGCGCTCTAAAGATTCGACGGCGATCCGGTCGAACTGTACGGCTAGAAGATCGTTATGTAACTCAAAGCGGGCGTTACCTTCAACTATCATTTGAGGTGCACTAGTGTTGCGGTATTGACCAATAATTACCATATTTCTCAGGAGGCCAGAAATTCTCTCTCTAATTACACGCTGAGCGTTACCACTTAATTCTGATGTTAGTAAGGCTAGTCTGAAATCTAGGTGGCTGACAAATGGGCGCTCAGGCTCAGTTGCCCATTTATCTGTGGCCTCCGACTGATCTACTAGACCGCTCCGGATTCCCAATACATCAACAGCTTTTCCAACAGCGCCGACCAACTCCCGACGATGCAACCTCTCGCTTCTAAGAAAGTGGGCTAAGCGATCGCGGGTTACGGTATCAACCCTGGCTGACCACTCAAGTTCGTTATCTAAGCCTTGTCGGCCCACGACTTTCGGTGCTGCGAACGGGTGTGAGGTTTGAGGCCACAGTCGGGTAAATGCTTGTTCCAACCCCGTTTGCTCACTCTCGTAATCATTTGGGCTGGTCACAGTAATAAGCTCAGGATCCCATTTATCATCAGGATGAAGGAGGGGTCCGTAGTTATAGGAACTAAGTCTTACTACCTGTCTGTGATCTGATTCTCTGGGGTAAGTGTGTCTGCCGATAGCTTCCTTTGCAACAGCCCTTCTCTCCGTATCCAAAAGAGTTTGGGCGGTGTCGCCGTAGTCAGGCGTATTAAACACCTCAACGGAAATCGCACGAAGATCTTCATGGTGAACAATAGCGCCAGCAGGCATATCACTTCTGTCGAGGTCGCTACTTAGAGTCTGTCGCTCTCTGATAGGTAATCCATAGGCATTGGCAATGCCAGTCAAAGCAACAATATGATCTGTTCCATCTGTTGGAACTGTGATTTCAAGAGTAGTGAATCCCGCTACTTGGGGTCGAGCTTCGGCCATGGACTAATACAATATTATACAACGGAATCGGTAGTATGACAATAACGACTTCTAGGCGAGTATACCCTAACTTCAAGGGATAGTCGTCTTGGTGATTATGTTGACAAATATACTATAAGCATTGTAAATTCAAGACAATATGAAAAATAAATAAAGAAATTATGCGAAAATTGTCCGATCACTTAAACACAATCAATTCGGCTCAGCTCATTATATAGTTCCAGTAATAGTTGTTGCTCTTGTGGCTGTTGTCGGCGTCCGGGTGCTGACAGATAGTTATGCCGCTACGATACCTGGGGTTAAGGTGCGAATCGTAAACTTGAGTCCAACTTTGCAGATGGTTCTAGGTACAGTAGATACCACTGCAGAAGTCAAGATACGTCCAGTACAGTCAAACAACAACCTCTACACTTTAAGCACAGTAAGCCAAATGTGTAGCGGCTGTCTCATGGCAGTAAATGGCGATTTCTTTGATCTTACTACACCTTATGAACCGTTGGGAGGTGTCATTAAGAACGGCATCGTGCTGCGCTCACCGGACCCTCGGCGGCAAGAACAAGCAAGTATTACATCAACTGGACAAATTGCAATTGGAGCTCTAAATTTTACCGGTACCCTAACTACCAGTGATCAATCCTCATTGCCGTTCACTGTTAACGTCGATCACGATTCTAACAACCCGATCGTCCTGTATGACAATCATTTCGGCAATACGCCAACTACCTCTTCTGACTACGAACTGCTGTTGTCTGGTGACCCTTCAGGATTGGCATTAGCCAAGCCGTTGAGCCTAAATATTCTGGGGCGTCATACTCCAGGCACTCCCGTAGCAGCTGGTCAAGTAGTTCTGTCGGGTGCCGGCTCGAGTGCCACTCAAATTCAACAACTCTGGCAAAAATACAAAGCAAACACCATTACCGGGGAAGTTCAGGTACTCATGACCACCAATCCGCCTGTTAGTCAGAGTCTGGGGGGCTCTACTGTCCTCGTCAATGCCGGTCAAGCCCAAACCATTACCGGCGACTGCTTCGCCACCTGTGCTCTTCCGCGCACGGTCATGGGCAGCGATGCTACCGGTCGG
>Ga0302325_10001984_pt1 | contig 50700 bp, 44 predicted proteins | sample Palsa_T0_2_FD_201948 | JGI IMG/M metagenome (GOLD analysis project Ga0302325, IMG submission 201948) | Peat permafrost microbial communities from Stordalen Mire near Abisko, Sweden - Palsa_T0_2 | ecosystem: Environmental > Terrestrial > Soil > Palsa > Peat permafrost | place: Sweden: Abisko...
GCCACCGTCGAGCCGGAGGAAGGCGATGTCCTCTGGCCGCAGGTGGTACTTGTTCACCCCGGTTGGCGTCATGGCAATCCGGCCGTTCGGGAGCCGGAGCGAGATGTTCCCGTCGGCCGCGGCAAGCAGGTTGCGGCGGTGCAGTCGGCGGCAGGCGTCGCACATCGCCTCGAGCTCGCTCGTCTGGGTCGGGAAAGGGCCGTCCACGCGTCCAGGGCTTGTACCAAGAGGCAGCGGGCGGTGGCGAGCGCACGGACCCGGGGTGCGAGGCACCTCCCCTGCGGCGCTAAGGGCCCTCGCCAAGCAGCCGTCGCAGGGAGCGCTCCAGGGTTCACCAGGAAATCCCGGGGTCAGCGAGAACTGCTCGGTGTCTTCATAGGCCACCGATGTCACACCATCTAAGCCGCCCTCGGCGTTGAATCCCGCTGCGATGGCGCTGGCCTCCATCAGGGTGGACTTTCCACTGCCGTTCTCCGACGAAATACGTCACCCGCGGATGCATCTCGAGCTCGTGCAGCGTGGAGAACGGTAGCTCTTGAAGCTAAGGACCTCGTCCCGGAGCAACTTCACCGACCACAGGAAGGGGTCCAGTCCCGAAGCCTCCTCCAGCACGAGGCCTGTTTGTCGCCCTGGTCCTCTTGCTCTGGGCATGAAGCCAGGCAGAGTAGCGAGGCGGATGGCCCTCTCGGAAGCTGAAGTGCGCGACGTCCTCAAGACGGTCCTTTTCCCCGGGCTCAACCGGGACATCCTCGCCATCGGCTTCGTGAAGGACCTCACGGTGCAAGGAGGGGATGTCGCCTTCCGGCTGGAACTCAGCGCCGACGCCCAGCACGCCTCGAATGTCATCAAAGCCGAATGTGAGAAGAAGCTGTTGCCGCTGGTGACGCCGCACCGGCTGTCCATCCAAGTGGACCTCGTGCCGCGGGTGCTGGCCCGGATGCCGGTGCCGGCGCCGACGCCCGTGGACGCCCCAGCCCAGGCGCGCCTGGCGCAGATTCGCTTCAAGGTCGCAGTCGCGTCTGGCAAGGGCGGCGTGGGCAAGTCCACGGTGACGGCCAACCTGGCGGTGGCGCTGGCCCGGCTCGGCTACAAGGTGGGGCTGATGGACCTGGATATTTATGGTCCGTCGCAGCAGATGATGATGGGCATCGCCGAGAAGCCTTTTGTCGACGCCGACGACAACCTGCTCCAGCCCCAGGTCCGTCACGGTGTCCGGGTGGCAACGCTCGGTGCGCTCATGGACGTGGACCAGCCGGCGGTGTGGCGCGGTCCGATGGTGATGAAGGCCGTGGAACAGCTCTTGACCGGGGTGCGCTGGGGGTTGCTCGATTTCCTCATTGCCGATTTGCCGCCCGGGACGGGGGACGTCCAGCTGACCCTCAGCCAGAAGGCGTCGCTCTCGGGCGCGGTCATCGTCACCACGCCGCAGGACGTGGCGCTGGTGGATGCGCGGAAGGGGTTGGCGATGTTTCAGAAGGTCGGAGTTCGGGTCCTAGGCCTCGTGGAGAACATGGCCTCCTACGTTTGTCCGGCCTGTGGCCACGTCGACCACCCCTTCAAGCATGGCGGCGGTCGCTCGACGGCAGAGCAGCTGGGCATCCCCTTCCTCGGGGAGATTCCACTCCACCCCCGCATCGTCGAGGGAGGAGACTCCGGGACTCCTATCGTCGAGCTCGAGCCCGACTGTGCGGCAGCGCGCGCCTTTGTCGCTGCCGCGCGTGCCGTCGCCAGCGCTGTGGGCGCCTAAAACCCGTCTAACGCAAAGCGGCATGCGGTTTGGCTTTTAACCTCGCCTGCTTGACAGATTTCCAAGGCAGTTTCACTGTTCGTGCAGTTTTCGAGGCACCCCGGGGGTTCGCGATGCAGATGCAACGCCGCACCTTTCTGAAGGGAACCGCCGCCGCGGGCCTGGGTTTGGCCTTTTTCGACCTGTCCCAGGCGCGAGCCGAGTTGAGACTGCTGAAAATCGCCAGGACCACCGAGACGCGCAGCACTTGTCCCTATTGCGCAGTGTCCTGCGGCGTCATCATCCATACCCTGGGTGACAAGGCCAAGAACGTCGTGGCGTCGGTGGTCCATGTAGAAGGCGACCCGGACCACCCCATCAACCGCGGCACGCTCTGTCCCAAAGGCTCGACCCTCCGCGACGACATCAACAACCCGCGGCGTCTGACGGTGCCTCAAGTCCGCCGTCCCGGCTCCGACCGCTGGGAGGAGATTTCCTGGGACGAAGCCATCTCGAAGATTGCTCGGCACATCAAGGACACCAGAGACCGGACCTTCGTCGCCAAGAACGCGAAGGGTCAGGTGGTCAACCGCACGCCGGGCATTGCGGTGATTGGTGGCTGCACCGACACCAACGAGTTCAACTTCCTCCAGGACAAGTTCATGAACGGCCTGGGGGTTGTCTATCGAGACAGTCAAGCTCGAGTATGACACGGTCCAACGGTGGCCAGTTTGGCCGCCACGTTCGGTCGCGGGGCAATGACCAATGGATGGGTCGACATCAAGAATGCCGACGTCATCCTGGCAATGGGGGGTAACCCCGCCGAGAACCATCCCTGCGGTTTCAAGTGGACCATCGAAGCCAAGAAGGTACGCAACGCCAAGTTGGTGGTCGTCGACCCGCGTTTCACCCGCACCGCCGCCGTTGCTGACGTGTACGCCCAGCTCCGGCCCGGCTCCGACATCGCCTTCCTCAACGGCATGATGCGCTATGCCATTGAGAACAAGCGGTTCCATGAGGAGTACGTCAAGCTCTTCACGAACGCCTCCTACATCATCAGCGAAAAGTACGGCTTCACCGACGGCCTCTTCAGCGGCTTCGACGACGCGACCAAGGTCTATGACAAGTCCGCCTGGGCATATGAGGCGGACCCAACGACCAACGCGTACAGCGTCGACCTCACGCTCCAGCACCCGCGCTGCGTCTTCCAGCTCTTGAAGAAGCACCTCGAGCGCTACACACCGGAGATGGTGGAGCGCGTGACGGGCACCCCCAAGGAGAAGTTCCTCGAGGTGGCCAAGGTCGTCACCTCCACCGGGAATGCCGAGCGGGTGGGGACCATCACCTATGCGCTCGGTTGGACCCAGCACTCGGTCGGCGTGCAGATGATTCGCGCGGGCGCGATGCTCCAGTTGCTCCTGGGAAACGTGGGCCGGCCGGGTGGTGGCGTCAACGCGCTGCGCGGCCACTCCAACATCCAGGGTTGCACGGACCTGGGTGGCACCTTCGAAATTCTGTCCGGTTACCTGGCCACGCCTCGCGCGGAGCTGACGGACCTCGAGACCTACCTCCAGAAAGTCCCGCCCACCACGCTCAACAGCCAACCCTGGGCGTCGATGAATTACTGGTCGAACTATCCGAAGTTCTTGGTTTCGCTGCTCAAGGCCTTCTACGGCAAGGCCGCGACCAAGGAGAACGAGTTCGGGTACGCGTGGTTGCCCAAGACCGACGGAAACTACTCCTGGATGTACATCTTCGACGAGATGTACCGGGGCAGTTCCACCCGCGCAGGCGGCACGGAGCCCGGGCCGGAGGGTCTCATCACCGCGGGGATGAACCCGGCGAGCATCGGACCCAACTCGGCGAAGATGATTGGGGCGCTCTCCAAGCTCAAATGGCTGGTGGTGTTCGAGAACTACGAAATCGAGACCGCCACCTTTTGGAAGGCACCGAAGCACTACGAGGGCCCGCCGACTTCGGAAATCCAGACCGAGGTCTTCAACCTTCCAGCGACGGGCTTCGCGGAGAAGGACGGCAGCTTCACCAACTCCGCGCGCTGGGTTCAATGGAAGTGGAAGGCGGTCGATCCGCCTGGCCACGCGAAAACCGACCAGGAAATCCTCGCCAGGATTTTTCTGGCCGTCCGGGCCCTCTACCAGAAAGAGGGTGGTGCCCTCCCGGAACCTATCCTCAACACGTCATGGACCTACACCAACCCAGCCAGCCCGGACCTGGCTGAAGTCCTCCGCGAGATTAATGGCAAGGCGGTGGTCGACCTCTTCGAGCCCCCCAAGGACCCCAAGGACGCCAAGGAACCGAAGAAGCTCATCCGGGCAGCCGGTCAGCAGCTCGATTCCTTCGGGCAGCTCCGGGATGACGGCTCAACCAGCTGCGGAAACTGGCTCTACACCGGCTGCTACACCGAGGCCGGCAACATGACCCAGCGGCGCAGCACGGCTGACCCGAGCGGACTCGGGATGTTCCACCAGTGGGCGTTCAGCTGGCCAGCGAACCGGCGTGTCATGTACAACCGCGCTTCCGCCGACGCGAACGGGAAGCCGTGGGACCCGACACGGCCCGGCATCCAGTGGAACGGCGAAAAGTGGATTGGCCCCGATGTTCCGGACATCGCGCCCGATTCTCCTCCAGGGAAATTTGGCGCATTCATCATGCTGCCGGAAGGAACGGGGCGGCTCTTCGCTCCGGTGCTGGCCGATGGCCCCTTCGCCGAACACTACGAATCGGTGGAAGCGGCCATCCTGAACCCGCTCCACCCGAAGGTGACGTCGAACCCAGTGAGCAGGCGGTTCAGCACGAAGCTCGATAAATACGGAACGGCAGCCGAATTCCCCATCGTCTGTTCCACCTACCGCCTCACCGAGATGTACCACTACTGGACGAAGAACACCGAGCGGCTCAACCAGCTGCAACCGGGCTTCTTCATCGAGCTTCCTGAGCAACTCGCGAAGGAGAACGGCATCGCCAACGGGTCGCAGGTGCGGGTCATCTCTGCTCGTGGCGCGGTCCAGGGCGTGGCCATGGTCACCAAGCGACTGAGTCCAATGGTGGTCGATGGAAAGCCGCTCTGGCACATCGGGTTCCCCATCCACTGGGGATACACCGGGGACGAAGACCATTTGGGTCCGCTCGCAAACTTCCTCACTCCCTCGGCAATGGACCCGAACACCTGGACACCCGAATTCAAGACCTTCCTGGTGCGGATCGAAAAGGGCCCGCCCCTCAGGACGAGCTAAGGGAGGACGACCGATGCCCATCCAAGGCCTTGAAATCCTCCAGTCCTCCGCCTCCCTTCGTGGGCAGGGCACCGGGTTGCGTGTCCTGCCGACGGTATCCAAGTACATCGACACCACCACCTGCATCGGCTGCAAAGCATGCGAGGTTGCTTGCCAGGAATGGAACGACCTGGATGTGGCCGCCACGCACCAGGAGGGCTCGTACCAGACGCTGCCAACGATGCAGGCCGACTTCTGGAACCTGATTCGCTTTCACGAGGAGGAGTTCGAGGGCGGCCTGGCCTGGTTGATGCGTAAGGACCAGTGCATGCACTGCGCGGATCCGGGTTGCCTCAAGGCCTGTCCGGCGCCGGGAGCCATTGTCCAGTACGCCAATGGCATCGTCGACGTGAACCCAGAGAACTGCATCGGCTGCGGGCTCTGCGAAACCGGATGTCCCTTCGACGTGCCGCGCTTCTCGACCAAGACCGGGAAGATGGCGAAGTGCACGCTCTGCGTGGACCGAGTCGACAACGGACTCGAACCGGCCTGTATCAAGGCCTGCCCGACCGGTTGCCTCCACTTCGGCACCAAGGAAGACATGGTCGAGATGGGCAACTCCCGGGTGAAGCAGCTCCAGGCCAATGGCTTTCCCAACGCCATGCTCTATGACCCGGCTGGCGTCGGAGGCACCACCGTGGTCACGGTGCTCGCTCACGGGGACAGACCAGAGCTCTACGGACTCCCGAAGGACCCGCACATTCCGATGGCGGTGGCGAGCAAGAGTATTCTCAAGCCGCTCGGACTCTTCGCCATCGGCGCTACCATCGTCGGGCTGTTCGCTCACTTTCTGACCGTCGGCCAGAAGAAGCCCGCGGATGACAACCCTCCCCGGGCTGGAGGCTGACCATGGCTCAGGCCGTTTCGCCACCGAATGTCGGACACGCAGACCCGGCCGTCGCCGTTGCCCGACACGCAGAGGATGTGGTGGTGGGCGACCGCATCGTCCGCCACAGCCTCGCGTCGCGCGCGATGCACTGGACAGTGGGGACGAGCTTCATTCTCTGCTTTCTGACGGGAATGCCCATCTGGACACCCATCTTCGGTTGGATGGCGTACCTGTTCGGGGGATTGCAGGTCTGCCGCTGGCTCCATCCCTTCCTGGGGGTGCTGTTCTCGGTGGGCTTGGTGTGGATGGCGGCCAGCTGGTGGACACAGATGGTTATGTCATCCAGAGACCGGGAGTGGCTGAGCCCGGCCTACTTCGCCAGGTACATGCGCTTTCAATCGACCGACCCGGAGACGGGGAAATACAACGGCGGACAGAAGGCGCTTTTCTGGATGACACTCCTCGGCGGCCTCGCGCTTTTCCTCTCCGGCGTCGTGCTGTGGTTTCCCACCATGCTTCCGGAACCTCTGCGGGAGATTTCCTGGATTCTCCACGACGTCGCCTTCATCGCCTTCTTCCTGCTCATCATCGGCCACGTCTACCTGGCCATTGCCGAGCCGGGAACCTTCGAGTCTCAGCTGGATGGCACGGTGAGCAAGCCGTGGGCGAGACTTCACCATCCCCGCTGGTACCGTGAAGTGACGGGTGAGCAGCGAAAGTAAGTCGCCGGTCGCCGCCGCCTTTCGCAAGGCCGCCGACCGCGCCGAGGCGCTCGCTGGTGAGAGCGGGGCCGCTTCGGAGCCGCTGCGTTTTGCAGCGGGGCTGTACCGTGTCCAGGGGCAGGTCGCCGCAGCGGTCCAGGCCCTCCACGCCGCAAGCCCGTTCTCCGGAAGACTCGAGACCGATTCCGGGCGTCTGGTGGAGCCGCTGCGCACAGTGCACCGGCACGCCGCCGAGGTGGCCCCGCCAACCCTGGCGGTGGTCGCACGCGAACGTCTGTCCGAGCGCCCCGAAGTTGCGCAGGCACGACTTGGTGTTTACTGGAACGGGACTCGCGACGACCGTGAGGACTTCCTCTCTCGCGCCGCGCTCCGGCCCTACGTCGAGGTGCTCGTCCGCAACCAGGTGCCGGTGGACCGGCCGAAGGCCGGGCGGGTGTGCCCCCACTGTGGCGGTCAGCCGTGGGTCGCGGCTCGCCGGCCTCAGCCCAACACCCATGGAGCGCAGCGGCTCTTGCTTTGCGCGCTCTGTGGGAGCGAGTGGGTGGTGAACCGAATTCTCTGCCCCGCGTGCGGTGAGGAGAACCCAGACAAGCTCCCGGCCTTCAACACGGAGCGCTATCCGGCGGTGCGCATCGAGGCATGCGAAACCTGTCACCGCTACGTGAAGTCCATCGACCTCAGCGTCGACGGCAACGCGATTCCAGAAGTTGACGACCTGGTCTCGGTGGGGATGGACCTCTGGGCCGCAGAGCAAGGCTTCGCGCGCATCGAACCCGGGCTGGCTGGCATCTAACTCCTCAGCCGAGCTGGGGATGATTCAGCGAAACGTCGGCGCCGCTCTTAGGGACGAGCGACCGGTATGCGATCCCCAGCATGTCCTGTGCCCAGCCGAGGAAGAATCCCTCTCCCCGGAAGACCGCCCCGACGTTGGTTTCCACCAGGACGATGGCACCCGTGCCGTTGGGCGCAGTGACATTCATCCGCCAGGCGGCGAGGGTGATTCGGCCCTCGCGCGTCCGCACCGGCACGCGCTCCGGAACGGTGGCAGTGGCGCCTTCGAGGCCGGGAACTGTCTTCTGTTCTTCAGGAGCGGACATCTTCACTCCCGACGCTACGCTCTCGGGAAGGCCCGCGCCAGCGTGCGGCGGTGCGAGGTTCAGCCCCGGGTGTAGGTGCGGCGGAAGTCCACCGTGCCTGCGTAGCGAAAGGCGCCGGGAAGCGGAGGCGTCCCGAGTGGCCTGTCCGGCGGCGCCTCGAGGATGCGCGTGTACTCCTCGACACCGATGCGCTCCCGGTCGGAGAGCACGCGGTCCAGCCCGGCGCTGGCGATGGCGGCAGGGGCGCGCTGCCCGACGACTCCGGAGAAGAACTCGCTCACGCAGCCGCTGCCATAGCTGAAGAGGCCAATCCGCTTTCCGGCAAGCAACGTGGCCTCCTTGTGCAACAGGGCGGCCAGGCTCAGGTAGAGAGAGCCCGTGTAGATGTTGCCCACTCGGGCCGAGAGGCCGAGGGAAGGCGCGACCTGCGCCTCGAAGCTCGCCGAAGCTCGCGGTGTCTCCTCGGCCTCGGCAGCAGCATCCAGCGGCTTCCCATTCCGGTCCTCGAGGTCGCAGCGCCGGACCTGCGCGTGGGCCTTCTTCGCCATCTTGCAGAAAGGGACATGGTAGGCGATGCGCGCCAGTTGCTCGGAGGGAAGCTCCTCGGAGCGAATGAGGTCCCGGCCCAAGGCCCGGGCGCGCCAGCCCCGGTAGCTTCCAGACACCGCTTCCAAGTAGCACTGGATGCTGTAGTGGCCGTCCACCACGGCTTCGCGCCGGCCAAGCGGGCGCCAGAAGTCGTGCACATCCATGCTGTGTGCCCCACTCACTCCCACGTCGAGGGCGAGCAAGTCGGGGGATCCGGAGATGAGCATCGCCACGGCTCCGGCACCCTGGGTGGGCTCACCGGCGGTGTTCAGGCCGTAGCGCGCAATGTCCGAGCAAACTGCAATGCCCACGCGGCCCGCTCCTGCTCCGGAGGCAATCCACTCGCTGACCGCATTCAACGCCGCCGTGCCGCCGTAACACGCGTGCTGACAGTCGAAGGTCCTCATGGTTGGAGGAAGCCTCAGCATGCCCTGCACGTAAGAAGCGACCGCCTTGGAATGGTCGACGCCGGTCTCCGTTCCCACCACCAGCATACCGACGCGTGTCGGGTCCAAGCCGCGGTTGACGATGAGCTTCGCCACGGCGGAGGCGGCAAGAGCGGCCGTGTCCTCGCCTGGCTCGGCGACGGACATCTCCAAGCCTCCGAGGCCCTGGGTGTACTTGGCGGGGTCTACGCCCCGGGCTTGTGCCAGGTCCCCCAGGTCGATGTAGCGGCGTGGGATGGCGACGGCGATTGCTTCGATTCCGACTTGCTGCTTCATGGCTTGAACACTCCTCACGCTGCGGCTCGTGGAACGAGCACGATGCGGCCAGCAACCCCACGCTGCTCGAGGCGCGAGTGCGCAACGGCTGCGTCGGCCAGGGGAAGGGCCTCGGATATGAATGGTTGAATCGCCCGGGAGGCCGTCAGCTTGAGTGCCTCCTCGAGCTCCGTCTGGTCAGTGGCGAAGGCGCCGATGATTTCCAGCTCCTTGACGATGACCAGGCCCGGATTGAGGGTCACGTCCTGGGTGACGAGGTTGCCCACCACCACCAACCGTCCCCCAGGCGCAATGCATCGCAATGACTGGGCAAATGTGGCGCTCCCGACAATTTCCAGAATGACGTTGACGCCCTCACCAGCGGAGCGCCGGCGGACCTCGGCCGCGAAGTCGAGCGCCGGAGAGACGATGACTTCATGTGCACCCGCTGCTTCGAGTGCTTCCACCTTGGATGCACTGGAGGTGACCGCGAACACCCGGGCACCGTCGAGTCGAGCAAGTTGGACCGCGGAAAGGCCCACGCCACCGCTGGCGCCGGTGACCAGCACGGTTTCGCCTGGCCTGACGCGGCCCCGGGTGCGGACGACGTGGACGGCGGTGCCAGTGGTGCAGCAAGCCGTCGCGGCTGCTTCCCAGCTCAGACCCGCCGGCACGCGGCCCAGGCCAGCAACCGGTGCTGCCATGAGCGAGGCATAGCCGCCCGGAATCTCCTCGCCGAAGAAGCGTGCGTCCTTCTTGCAAAGCGTCGGACGCCCGGAAAGGCAGGTCGGGCAGCTTCCGCACGATAGCCGCTGCAGCGTTGCCGCCCGGTCCCCGATGCTCCATCCTGCGACGCCGGGGCCCACCGCGATGACCTCTCCCGCCACCTCGTGGCCGAGGATGGCCGGGACGCTGGTCCGGGGAAGGTGCCCACGGCGGTTGATGATGTCGTGGTAGCAGACGCCGCAGGCATGAACGCGGAGAAGGACCTCGCCAAGACCGGCAGTCGGTTCGGGGACGGACTCCAGACGGAGGTTGGCCGACTCTCCAAACGCCCTGAGCACGATGGCATCCATGCGTGTTCTCCTTGAGCGGGCTGACGTCAGCCCACCAGCGGCTCCCTGAAGTTTTCCGGGTCGAGCGCGCGAATGGCCGCCAGCGTCGCCGTGGTCGGCATCACATCCGTTGCCAGGTCCCTCGCAACAGCGAAGGCGAAGCCGGTCCGCTCGGCCACCTCGGCGGCTGTCGTCCAGGGTCGGTGGGATTGAAGGCACGCGCCGTCGCCACCCACTTGGAAACGGCCCAGGTCGGTGAGAAGGGGCGTTGCCCGACCATCTATCGTCGACTTCACCTGGACCCGTGAGACCAGACTGCGCTTCGTCTGCTTCGGGACTACCAGGACGGGCCGGTTGACCCACCGTCGTAGTGCGGCTGCGCCGGCCACGCCCGGGAGTTTCACGGTTGGGCGGGTCAGGGAACCGGTGGCGCTCATGTTCGAGCAGCCGGCGGCGTCCACTTCTGCGGCGCCGAAGAAGATGATGTCGATGCGGCCGCGACGGGCGTGGTCGAAGAGGTCGGGAATGGAGAGCTCGCCAGTCCGACCCTCGAGGTAGACGAGGTCCTCGGAGGAGGCGTGGAGTCGCCGGACCTCGGGGTTCACCGCGCCGACGCAAGCCAGATACGTCAAGCGCGGGGCGTGAGTAGCCCGCGCCACGGCGATGGCCAGGACTGCCAGCGGAGAGGCCACGCCTGTGGCCACCACGTCTCCATCGCGGATTTCCGCGGCCATTGCGGCCACCAGGGCCTCGGCGCAAGTGGGCGTCATGCGGCATCCCTGGCGGCCGCGACGCCGGTGTGGCGTGCGAGGTATTGCGCGGCGTTTCCGGCGGCCGCGAGCGCGAAGTACTCCATCAGGTCGGCCTCATCGTGTGGGTAGAGGCCTGCTGAGCCAGTGGGCAGAGCGCCTCCCCAAACTTCGGCCACCGCTTCCACCTGGAAGGCGGGGAGGCTGACGCGGGGGAGACGGTCTACCCGTCGGTCGGCGGTGGCAAGCACCCGGCGCGCGGCGCCCGCGATGAGCAGGTCGGTTGTCGGATCCTCGAAGAAGAGGTTGCCGGCCGCATCCGCGGCCTGGGCGTGAAGCAGTGCGACGTCGGGAGCCACCGCGCGCTCCACCGGAACCGAGTTGCCAGTGAATGGATCGATGACCACCGCGGGCGGATGCGCAAAGGCCAGCTCGGACTGGTCGGCATCCGGCGCCGGGAGGAAGGGAAGCCCCATCGCCGACGCGCGGAGACGCTGAACCACCCGGTAGCCGTCCATCTCCGCCCAGGCAATGGTCCCAGCCTCGATGGCTGCTTTGAGGCAAGGCATGGGACGGAGACGTCCCCCCAGGGTGAGCGCTGAAAAGGCAAACTCCACGCGCGTCACAGCGCCCGCTGCGACGAGCATCTCGGCCGGCAGTGGATTGGGCAGAGAGAGGATGCCAAGGTTGCGGCGCCCTTGTCGGATGAGCTCGAAGACGAGCGCCATTGGGGCACGGCCCAGCATGAATCCGCCCGGAGCCAGCAGCGAACCGTCCGGGACGCTGGCCGCCAGGTCGGGCAGGGTGGTCCACCGCGTCAGGCTCATCGGGCCTCTACTGGGACCAGCCCGTGGAGGAAGAGGTCCACCATCCCCCGGGCGATGGCGGCGTCGGGGGCCGCGCCGTCCTTGCGGTACCATTTGTAAATCCACAGCACCATGCCGAGGAAGGCGAAGGCAGCGACGGTGGGATTCACCGGCCGGGCCTTGCCAGCCTTGACTGCTTCGCCAATGGTTTTCTCCAGAAAGCGCACGTACTTCTTCTTGCGGGCATCAATCTGGTTGCGGGCCCGTCCCTGCAGTGTCGCGTGCTCGTGGAGGATGATGGTCACCTCTTTGCTCCACCCGCGGGTGACGAGGAGGATGTTTTTCTCCATGCACGTCCGCAGGCGCTCCACCGGGTCGGCGATGGATTCCACCTGGCTCAAGACCTGCTCTTCGAAAACGTCCATTCCATAGTTCATGATTTCGAGGAGCAGGTGCTCCTTGCTCTCGATGTGATGGTAGAGGCCGGCCTTAGTGAGGCCACACGCGTCGGCGATGTCTTGGATGGAGGTGGCCTCGTAGCCGCGCGCGCAGATGAGGCGAGCCGCGGTCTCAAGGATTTCGCGGTGCCGCTGCTTGGCGTCGTCGGGAGTCCGCGTCGTCATCTCGGCTGGGCCGGGGCCGTGGAAGTCCAGGGCTGCGGCTCGAAGTGCTTAACCTACCGACCGGTAGGTATGCAACGACCTGCCGGTCGGTAGCTCGGATGAGTACCGATTCCAGTCAGACTGGAGGCAGCCCAGCCCTCCCCGTCTTCACCAGAGCGATGGCTGGGCAGCCTCAGAGACCGGAAATTCGACCCGTCAACTCGCCAAGCGACCCGACGACCAGGTCGGGTTCGGCGATGCCCCAGCCTTCCCAAGGGGTCTTCTCGTTGCGGCGAACCCACGCCGCGCGCAGTCCCGCGGACTTTGCACCGAGGACATCCCATGCGTTGGATGACACCAACCAGGTTTGGTCGCCGGGCGCACCACCACGCTTCGAGAGGTGAAGGTAGACGGCGGGATCGGGCTTGTACGTGCGGACGTCGTCCACGCTGACGATTCCTGAAAGCGGCGGCAGGAGCCGGGCCTTTGCGAGCAGCTTCCGCAGCGAGACCTCGACTCCGTTGGAGAAGGCCAACAGCGTATGACCCTCGCCTCCGAGGGCGTCGAGCCCTGGTCGCGTATCCGCGAATGCCGGCAGCTCGAGATACGCCGAGATGAGTTCCCCTTCGGCGGCAGCCGAGAGCGTGATGCCGAGTAGCCGCGCAGTGAAGTGCAGGGCATCCCGGGTCACGACATCGAAATTGGCGTAGCGGCGCATCAAGGCCCGGCGAAACGCCGAGTCGAGCTGATGCTGGCGCCAGGTGGTGGCAAACCGCAGAGCCTCTTCGCCCACGTGCGCCTTCAGCGGGCGCTCCATGGCAAGCGGGTCTACCAGCGTTCCGTAGACGTCAAAACCGATGACAGCCACTTGAATCTCCTCTCGACACAAGGTGCTCGTGTGGCGTGCTTGAGCGCCGAGTCACCGACGGCCCGCCACCCGAACCGACAGCCCTGCAGTCCGCTTCGGCTACCCTAGCGGGCGCTCGAGGCCGTGTCCCGTCTCTGTCGTCGTTCGGTGCGTGGCCCGGCGTTTGGAACGCTCGACAGCCTACTTTTTGGGCTGGCGAATGGCAGCCGAATCCGCGCGCGCCTTTCCGAGTTCAAAGACTGACACCGCGACCAAGGACAGGAATCCAAATCCAATCGGAACCGGAGGAAGCGCTAGGATCATCTCTCCAGCCTCTCGCATCCAGAACTGGACCAGGACGGCCAGCGCCACCACGGCGATTGTCTGAGCGCGAAAGTCGGGTAGCAGCTTCGTTACTCCCACCAAGGCGAGTCCGTATCCGGCGCTCACCAAGGCCACGAGCGGCAATCCGACAACCGCGACGTAGAGCGCGATAGAGAACGGGGGCGTGACGCGTTGCTTGAATGCGGCCACAACTGCGATCTCGAGTAGGTAGCTGGGCCAAACGATGAAGACACACCACAGACCGAGCCTCAGTACGAAGCGGGGTGTCTCCTGGAGTGTCATTTTTCGCGCGAAGGTTCTGGAATGAGTATTGACACTGGGCCCCTTCGGAACAGTCCAGGCTCGAATCTCGGACCCTGTCAGACGCTCAGCCGCTCGCGTTACACAGCATAGTTAGGAACTGGGCGGGCCCCAAACGACCCGCGACCGATTTCGGCTACCCCGCCCGCCGCCAGCTTGAGCGCTGCTGAAGGCCGTCCGCCGAGAAGGGTCTCGATCTCCTAGCCGCCCATCGAATGCTTTCTTGGTTTGAGTGGCGAACCACTAAAACAGTGAAAGCAAATGAGCGAAGGCTGCGCGCGTGGCGAAGCCGGAGGCGTTTGCCTGCGAGAGCCGTCGCCCCGTCTGCATCTTGAAAGCAAGTGTGCAGGCGCTAGAGTCAGAAAATGTCTTCTCCTCGCCTGACCGAACCCCTCGTCCGTGAAAACGGCAAGTTGCGCCCGGCCAACTGGGAGGAAGCCCTGGACCGTGCGGCTGCTGGTATTCGGAGCTCCGTGGAACGACACGGCCCCACGTCCTTCGGAATGTTCAGCTGTTCCAAAGCCACCAACGAGGTGAACTACGCTGCCCAGAAATTCATCCGCGCCGCTGTTGGCAGCAACAACATCGACAGCTGCAACAGAACTTGACATGCCCCGAGCGTCGCCGGTCTGGCGGCGGTCTTTGGTGCGGGAGGCGGAACGACTTCGTACCGCGAGGTTGAGGAAACAGACTTCATCGTCCTCTGGGGGAGCAATGCCCGAGAGACGCACCCGATCTTCTTCCACCATGTGCTGAAGGCGGTCCGACGGGGAGCGAAACTGTACGTGGTGGATCCACGTCGAACCACCAGCGCGGAGTGGGCCGACGGTTGGGTCCAGCTGGAGGTAGGCACCGACATCGCACTCGCCAACTGCATCGCTCATTGCATCCTCGACGAGGGACTGGAGCATCGGTCGTTCATCAGTCGCGCCACGGAGGGCTTCGAAGCTTACGTACGGACCGTGAAAAAGTATGACTTGGCCCGGGTCTCGAAGGAGACGAAGGTCGCCCCCGAGCTCATCCAGCGGATGGCGCGGGATTACGCGCGTGCCGACAAGGCGGTGATTTGCTGGACGCTGGGGATCACCGAGCATCACAACGCCGTCGATAACGTCGTGGCTCTCATCAATCTTTCATTGCTCACCGGGCACGTGGGGCGTTGGGGTTCGGGGGTCAATCCCTTGCGCGGACAGAACAACGTTCAAGGCGGCGGCGACATGGGTGCTCTTCCGGCCAAGCTGCCGGGATTTCAGGACGTCGAGGACTCCGAAATTCGTGCTCGGTACGACGCCCTTTGGGGCTGCAACGTTCCGGCGAAGAACGGCTGGAATCTCACCGAAATGTTCGAAGCCATGGACCGCAAGGAGCTCAGCGCGCTCTACGTCATCGGTGAGAATCCGGCGCAGTCCGAGGCGGATGGTAGCCACGCACTCGCGCTCTTAGAGGGGCTCGAGCACCTCGTGGTGCAGGACATCGTCATGACTCGAACCGGCGAGATGGCCGATGTCGTGCTGCCAGCTTCAGCCAGTTGGTGCGAGGCCGAAGGCACGGTCACCAACAGCGAACGGCGTGTGCAACGGTGCCGCGCGGCGCTAAAGCCGCCCGGCCAAGCTCGCGACGACATCGTCATCCTGGCTGAAGTCTCCCGACGGCTCGGCTACGACTTTGGCTCGTCGAGTCCGGAAGTCCTATGGGACGAGCTTCGGTCGTTGAGTCCAATGCACGCCGGGATGAGCTACACGCGACTTGAGGCGCTGGGTGGCCTTCAATGGCCATGTCCCGATGAGCAGCATCCTGGCACACCGTTCCTTCATGGCCGGCTCTGGAGTGACCCCGTGGGCGGGCGACGGGCACCGTTCATTGCTACCGAGCAAGTCGCTCCGGTCGACAAGCTCGACGCGTTCTTTCCTTTGCGCCTCACCACCGGCCGGCGCCTCGAGGACTACAACACCGGTGTCCAGAGCCAGAGCTACGTTTGGCCTCGCGGGCGTCGCGAGACCGTTGACCTCAACCCCGACGACGCTCGCCAGCTCGGTGTTGCCGACGGGGAGACGGTGCGCGTTGTTTCACGTCGCGGTTCGGTGGAAGCGCCCGTGCGCCTCGACGCGGGATTGAGCCCCGGCTTGGTATTCATGACTGTCCATTCTCCGGATACCATTGACACGAACGTGCTGACCATCAACGCGACCGACCCAAAATCCGGAACAGCCGAATTCAAAGCTTCGGCCATCCGGGTCGAGAAGCTTGCTGCGGCTTCTCAGACCGAACATCAGAGGTCCTCCGCACGGTAAGGGGCCCTCCGGGGCGCTTCTGGTAGACTTTTCACATATGGACTTGCGCGCCATCGCGGCAGCGCCGACCGACTCCGAAACCCAGGCGGTAGACGACGTACTTGGACCGGCACCGGTCGACATTCCGACCCCTATCAGCGTCGCGAAGGCGCGCCGGACCCTGCTCTTGCCCTGTCTCCACGCGCTCCAGTCGCGGGTTGGCTGGTTGAGCCCGGGCGGGCTGGGCTACGCCTGCCGTCGGCTAGCCATTCCCCCGTCAGAGGGCTATGGCGTGGCGAGTTTCTACGCGATGTTTGCGCTCGCCGAGCGGCCGCCTGCCTTCGCGCACGTCTGCGACGACATCGTTTGTCAGGCGGCCGGCTCGGAGAAACTGTGCGCTGAACTCACGTTGAAGCTCGGGCCTCCCGCGTTGGGTCAGCACAGGGCCGACGCGGCCAACGTCGGCGTTCATACCAGCGGCCGTTGGACGCGAAGCCCCTGCCTCGGGCTCTGCGAGCAAGCGCCGGCGGCCATGGTGTCGATAGCGGGTACGGCGCCATTGGAGTTCGCTTTCGGTAGCGCGACCGCGCCGGGCATTGACGCTGCGCTGGGAGGGGCCGTCCCTCGCTGGTCTCCGGCGTTCATCGGCGGCGATGGTCCGCGAAAATTGCTCGCGCGAGCAGGCGTCGTCGACCCTTCCAGTCTGGACGAATACCAGGCTCGCGGCGGTCACGGAGCACTCCGACGTGCCTTCGAGCTTGGCCCGGCGGGCGTCCTTCGCGAAATCACGGAGGCGAAGCTCGTCGGTCGTGGCGGGGCGGCGTTCCCCACCGGCCGCAAGTGGGAAGCAGTGGCCCGCGCTGCCGAGCGTCCGCACTACGTCGTTTGCAACGCAGACGAGTCTGAGCCCGGCACCTTCAAGGATCGGGTGCTCATGGAGTGCGACCCGTTCGCTGTCCTGGAGTCGATGACCATCGCCGGTTTCGCGACCGGGTCCGAGCGCGGCTACCTCTACATCCGCGGCGAGTACCCCTTGGCAGCAACCCGGTTGGCACACGCCGTCGACGTCCTTCGCTCACGGCGTTGGCTGGGGTCGGAAATCCTTGGCAGCGGGTTCGTCTTCGATATCGAGCTGCGGCGCGGAGCTGGTGCTTACATCTGCGGCGAGGAGACTGCTCTCTTCAACTCCATCGAGGGTTTCCGTGGCGAGCCAAGGAACAAGCCGCCCTTTCCTGCGCAGTCGGGCCTCTTCCGAAAGCCTACCTCGGTCAACAATGTCGAGACGCTGGTGGCCGTGTTGGACATTGTCCGCGACGGTGCTGCGTCCTACGCCTCGGTTGGCACGGCGGCGTCTCCTGGCACCAAGCTTTTCTGCGTGTGTGGTCGGGTTGGGAGGCCCGGCCTCTACGAGGTGCCCTTTGGTACGAGGTTGAACACTCTCATCGAGCTCGCAGGCGGCGTTCCACAGGGGCGGCGAGTTCAGGCGGTTCTTCTCGGCGGAGCAGCAGGAACTTTTCTCACGCCAGACGAGTTTGCAGTTCCGCTCTCCTTCGAGGACACGCGTGAAATCGGAGCGTCACTGGGCTCGGGCGTGGTCTTCGTGCTCGATGATGAGGTACCGCTGGCCCCTCTATTGCGGCGCTTGGCCGCGTTCTTTCGCGACGAATCCTGCGGCCAGTGTGTCCCCTGTCGTGTTGGTACCGTGCGTCAGGAGGAGCTTCTCGCCCGGCTTGCGGCTGGGACCCCGCTCGGCTCGTCCGACGTCGAGCTCAAACTGCTCGGCGAGCTCGCTCAGGCGATGAAGGACGCCTCCATCTGTGGGCTTGGCCAGACCGCAACGTTGGCTATTCAATCCGCGCTGGCCAAGTTGACGCCGTACCGAGGACTGAACTCATGACGACACCCATCGTGGAGCTCACGGTCGATGGTAAGTCGGTGAGCGTCCCTGAAGGGACGACACTGCTCGGAGCCTGCCGAACGCTGGGAGTGGATACACCCACGCTGTGCTGGGCCGAAAACCTGACGCCGGTGAATGTCTGCCGGATCTGCGTTGTCGAGGTCGAGGGTTCCCGAGCACTGGTACCGGCGTGCTCGCGGATCGCCGAGCCAGGGATGAAGGTGCTCACCGACAGCGCCCGTGTGCGTGTCAGCCGAAAACTGGTCATTGAGCTTCTGGGCTCTTCCGTGGACATGTCGCGGGCCGCTGAATTCTCGGGCTTCGCTGAGCGGTACGAGGCCCACCCAGAGCGGTTTGGGCCAAGAGCCCATACCGTCGCGCAACCGGTGAAGATAGACAATGAACTCTTCGTGCGCGACTACGCGCGCTGCATGCTCTGTTACAAGTGCGTCGAGGCCTGTGGGACCGATGCTCAGAACACGTTCGCCATCGCACTGGCCGGCCGCGGTTTCGAGGCACGCATCGCCACCGAACACGAAGTGGCTTTGCCCGACTCAGCATGCGTCTTCTGCGGCAACTGTGTTGGCGTTTGCCCAACAGGCGCGCTGGTTTTCAAGACGGAACACGACCTTCGGGAGACCGGACAGTGGCGCGAGTCGGAGCAGACTGTCACGGACACCATCTGCCCGTACTGCGGTGTGGGTTGCACGCTTTCGCTTCGGGTGCAGGACAACACGATCGTGCGGGTCACCTCGCCCAGCGATTCGAGCGTCACGTCAGGAAACCTGTGCGTCAAGGGGCGTTTCGGCTTCTCGTTTGTTGAGAGTGGGGAAATGAAAAAGCGGTAAAATGAGAGTCCCAGAAGCGCCTCGTTGTCGTGCTGGAAGCCAGAGGAAGCACCGCCCTGGTTCGGCGGTTTCTGATCTCCCAAGCAGCGTCTGGCGCGGACAAAGGCGGACGGGCTATCGGGGAGGAAGTTGTTCGCTTCACTTGTCGCGACGTGTCTCCGCGTAAAAAGCGGCCGTCGCGCAGGCCAAGTCTAGAGATCTGCCGCGCGCGTCCAGGCCGCCAGGGCGAGCGAGAGTGCGACTCCAGCCGCTAGGGCGACTGGGCTCGACAAACCGACGGCGAGCGTCCAGAGGACAAACGTCCCGACGCCCACCATGATCACTCCGGGAACCGAACCCTGACGGCGACGCTTGCCCGCTACGGTCACGGCGCTCATGCCCGCACCCGTCCGGCGGTCGGATCATCCAGCGTGGAGCGAGCCTGTTTTAGGTTCGTCTTCACGAAGCGTCCGTCGTAGCCATTGAACAGGTGCCCAAGGGCCCCCCGGTCCAGGTCGCTGGTTCCGAAGAGCCAGTCGGCGAACGGGTAGGTGAGGTTCATGTTGGTATCCATCATGATCGACTGGTTGTGATGTGCGATGTGATGCCGCCGGATGGTGTTGACCAGTGGGATGTGGCGCACCAGTCGGTCGTCCTTCACGTGGCAGCAGAAGTGGAATAGCTCGTAGTTCAGGTAGAGGCCGGCCGCGGTGCAGAGCAGCAGCCAGCAGGCGTTCTGCGCGCCGGCCAGAAAAAGGATGGCCGCCGCCGGCAGAATCATCATCAAGATCGCGATTTGAGCATAGGGCGGGAAGAAGACGATGCGAAAATCTCGCAAGCTGTCGATGGTCGGCTCGCGCTCCGTGAAGAACTGATGGTGGGCCAGGGTGTGGCGGCGGTAGACGCTCATCAGGCCTTTCACCGGCCGGTGCATCACGTAGCGGTGGGTAGCCCACTCGAAGAGGTTGGCCCCCACAACCGTGACCGGGATCACCAGCCAATCCAGCCAGGTCGGTCCGTGGATGCGCTGCGCGCAGGTCCAGATCGTGGCGAGGCCGATGGCGCAGATCACCGCGACGTGGAACGGGCCATTGTACGCCCCGGCGATGCGGGTCCTGTAGTCGGCGCGGAAGGCCGTCTGTCGCTTGGTCATCTCCATGGCTTCTCTCCTGGCGCTCGACAGATGTACCACTAATATATCACCAACAGGGGGTCAAGCAGCGCCGAAGGCCAATCGGCCTTTTACCCGTCCGAGTCGAGCGTTGCCCGGGCGAACGCCTCGATGTAGTCGACCAGGCGGTCCGAGGCAGCGGCGGCCGCGTCCTCGTCGCCGCGGGAGACGGCCCGAGCCACGTCCGCGTGCAGCCGCGCCGCCAGCGGGAGATCCGCCACCTGCCGATAGTGGATGTACCAGAAGCGCCGCGACAGTCCGTTGATGAGCGCCATGGCGCTGTTGGCGAACTCGTTGCGTGCCGCCTCCAGCATCAGCTGGTTGAAGTTGCGGTCGAGCCTCATGAAGGCGAGATCGTCGCTGACGCGGGCCGCCGCCTCCATCCCCTTCGCTAGCTCGGTGAACTGCTGGCGCTGGCTGTCCTGACAGCGGCGGGTGGCGGCGCGGGCGAGCAGCCGCTCGAGCTCCCGGCGGACTTCCAGCAGCCGCATTTGCGTCCGCACGTTCACCTCGGAGACGAGGATGCCGCGGCGCGGGAGAATCACCACCAGCCGCTCGCGAGCCAGCCGTTGGAGCGCCTCGCGAACAGGCGTTCGACCGATACCGAGGCGCTTGCTCAGCGAGGCCTCCGATACCGGCGTACCGGGTGCCAGGCGCAGCGTGACGATTTGCTCCTCCAACTCGCGGTAGGCGCGTTCGGTCAGGCTCGACGCGGGCTCGGCTTTCGACTCGGTGCTCTGAGGCCTGGACAGCGAGGGCGTCTTGCGTGTCCGGGAACGTGGTGAGCGGGCGACGACCGACGGCATGAGCCCTCCTAGCAGAAGCGCCACCCCGAAAGGGTCAGGCGTCGGTGAGCAGTCGCCTCGGTCCCGTTCGAGAGTGCTTGAACAGTGCCATGCCAATGATATGTCAGCGGGACTCGTTCCGTCTCGGCGGAACTGCAGCACCGGTGAGGGGTCCGTCCCGGGATCTGCGACGGCCTCCCTGTCTTCCCTTACGGAGGAACGATGCGCACCACGCGACGAACAGTGTTGAAGGTGATAGCGGGAGCGGGCGTGGCTGCTGCCACCCGCCCTTTGTTCAGCTATGGCGCGACTGGCGGTCCACCTCTCAAGATCGGCATTCTCGCGCCCCGCTCCGGCGTGGCGGGCACGGTGGGAGAATGCGGCCTGCGAGCGGCGCTTTGGGCCAAGGACCGGGCCAACGCCTCGGGCGGGATCCTCGGCCGCCAGGTGGAGTTCGTGGTGGAAGAGGAAACCAATCCCAAGGACACGATCCAGCGCCTGAACAAGCTTGTGCTCCAGGACAAGGTGGATTGCGTTCAGGGGATTGTCTCTTCGGGCGTCAGCCTGGCGATGGGACCGGCGGCCGAGGACATGAAGGCCCTCACTCTTTTCTGGGACGGTACCACTCAGGATGGGACCGAGGAGTCGATGCCGCACGCGCGCTACGTGTTCAAGTCGACGGACAACGAGTGCGAGGCGGTGATGGCCTCGCTGCTGGCGATTAAGTACTGGCGCGGAAAGTTTGGCACCGTCGCCGGCGTCAACCCGGACTACACCTACGGCCGGAACAACTGGGCCGCGTTCCAGGCTCTCCTCAAGCGCTTCGGAGTGGAGCACAAGGTCGTCGCCGAGCTCTGGCCCAAAGTTGGCGGCCTCGACCTCTCCAGCCACGTCGCGGCCCTCAAGGCGGCCAAGCCGGATCTGGTCTTCAGCTCGATGCTCTTCGCTGACCTCCCGATTTTCATGAAGCAAGCCCACGCTGCGGGGCTCTTTGAGACCACAAAATTCGCCTTCCCTGCCGCCGGCTGGCAGCACACCGCTCTAAAGAATGACTTCACCCCAGAGGGCATGATCTTCGGCCACAACACGCTCTACTTCGCCTACCCCAACGCTTCACCGCTGCAGAGGGAGTTCGTCAAGCATTACTGGGATGCCTACAAGGACTACCCGAACTGGGAAGCAGAGCGGGCGTTCTTCGCCTTCGCCGCCTACAAGACGGCGGTAGAAAAGGCGGCCAAGGTGAAGGGCGGTTCGTTTCCCGACAAGGAGGCGATCATCGATACGCTGGAGGGGATCGAGGTCGAGTCCTTGGGTGGCAAGGCGCGCTACCGCAAGGATCACGTGGCAGACCAAATCTTCTATCAGGGCTTCACCGTGCACGATCCGAAGTACGACTTCGCGATTCTCGGCAACGTCGAGGTTCGTTCCGCGGAGAAGCTCCAGAAGCCCAGCGGCATGACTTTCAAGGATTGGATTGCGAACGGGCACATCGAGGTCTGAGCGGCTCGATCCGTTCTCACTCGTGATCTCCTTCCTGGACATCCTGCTCGGGGGCGTGTTCCACGCGGCGGTGCTGTTCTTGGTCGCCGCGGGGTTGCAGCTAGTGTTCGGCGTCCAGAAAATCATCAACCTCGCCTGCGGATCGTTCTATGCGCTCGGGGCCTACACCGGGATCAGCGCCGTTACCTGGGCGTTGGCACATGGTCTGCCTCGGGGGCTCTTCCTCTTTGCGCTCATCGGGGCGGGTCTGGGCCTCGCCGTTGTCGGTCCTCCGGTGGAGGCGCTGCTGCGCACCGTTTACCGCCGGGACGAGGCGTTCCAGCTCCTCCTCACCTTCGCGCTGGTGCTCATCATCGAGGACGTGTTGCGGATGATCTGGGGCGCGAACCCCCAAGAGTTGGGCAATCTCTACATGCACTATGGAACGGTGGGGAAGGGCGCGCTCACCGTGCCGGCCTACAACCTGCTGGTGATCGCTGCCGCGCTTCTCGTGGCAGTTGGCCTGGGGTTGTTCCTGAAGCGCACCCGTTTCGGCCGCCTGCTTCGCGCCACCGCCGAGGACCGCGAGACGAGCGCTACTCTCGGTGTGGAGGTGGGCCGGGTCTACACCGTGGTGTTCACCTTGGGGACTGTCCTCGGCACCCTCGGCGGCGCACTCGTGGTGCCCACCGCCGCCGCCTCGCTCGACATGTCGGTTGACCTGGTCGTCGAGGCCTTCGCGGTGGTTGTCATCGGAGGCCTGGGCAGCATTCGCGGTGCGGTGGTAGGCGCGCTGGCAGTAGGACTGATGCGAGCCTTCGCCGTCTCCTTCATGCCGGAGATGGAGATGCTCTCCATCTACCTGGTGGTCATAGCGGTGCTCATTCTCCGGCCAGCGGGTCTCTTCGGAAAGGCGGCAGCGTGAAGGCTGCCGTCTGGGTGGGACTGGGGGCGCTTGCGGCGCTCGCTGCGGCGCCGCTGGTCCTCGAGCCGTACCCACTCACCCTCCTGCTTCAGTTCTTCGCCTACGGGCTCGCTCTGCTCGGCCTGAACTTGCTCTTTGGCTATACCGGACTGCTCTCCTTCGGCCAGGCGCTCTTCGTGGCGCTGGGGGCATACAGCGCCGCTGTCTGCACTCGGAAACTGGGCTGGCACAGCTTCGAACTGGTCCTCGGGGTGGCGGTGGTGGTGGCGGTGGTGGTGGCCGTTCCCATCGGCCTGCTTTGTGTCCGCTACGTGAGCATCTTCTTCGGGATGCTGACCCTCGCATTCGGGATGCTGTTTCATTCGTTTCTCTTCAAGTTCTACCTGGTCACCGGCGGCGACGGCGGAATGCTCGTGGAGCGGCCGAGTCTCTTTGGAATGCGCTTCGCCGAGATGGACAAGACGATGTTCCTCACCAGGCCCTTCTACTGGTACGCGCTTGGCCTGTTGGCGGTCGGCACGGTGGTGATGTGGCGGATTGTGCATTCGCCTTTCGGGTTACACCTGAGCGCCATTCGCGAGAACGCGCGCAAGGCGGAGTACCTGGGTGTGGAAGTGCGCCGCCTTCGCTTGATTGCGTTTGTCATCGCATCCGCATTTGCCGCAGTAGGCGGTACGCTCCTCGGAGTTCGTACTGGGTTGGCGGACCCGGAACTGGCGTACTGGACCCATTCCGGGAACCTGATTTTTATGACCCTGCTGGGGGGATTCTCCAACTTCGCCGGGCCGCTGGTGGGCGCGGGCGTCTTCATCTTCCTGCAGGATTCGCTGATGTCCTTCACTCAGTACTGGCGCCTGGTGTTGGGCGTGGTGCTGGTGGTGATTGTGGTGCTCTTCCCGCGCGGCCTAGTCGGTCTGGCGCAGTCGCTGGTGGCACGGCTCCTCCGCCGGAGGCGAGATGCCCACGCTCATCGAAACGCATGACGTCTCCAAGAGCTACGGTAACTTTCGCGCTCTCTCGGGTGTGACGCTTGCCGTAGCCACCGATGAGTTCGTGTCCATCGTCGGGCACAACGGCGCCGGGAAAACAACGCTGGTCAACGTCCTCACCGGACTTCTGCGGCCTACGAGCGGCACGGTGACGTTCAAGGGACTGGACGTCGCCGGCGTTGGCCCGGTGCGGCTGGCGCGCCTGGGTATGGCCCGCGCGTTTCAGCTGGTGCACATCTTCCCGGGGTTGACCGTGCGACAAACGCTGGCCACTGCGGTGGTCTCGCAAACCGGAAAGGCCTTCCATCTGCTCGCCTCGCTCGACGGCGATGCCCAGGTGCGATCCCAAGTTGAGGTGGTGGCCCGCCTCTTCGGCTTCGAGCAACTGGACCTGGAGGCTAGGAGCCTAAGCCAGGGGGCGAAGAAACTGCTCGACGTGGCGAGCGCTTTCGCACTTCGCCCCGAGGTGATCCTGCTCGACGAGCCGACCAGCGGAGTGAGTACGGCCGACAAACACCAGATCATGCGCGTGTTGGTGGACGCAGCGAAGGAGTTCGGTGTCCGGGCAATCATCCAGATCGAGCACGATATGGATCTGGTCTCCGAGTACTCCGACCGTGTAATCGCCATGCATCAGGGGCAGGTGCTGGCCGACCGGACGCCGGCGGAGTTTTTCGGGGATCGGGAACTGGTGGCGACGGTTGTCGGAAAGCGTCGTGCCCGAGAGTGAACGTTCCTGCCTCCATGCTCTCAGTCCGGAACCTCGTGGTGGACATCCATGAGAGCCGCATCCTGCGCCAGGTCTCGTTCGAAGTGGGGCGTGGAGAGCTGGTGTGCCTGGTGGGCCGCAACGGCGCCGGGAAGACCACCACCTTCCGGACGATCATGGGCCTGATCCGCCCAGTGGGTGGCGACGTGGTGTTCCAGGGACAGAACCTGGTGGGGTGGCGGACGCCCCGGGTGGCGCGCGCAGGTATCGGCTATGCGCCAGAGGAGAGCGGCATCTTCGGCGCTCTCACCGTAGAAGAAAACATCGAGCTCCCGACCTGGACACGCAAGACCGCTCGCTCAGCCGCCGATCGTATTGCGCTTGCGTACCAGGTGTTTCCGAAGCTCGCGGCGTATCGCAAGCGAGGCGGACAGCAACTCAGCGGTGGGGAGCGCAAGATGGTGAGCATCGCCCGGGCGCTTGCCCTCGACCCCGAGTTGCTCCTCCTGGATGAGCCGTTCGAGGGGCTCTCGCCGGCGATCATCCCCACTGTCGCGCAGGGCATCGCCTCGATCCGCGAGTCGGGTCGCTCGGTGCTGCTCGCCGAATCCAATTTTTACCATTTGCCCGAGGATGCCGACCGGCTGGTGGTGCTGGAGCGGGGTGAGGTGGTCTTCGATGGACTGCCGGCCGATGCGCTTCGCGACCCAGCCGTGGCCCGGGTCACTGGTGTGGAGGCGATGCCTCCGTAGCGCCGCGACGAAGCCGCTGTAGCGCTGAGTCGATGTCAGCGCTGGTCAGCTGCCAGCTGTTGTCCAACATCGCTACCGTGTCGCGCGCGAACGCCGGCGCTAGTCGGAGCGCCTCGGCCACGTCGCCAAGGTGGTCGGCGAGCAGCGCCAAGGCCAGTTGGTTCGGCCCCGTCCCCTCATAGGTCCACTCGAAACCAGTGGTCGACAGTCGGGCAACGTCGTAGCGCGGATCGAGTGGTCGTCCGTCCACCGTTACCAGCGCGCCATCCAGTGCCCGCGCTCCCTCGTAGGTTTTCATCGTCAACCTCCTGGTTCGGTCCGCTCGGAGAGAAAGGCCGCGATGGTGCGGTCGAGAAGTCGAACCTCGCGCTCGCGCACTCCACTGGCGGCCAAATGACCCTCGGCCGAGGGGATTTCCACCCAGCGCGCACCGGGGATGAGCGACGCGGCGCGCCGTGCCTCCTCCACCGGGTTGTAGAGATCTAGCGGCGGAGCCATCACCAACACCGGCATCGAAACGGAGCCGAGCGCTGCCGCGGTGTCTCCAAAAAAACCTGGAGTGCCCCCGACGTCGTGGGCATCGTAGGCATGGCTCTGGGCGATCCAGTCGTTGGCGTCGAGTTCGGAATCCAGCGCCTCCCGCTCCAGACGGTCGATGAGACGCTCCAACTCGATCGGCGTGGGCGCGAGCGCCTCCACCGATGCAGGCGTGCACATTGCCAACCCGCGGTGCACCAGGGCCCAAGCGCGCCAGCCCGCCCAGGGCTGCTCGCGGTACCGGCCACCGGCGAAGGCCGGATCTGACTGGAGCGCCCGTCGGCACACCTCGTTCAGGAGCCGCGACCAAGCAGTCGTGCGTGCCATCGGCGTGAGAGCGACTGCCACGCCGAGCGGAAGGGGGGGCTGCACCGCCCACTGCAGCGCTTGCATCCCTCCCATGCTCGCTCCTACCACCGCCCGGAGCGATGAGAGGCCGAGTGTTTCGGTTAAGAGGCGGGCTTGCGTCGCAACCAGGTCCCGAATGCCAAAGCGCGGGAAGGCGAGCCCGGGCTGCTCGGGGCTATTGCTGGGTGAACTGGAGAGCCCGTTCCCTAGGGCGTCCACTGCCACGACGAACGAGCGGTCCGGGTCCAGGGCTCGCCCCGGACCGATGAGGAAGTCCAGTCGATGATGCGTCGAGCCGATGGCGCACGTCACCAGCACGGCGTTGTCGCGCTGCGCGGACAGCGTTCCGTGGGTGACGTACGAGAGGCACAGCGAGCGCAGCACCTCGCCACTCTCCAGCTGGTGGTCACCGAGTTCAGCGAGCTGATGCGGGGCATCAAGCTGTCCGGAGCGAAGCGGCGGATGGCGGAAAGCCAGCGGGGTCATCGGTCCTCAGTCGAATGTCACGACTGCACGGACCACTTCACCGCGTTGCAGAGCGTTCAGCCCTTGGTTGATCTCCTCCAACCGGATGCGCCGGCTTACCAGCGGGTCCAGTTTCAGCCGGCCGTCGAGATAGGCGCGGGCGAGGTAAGGGAAATGAACCGCGGGCCGTGCGCCCCCGTAGCTCGATCGGACGAAGCGCTTCTCCTGCATCAGCGCGCCCCATCGGAAGGTGACCTCATCGTTGACGGCGACCTTGCCAAGCCAGACGACTTGCCCGCCGGGGCGTACCATCTCGGCCGAGTCCCGGAAGGCACGTGAGCTTCCGGCCGCCTCCAGTACGACGTCCACGCCGCGGCTCGCTACTGCCCGCACCTGAGCCAGTGCGTCCGGTGCCCGGGCGTCCACCGCATGGGTGGCGCCCAGCTGACGCGCCAAGGCCAGTTTCTGGGGAGCCACGTCCACTGCCACGACTGCCTCGGCTCCCGCTAGACACGCGCCCTGGATAGCGCCCAGGCCTACCGCGCCACAACCCAGCACCGCCACGGTCGTGCCCACGGTCACCCTGGCTACCTGCGTTGCTCCACCAAAGCCGGTCATGATGCCGCAGCCAATCAGGCAAGCACGGTCGAAGGGGATTTCCCGCGGGACGGGGATGGCGCAGATCGCTGGGACGACGCAGTACTCGGCGAACGATGAAACAAACATGAAGGAATGCACCGGTTGATTGTCCAGCCGGAGCCGTGTCGTCCCATCGAACTGAAGACCGCGCGGGCCTCGGTCTAGGTAGGTGTCACAGAGGATGGGCGTGCCCTGCTCGCAGGGGACGCAGCTCCCGCAGTGCGGATTCCAGGAGAGGATGACGTGGTCTCCGACGCGCGGCTGCTCCACCCCAGGGCCGATGGCGGCAACCGTGCCTGCTGCCTCGTGGCCCGGGACGACCGGCATGGGAGAAGCGAGCTGTCCAGAAACGACTTCGAGATCGGTGTGACAGAGACCCGTGGCACCGACGCGCACCAGGACCTCCCCCGGTGCCAGCGGCCCGATCTCCACCGTTTCCAGCGTCAGGGGGCCGCCCGGATTTCGAAGGACGGCTGCACGGAAGCGCATCTCGGCGGAACTTTGTAATATATGAGCGGTATGTCAAGCGGGCCTGACGCGGGACAGCGCAAGCGAGCGGAGCGCTTTCGATTGCTGCACCGCCCGGGGGTTCCCTTCGTGCTGGGCAACGCTTGGGACGTCGCCAGCGCGCTGGTACTCGAGGACGCGGGCTTCGAGGCAGTCGGAACGAGCAGTGCCGGACTAGCGGCCTCGCTCGGGCGGGTCGACGCCGAGGCGGTGGCGCTCGACGAGCTGGTGCAGGTGGTGCAGCGGATCGCCCGAGCAATCCAGGTTCCGCTCAGCGTCGACGTGGAGTCCGGCTTCGGCCCGCGGCCACAGGACGTGGCGGTGTGCGCAGCGAAGGTGCTCGGCGCCGGAGCGGTGGGTCTCAACCTCGAGGACGCACTGCCTGGCTCTGCGCAGCTCCTTCCCCTACGGGACGCCGCGGAGAGAATCGCCGCGGCCCGGAGCACGGCCGATGGCCTGGGGATTCCGGCAGTGATTAACGCGCGCACCGACGTCTTCTGGCGAAAGGTGGGACCGGAGGAACGGAGGCTGGAGGAGGCGCTCCAGAGACTGCAGGCCTACGTCCAGGCCGGAGCGGACTCCGTCTTCGTCCCGGGTGCACAACGGCGGATTGAGATCGCCCGACTCGCGGCACAGGCTGGTGCGCCGCTTAATCTGCTCGCGAGCCAAGACTTGCCCCCGCTCGGGGAACTGGCCCGTCTTGGTGTGGCGCGCGTCAGTCTGGGGTCTGCCCCGATGCGCGCCGCACTCACCACCCTCCGCCGGATTGGCAACGAGCTGCGGGGTCCAGGCACATATTCCTTGCTCACCACAGACGTCCTCACCTACGCCGAGCTCCAGGCGCTGGTGAGAAGGAACTGATCAGAGTCCCGTGAGAAGCTGTCGGAGTCGCTGGGTCTTGGGCCAGATGGTCGCCAACTGGGTGAGCGATTGGTGCTACGTTTCGCAACCCGTCGGCAGTCCGTTGGCCCAAGGGTCTTCAATGACGAGACCTGCAGGTGCGCAGTTTAGGCTGAGAGAAAAACCGTGATGCGTGATTCGTCGGATAAGCAGTCGAACGTTCCCAGCGTCAAATTGTTGATCGGCCATGAGTTCGTCGAATCGACTTCCAGCCGGTGGGCGAACGTTGTGAACCCCGCGACGCAATCGGTTCTGGCGCGGGTTCCATTTGCCTCGCGCGAAGAGGTCGACGCCGCCGTGGCGGCGGCAAGGGCGGCCTTCACTGGCTGGCGCAAGACGCCAATCGGTGCGCGCGCGCGCATCTTCCTCAAGTATCAGCACCTGATTCGCGAGCACATGCAGGAGCTCGCGACATTGCTGACGGCGGAGCAGGGCAAGACTCTGCTGGACGCCGAGGGCGACGTCTTTCGCGGCCTTGAGGTCGTGGAGCAAGCTGCCAACATCGGGACTTTGCAACTGGGTGAGCTGGCCCACAACGTGGCGAGCAATGTCGACACGCACACGTTGCTGCAACCCCTCGGAGTCTGCGTCGGCATTACGCCATTCAACTTCCCAGCGATGATTCCATTGTGGATGTTTCCGATGGCCATCGCTTGCGGCAATACCTTCGTGTTGAAGCCTTCGGAGCAGGACCCGATGGTTTCGATGCGACTCGTCGAGCTCGCGCTCGAGGCTGGCCTCCCCCCCGGCGTACTGAATGTGGTCCATGGCGGGGAGGATGTCGTCAACGCGCTGTGTGACCACAAGGACGTCAAGGCAGTCTCCTTCGTCGGCTCAACGCGGATAGGCACCCTCGTCTACGAACGTGCCACGAGAGCCGGAAAGCGAGCGCAGTGCATGATGGGCGCCAAAAACCACGCCGTCATCTTGCCCGACGCCAGCAAAGAGCAAGCCCTCAATCAGCTCGCGGGCGCGGCTTTTGGCGCTGCCGGTCAAAGATGTATGGCCATTTCGGTGGCCGTGCTCGTGGGCGATGCGCAACGGTGGATACCAGACCTCGTGGAGAAGGCGCGCGAACTCAAGGTCAATGCCGGGACCGAGAAGGGAACGGATCTAGGCCCTTTGATTTCGCTTTCCGCTCGCGAGCGCGTCGTTCGTCTCATTCAGCAAGGCGTCACCGAGGGTGCAAGACTCGAGCTCGATGGTCGAAGTCCGTCCATTCCAGCCTATCCCAAGGGCAACTTCGTCGGTCCGACGATTTTCTCCGGCGTGACTCCGGACATGGCGATCTACACGCAGGAAATCTTCGGGCCGGTCCTTTGCCTCTGCGCGGCCAGCTCTCTCGACGAGGCCATCGCGCTCATCAACAAGAATCCAAACGGTAACGGTACAGCGATTTTCACGCAGAGCGGAGCCTCGGCGCACAAGTTCGAGGAGGAGATTAACGTCGGACAGGTCGGCATCAACGTACCCATCCCTGTCCCGGTACCCCTCTTCTCGTTCACCGGTTCGGGCGCATCAAAACTCGGGGACCTAGGCCCCTACGGGAAGCAGGCCGTGCTCTTCTACACGCAGACCAAGACGGTCACGTCCCGCTGGTTCGACGACGACACTCGCAACACTGGCGTCAACACCACCATCAGTCTCAAGTAAGCACGGGACTGTCGAAGCCGCTCAGAGTTTGACGTCGACGGGTTGAATACCCCAGATGTCGCGCGCGTACTCGCGAATGGTTCGGTCGGAGGAAAAGCGGCCCACCCGGGCCACGTTCAGAATTGCCATACGTGTCCAGTTCTTGGAATCGAGGTAGGTCCGTGCCGCTTGGCCCTGAGCTTCGACATAGGCGCGGAAGTCCGCCAGCACCAAGAACCGATCCTCGTTGAGCAGCGCGTCGACCAGCGGCCGAAACGCGCTCCGATCCTCCGGCGAAAAGAATCCCGACCCCACCAGTTCCAGGACCGCCTTGAGCTCTGGATCTCGCTCGACGACCGACCGTGGCTGGTAGCCTCGGGCCAGAGTCGCCTCGACCTCGTCGGCGGTAAGGCCGAAGAGAAAGAAGTTCTCCGCTCCCACAGCGTCTCTTATTTCAATGTTCGCCCCGTCCAAGGTCCCGAGCGTCAAGGCCCCGTTGAGGGCAAATTTCATGTTGCCCGTCCCGGAGGCCTCCTTTCCGGCCGTCGAGATTTGTTCCGATACGTCAGCGGCTGGAATGATGCGCTCCGCCAGTGAGACTCGATAGTTGGGAAGAAAGACGACCTGGATGCCAGTGCGATCGGCGTCAGCATTGACCACCTCGCCGATACCGTTGATCAACCGTATGGTCGATTTCGCCAGCTGGTAGCCCGGTGCAGCCTTGGCCCCAAACAGGAACGCTCGAGGATGGATCACCGCTGCAGGGTTCTCTCTGGCTCGCATCCAGAGCCACACCACATGTAGGGCGTTGAGGAGCTGTCGCTTGTATTCGTGCAGGCGCTTGACCTGAACGTCGAAGATGGCGGTCGTGTCCAGCGAGACGCCCACGTCCTCGCGGACACGAGCCGCCAGCTTTTGCTTGTTCTCCAGCTTTACCTGCCGGAATTCGTCCACAAACTGAGTCTCCGTGGCCAGGGGTTCGAGCGCGCGCAGTTGCTCGAGGTCGGTGACCCAGGCTGGACCGATGCGGCCGGTGATGAGCTCTGCCAGCTGGGGATTGCAGAGCAACAGCCAGCGTCGGGGCGTAACGCCGTTCGTCTTGTTGTTGAACTTTTCAGGAAACATCTCCGCGAAGTCTGGCATCACTTGGCGCTTAAGCAGCTCGGTGTGCAGAGCGGCCACCCCGTTGACACTGTGGCTTCCCACCACGGCCAGGTTGGCCATTCGGACTTTCTTCTCCACTCCTTCCTCGATGAGCGACATCCGACGCTGTCGGTCGACGTCGAAAGGATGCTTGATTTGGACAGCGCGCAGGAATCGCTGGTTGATTTCGTAAATGATTTCCAAATGTCGGGGCAGAAGGCGTTCGAAGAGGCTCACTGGCCAGACCTCGAGGGCCTCGGCGAGAAGCGTATGGTTGGTGTAGCCCATCACCTTGACCGTGATGTCCCACGCGGTGTCCGGTGCCAGGCCTTGCTCGTCCACCAGGATGCGCAACAGCTCAGGGACGGCGACAGCGGGGTGTGTGTCGTTGAGCTGGATGGCGACGAAGCGATGAAGGTCGCGCAAATCGCGTGGCTTCTTCAGAAAGCGCCGGATGATGTCGGCCAGCGAGCAGGCAACGAAGAAGTATTCCTGCTTCAGACGCAGTTCCTTCCCCGCTTGGAAGTTGTCGTTAGGATAGAGGACCTTGGAGATGGTCTCCGAATCGTTCTTTTCGACGACGCTGCGCTCGTAGTCTCCGGCGTTGAAGAGACGGAAGTCGAACTCGTCCGAGGCACGCGCTTGCCACAGGCGCAGGGTATTGACGGTGTTCGTCGCGAAGCCGGCCACCGGAGTGTCGTAGGGAATGCCGAGTACCGTCTTCCCGTCGACCCACTGGGCTCTGGGGCGCCCGTCGGGGCCGGTGCCGTGCTCGACGCGCCCAAACAATCGCACCGGGACGCTCAGCTCCGGTCGAACGATTTCCCAGGGGTTGCCGAACTTGAGCCACTCATCCGCGCGCTCCACCTGATGGCCGTGGACGATGTCCTGGGTGAAAATGCCGAATTCGTAACGGATTCCGTAACCCACTCCTGGATACCCAAGCGTGGCCATCGAGTCGAGGAAGCAAGCCGCCAGTCGCCCCAGGCCACCATTTCCGAGGCCCGCGTCGGACTCGACCTCGAGCAGGTCCGTGAGGGACACACCGAGCTCGGACAAAGCCTCGCGCGCTGCGTCCATCATTCCGAGCGCGAGGAGGTTGTTCCCGAGCGCGCGCCCGAGCAGGTATTCGGCCGAGAGGTAGCAGACCCGCTTAACGTCACGCTCGTGGTAGGTGCGTTGCGTTGCCACCCAGCGTTCGGTGAGCCGGTCGCGGACTGCCATGGCGATGGCCATGAAACGGTCCAGCGCCGTCGCCGTCGCCCAGCCCTTGGCGCGGGTGTAGCTGACGTGCGCTAGGAAACTACGTCGGAGGTGAACCGCGTCATTCCGGAGCCGGGGCGCCTCAGGGATGGTGGGCGAGGCGCTGCCCGCGGGAGGCTGAAGTGGGGTGAACTGGATCATTCCCTGCAGACTGTAGCGGTCCGGACGTCTCTTCGCGACGGTGGGGCAGTCGCCCCGCACCGGCGCCCGTCTTTAGGGAGTGATGAGCAGGGCAGGCGTTGCGAGAGGCTTCGCTCGAGCGGCCACCGACGCGGCGTCGAGCTGCGAGGACATGGGCAGGACCTTTTCCTGGAAATCCGCAAGCAGTTTCGGTGGCACCGGCTCCGCCCGAGGAAATTTCTGATTGAGCGGGTTGACGAAGACGCCTCCCCGCTTCAGCGCGTAGTGCAAATGAGGACCGGTCGTCCGGCCGGTATTGCCGCTCAGGGCAATGACTTGCTTCTGTGAAACCCGCGCGCCCACCCGAACCCCGGCGCCGAACGAGGACAGGTGGAGGTAGCAGGTTTCCAGCCCGTTGTGGTGACGCAGGCAGAGGGTGTTCCCACCCGCGCCGGTATCGCCCGCCACCGTCACCAGGCCGTCGGCCACCGCCCACACCGGCGTTCCGACGGCGGCTGCGTAGTCCACACCCTGATGCGCGGCAACGTATTGCAGCACCGGGTGAAGGCGGTTTCCGAATCCGGAGGTGACGTGCGCGAACTTGAGGGGGCTCTTGAGGAAGGCCTTGCGAGTCGAGGTCCCATCCTCCTGGAAGTAGCTCGAGTCGCCTTCCGGGAGTTGGTAGCGGAAGACGCGCCGGTGGCCGACCGCCTCGCCGCGGTAGTCGGCAGCGAGCACTTCGCCGTAGCGGAGCAACCGCCCCTTGGAGACGAATTTCTCGACCAGGCACGCCACGCGATCGCCTTTGCGAACGTCCAGGTAGAAATCGATGTCCCAAGCGAAGACGTCGGACAGTGCCAGAGCCAGCGTGGGGTCTTCGCCGGCGGCCAGCGCAGCCTCGTACAGCGAACTTCCCACCTCGAGCTCCACGCGGGCCATCTGCTTCTCCACTTCCACCGCCCGTTTGCTGGCCACCATCCGGTCGGCTTCGCGGCGCACCTGCCACTCCTCAACGGCACTCTGCCGATAGTCGAACTGGTCGAGCTCGCCGTCGCGAAAGACGAGCCGCAGTTGGTCGCCCTCACGGGACCTTCTGACGTCGAAAACACCCTCCAGTGCGGCGATGACGACGTCCGCGTGGACACCGTCCAGGCCTGCGTCACGAAGGGCGCGGGCGAGAATCTGGTTCCGCTCGATGCGGCGGTTGACGATGCGCGTCGCTCCTGCGCTGGGAAGGGCGAGGAGTGCAGTCAGGAGAAACGTCGCACGGCCAGGAAGCGTCATCAGGGAGTCCTGAGGAGTCTACCGGAGTCGTGCCTCCGCTCACAGGAAACCTCAGGTTCCCCGACTGGCCACCCAGCGCTGGTAGCCCGGCGGCGGCGCTGGTGGCGGCGAGGTGGGCCGACGTGGTCAATCCCCTCCGCGGGGCCCGGCGGGACGTCCTCGGCCCGAGCGCCGTCAAGCCCCTCCACGGCTCGACCGGCCCACCAGCACCGCTCCTACCAGGCAGAGGAGGATGACCGCCGACATCGAAACCAGCGGCGAAACCGTCCACAGGATGCCGATGAGCACACTCGAGAAGAGGTCCCCCATCCCGTTCACCGTCGCCAGAACTCCGAAGCCGACTCCTCGGACGTCCGGTGGCAGCAGCTCCGCTGCCGCTGAGGCCTCCACCGTTTCCCAGAAGCCCATGTACACCCCCGACAGTGCGAAGACGGCGGCAAACTTCGCGAAAGAAACGCCGGGGAGGATGAGCGCCGCGGCCGGAATCGTCGCCAACAAGTACGCCGAGGCGAGGACACGCACCTTGGGAAACCGATCGGCGAGGGTTCCGGCCACGGAACACGACACCATGTAGACAACGTTGTAACCGACGTAGAACAGCATCGCCCAGCGCGCAGCGGCAACCACCCCGAGGCGAGGTGTCCAGGCCTGCGTGGCCCAGAGGATGAGAAAGGTGTTGGAGAAGTCTCCGAGGCCGGCGGTGCCCACGCCGAAGAGGAACCGCCGGTAGGCAACCGGAAACGTTCGGAAGCTCGCCCACAGCCTTTGCGTCGGCCGCGGGGCATGCGGCTTCTCGCGAACCAGAGTGGCGATGGCCAGCGCGGCCAGGACGCCAGGGACCAGCGTCAGGGCCAAGGTTGAGCGCATGCCGATGGCGCCCACCAAGGCCAGCGCCAGAAGCGGGCCGAGCACCGCACCTGCGCTGTCCATGCTCCGTTCGAGCCCGAACGCTCGTCCATACGTCTCCGGGGTCGTCGCCTCAGTCAATAAGACATTGCGCACTGGGGTTCGCGCGCCCCGGCCGACCCAACCGATGACGCGGCCGAGGAGCAAGTGCCACGTTCGGGTGGCCACCGCGAAGCTGGCCATCCCCGAGGCGGTGAGAAAATACCCGACGACGGCCAGCGGCTTTCGGCGCTCCAGGCGGTCGCTGTACAGCCCGGAGAAGAGCTTCGCGACGCTCGACGCTGCATCGGCGAAACCTTCAATGAGACCCAGGGCGGCCGATGCGCCGCCCAGTGTCACCACCAGCAAGGGGAGCACGGAAGTGGCCATCTCGTGGCCGACGTCGGAGAGGAGGCTGGCAACGCCGATTCCAAGGACGGTGCGGTTCAACCATCGCGCGCGGGACGGAGGAGGGGACACGGAAGTGGGATTATCGAGGTGCGTCATTCGGACCCATCGAGGCAGACACGCTTCGGTTGCACAGCTAGAGCGCGACGCGCCAGTGCTGCATTCCCGCCTCGGACTTCGCCACAGGTCCAGGGGGTTGGCGAGGCCCTTGAGCATCCCTGGCCCGGGAAAACAGCAGCGGGAGTCGGGCACCGCTTTCTCGCCCCGAGGACAAGGCCCGCGTCGCGAAGCGGCCTATTGGCCCGAGGCCTTGGGCGGAGGGCCGGCCGCGTACTACCTCGCTTGCGTCCTGTGCCCGGCCTGAAATTCGTCCGGGCGCGCGGACCGCTGGGTAGCGACTTCTCCGGCGTCGACTAGGCTACACGGGCGAGCCCGCATGCCTTTTCCCGCATTCGCCCCGCCCAGGAGCCCGGGTCCCTTCACGCTCGATGCGCGGAGCCTGGCGCTCGGCAGGCTACTGGTCGGAGCGCTGCTTCTGCTCGACCTCGGACTCCGCGTTGGTGACCTAGCCGCGCACTATACCGATGCCGGAGTCCTCCCGCGCTCGGTCTTTCGCCCCGAGGCATGGGACTTTCTTTGGTCGGTTCATGCGCTCGGGGGCTCGACGTCCTTCGAGGCGGCGCTCCTCGGCCTCCAGGCGCTGTTCGCCTTCGGGATGCTGGTTGGCTTCCGGACGTTCTGGACGACGCTCGGGAGCGCTGCGCTCCTCGTCTCGTTGCATGGCCGCAACCCGCTGTTGCGCGATGGGCAAGACGACCTTCTCCGGGTGCTACTTGTCTGGGCGTGTCTCTTGCCGTGGGGGGCGCGCTGGTCCGTGGACCGACTCCGAGCGCGGGTGTGGCATCCGCTGACGGGTGTCTCGGGCGACCGCGTCTTCGGGCCAGCGACCGTGGGCTGGGTGCTCCAGCTGCTCACGGTCTACTGGGCAAGTGGCATCGCAAAGCTCCAGTCCCCGTGGTGGACGTCGGGCATGGCGCTGTCCAACGCCTTCGCCATCGGCCGCTACCAGACTTCCCTCGGTCAGTGGCTCCGTGGGTTCCCCTCGGTGTTGGAAGTCGGCACTTTTGCCGTTCTCGGATTCGAACTGCTCGCTCCCTTTCTTCTTTTCTTCTCCGGAGCGTGGCGCCCGGCGCGTGGCCTGGTGGTGGTCGCTTTCGTCTCGTTGCATGTGTCTCTCGCCTTTCTCTTGCGGCTCGGCCTCTTCCCGGCCGTGGCCATCGCCGCGTGGCTGACGCTCCTACCGCCCTCGACCTGGGAAGGGCTCGAGGAGCAGTTGGGGGTCGGCTCGGTGGGGGGCGCGTTTGCCCCTGAGCTGGGCGCCCGTTTGCCACGAGGCAGACCATTCCTCGCCACGCTGCTGGTTGGCGTTGGGCTGACCCTGACGCTGCTCTTCAACCTGACCGTGCTGGCGCCGCGGGTGCGCGTGCCGCGTGCCACCGTGTGGGCGGCACGTGCGCTCGGGCTACAGCAGTTCTGGTCGCTCTTCTCGCCCAACCCGGTGACTCCCTTCGTGATGACGGACGGATGGGTGGAGCTGGTTGCCGAGCTCGAGGACGGGACGGAGTTGGACCTGTTGGCGGATGGCGTGCCGGTGCGCGCGACGCGGCCGCCCAACGTGGCGGATACCTTCGCCAACCGCCGCTGGCGGCACTATGTGGCCAACGTCCTCACCCCCTGGCCGTTGCGCAGCGAGCAGCGGGTGACGGTGGAGGAAAGCCGCGCGGCATGGCTCGAGTGGCGATGCGTGGAATGGAACGCTCACGCACCGGCCGGACGCCGGGCGCGCGAGCTGCGGCTGGTGTGGTGGCAGCAGCGCCTCGGTCATCCCGAGGACGTTCCGCAGCCGGAGATTTTGTGGCGGGCGGTCTGCCCCGAGCCCGCGGTTTCAGGCCAGACTGGCCTGCACGGATGACCGACACGCCCCCGCCGCTTCCCGTCTTTGCTCCCGAAGCCAGGGTGTGCGGCGTTTGCCGCCTGTGGTCCCCCTACGCGGTGGACGAGGTGCGCGGTTGGGTAGGGCCCTGCCGTCTCCAGCCGCAGCGCGGCCTGTTTCCGCCGACGGCGCCCATCTGCAATGCCTTCTCGCCAAGGGGCGGCGCGGCGCCCCTTCGCGCGCCCGCGGAAACCCGAACACCGGGGCCGGTGCGGAGCGTGCCCCCTGTCGTGAAACGGCGCCCGGGCGCCGAACTCTCTTCCGAGGTGCTGGACATGACACGAGAGGAATTGATGGAGCTCTTTCGAGAAGCTGCCGGGGACAGCAACCCGCCGCCGCTGGCAGCGAAGTGGGAGGGGGGTGTCCTGCGCCTGGTCCCTGGGAAGGCAGACCTCCAGCCCAAGGAGCTGCCCATCGATGCGCTATTCCACAAGGTGGTGATGGTGCGTGACCGGCTCCGGACGCTGGAACAGAAGCTCAACGCACATCCGAAATTGTCTGACGCCGACCGCGTCGAGATGCAGCAATACATCACCCGCTGCTACGGGAGTCTCACCAGCTTCAACATTCTCTTCCAGGAGAAATCCGACCACTTCGTCGGTCAGAAGGGCGTCGAGGAATGAGGTGAGCTGAGGCGTTGAAACGCCCACGGCTGCCTTAGAGCTCGACTTTCTTCTCCGAGTGGCTCTGGCCGTCGAAGCGGAGCGCCAGCCCCTTGCCTTCGACCCGAGTGACCAGGTTTACCGGGCGGTGCCAGAGCGTGGCGACGTTCTTCAACGTCTCCCGGGCGTAGTCCTGTTTCAGGTCCTGCCCGTCGTGCTTGTGAGCGAGCAGCAATTCGCCCCGATTGTCGAAGTTTGCGTCCACCACTTCGATGATGGGATTCCCGAAGTTCGTGAGCTGGGTGAGGAGCTTGCTTTTCACCTTCCGGAACTCCCGGTCGAGAATCTCCCAGCTGTTGCGCTTGTCGTTGAAGCCATAAACGAACAGCTTTTGCTCCAGCGCGAACTCGGCGGTGAGGAAGGTGTCGATGAACGTCACGTCGTTGTAGTGCTTGCGCACCTCGAAAATCTTTTCCCTCCCCAGTCCCAGCTTCCGGTCCCAGGCACGGCGGGCGCGGAGGTCATCGCACTCGTCCCATTCCTTCCCAAACCGTCCCTTGTCCCAGCGCTCCTCGATGTCGCGGAAGAGCTCGATGCCAAGCTTGTAGGGGTTGAGTGCGCCGGGACGCGTCCCCATGGTGCCCGAGTGGTGGTCGGCGTAGTCGACCACCTCCTCGTCCTTGAGCGCCTTCTGGGTCATGATTTTGGAGTGCCAGTAGCTGGCCCAGCCCTCGTTCATGATTTTCGTCTGGCCCTGGGGGGCGAAGTAGTAGGCCTCCTCGCGGAGCGTGGCCAGGATGTCGAACTCCCACGGCTCGAGTGGGGCGTGCTCGAGGAGAAAAAGGAGTACGTCGCGCTGGGGCCGCTCCGGGAATTGCTTTTTTCGCTGTTTCTCGTCGAGCACCTTTTTGCGCTGTTGCTCGAGGAACTCGGTGGGGTTGACGAAGCCCCGCATGTACTCCCGGCCCACCCGGAACCCCTCCACCCGCTCGTTGCTCTTGTCTTCCTCCTCAGCGCGGCGCGGGTCGGGGTTCCGGCGGATGTAGGGCGAATGGTAGTCGATGAGGTTTTCCAGACTCAGGCCGCGGTCGATGAAGTCCTCGACCTTCTCGATGCCGACCTTGTCCACCCAGCGGCGGATGCGGGTGGCATGGTTCGCCATCTCGTCAATCATCCGCCGGTTGGTGTGCTGGAAATAGAAGTTGTTCTTGAAAAAATCGGCATGGCCGTAGACGTGGGCCATCACCAGCTTCTGGTCCACCTCGGCATTGCTCTCCATCAGGTAGGCGTAGGTCGGATCGTTGTTGATGACGAGCTCGTAGATTTTCGACAACCCATACTCGTACCCCTTTGAAAGCTGTTCGTATTCCATCCCCCATCGCCAGTGCGGGTAGCGGTTGGGAAAACCGCCGTAGGCGGCAACCATGTTCAGCTCGTCGTAGGTGACCAGCTCGAAGATGGTCTCGAAGAAGTCGAGGCCGTAGCCGCGGGCATACCCTTCGATGGTCTCCTTCAGGTCGGAAAGCTGTGGCGTCAGCCCACGGGGCATGGCGTCACTTCCCCCGTCCGAGGAAGTCCTTGATGGACTGGTAGATGGCGTCCTTGTCCGCAATCTCCGACAGCGCGACGTTGTCCAGCTCGCCCACCGACTCGCGCAGGTCCTTGATGAATTGCCCGCTCCCGTAGGGGCTCTCCACCTGTCCGTAGGCGAACTGGTTCACGTGCGGGAGGATGTCTGCCTTCAGCATCTCCACGCAGTGTCGGGTGTCATCCGCGCTCCAGTTGTCACCGTCGCTGAAATGAAACGGGTAGATGTTCCAGCTTGCGCTCGGGTAGTCAGCCTGGATGATGTCCTTGCAGAGCTTGTAGGCGGAGCTGATCATCGTCCCACCGGATTCGCGGGTGTGGAAGAAGGTGTCGCGGTCCACTTCGCGTGCCACCGCGTCGTGGATGAGGTACCGGCACTGGAGGCCCTTGTATTGGTGCCGCAGCCAGGTATCGAGCCAGAAGCTTTCGATGCGGACGATTTCCTTCTGCTCGTCACCCATCGAGCCGGAGACGTCCATCATGTAGAGGATGACCGCGTTGGTCTCGGGCAGCTGCTGGAGCCGGTAGCTCCGGTAACGGCGGTCCTCCCGCGTCGGGACGATGACTGGACGCGCGGGGTCATAGGTGCCGAGCGCAATTTGGCGACGGAGCGCTTGCTTGTAGGTGCGCTTGAAGTGCCGAAGCGACTCCGGACCGGTGGTGTGCACGCCGGTGTATTTGATCCTTTGCGCGACGACCTGCTCCTTGCCCCTCCGCTCGATGTTCGGCAGCAGCAGTTCCTCGCCGAGGATGGTCGCCAGCTCGTCGAGGCTGACATCGACTTCCAGGGCGTGCTCACCCTCCCCCTGGCCGGCCTGCTGGCCGTCCCCAGGCTGGACCGCACCTGGGGAGAGCTGCTGGCCGACGTCACCTTCGCCCTGGCCCACGCCGCCCTGCTCGCGGTGGCCATACTTGAAGTGAGGGATGTCGATGAAGGGGATGGGGATGGAGATGGTGTCCTTTCCCCGCTTCCCGAGCATCTCCCCCTTCTGCACGTAGCGCCGCAGGTTGGCTTTGATCTTCCCCCGGACGATCTGCTTGAAGCGGCCGTGGTCCTGATGGATCTTCAGCGACACGCCTACTCCTTGGCGTCTCCACGCGCGAAGATGGATGCGACGAAGTTGAGGACGTCGGTCGAGCAGATTTCGCAGTAGGCGTAGTTCTTCATCATCCGGTCCTTGACCAGATCGATCTTCTCCTGCGTCTCCTTGTCCACCACCGAGGACACCAGGTTCTTGAGCTTGATGCTGTCCTTCTGATCCTCGAACAGCTTGAGCTCGAGCGCCTTGTGCAGACGCTCGTTGGTCCGGTAGTTGAAGGTCTTCCCCTCCACGGCCAGAGCGCCGATGTAATTCATGATTTCCCGGCGGAAGTCGTCCTTGCGGCTCTCCGGGATGTCGATTTTCTCCTCGATGCTCCGCATCAGGCGCTCGTCAGGTTCCTCGTACTGACCGGTGTACTTGTTCCGGACCTTCTCCTTCTGGGTGTAGGCCTTGATGTTGTCGATGTAGTTCCCGCAGAGCTTGGAGATGGCGTCCTCGTCAGCACTGATCGCCCGCTGGACCTCGTTCTTGACGATGTCCTCGTATTCCTGTTTCACCGTGGTGAGCAGGTCGCGGTAGCGCTTCCGGGCCTCTTCGCTGGAGATGAGCGAGTGGGTCTTGAGGCCCGCCTCCAACTCGTTGAGCACCATGAAGGGGTTGATGCAGCCGTCGCCCTTGTCGCTCACCAGCGCGTTCGAAATCTTGTCCTGAATGTAGCGCGGGCTGATGCCGTCCAGGCCCTCGCGGCTGGACTCCTTGCGCAGCTCCTTGATGTTGTCCTCGGTGAAGTTGGGCAGCGTCTTGCCGTTGTAGAGCTTGAGCTTCTGCAGGACGCTCAGGTTGTGCTTTTTCGGCTCCTCGAGCCGGGTGAGCACAGCCCACATGGCCGCCATCTCCAGGGTGTGAGGAGCGATGTGCTTGCCCTTGATGGAGTTGGCGTTGAAGTCCTTGAGGTAGATGCGCTGTTCCTCTGCCAGCTTGGTGATGTAGGGGATGTCAATCTTCACCGTCCGGTCCCGCAGCGCTTCCATGAACTCGTTGTTTTCCAGCTTTTTGTACTCCGGCTCGTTGGTGTGCCCGAGGATGACTTCGTCGATGTCGGTCTGCGGGAACTTCTTGGGCTTGATCTTGTGCTCTTGGCTCGCCCCGAGCAGGTCGTAGAGAAAGGCCACATCCAGCTTCAGCACTTCGACGAATTCGATGATGCCGCGGTTGGCGATGTTGAACTCGCCATCGAAGTTGAAGGCGCGGGGGTCCGAGTCGCTGCCGTACTCCGCGATTTTTCGGTAATTGATGTCGCCGGTGAGCTCGGTCGAGTCCTGGTTCTTTTCGTCCTTGGGCTGGAAGGTTCCGATGCCGATCCGGTCCTTTTCCGAGAACACCAGCCGGTGGACGCGTACGTGCTCGACCACCTTGGCGAAGTCCCCCCCGCTCTGAGTCATGAGGTCCCGGAAGACGTAGCGGCACGCCGGGCACAGCTCCGACCCCTCGGGGACCAGAAAATCATGCCCTTCGGCGAGCGCGCCGAAGATTTTCGGTCGCCAGTCCCGAGGGACGAGGTTCAAAGGCTCCTCGTTCATCGGGCACTTCATCCGCTCCTTGACCATCGAGCCATCGGCAGCCTTCTTGTCCAGGACCCAAGAGAACGTGTAGGCGGCGCCCTCCGGGGTCCTGCTGTACTCCTCGATGCCCTTCTTCAGGAGCCGCGCGATGGTGCTCTTGCTCGAGCCAACCGGGCCGTGGAGCAGGATGACGCGCTTCTCGGTGCCATAGCCCTGGGCCGCGGATTTGAAGACGTTCACCAACTTCATCAGTGGGACGTCGAGACCAAAAATGGCGTCGCGCCCGCCGAAACGCTCGTCCGAAAAGAAGTGGTAGCGAATCAGCTTCTTCTTGTTGTCAATGTACTCCGACTTCCCGTGGCTGAGGATCATGTCGTAGATCCTCTGGAAGGCGGTGCGGGTGACCTTGGGGTTGGTGCGGACGATGTTGAGGTAGTCCTCGAAGCTTCCTTCCCAGGTCAGCTCTGCGTAGCTCTTGGAGTCATGCAGCGTTGCAATGCGTGAGACCCAAGAAGCCTGCGTGCCTATCGTCATGTCACGTCCTCAGTCGCCACTACCTGCCGGCGGTTCCCGGAGTTCAACACCAACCGCCCCTCCGGGACCCCGCCGCGGGCTCGGACCGCGACGCATGACCGCTCAACGACGCCTCGGTGAGCACACTGGCGGGCACGGGGTGAAGAGGCAACGGATTGAGTATAGCCGAGGGAGGACCACACCTGCGAAGTGGGGGCTCCCCAGTAGGGCCCCGTGCTTCCAAGCGGGCCTTCTTTGGGCTAGTTCCAGCCGCCATCACCCCATGCCCGCTCCTGCCGAGGCCGCCGTCGAACCCGCGCCCCGAGGCGCTCCTACCTCCCGCGCGGTTTCCTTCCTTCAAGCCGGCGTCGAGCCTCGGGCGTCGGTGGTCCTGGCGCTCCTCTGCGCAGCCGTGCTTCTGCCGCGGGCGATCGTCTTCCCGTTCAGCGAAAACCTCTATGGGGACGCGGTCTCGCGCACCGAGCTCGCGGAGAAGTGGCTGGAGCGTCCGCACTGGATTGCGAGCATGGACGACGGCGCCTACCAGTTTGGGCCCCTCCACCTGTACGCGGTCGCTGCGGCGCTGGCCTCGGGCCTGGTGAAGGAAGACGCAGGTCGCTGGGTGAGCCTCCTCTTTGGGGTGCTCGCCGTTTTCCCGCTCTATGCCCTCACCCGGCGCCTTTTCGGCTGGCAGGCGGCCGTGGTGGCGGTCCTTGGCCTCGCGGTGTGGGGAATGCACATCCAGATGTCCACAACCGCCGGCAGCGAAGCTGTAGGACTGTTCCTGGTGTTGTGGGTGCTGGACCTCTTCGCCCGTGGGGTGGAAGAAAACCGCTTCGGGTCACTGCTCGGCTCGGCGGCGGTGCTCAACCTGGCCTGCGCCGTTCGCTACGACTGCTGGCTGTTGGCGCCGCTTCTCGTCGTCTTGCTCGTGGCGGGGGACAAAGACCGCATTGCGGCGGTGACCCGTGGCATCTCTTTCGGCTTGGTTTCCCTGCCTTTCCCCATGCTGTGGATGCAGGGCAACGAGCGTGCCCGGGGCGATGCCTTCGCCCCGATGCACTACATCGAGTCCTTTCACAAGACGTGGGTGCTGGACGGCGTGGCGCGGTGGACGCAGGTCGGCTACCGAGCTCAAAACCTCGTCTTCTGGCCGGCGGTGGCGCTGCTCACCCTGTCCCCGCTGCTTGCCTACTTCGGGATGCGCGGGATGGTGCACGTCTTTCGCACGGACAAGAAGCGCCGCTGGCTGGTGTGGACGGCGCTCGCGCCAGCCCTGTACTTCACCTTCCGCTCCACGGTGCTCCTCAACTTCGTTCCACTGGCACGCTTCACCGTCGGACAGGTCGCACTCGTGCTGCCCTTCGTGCTTCCGGGCTTCGATTCGGCCATGGCCGGCCGCCCGGCGGTCACCCGCCGGAGATGGGCGCTGGCGACGGTATTCCTTGCGGTGGCGACGCCGCTGGTGATGACGGCGCTCACGCTTCGCAAGGATGACGGCGTGGCCAGTTCCCTGCGGCCGATCACCCCGCTCTCCACCAATCCTCCGGCGGTGATGCAGGTGGCGCACTACCTGAGGTCCGAAGTTCTCCCGGTGGGCGGGGCGGCGGTCATCGACGCTGACCCAGTGTACTGGGACCTTCAAATTGGCTTCTTCAGCGGCCTTCCCGAAGAGCGCCTGGCCCGCAAGCGGTGGGACATCTTCCGGGAACGGGTGGCATCCGCCAAGCCAGACACCGTGGTGCGCTACGAGGGCGGAGGCCTGGACCATGAGGCGGACTTGAGAGTGGAAGGCCAGAAGCTCTACTTCGCCGGGCAGGTGTTTCACGAGGTGCCCGGCTTCACGCGGCCCTGGCACGTCTACCGGCGCTGAGTCCGAGGCTCTTCAAACCGGCAGAGTCCGCGGCTCCGGAGCCGGGCTCTCCACTGTTGCTGCTTGGGTGGATTCTTCAGAAACCCGACGCCCGGACGCGCTGCCGCCCATCCCCGCCGTAACAGCTCCCCCGAGCAGGAAGAGCAGGGTGAGGGCGAGGCCCACCCACAAGCCCGGTGTTCGGTAGCGGAAGACAACCTGGTGCATGCCCGGCTGCACCGAGACGGCGCGGACCGCATGGTTGGCGGCGAGGATGGGCGTCTCCACACCATCCACCGTGGCCCGCCAGCCCGAATAAAACGCATCATTCAGCACCACCACCGCCGGGGCCGTGGTCCGTACCTCGAGCACCACGCGTTCCGGGGCCGAGACAAGCGAGGTGACCTCTCCGGCTCCCGCTGTCGAGGTGACGAGGGGTGTCACGCATTCGACCACAGCCTCAACGCCCGGGACGAAGTTGTGCGCCCGGACGGCGGCCAGGGACTCTGCTGCGCCCCCCACACAGATTGGACGTGCGACATACGCCCTGGGGAGCGCCTGGGGGTCCTCGAGGAGGACGTAGCCGAAGTTGGGCAGCGTCTCGATGACGCGCTTTCCAGAGGCCATCACTTCCGCCGCATTTCCCCGCGCGACGCTGAAGTAGCGGGTGGAGAAGAGCCCCGCGCGCTCCTTCACCCAGGCGCGCTCGTCGTCGCTCAGGTCGAAGACGCGTGACGAGCCGGCGGGCAGGTAGGTGTTGGCACCCTCCACCCCCAAAAGGGCGGGCGTGACCGGCTCGAGCGCCATCACCGACCAGAGCGCATGGCGGTCCTCAGCGCTCAAGTACGAGCTCCCTGCCTCGACGTGCGTGCCGCTCAGGTGGAGGACGCGCCAGGGAGTTCCCTGGACCGAGGCGAGGAATGGGCTCGGAGCGTCCAACACCTCCGGGACGGCCACCTGGTACCGCGGCTCGTTCAGCCAGAGAAGACCGAGAAAGCAACAGGCCGGCACTGCCCAGGCGACGAGATGCGGCCGCCGGCTCCAGAGGAGGGTGGCCGCCAACACCATGGTCAGCGCCCCACTGATGGCCGCCCCCCGCGCCAGTTCGCCTGACAGGTGGGCTGTCACCTCGGGCCCCAGGGTGGAGCTGCCGATGCGAGCCGCCATCCATCGCCCGACGAGGTGCAGCCACGCCTCCTCAGCGCCGAGGAGGAGCGAGAGGACGCCGGAGACACCGAAGATCAGGCCCGCCCGGTGGCGGAGGGGCGGCCGTTCGAGCGTGGCCTGGAAACCGGCCACTGCGCCCAGTGCCAATCCCAACGTCGCGTAGGCCATCCACTTCTCTGGATAACGGAAAGCGCGCCAGAACGGGATGAGGTAGTAGGCCAGCGGGCTCAACCCGCCGCGTTTGCCCAGGGCCAGGAGAAGGACCAGCAGGGTGCACAGCCCGAGCGCCCTGCCGGTCCGAGACCGTCGGTAAGCCCAGGCCCCCAGCAACGCCAGCCCGACAGCGGGAATACCGAGATACACCGAATCCATCCAGAGCGTGCCTTGCCCAGCATCGAGCAGTCGGCGGGCGATGACCCTGGCCAGGGGATCACTGGGATCCACCGCGAAGATGGGACCGACGAGCAATTCCAAGAGACGGAGCGGATGCGTCGACCAGAGTGTGGCCTGGGTCAGGCTCTGCCCGCCCCGCCGCGCCTGGTCAAGCGCCTGCCAGGCGGGGATGAGTTGCACGAGGCTCGCAGCCAGTGCCGACGCGAGCAGGACTGCCGCCGTTGCCGCCTTTGCACGGCGGCAGAGGGCGAGGACGGCGAACAGCCCGAGGGTCAGGGCGAATGCCTGGACGTCGCCGGCGAAAAGGACCAGCGCCGCGAGCCCCCCGGCGAGACTGGCCCTGGGCCAGGAAGGGTGTTCGAGGAAGCGATCCGCGCCCCAGAGGGCCCACGGGACGGTGGCCGCGGCCATCAGGTAGGGGAGGTTGTTGGTGCTGGAGACGAGCGAACCCGAGAACGCGAAGAGCAGACCGCCCAGCACGGCAGGCGGGACACTGGCTCCAAATCGCAGTGCGAGTCGGTAGACGCCGCTGAAGGCGGCCGGGAAGCAAAGCAGCACGTTGAGATTCAGAGCTGCCTTCAGAGGGAACAGCAAATAGACGAGGTTCAGCGGATGAAGGGCGGCGGAGATGACCATGCCGACGAAGGGCTGGCCGAGTCCGTCATAGGGGTACCAGTCAGGGAAGGAGCCACTCAGCAGGCGCTGCGCCCAGTACGACCGGAGCGGGTAGGAGACGAGAAGCATGTCCCGCGCGAGGAACACATCTCCGCTCAGCAGCGCCCGGTGAAAGAAGACCCCGGTGGCGACGAGGATGACGCCGACGACGCCCGCTGCCCTGCGCCCCTCGTCGGCCGTCATCTTCGTCTCCGAGCGTCCTCCGCACTCAGCGCATGGCGCAGCGCGAAGAGCGTCCCGACACTCGCCTCCGTCAGTCCAACCGGCATCGGCCGCTTGAAGAGGCGTGTGCCTGCAGCGTGCTCAGCGCCCACGGTCGCTTTCGCCGGTGCCGCGGACATGTGCATCGGTCCGCTTTCCTGCCCAGTAGTCCTGCTGCCACTTCTTCACCGCGGCATTGTGGCAAATGAGGTTGGGGCAGAAGACGCTCGTCCCGTCGTTGCGCGAGACGAAATACAAGTCGTTGCACACCATCGGCGCGGCCGTGGCCAGAAGAGCCGCCGCCCCCGGGTTGGCGATGGGGCCCGGTGGCAGGCCGTCCTCGGTATAGGTGTTGTACGGGTGAGGCGTGACCAGGTCGCGTGCGGTGATGTTTTTCACGAAATGGCCGCGGAGCAACATCATCGCGTAGAGGACGGTCGGGTCCGCCTGCAGCCGCATGCCCCGGCGCAAGCGGTTGTGGTAGACGCAGGCGATGTGGGAACGCTCCTCGGGAGCACCGGTCTCCTTCTCGACGATGGAGGCCAGGGTCACGAAGGGGAGCAGGTCTAGGGTGACGGCGGATGAGCGCTGGGCCAGCGCCTTCTTCGCCTCCTCGAGACCGCGTGCCACCAGCCGGCCCAGCACCGTTTCGGCGCTGTAGGGCCGGGTGAAGACGTAGGTGTCGGGAAAGAGGAAGCCCTCCAGTCGGTCGGCGGGAACACCCTGGCGACGTACCCACCTCGGGTCGCCGGCCAGTGCGAGCAACTTGCCCTCGTCGAGGTGCAGCTCGGAGTGCGCGAGCAGGGGGAGGACCTCGTCCAGCCGCAGGCCCTCCGGAAGCGTCACCCGGTACGTCTTCTGCTGGCCGGAGATGAGCTTTTCGACCACCTCTTGTGGGGTGGCTGTCCCCTGAAACTCGTATTCGCCCGCTTTCAGCCTCGGGCCGAACTCGCCGCGGCGGAGGAACCGGTAGAAGAGGCCCCCGTCGGACACGACGCTGGCCTTCGCCAGGAGACTGGCCACCGTGCGAGGGCCGCTGCCTGTTGGAATGGTGACATCCCGGGGTTCGGCTGTTCCGAAGGCCGTGAGGGCGAAGGTGTCGAGCTGATGCTCCCACCACCACCACGCGCCGCCGCCGGCAAGCGCCAGGGCGACGAGGAGGAGCAGCACCATCCTGAGCAAGCGCTTCATTCTGGCTCTCCGGGCGGAGTGGGCCGCTGCGCGTCCAGCCAACCCTGGAGGATGAGCGCCGCCGCCACCTGGTCCACCACCGCGCGCCGGCGTTCGCCCGAGAGGTCCGACTCACGCAGCGCGCGGTGGGCAGCCACGGTGGACAGTCGCTCGTCCCAGTAGTGCACCGGAAACTCCAGGGCCTTGCCCAGCGCTTGGCCGAAGGCGCGGGAACGCGCTGCGGACGGCCCTTCGGTGCCGTCCATATTCAAAGGCAAGCCGACGACGGCGCAGGTGACCTTATGGGTTTCGGCCAGTCGTCTGAGGGTCGCGAGGTTCGCGCGCAAGCCGGCGCCGCGCAGCGTGGTGAGCGTTTGGGCCGTGATACCGAGCGCGTCGGACAGAGCCACGCCCACCGTCCTGGTTCCCACGTCGAGCCCGAACGTGCGCATCGTCTGGAGGGCAGTCTACCGGTGGGCCCTGGTTCCCGTCCCGCACTTGCACCCAAAAACGAGGCCGGCAGGGATGCCGCGTTTCTTTGGCGCGGGCGGCGCTCAGCCCGAGCCACCCGAGGCAGCGCGCGCCGCGGGCGTCCCGTCCAGGGTGCGTGGCCGCTCCGGAGGGCCCTTGTGGGAAGCCGGCGGGCGCGCTGGGGCAGGCGCGTCCGTGTCCTCGGTGGCATCCGCCAGCAGCAGCAGCTTCATCTTCTCCAGGCTCTCCCGGGCCCGGTCGACGAAGGGCCCACTGGAGCCCAGCCGTTCGGCGGCAGCGAGCGTGCTCTCGTAGACGGTGATGGCCTTGGTGAGCAGGACGCGCACGCGCTTCCTGAGCTCCTGGCGGTAGACGCGGCCCTCCTCCTCGTTGAGCTCGCTCGGCGCCCGGGAGTCCGAAATCTGCTGGTACATGTCCTGGTAGAGGCTGCCAATCTGCGTTCCGGCGGCGGTCGCCCAGTAGGCGTTACCGATTTTGATGGTGCGGAAGTAGTGCCCCTGCGCCGAAAGCAGCAACTCGGCTTTGAATTCGAGCTCCTTGGCCAGCGCGTCGGCGCCCTGGTCTGGATTGAGCTGCACGCCGGCGTAGTGGAGCCGGTAGATTTCCCCGAGGAAGAATTGGGCCTGGGCCGGGAAGTAGTCGTCGAGCGTGTCGCGCTCCTCGGCGCCATTCCACAGCGCCAGTGCCTGCCGCAGCGTCTTCTCGCCGGTGTCCAGCCGACCGTCCTCCACCTCGCAGACGCCCTGCTGGACCTGTGCCTCGAGCCGGCGCGTTACACTCAGCTCCGGGCGCCCGGCCATCCTCGAGAGCAACTCCGCCGCGTCGGCGTAGCGACCAAGGTGGTACAGGGCCTCGGAGAGGTGGAAGGCCGCATCCAGGGCGTCGCCGGTCCCGGCGACGTTGGCGATGGCAAAGAAGTGTTGGCGGGCCTCTTCCCAGCCTTCCATCCGCTCGCGGGCGAGTCCGGCGTTGTACAGGGCGAGCACCAGATGCGGGCTCTGGGGAAAGGCGATGGCCAGTCGCTCGAAGCACGCGGCCGCCCGCGCCCAGTCTCCGCTTGCGTAGGCAGAGGTGCCGTTGGCGAAGAGCTCTTCGGCGTTGAGCCTGGCCAGCGCGGCGTCCCCTTGCACCAAGAGCGGCTCCATGGCCAGTGCCTCCGCTGGGTGCTGCGGGCTGCCGATGGGCGCACCGGCGCAGCCGCCCAGGCCGAGGACGAGGAGCAACGTGGCCCAGGGGCCATCTGTGCGGAGGCGAGGTGTCACGGGTGCTGGCCGATGCGTGGCCGGAGGAGTCTAGAAACCCGGGCGGCCTGGACGCTAGGCCCCTCGGGCTGCGGCGGCGGCGGCTTGACCCTCGCCGGGGGTGGTGTCGGATACCAGGTACGTCCCTGCGCGCCAGAGTGCGCTCAAATCGTGCACGTCCCCTTCAAAGCGGGGCACCGTCAGCAGCGGTGTGGGCGCCACCGCGGCGCGCAGCTCTCGGATGCTCTGCGCGTCGGCAAGCGCGAGCAGGTGCCCCTCGGACAGGGTGCGCTCGAGCTTGCTGCGCAGTGGCTCGGGCAAGCGTGCCGCCGCGGCCACGTCCTCCGGGTCGACGTCGGCGTGGACCTGGTTGACCACCACCGCTGCGACGTTGAGCCGCTGCTCGCGCAACGAGTGGTGAAACCGGACGGCTTCCTCCCGGCGCTCCGCGGCCGGCCCGGTGACCAGCACGACCACCGTCTCCTGGCTGGCGAGCAACGCCCGCACCGCCTGAGCGCGCTCGCGGAAGCCCTCGTTCATCCCGCTCATGGCGAGCAGGAAGGTGGCCAGGTCGGAGAGGGTTTGCCCTCCGACGACACGGGAGAGCGCGCGGC